>ENA-ORLB01000339-ORLB01000339.1-human-gut-metagenome-genome-assembly--contig:-NODE-339-length-21799-cov-6.09994_pt1 | contig 21799 bp, 20 predicted proteins | sample MGYA00243064_ERZ508817 | MGnify/ENA primary metagenome ERZ508817 (study PRJEB26277, sample SAMN04329836) | human gut metagenome | biome: human-associated habitat | host: Homo sapiens | place: USA... | reverse complement strand
CGAACCGCACCCGTAAAGATTTTATTGCAGATCGTGTGCTTGAAATTGCTGGTGCTTATGAAGCAAATGACAGCTGGGATGAGAGCAAAGAAAAAGAAGTTGTAGTTGGCGTTTACCGCCTGACGATGAAGAGCAACAGCGATAACTTCCGTCAGAGCTCCATTCAGGGCGTTATGAAGCGCATTAAGGCTAAGGGGGCGACGGTCATTATTTATGAGCCGACCTTAAAGGATGGAGAGAAGTTTTTCGGTAGCGTTGTGGTAAACAACTTGGACGAGTTCAAGAAGCGCAGCCAGGCCATTATCGCAAATAGATACGATAAGTGTTTGGATGATGTGGCAGAAAAGGTTTATACGCGCGATATTTTCCGCCGTGACTAATTAGCAGGAGTACGAAGATGAAAGTATGTTTAGTGGGATCGTCAGGCGGACACTTGACGCACTTATATATGTTGAAACCGTTTTGGAAGGATAAAGAGCGGTTTTGGGTTACGTTTGATAAAGAGGATGCGCGTAGTCTGCTTGAGGGAGAAAAAGTTTATCCGTGCTATTACCCGACAAATCGTAGTTTGAAAGCATTGGTAAAAAACACCAAAATTGCATGGGATGTTCTGCATAAGGAAAAGCCGGATTTGATTGTTTCCTGTGGTGCAGCAGTAGCCGTTCCGTTTTTCTACATCGGAAAAATGATGGGAGCAAAAGTGGTATACATCGAGGTGTTTGATCGTATTGATAAACCAACTATGACTGGAAAGATGGTTTACCCTATTGCTGATAAATTTGTCGTTCAATGGGATGAGCAGAAGAAGGTTTACCCCAAAGCAGTAAATCTCGGAAGTATATTCTAAGATAGTAGGGGGAGAAAGCCAACATGATTTTTGTGACAGTGGGAACACATGAGCAACCATTTAATCGGTTGATTCAAAAGGTGGATGAATTAAAAAAAGATGGCGTTATAACCGAAGATGTCATTGTTCAGACGGGTTTCAGTACATACGAACCCCAATATTGCCAGTGGAGCAAGTTGATTCCGTATCAGCAAATGATTAAGAATGTAGCAGATGCGCGCATTGTAATCACCCACGGTGGCCCAGCAAGTTTTATTATGCCGCTTCAGATTGGGAAAACACCTATTGTTGTGCCACGGCAGCATCAGTTCAATGAACACGTTAATGACCATCAGGTGGAATTTGCGCGAAATGTCGCAAAACGGATGGGAACGATTATTGAAGTAGAAGATATTGAAACCCTTGGAGATGTTATAACCAATTACGATCAGATTGTAGCAGGCATGGGGCATGGGATTAGCAGCAACAATGCAAAATTCAATGAGGGCTTGGAATCGATCGTAGATGAGTTGTTTAACAAGTAAAGAAAGGCAACGAACATAATGAGCAAAATCAAAGTTACCTTTGTAGAAACAAATTGTAAAAAGAATGGCCCAATCAAACAGACACTGAATATTATTCGCAATATGGACAAAGAGGTCTTTGAGCCTAGTCTGGTAACTGTGTGGCCGGAAGATGCGGACAATTCAATGATTGATGAGTATAAAAAGCTGGGCATCCCCGTATTGTCTGCAAACATGAGCAAGAAAAAGTCTGTTCTCTTTGGAAAGAAAGCGGTTGGACAACTTTTAGAGCAGTTGCAGCCGGATATTGTGCAGGGTGTCGGTATGCCGCCGTACAGAATGACGCTCGGCTATAAGAGAGCAATTCACTTTGTCACGCTCAGAAATTATTGCTATGAGGATTATCCTGACTACTATGGGAAAATTCCCGGAACAGTTATGGCCTTTCTCGATTTGAATTTGATTAAGAAACGTATGGCAGCGGGCGAACCTTTCGTGACGTGTTCCGAAAGTTTGACAAAAATGTATAGAAGCCGTCAGAATATGGAGATTCCGTATATCCGAAACGGCGTGGATGTGAGCCAATATACAAAAAGAAACTGTGACGAAATAGATGACGTGCGGAGAAAACTTGATTTGCCGTTAGGAAAAGTCATTTATGTGTATAGCGGTGGATTTATCGACAGAAAAAATCAAAGAGAAGCGATTACTGCATTTTTGGCAATGAAGAAAAATGCAGACGCAGTTTTACTTCTGCTGGGTGATGGAACGAATTTTGAAGCACTGAAAGACGAGTTTTCTAAGAATACAAATATTTTGTTCCGGGGTAAGGTGTCCAACGTAAATGAATATCTCCATGCTTCTGATGTTTACTTGGCAACAAGCAAGTCCGAAGGACTGCCTAATGGCGTTTTGGAAGCGATGGCTTGCGGCTTGCCGGTGCTTCTGTCAGACATTCCGCAGCACATGGAGGTTTTGGAAGCAGACCCCCAGTGTGGTCATTCCTATAAACTTGGGAATGCTAAGCAGCTTTCAGCCTTGATGGATCAGATGATGGATGAGAACCTGTTTGAAATGGGCGAAAGAAGTTATACCGCTGTTATGGAAAATTTCACGGCAGAGGGGATGAGCAAACGTTATCAGAATTTGTATCTGAAAATGGTCAAGAGGTAAAGATTAAAATGAAAATATCAAAGCTTGCAAACGGAATCAAGCCGTCAAAGGGGCGACAGTTGTTTAATCTGGCAGCACAGTATGATGATGTTATAAATCTTACGTTGGGAGATCCGGATATTATTCCGCCTGAGTGTATTCGACAGGCTGGCTGTGATGCTATTATGGAAGGAAAAACGCGATATTCAGCAAATGCAGGGTTAGTTGAGTTAAGAAAAACTTATTCCAAGTACTTGAATTATACATATGGAAGAAAGTTCGACTACCAGACACAAATAGCAGTTACAGTAGGAGGAATGGAAGCACTATATTTGGCGTTGCTCAGTTCTATTGATCCCGGAGATGAAGTGATCATTTTTGCACCATATTACATTAACTACTATCAGATGATCGAAATGTGTGGTGGTATTCCGGTTATCGTTCGGACATGGGAAGAAAATGACTTTTCACCGAAGATTGAAGATATAGAGAAAGCGGTAACTGATAAGACAAAAGTAATTATTATAAATACGCCAACAAATCCAACAGGAACGGTATACTCTGAAAAAACGGTCACTGAAATTGTAGAGTTTGCAAGAAAACGAAATATTTTGTTAGTATCTGATGAAGTATATAGTACACTGGTATATAACGAGAGCAAGCACTTCAGCGCATTAAGTGTTAAACCTGTATATGAAAATATCTTATATGTAGACAGTTGTTCAAAGAAATTCTCTATGACGGGTTGGCGCGTTGGATTTGCGGTGGGACCGAAAGACTGGATTGCTGCAATTATTAAACTACAAGAAAATGTAGCTGCTTGTACACCATTACCTTCCCAATATGCAGCAATCAGAGCATTTAATGAAAATCCGGACATGACGGATTATGTTGACGAATTTAGAAAAAGGCGAAATGTTTTAGTAAAAGAGTTGCAGAAATCAAATAGAGTATCATTTATGATTCCAAAGGGAACATTTTATATGTTTGTGAATATTGGAGAAATGAAAATAGGAAGCACAGAATTTGCAATGCAACTTTTGAGAGAAAAGCATGTTGCAGTTGTTCCTGGAATTGCATATGGTGATGATTTTGATGATTATATTCGAATTGCTTTCACAATGAAAGAAACGGTAATTAAAGAAGCGGCTAGACGTATTGTTGAGTTTGTGGAAAAGTAAGATTTATAAGATTAGAGGAGCTATTATGAGTTGGAAGAATATTTTGGAAGATCCTAAACAGTATATGATTTATTTAGAGGGAAGGATATTACAAGGCAGCAAAGAAGCAGATGAAAAATATTTAAAAAAGTTGTTTAAGTATCGTATGGGGCGAGAATTGGACTTGGATCATCCACAAGCGTTAAATGATAAACTTCAATGGCTAAAGATTAACGATTTTAAGCCGATTTATACAAAGTTTGCCGATAAATATGCGGTGCGCGAATACATTGCGCAGAAAGTGGGAGAAAAGTACCTTGTGCCATTATTAGGAGTATGGAATGAGGTGGATGACATTGATTTTAATTCTCTGCCAGATCAATTTGTTCTGAAATGTACACATGATTCAGGTGGTGTTGTGATTTGCAAAGATAAAAGCAACTTTGATAAGGAAACTGCAATCAAAAAGTTAAAGCACTGTTATAAAAGAAATTATTATTTAAATACAAGAGAACCTGCATATAAAGATATTAAACCGAGAGTTATCGCAGAACAATTTATGGTTGACGAGACGGGATGGGATTTAAAGGATTATAAGATTTTCTGCTTCAATGGTAAACCAGTATATGTCGAGGTTGATTACAATAGGTCTGTTAAACATATGCTAAACGCCTATGATTTGGATTGGAATTTTTTGGAGTTCTGCGATAGTTCCCCCAATAATAGAGATGCCGATATTCCGAAGCCGCAAAGATTGGATGAAATGCTCGAAATTGCAAAAGTGCTCTCAAAGGATATGACTTTTTTACGAGTGGATATGTACAGTATTTATGACAAGATTTATTGCGGCGAATTGACATTATATCCGGGGTCGGGCTTCATTCAATTTAATCCGATGAAAACTGATTATGAGTTGGGAAAGCTGTTGAGACTTCCAATTGATAAGTAAAGAGGAGCATAATGAAGGTTGTTATTTTATCGACAGCCACCTCATATACAGGTGGGGCAATCATAACTTTGCTAAATGTCCTTCCTTTGTTGAAAAAGGAAGGGGTTGAACCATATTTTATTCTAAAAGGACATGGACAACTTGAAGATGTTTTAAGGAATAGGAAAATTCCATATTCAGTAATTAAGTCATATGATTGGTGTGTGCCGGAACAGAAAACGAAGGGCGCAAAAAACTTTGTTGCATGGAAAGTGAAATGTTTTATCAATCTGATTGCAGAATGTAAAACCTATTTTTTGCTAAAAAAGCAGAAAGCTAAAGTATATCATCTTAATTGCATATACAATGGTACAGGTGTGAGTGCTGCAAAAGCATTGGGAATCCCGGTAGTATGGCATTTGAGAGAATTCGTTGATTTATATGGGGAAACTCCTGTTTTTTTTGATACAGAACAGGTTTGGAAAAAAATTAACCGTGCTGACAAAGTGGTTTGTGTGTCGAACTATCTTGAACAAGCGTATCAAAATAATATCCGTGATAAATCAAAATTGAAGGTGGTCTATGATGGTATAGATATGACTGCTTTTGAAACGAGAAGAAGCGGTCGGCCTTCAGAAAGTAATATCATCATTGGCCTTGCGGGAACAGCACCGATAAAAAACCATAAAGATGCAATTCTGGCACTTAAAAAGGTTCATCAAGCGGGTCATCAAGCTATTCTAAAAATTGCTGGTAGATGGGGAACGGGTAGCTATGATCGGTCTTATAAAGATGGATTAAAAGACCTTATTGCCAAAAATGAATTGAAAGATTTTGTTGAATTTGTTGGAATGCAAAGTGACATGAATCGATTTTGGGCTGAATGCGATTTATCGGTGGTCTGTTCTAAAAGAGAATCATTCGGATTGGCAGCAACGGAGGCAATGGTATGTGGAGTTCCGCTAGTTTGCTCTAATACATCAATTTCGGGGGAACTCACAGAAAACGGAAAAAATATACTCATATATGAGACAGGAAATAGCGAAGAACTAGCAGCGTGTATTTTGGAGTATATTAACCAGTTTGGAACAAAAGAGTTGGAAGATAAAACGAAGAGAGCTGCGACTTATGTAAGAGAAAATTTCTCAATAGAAAATGCTGCAAAAAATTTAATGGCTGTCTACGAGGAGGTAATATAATGGGCCTGTTAAAAGCTGTAAGGAATAGCTGTAATGATATTATAGAAAAGAGCTATTCTATGGGACAGTATTATGGGGAAGTTAGGAAGATAAAAAATGAAAACCGTCAAAGGCTGATTTCAACGGTTCATTGGACGGCAGAGCAAGAAAACGAATTTAAGCAATATTGGAAAAAGAACTATGGAAAAGAAATATCTTCAGCATGGCATAAGCTGTATCAATCTTATACAGGCAAGTTTAATGTAAGATACTTCCCGGAATATTTGTTTTCGAGCAAGTTGGAGCCACTGTTCGATAAGAACCCTTACAATGATGCGCTAGAAGATTAAAATCTACTGCATTTTGTTACGTTGGGGGGGGGGGTAAGAACACCTCGCATATTTTATTCGCGCTGTAATGGATTGTTCAGAGATGAAAACTATATAGCCATTTCAGAAGATGAATTTATGAAAGGATTGCATGATATTGGTGAAGTTGTTATAAAGCCAACGGTGGAAAGTGGATCGGGACGAGGAGTACGTTTCGTTAGATTGAAAAATGGTGTAGATGTTTTTGAAGGCGAAACATTGGAAGAAGTACTCCGGCAGTATGGCAAGATGGATATTGCAATTCAAGAATGTGTAAAACCTGCCGAATCTCTCAAATCAATCTATCCATATGCAATCAATACATTCCGAATCATGACATACATATTAGATGAAAAAATTTATGCGTGTCCGGCTGTTCTACGTATTGGCCGAAATGGAAAAAGACTTGACAATGCTCATGCAGGAGGAATGTTTGTAGGCGTATCACCAAATGGACAATTAGCAGAGTGTGCGTACACGGAGAGCGGAGAACATTTTACAAGTCATCCTGATACTAACGCAGTATTTGCGGATTGTAAAATTGAAAGAGTGCCGCTATTGGTAGATGCTTGTAAGAAAATGCACGCAATCACGCCGCAATTAGGAACTATTTCATGGGATGTTACGTTGAACAATAACAATGAGGTTGAATTACTGGAAATCAATACAAGGGGCGGAGGGTCATGGCTGCCACAAATGGCAAATGGAGAGCCGTTGTTTGGTGAAAATACAGAGAAGTTGTTATCACTGATACGAAAATAAAATCCAAGATAGGAATATTATGAAGATTAGAATAAGAAGAGGCTGCATAGAAGAAACATTACTTCTTGTACTGTTTGGCTTTTATGTGCTAATTGCACATTGGATTTGGTTTGGACGTGGAATACAAGAAACTGCGATGATTGTTTTGTCGATTCTTGTGCTTTTGAAATCTGCAAAGATAAGGCAAATATCTGTCAATACTTTGCCGGATTATATTTTAGTTGGCATACTTCTTGTAGTATGTGGAATTGGAATTTTTCAAGCAAGAACAAGACAATATCTTGTGGCAGATTTGAAGTCAATGCTGGGAACGGTAATTGTTTCAATGGCGGTTATTGCATCCATAAAAAGACTAATCGCTAGTGGCTGCGATGTAATAGAGTTTCTATTTGTATTTCTGAATAGATATTTTGTGCTAAATGATATTCTAATTGTCATTCAAAGCGTTATTCCATATTTCCTTATGAATAGGAAGGCTATTGCAAGTGTGAACAATAGAGCATACTTTGACCAGCTGACTGGATTCTTGGGAATCAATGGAACAACGCGATGGGATATATGGAGCATTGCGATTATAATTCTAAACTTTTATGTCGCGTATAAAAGAAATGATAACCGCATCATTAAATATAATATATTTTTCTTCCTTGCAAGCATTATTATCTGCATGATAAATTCGGCACGGTCGTTTTTAATAATTGCGCCTGTAACAGTTTTGATTTATTTGTTTCTTATCAGAAAAGTTGAGTTTAGCAATAGAATGAAACAAGTCTTTGCTGTATTCGGAGTGCTAATTGTCGCGCTGATAATCTATTCTTCCAATAGATATGTGAACGATTATGTCAATGATTTGATTAACGACAAGTTTGCAATTTATCTAAGTGGAGATGTTGAGCATATGGTAGCAGCCAATGACGATCGTGCAGTTGCAACCTATTATGCAGTTGAAAATTGTGGAACTTTTGGCGTTGGAATTGGTGCTGTATCTATGCACTCAACAAACAATCAAGTTAAGTACCTTGGACTAAATAGCGCATCGTCTTATATTTATATGTTGGGCGTAGCAGGATATTTTCTTTGGACGTTGTGCTTGGCTAGAATTGGAATTGATAGTGACAAAGGAAGCATAAAGAAAACGCTTTTATATTTTGTGTATTTATTGCTTCTAAGTTATTTTCTTCCGATTTATTCGGCAATTGCGTTGTTCCCTGTGATTATGTTTATATTTTATATTTTTGATTTGGAGCAAGTGCAGGAAGGAAGTGAAAGATAATGAAAGTGGGAATCCTTACGATTTATGGAGGATCTAACTTTGGCAATAAACTCCAAAATTATGCATTACAGCAATTTCTGAAAAATGAAGGAATTGAAGCTGAAACAATTCGATATACAGTTTCACTTGGTAGAAAAATGCGAGGAAAACAAGAGAAACTGGAACTGTTAAAGAAAAAATATTTTAGTCAGGGCGTTGCAGAATCTATTTGGAACGTGAAATGGATTGTTAGTGCGAAGGTTCATAAAGGTGAATTACAAGCAAAAAAGAATACACGATGCCAAAAGTTTGAGCAATTTGAAAATAAGAACATTGCTTTGTCTGATGTAGTACTTAAAAATGTAGAAGAACTTCGAGAATATAGCAATAAGTATGATGCTGTAATTGTGGGCAGCGATCAAGTATGGAACCCATACTGGCAAGGAAGTTTAGACGAGTTCTTTCTGACATTTGTTCCAAAAAGCAAAAGAGTGGCATATGCACCGAGTATCGGTGTTTCTGAAATTCCGAATGAGCAAAAAAGCCGCTTTAAGGAAAGACTTAATGGATTTTCAAGACTATCTTGCCGAGAGAATCAGGGATGCAAACTTGTTGAAGAACTTACAGGAAAAGAATGCGAACACGTGTGCGATCCGGTTTTCTTATTGTCTCCTGAGCAATGGCAAAGCAAAGTCAGCCCGCTTTCGGAAAAGTATATCTTGACATATTTTCTTGGGGGCCAGTCATTAGAAGCTCATAAAGAGATCGAACGGTATGCAAAGAAGCATGACTGTAAGATCATAGATTTATGGGATGAAAAAGACTACAAGTCCTGTTATGCAGGAATCGAAGAATTTCTGAATTATATTGCGAATGCTAAAATGTTCTTCACGGACTCTTTTCATGGCTGTGCATTTGCTATATTGATGGAGACGCAGTTTGTAATCTGTGATCGAAAAGTAATAGATGTAAAACAGAAAATGAATTCGAGACTGGATTCGCTGATGACGATATTAGACATTCAGGGAAGAAAGTTGAATGATTTTGTAATTTCTCCGACAGAAATTGATTATAAAAAAGTTCATAACAGACTATCTCCGTGGGCTCAGAGGTCGCAGGAATATCTTCTGGGGTGCTTAGAAGGAATACGATAAGTAGAAGGGAAAAGACAAAGCTGCAACATGAATAAGCTGATTCAAAAATACAAAACACTGCCAGTGCAGGTTCGGGCATCTGCGTGGTTCTTGATTTGCTCATTCTTACAAAAGGGCATTTCAATGATAACAACTCCTATATTTACACGTCTTTTAACAACGCAGGAGTATGGCGAGTTTAATGTTTTTAATTCGTGGCTGAGTATTGTCACGGTATTTGTTACGCTTAATCTGTATAATGGTGTGTTTACGCGCGGGTTAGTTAAATATGAGGAAGATAGGGATCGCTATGCGTCAGCCCTACAAGGAATGTGTACGCTTTGTATTCTTATTGGTTTTGCAATTTATGGCGTAGCACATGACTTTTGGAATCATTTTTTTGAAATGACAACGACACAGGCGTTGTTGATGTTCATTATGATTTGGGCGACGGCTGTGTTCAATTTCTGGTCGGTTTCTCAACGAGTGGATTTCAAGTATAGAGCACTTGTTATCATTACTTTGATTTCGTCCATTGCAAAACCGGTGTTGGGCATTATTTTGGTTCGCCTTGCTGATGATAAAGTAACCGCGCGCATTTTGGGATTAGCTTTGGTTGAAGTTGTTACATGTACGGGATTGTTCGTGGCACAGCTTCGTCGCGGAAAGACTCTGTATGTGAAAAAATACTGGGTTCATGCACTGCACTTCAATTTGCCATTGATTCCTCATTATCTGTCGCAAACCGTATTGAATAGCTCGGACCGGATTATGATTCAGAAAATGGTTAGTGCAGATGCAGCAGGCATTTACAGCTTGGCCTATTCAATTTCCCAAATCATGACGATTTTTAATACTGCGTTGTTAAAAACAATAGAGCCGTGGCTGTATAAAAAAATGAAAGCAAATCGGACACAGGACATTGGAAGAGTTGCATATCTGTCCTTGGGCTTGGTTGCAGCGGTCAATCTGATTCTGATAGTACTTGCGCCGGAGGCGGTAGCAATTTTTGCTCCGGTTCAATATCACGAAGCAATTTGGGTGATACCACCTGTGGCAATGGGCGTTTACTTCATGTTTGCGTATACATTCTTTGCGGTTATAGAGTTCTATTTTGAAAAAACAAAATACGTGACATATGCAACTATGTCCGGGGCAGTGTTGAATATCATTCTTAATTATATTTGCATCAAACTTTTCGGCTACATGGCCGCAGGATATACGACGCTGGTTTGCTATATGCTATATACAGTAGCACACTATTGTTTTGCACAAAAAATCTGTAATGAAGAAATGAACGGTGTGCGAATCTATAATTTAAAGACATTGTTGACAATAACGGGGGCTTTCATGATTAGTGGTTTCTTGCTGATGATGACATATAATGCGCCTGTTATCCGATATGGTTTACTGGTGATAGCCGGCGTCCTTGCAGTATTGAATAGAAATAAGATCATTGCATTGCTGAAGAGCCTGATTGCAATGAAGAAAGCATAAGGAGGTTCACATGAACGGACGATATACCAACGAGCGCAATATCCAGATGGTTATTGCGTTGATGAAAGCGCATAACATTCATAAGGTTGTTGCCAGCCCCGGAACGACGAACATCACTTTTGTGGCAAGTATTCAGGACGATCCTTTTTTTGAAATTTATTCTTCGGTTGATGAACGGTCAGCTGCGTATATTGCGTGTGGTCTTTCCGAAGAAAGTGGTGAAGCAGTTGCTTTGACTTGTACGGGCGCAACAGCAAGTCGAAATTATCTTTCTGGGCTGACGGAGGCATATTATCGCAAGCTGCCGATTTTGGCAATTACGTCAACTCAGCACGTAGGGCGCATTGGACAGAATATTGCACAGGTAATTGATCGAACTGAAATCCAGAACGATGTGGCAAAGCTGAGTGTTCAGATTCCGGCAATCCACGATGCAGAGGATGAATGGGCCTATAATGTCATGCTGAACAAAGCAATGCTCGAACTGACGCACAATGGTGGCGGCCCCGTACATATCAATCTGACAACAACATACAGCAAAACGTATGATGTTGAGAAACTCCCGGAGGAACGAGTGATTCGCCGCTACTGTATGGGTGATACTTTGCCGGAGATTCCTTCTGGCAAGGTAGGCATCATTGTAGGCGCACACAAGAAGTGGACAAATGCTCAGATTGATGCACTGGAAGCGTTCTGCGCTGCATATGGTGCGGTTGTTTTCTGCGACCATACATCGAACTATCTCGGTAAATATGCGGTACATCCTAGTTTGGTATGCTCTCAAAAGCAGTATAATTCACCCTGCAAGCAGCTTGATCTGCTGATTGATATTGGCGATATTACGGGTGCTGCGATGGCTATGCACCCCAAGACCGTTTGGCGTGTAAACCCGGATGGCGAGGTCCGTGACACTTACCGCAAACTGTCGAATGTGTTCCAGATGGAAGAAAGTGCATTTTTTACAGTATATGCTGCCAAGACTTCGGCCAAGAGAGATGAAAGTTATCTTAATGCTTGGAAAGCAGAATGCAAGAAGATTGCAGAAAAAATTCCGGAACTGCCGTTGAGCAACGCATGGGTTGCAAAGACGACTTCTGCATTGCTGCCCAAAGATGCAGTATTGCATTTTGGCATCCTAAACTCTCTGCGTTCGTGGAATTTCTTTGAAATCGGAACGCCTTATACCGCGTTCTCTAATACGGGTGGCTTTGGCATAGATGGCTGCGTTTCGTCGTTGGTGGGTGGCGCATTGGCTGACCCGAAACACCTTCATTTTGGCTTCGTAGGCGATTTGGCGATGTTCTATGACTTGAACAGTCTGGGAAATCGTCACGTAACTACAACAATCCGGCTGCTGGTAGTAAATAATGGCCGTGGTCAGGAGTTCCGTAACTACAACCATCCGGCTGCTGCCTTCGGCGAGCAGTCGGATGGTTACATCGCTGCCGCGGGCCATTACGGAAAACAATCGCATGAATTACTGAAACACTATGCGGAAGATTTAGGTTTTACATATCTTGCGGCAAGCAATAAAGAAGAATTTTTGCAGAACGTGAAAGTATTTACGGATGCAAGAATGACTGATAAGCCGATTCTTTTTGAGGTGTTCACCGATACGGAAGATGAAAATGCCGCACTAAAAGCAATGCACACGATTGAGAGCGATGCGACCGGAACTGCAAAAAAACTGGCCAAGGAAGTTCTGGGGGATAAAGGTTTTCAAGCATTGAAGAACCTGATTAAAAAATAAGGAGAAACGCATGAAACCGCAAAAGAAGATCAAGGCATGGATTCATAAAATCATTATGATGACAAAAGAAGAAAAAATCCAGCCGATTATTGTTCCTACGGATAAAGAAAAGCTGCTCGATGGAAAAGTGGCACTGATTACAGGTGGAAGCAGCGGCATCGGCTTGGCGATTGCAAAAGCATTTATGGATAGTGGTGCAAAAGTAATTATCGCAGGAACGAATGAAACTAAACTTCTCTCCGCTTTGGAAGGGCTAGAAAAGCGGGGGGGGGAGACGACCTCTAAGGGCTTGATTATCAATGTCCGAGATGTGGAAACGCTGCCAGATAAGGTAAAAGAAGCTGCTGCGTTGTTTGAGGAAAATCGAATTGATATATTGGTTAATTCCGCAGGCGTTGTTACGAAGCACAACTTCTGGGATACGGACGAAACGGAATACGATTCGATTATGGAAACCAATGCAAAAGGCACCTTTTTCATGAGTCAGGCAGTTGGAAAACTTATGGTAGAGAAGGGCATCAAAGGTCATATATTGAATGTAACATCTTCGTCAGCACTTCGCCCGGCGTGGACTCCTTATCAAATGTCAAAATGGGCAGTAAAAGGACTGACATTAGGTTTGGCAGATATGATGATTCCGCATGGCATTGTTGTTAATGCGATTGCGCCGGGGCCGACTGCAACACCTATGCTTGGAAAAGAAGCAGGTGACAACATTTACGAACCGTACACTCCCAGCAGACGGTATGCAATGCCAGAGGAACTTGCATCGCTGGCAGTATTTATGGTGAGTGGTGCGGGTGACATGATCGTAGGTGATACGTTTTATATGACGGGTGGTAGCGGTACGATTACGCTTCATCACTAAATTACTTCATAGCCTGTTTCTCTGCCTTGGAAAAGGATGAAACAGATGAAAATACTTGTACTTGGCGGAACGGGCGCAATGGGAAAACCTGTTGTGAAAATTCTTGGAGCGAGAGGGCATCGAGTAGATGTTACGACCCGAAAAGCAAGAAACGATGAAGACGATAATATTCATTATGTTGTTGGAAATGCACATGATATGGCATTTCTGGAAAACATTCTGAATGAAAAGTATGATGCGATTCTCGATTTTATGGTCTACAAACCGGAAGAATTTAGAGATAGGTATATAAAATTCCTTGAAAATACAAGTCAGTACGTTTTTTTGAGTTCGGCGCGAGTTTATGCGGATTCTCCTGATGCGTTGATTGAGGAATCGTCAAAAAGATTATTGGACATTTCTAAAGATCAGGAGTTCCTGCAAACAAATGAATACAGCCTTGCAAAAGCAAGAGAAGAAAATCTTCTCTTAAAATCAGATAGCCGGAATTGGACGATTATCCGTCCATATATTACCTATTATGATGAGCAGCTGCAGCTTGGCGTTTTTGAAAAAGAAACGTGGCTGCGCCGTGCTTTAGCAGGAAAGAAAATTGTGTTTAGCCGAAATATTGCTGAAAAATACACAACCTTGACCTATGGATATGATGTTGCGCTGCGTATTGCAGATTTGATAGGCAACCCCAAAGCAGTCGGACAGGTGTATCAGATCGCAACGGGAAAATATATCAAGTGGAAGGATGTACTTGCTGTTTATTTGGACACACTTGAAAAGGAACTTGGTAAGCGACCAGAAGTTTTTATGACGGAACAATGTGACCCATTTACCGAGAAAAACAATCAGTACCAGGTTCACTGTGACCGCGAGTATAACAGAAAGTTCAGTGATGCAAAGATTCAGCAGGATACAAAGGAAACAGAACCGTTTATGCCAGCGGAAAAGGGATTGAAGATGTGCTTACAGAATTTTCTGGCTGGTGAAAGACAATTTACCGCGCCTGTAAATTGGAAGAGAGAAGGTGCTATGGATAAAATCAGTGGAGATAGAACACCGCTGAAAAAGATTCCGGGCATGAAAAATAAAGTAAAGTATGTAGTATACCGATACATGAAGTGATAATTAGAAAGTAGCAGCATCAAACGAGATAAAGGATATGCCATGAAAGGGAATTGATAAATGATTAAGTCGAGATATTGGCAGGCAGTAAGAGGTGTTTGTATTCTTGCTGTAATTATGATCCATTGCCCAGTAGGGCAGAATAGACTAGATCAAATAGTATGGTTGGCGTTAAGACAGCTTATCAATTTCCCTGTTGCAATATTTATTTTTATGGCAGGATATTTTATAAAGCCGGAAAAAGTAAATGCTGACTATATTATAAATCGGGGGGGGCGGCTGTTGTTGCCCTTCCTGCTGTGGGATATAATCTATACTGTAAAAAATGTATTATTTGGTGACAATGTAGAATGGAAAAGCGTTCTGTTTGACTTTTTAACAGGACGCGCTGCTGCACCATTGTACTATATTCTGGTTTTATTTCAGCTGACATTATTAACTCCTTTTATTCTTAAAAAGGCAGGTAAAAAATGGCTGTATTTGATTACGCCAGTATATTTATGTGTGATTTATATTTGGACAGTGATTGCTGGCGCACCGCCAAGGTTATATGGAACAGTTTTCCCGGCATGGCTACTGTTTTATCTTCTGGGGATAGATTGTAGAGCAGGAAGATTAGAACGATATGTTCAAAAAAGTAGTGGTGTATGGGTAATTGTTGCGGTAGGTATTGAACTATTAGAAACGATAGTTCTATATGTTGGCGGTTGCTCTATTACCTTGGCCAGTAGTCAGCTGAAGTTTAGTAGCTGCTTATATGCCGCGACAATTTTGCTATGCCTGAAAAAGAATGAGGACAAAGTACAGTGTAACACATGGATAAGTAACATAGGAGACTGTTCATTTGGAATCTTCTTTTTACATTGTATGGTGCTGTGGATTGTAAAGAAAATTCTTTCTATGGTAGGAATCGACCATTGCTGGATTGCTTTCTGGATGCTTACTTTTTTGCTTACAACTTTTATAAGTTATACGCTTGTAATGCTGATAAGAAATAAAGTCGCTGACATGAAAAAACTACGATGGATAGGATTTGACTAAAGAAAATAAGAGGACAAATAAATGGGAAAGTATTTTGGAACAGATGGTTTTCGTGGTGAAGCCGGAATTACATTAACAGCAGACCATGCTTATAAAGTGGGGCGCTTCCTTGGCTGGTACTACAATGCACTGCATGAGCGCAACGGTGATACTGATCCAGCTCGTATCGTCATCGGCAAGGATACCCGCCGTAGCTCCTATATGTTTGAGTACAGCCTGGTCGCTGGGTTAACCGCTTCCGGTGCAGACGCTTATCTGCTCCATGTTACCACTACTCCATCTGTGGCGTACATCGCTCGCGTGGATGACTTCGATTGTGGCATTATGATCTCTGCCAGCCACAACCCGTACTACGACAACGGTATTAAGCTGATTGACTGCTATGGCGAGAAAATGCCGGAGGAAACTCTGCTGCTGGTAGAGGATTACATCGACGGCCAACTCCATGTGTTCGATCAGGACTGGTCGGAACTGCCTTTTGCTCATCGTGAGCATATTGGCTGTACTGTTGACTATGTGGCAGGCCGTAACCGTTACATGGGCTACTTGATTTCTTTGGGTATCTACTCTTTTAAGGGCGTTAAGGTTGGTCTGGATTGCGCCAACGGCAGTTCTTGGAACATTGCAAAATCTGTGTTCGATGCACTGGGTGCAGATACCTACGTCATTAACGCACAGCCCAATGGTCTGAACATCAACTTGAACGCTGGATCTACCCACATTGAGGGGCTGCAGAAGTTTGTCGTGGAGAAGGGTCTGGACGTTGGTTTTGCCTTTGATGGTGACGCTGACCGCTGCCTGTGTGTGGATGAGAAGGGCAATGTTATCACCGGCGACCACATTCTGTACATCTACGGTTGCTATATGAAGGAACGTGGTAAGCTGCTAAATAATACCGTCGTCACCACAGTCATGTCTAACTTTGGCCTCTACAAAGCATTTGATGAACAGGGTATTGGTTATGCCAAGACCGCTGTTGGTGACAAGTACGTCTATGAGTACATGGCGAAGAACGGCTGCCGTATCGGTGGTGAGCAAAGCGGCCACATCATCTTCTCCAAGTATGCCAGCACGGGTGACGGTATCCTGACCAGTCTGAAAATGATGGAAGTCATGTTGGCGAAAAAGAAGCCGATGAGCGAACTGGCAGCACCGCTGAAGATTTATCCGCAGGTGCTGGAGAATGTTCGTGTAACGGATAAAAAGGCGGCACAGAACGATGAGACTGTGCAGGCAGCAGTAAAGAATGTGGCTGAAGCACTGGGTGATACTGGCCGTATTCTGGTCCGTGAGTCCGGCACGGAGCCGGTGGTGCGTGTGATGGTGGAAGCTCCTGACCACGACACCTGTCAGAAATATGTTTCTGAAGTTGTCGATGTGATTCGTGATAGAGGATATAGTTTGTAAATAAAATTGGCGATTGAAAACAAGCATTTATCAGGCCAGCGTAAAGTTTTTGTAGGAAAGCCTAGATAATAAAATAGAGAACGACCATTTGGTGTGATAAAGTATTTAGCGTCCAAACCAAAACCAATCACGAAAGGCGTTCAACAGTTCGCATTCAAGGTCAAAGGTTTCGGGATCACAGTTCAATCCCTCAAGGTAAAATTCATCCCGGAGCATCATATTCCCGTTTTCATCAAGGATAGGAACTAGATGAAATTCATCATGCTGGTATTTCAGATAGTCGATGGCACTCCCGTAATTGGCATTTTTACTTGCGATGTGTTTTAGAATTGCCACGGTATACACCTCCAAGCTGAACGATTTCCTGCCGCAGTTCACGGATTTCCGCAATGCACCTTTTTAGTTCTTCTAACATTCCGCGTGATGCCAGACCACCGCTGTGGAAATAGCGGGCAATCTGGTTGAGATTGTTCCCGATGCCGGCGGCCTGCACCGTCAAATTCTGAATCTCTCCCAGATCGGCAACGATATTATAGTTGAACGGAATCAGAATACGGCCCTTCCTTTGATTGATTTTCATGGTTTAAGTATAGCACGTTGAATAGGGAGCATCAAGTAAGGCTGAGTGGACGAATGTGCTAATATTGCAAATGAAATAAGCACAAAAGAAAGTTTGCGTTGACTTTCGTGCTTATTTAGAATACAATATAAGCACGAAGGTGAGGTGACGCTTATGATGAACATGAACAATTTGGCTCAAACACATGAGATTTTAACACCGCAGCTTGCAACAAAAGTAGGTTTAACGAAATTTGAGTTTTATAAATATGTAAAGGCCAATGAATACGAGCAGGTCGGACATGGCGTATACGCAGCAAAAGATACTTGGATTGACGAATTAGAAATGCTGCACCGCCGCTGCCCGATGGGAGTGTTTTCTCATGATGAAGCGTTCTATTATTATGGGCTGACAGATCGGGAACCGCTTGTTCATACACTCACGATTTATAGTGGATATAATGTTCACCGCTTGAAAGAGGATGGCTATAAGGTTTATACAGTAAAAAAGGAACTTCTTGACGTTGGCAAGCAAATCGTAAAAAGCAATCAGGGAAATGAAATTCCTATGTACGATTTGGAACGGACAATTTGCGACTTGGTGCGGAGTAGAAGTTCTATAGAAGTACAGGATTTCAATGCAGTATTAAAAGCGTATGTCGGGAGAAAAGATAAGGACCTTAATAAACTGATGAAGTATGCAAAGCTATTTCGAGTGGATAAGATCATCCGAAATTATATGGAGGTACTACTGTAAATGGGATTTACACCTGAACAGATAAAAGGGCGTATCAAGAGCGTTGCAAAACAGAACAATGCAGACGCAAGGACACTCATGCGAATCTATATGATGGAGCGTTTTCTGGAAAGACTGGCACAATCAGAATATCGGGATAACTTCATTATCAAAGGCGGAATACTAGTTACGGCAATGATTGGTGTTGCGCACCGTTCCACGATGGACATAGACACCAGCATGAAGAATCTAAATCTGTCTGCGGAGGATGCCTTGCGAGTTGTCAATCAGGTCAAAGATATTGACCTTGATGATGGTGTTTCTTTTGAGGTTAAAGATGTTTCCAATATCATGGATGAAATGGAGTATCCGGGAATCCGCGTTACCATGAACGCCAATGTGGGAAGATTGATTACGCCTTTGAAAATTGACATTTCCACGGGCGACGTGATTACCCCACGAGCAATCGAGTTCAATTATGATCTCTTGCTGGAAGATCGTTCTATCAGTCTATGGTCGTATAATTTGGAAACTATATTAGCCGAGAAGTTGCAGACGGTTTTGGCGAGGGGTATCTTAAACACCCGAATGAGAGATTTTTACGATATACGGATGCTGCTCGATACATACGAAGATAAAGTCAATAAGGCTGTTTTGAAGGATGCTTTTGCAGCAACTTGTAAAAAGAGAGGAACGGATCATCTGCAGGAGCAGGCCGAGGAGATTATCAAAATTATTGAAGCAGATGAACAGCTTCGAGTGCTGTGGAGAGCATATCAGAAGAAATACTCGTATGCAGCAGAAATTGATTATGCCAGTGTGATAAGCGGCGTAAGAAAATTGATGGATTGGATTCGATAAGCTACCATTGAAAATAGAATAGCGAGTAAAGCCCTACAAGGCTAAAAGTTTTCGCCCCTATCTTGACATCAGGGGGCTACGTCGGCCTGTCCATTGCTGTCCTGCTGAGCCAGCACCACCATGTCACGGCTGTGGACATCGTGCCGGAAAAGGTGGAGCTCATCAACCAGAAAAAATCGCCCATTCAGGACGACTACATCGAAAAATACCTCGCCGAGAAAGATCTCGACCTGACGGCTACGCTGGACGGGGAGACGGCCTATCGGGAGGCTGACTTTGTGATCATCGCGGCCCCCACCAACTACGACAGCCGGAAGAATTTCTTCGATACCTCGGCGGTGGAGGCGGTCATCCGGCTGGTGATGAAGGTGAACCCCGAGGCTGTCATGGTCATCAAGTCCACCATCCCGGTGGGCTTCACGGCCAGTGTCCGTGAAAAGTATCAGTGCGGGAATATCATCTTCAGCCCGGAGTTCCTGCGGGAGTCCAAGGCACTATACGATAATCTCTACCCGAGCCGCATCATCGTAGGTACGGATATGCAGGATGAGCGCCTCGTGGAGGCGGCACACACCTTTGCCTATTTGTTACAGGAAGGTGCTGTCAAAGAGAATATCGACACCCTCTTCATGGGCTTCACCGAGGCCGAGGCGGTCAAGCTGTTCGCTAACACCTATCTTGCCCTCCGCGTTTCCTTCTTCAATGAACTGGACACCTACGCCGAGATGAAGGGGCTTGATACCCGGCATATCATCGAGGGCGTCTGCCTCGACCCCCGCATTGGCACACATTATAATAATCCCAGCTTTGGTTACGGCGGCTACTGCCTGCCTAAAGATACCAAGCAGCTCCTCGCCAACTACGAGGATGTGCCGGAAAATCTCATCGAGGCCATCGTGGAGTCCAACCGCACCCGCAAAGATTTCATTGCAGACCGGGTGCTCCAGATGGCGGGCTACTACAGCTACGGGGAAGAGAACGAGTATAACGCGGCGGACGAGAAGCCCTGTGTCATCGGCGTCTACCGCCTGACCATGAAGGCCAACTCCGACAACTTCCGTCAGTCTTCCATTCAGGGCGTCATGAAGCGTATCAAGGCCAAGGGCGCGACAGTTATCATCTATGAGCCGACTTTGGAGAATGGCACTACCTTCTTCGGCAGCGAAGTGGTGAACGATCTGGACGTTTTCAAAAAGCGCAGCCAGGCCATCATCGCCAACCGCTACGACAGCTGTCTGGATGATGTACAGGACAAAGTCTACACCCGCGACCTGTTCCGTCGGGATTAAAGTGGACAGTTTTAAGCGCCGCAGGAGGGGAGACCGCCTGCGGAGTTTTGGCAGCCGGGCCGGACTACTGTCAAAATAGACACAATTCCCGAATATCACGGGAAAAGTTTGTTAATAAATTATCCATCTCCCGTCCTTGCAATACACACATATTTTGTTTATAATAATGTCATAGGGGCTAAGACCCCGAGAGTGAGCGAAATTCGATTCCGAAGAATGAATTGAGAGGAGAATAATCACTATGGGTTTAGGTAAAAAGACGATCGACGATCAGAACTACTGCGGCAAGAAGGTCCTTGTCCGCTGTGATTTCAACGTCCCCATGAAGGACGGCGTCATCACCAACGAGAACCGCATCAATGCGGCTCTGCCCACCATCCAGAAGCTGGTCAATGACGGCGCGAAGGTCATTCTGTGCAGCCATCTGGGCAAGCCGAAGAACGGCCCCGAGGCAAAGTTCAGCCTCGCTCCCGTTGCTGTGGCTCTGAGCGCAAAGCTGGGCAAGACCGTTGTCTTTGCTGACGACGACAACGTCGTGGGCGAGAACGCAAAGGCTGCTGTCGCTGCCATGAACAATGGCGACGTCGTCCTGCTGCAGAACACCCGTTTCCGCAAGGAAGAGACCAAGAATCTGCCCGAGTTCTCTCAGGATCTGGCTTCTCTGGCAGACGCATACGTTGACGATGCCTTCGGCAGCTGCCACCGCGCACACTGCTCCACCGCAGGCGTCACCGACTATATCAAGGACACCGCTGTCGGCTACCTGATGGAGAAGGAGATCAAGTACCTCGGCAATGCCGTGAACGATCCCGTCCGTCCCTTCACCGCCATTCTGGGCGGCGCAAAGGTCGCTGACAAGCTGAATGTCATCTCCAACCTGCTGGAGAAGGTCGATACCCTCATCATCGGCGGCGGCATGGCCTACACCTTCATCAAGGCTCAGGGCTATGAGGTCGGCAAGAGCCTGTGCGATGACTCCAAGCTGGACTACTGCAAGGAGATGATGGCAAAGGCTCAGGAGAAGGGCGTCAAGCTGCTCCTGCCCGTCGATACCGCCTGTGTCGAGAACTTCCCCGACCCCATCGACGCTCCTGTCGAGACCACTGTCGTCCCTGTCACCGCTATCCCGGCTGACAAGGAAGGCTGCGACATCGGCCCCGAGACCATGAAGCTCTTCGCCGACGCTGTCAAGGCTTCCAAGACCGTCGTCTGGAACGGCCCCATGGGCGTCTTTGAGAACCCGACTCTGGCTGCCGGCACTCTGGCCGTGGCCAAGGCTATGGCTGAGAGCGACGCTACCACCGTCATCGGCGGCGGCGACAGCGCAGCAGCTGTCCAGCAGATGGGCCTGGGCGACAAGATGACCCACCTCTCTACTGGCGGCGGCGCTTCT
>ENA-ORLB01000334-ORLB01000334.1-human-gut-metagenome-genome-assembly--contig:-NODE-334-length-21998-cov-22.9933_pt1 | contig 21998 bp, 20 predicted proteins | sample MGYA00243064_ERZ508817 | MGnify/ENA primary metagenome ERZ508817 (study PRJEB26277, sample SAMN04329836) | human gut metagenome | biome: human-associated habitat | host: Homo sapiens | place: USA... | reverse complement strand
AATTCGGATTGGTAGGTGGAATAGTTGTGAATAAGCGTACCGGGCTTACCGTAGTTAGCGGGCACCAGCGTTTGTCTGTCATGGACGAATTGCAAAAGTTTCCCGATAACGACTATCGCATTCGTGTCGATGTCATTGACGTGGACGAACAGCAGGAAAAGGAGTTGAATATTCTAATGAACAACCCTAATGCACAAGGTTCTTGGGATTTTGACGCTCTTGCCCGTATTGTTCCTGATATTGACTGGAAAGATGCAGGATTGACGGATGCCGACTTGAATATGATTGGGGTTGATTTTCTTTTGCAGACCGAAGAAGAAAGCTCCATTGCTGACGAACTGGAAAGCATGATGTCGCCTGTAACAGAACAAAAAGAAGCCGATAAAGCCGCCAAACAGTTGGAACGTGCTGAAAAGGTAGCCCACATGAAAGAGGTCAAGCATCAGGTGAAAGAAAACGCACAGAAGCAAGCTGAGAACATGGATGCCTATGTGATGTTGTCCTTCGATACCTATGAAGCTAAAGCCGCTTTCTGCGAAAGGTTCGGGTATGAACCAGATATGAAGTTTATAAAGGGAGAAGTTTTTGATGAACAAGTAGAAAGAATAGATTAATTATTGGGAGGAAAGCTGAGTTAGAAAGAAAACATATAGCCAGTTATATCAGCAGTCCAGACGAATAATGTACAACGCTGGAAGACAATACGGGTTAGGTTCTGCAAGACAAAGAAACATAAGGGATAGAACGAAATCTATAATGGGAAGATATGCTGAGAAAATAGATAGCTATTTCTCAAAAAGAGGAGTTGATGTCTATGGAAACAAGCCAATTTCTCGCCGTGTATATATGGGTAACAATAACGGTTAAAATTATGATTGGCGATTTTATACTTTGGATAAGGAATGTTCTAAAGCAAAACCTGTTTTGTGTTCATCATTATGTTTGGAAAGGTAGTGTGATGTTCTCTGAGTTCAGGTATGAACAATGTGAGAAATGTGGAAAATTAAAGAAGTAATATGAGCAATAGTGAATCTCAAAATAGAAAAGGTAAAGGAGGAAGAAAGCCTAAGTTTGATTATACAAGCGAGGAATTTCTTTCTCTCGTGGAATCGTATGCCAAAAAGGGATTCACTGACAAGGAAATTGCTTATGCCATAGGGATTTTGCCTCAAACATTCTGCGAAAAGAAAAGTGAGTACACCGAAATATCCGAAGTCTTAGCGCGTGGGCGCGCGACAATCAATGCCACTGTAAGGGCTAAATTCCTTGCAATGGCTCTCGGTGGCATAAAAACCAAAAGCACCGTGGTAAGAAAGCTCCGTGATTCAGAAGGGAATTTGACGGGCGAAGATGAATTACAAGTAAGCGAAAGCGAGTTGGCTCCTAATTTGCAAGCAATGTCCGTTTGGCTGTACCACCATGATGAAGATTGGAGAAAGATTGAGCGCAAACAAGATGAAGACGCTGATATTCCAACAGACATAGAGCATGGCATCAACATTGATTCTTGGATTAAAGACAAGCTGAAATGATAGTACCTCAAGAAATTTACCATCCATTATACGAGGATAAGGAAAAATTTATAATTCTTATTACCGGTGGGCGTGGTTCGGGAAAGTCTTTCAATGCTTCTACCTTTATTGAGCGGTTGACTTTTGAAATGACTCCCGTAGAGAAAATAGTTCATCAGATTCTTTACACCCGTTACACGATGGTTTCTGCCGGTATGTCTATCATCCCCGAAATGATGGAGAAGATAGATTTGGACGGTACCACGAAATATTTCAAGACCACAAAGACGGACATAGTCAATAAGATGACTAAGAGCCGTATCATGTTCCGGGGTATCAAGACTTCTTCCGGGAACCAGACAGCAAAACTGAAATCCATTCAAGGCATTACGACTTTCGTCTGCGATGAAGCGGAAGAGTGGACAAGCGAAGATGAGTTCGACAAGATAATGCTCTCCATTCGCAAGAAGGGTATTCAGAACCGGATTATCATTATAATGAACCCATGCGATTCCAATCACTTCATCTACAAGAAATACATTGAGAAAACTCACAAGCTGGTAGAGATTGACGGTGTGCAGGTTCAGATTTCCACTCATCCGAATGTGCTCCATATCCATACTACGTATTTTGATAACTTGGATAACCTTTCTCCTGAGTTCCTGAAAGAGGTGGAAGATATGAAGGTGAGTAATCCTGAAAAGTATGCTCATGTGGTTATCGGCCGGTGGGCTGACGTTGCAGAAGGTGCTGTGTTCAAGAAGTGGGGAATTGTTGACGAGTTCCCGGCTTGGGCAAAGAAAATTGCTTTCGGGCAAGACTTCGGTTATACGCATGACCCGTCTGCTTCCATTCGTTGTGGTATCGTTGATAACGCCCTTTACTTGGATGAAGTGGATTACCGTACTGGATTGCTTTCTTCTGACATCATCAAGACTCTTCGCCCGTGGGGATTGAAAGTCATAGCTGACAGTGCTGACCCTCGATTGATTCAAGAGATACACAACGGAGGAATCAAGATATATGCCGTAGAGAAAGGTGCAGGCTCTATCAATGCCGGAATTGACAAAATGAAAGATATGGAGATTTATATAACCAAACGCTCGTACAACTTGCAAAGCGAGTTCAGAAAGTATGTTTGGGCAAAGGATAAGGACGGGAACTATATCAACGAACCGGAAGACCATGACAATCACGGAATAGATGCTGTACGTTACTATGTATTGGGTGAGCTTCTTGGCAAGATTCAGAAGCCGAAAGATTTAACAGGAATATTCACACATTAAAAATATAAACTATGCCATTGAATTTAGAAGAAATATTAGCATTGCCTGACATCGGGCAGAAGATAAACTACCTGAAGAAAGGTAGGAAGACTGAACTTCCCGACCGTTGCAAACTTTGGGATGATTGGAATCCGGAACGACATGAAATCATGGTTGACAAAAAGAAGTATCCGGACAGAAAAGTACTTGATAAGGAATCCGAAAAAGTATTCGATGAAAAAACTGGTAAGACTTATGAAATCGAAGCAAAGTATAAGACTGAACCGGTGAACCGTATTTCCATTCCATTGGAACAAGATATAGTGAACATTCAAACAGCTTTCACGGTCGGCACAGAACCGTCTATGGATTGCACTCCGACTGATGATGATGAAAAGAAGCTGCTGGATGCGGTAAAGGCTGTATTTAAATCCAACAAAATCAAATACCAAAACAAGAAGATTGTCCGTGCCTGGCTCTCCGAACAAGAAGCGGCAGAATATTGGTATGTTACCGATGATGATTCGTTTTGGGCAAAGTTTTGGAAGAAAGTTAAGACTACGTTCGGTGGCAAGGTCAAGCCCACCAAGAAACTGAAAAGCGTGTTATGGTCTCCATTCAGAGGTGATAAGCTATACCCGTTCTTTAACGACGAAGGTAAAATGATTGCTTTCTCACGTGAGTATAAAAAGAAGCTCATGGATGATTCGGAGGTCATCTGCTTTATGACTATCACGGACAAAATGGTTTATCAATGGGATTTGTCTAAAGGATATGAAGAAAGAACTCCTTTTGCTCATGGATTCCCAAAACTACCGGTTCTCTATGCTTATCGTCCTGAACCTTATTGCAAGAAGATAAAGACCTTCCGGGTCCGGTTGGAGAAACTATTATCCAATTATGCTGATTGTATCGACTATCATTTTTTCCCCATTTTGGAATTAATTGGTGAAGTGATAGGGTTCACTGGTAAGACAAAGGATAGAATGGTAAAACTGGAAGGAGAGGGGGCTGGTGCACGATATTTAACATGGAATCAGGTGCCAGATACCGTAAAATTTGAAGCAGAAACACTCACTAATATGGCTTATGATATGTCAAACACTCCAAGAATATCCTTTGAGACGTTGAAGGGGGTAGGCAAAGCATCAGGAACCGCTTTCCGCTTTATGTTCATGGGTGCACATATGGCGGTAGAAAATCACGGTGAGGTTATCGGTGAGTTCTTGCAGCGGAGAGTAAATTTCATTGTTTCCGCTTTAGGCTCTATCAATCCAACCGAGTTTAGCAAGGCATCGCAGACCATTGACATAGAAACAGAACTGGTTCCATATATGATTGATGATTTGAATGATAAGGTGACTACTGCCGTTTCCGCTGTCAGTGGTGGCATCTGGTCAACGCGTGAGGGAATCATGTTTGCCGGAAATGCTGATAGGGTAGAAGAGGAACTTGCAGAAATCAAAGAGGAACAAGCAGCAAAGAATGAGCAAATCGGAGATAAGGGAAAGAAAAACGCCTCTTAGTTAGAAAAATTACGGGACTTATAGTTTTAGTATAAGAAAAATAGTTAGCGGTGGCTTCAAAGAGTTGCCGCTATTTTTTTGCTCTTTTAAATTATAAATATTAGAATATAATTTTGAATTATAGAATTGTATATGTATTTTTGTCACACGATAATTGAGTAACCAATGAGAATATTTACCGAACAAGCATTAAAAGAATATGCAGAGAACCATCCCGATTCAAAGGTCGCTTTGCAAGAATGGACTACCATTGTGAAAAGAAGCAAGTGGACCTGTTTTGCCGATATTAAGAAAACGTTTAATAGCGTTGATAGTGTAGGTAATCAACACTATGTTTTCAATATCAAAGGCAATAACTATCGTTTGGTAGTAGTGATTAAATTCACTATTCAGTTTGTGTATATTCGCTTTATTGGTACTCATAAAGAATATGATAAAATAGATTGCGCTAATATTTAGGATTATGACAAAGATAGAAAATCAAGCCCAATATGAATGGGCGGTGAAAAGAGTAGAGGAACTTCTTCCATTAGTGAAAGATGATACTCCTTTGAATGACCCAAATAGCATAGAATTGGAGCTTCTTTCTAATTTGGTTGCTGATTATTCCGAAGAACATTTTGCATTGGGAGAACCAACACTTGTGGATGTTCTTAAACTTCGTATGTACGAAATGGGGCTTAATCAAAAATCACTTGCAAAGTTGGTTGGTGTCAGCCCATCACGATTAAGTGATTATATATCTGGTAAATGTGAACCAACCTTGAAAGTTGCTCGTGAGATAAGCCGGAAGCTAAATATTGATGCAAATATAGTGTTGGGAGTATAAGTATAAGTTTTTGTCGTGATATATTTTAGGCGTGATTCATTCGGTTTCACGCCTTTTTTTATACCATTTTACGACAATCGTTTTATTGTCGTGTATCACCTATCTGATTATTTCTCACCCTCTTTATAAATAGCGAAATTTACCGTAGAAATTTATAAATCAAATTCATACGGTATGACAATCTTAGAACAAATCTTAGCAGGGCTACAACAGAAATTCGCTGGGGTGGACACTGCTATTCTTACCCGTATTGCCACCAAAAAGGCAGAGGGTATAACGGACGAGACAAAGGTAAACTCTATTGTTGAGGGTATCAGTTTTTCGGACGTGCTTAATTCCTATGGTGATTTCCGTGCCGGGGATGCTTCCAAGACCGCAGTTTCCAACTACGAGAAGAAGCATAACCTTAAAGACGGTAAGCCAATCGAGACTACCACAACCACCAAAACGGAAGAGAATAAAGACGATGTGCCTGCATGGGCGCAAGCTTTAATTGACTCCAACAAGAACCTTTCTGATAAGCTAACACAGTTAGAAACGGAAAAGGCTCAAGCAACACGTAGCCAGCAGATTTTGGCAAAGGCAAAGGAGTATGGTATTCCCGAAAACTACGCCAAACGATGCGCCATTAAGGACGATGAGGACTTGGACGCATACTTCAAGGACTTGAAGCAGGAGTTTGCGAATGACGGCTTTAAGGGTGTAGTTCCTCCAGATACAGCAAAAAAAGAACTGGAGAATGAGACTCAGTCGTTTGCGAAAATGATTGCAGACGACACTAAAGAAATTGTAGAACAACAAAAACAGTGATTTTATGGCAGCAGGATTTAAGTATAATCTTGAACCGGAAGTTGAGCAGGAAGAACGCTACGACGTAGAAACCGGACGCAGACGCAGAGGTCCGTACAAGTTGGACACAACCAACCTCGTTGTCGGCTCGTACTTGCCCTCATTCACACCGATTGCAGCTGACTTGGTGAAGAAAACATCCCAAGTGGCTATCCGTGTGGAAGTATATGAGAAGTTTACAACAGGCTCCAATACCACATTGAAAATCAAGAAACGTTCTTTGGCTTACAAAGGTATGCACTTGGGTAACGGTGCGCATGGAGCGACAATCAACGCTATTGACAAGGCTGACAAAGCTTTTGATAAGCTGACGTTAGCGGCAGACTTTGGAGAAAATCTAGAAGCTGGAACAGTTCTTTACGAAGCGACAGCCGCAGACGGTACAACGCCCAAAGTTATCGCAAATTCAGCTCTGTATGAAAGGAAGCAGGTAGAGGATGGCATAGTATTGGTTTCCCTTTTGATGCGTGCGTTTGAAATCGAACCGACCAAGCTGGTAATGCCTTTCGCAGATATTGACAAGGCGAATATGCCGCACTTCCAGTTTAACGCTTTGGATGTCAAACAAGAAAAAGAAGCCGTATCTATTCCTAAGGCTTCTTCTAGTCAGGACGGTTTGATGAGTAAGGAAGATAAAGCCAAATTGGATGGGGTTGCAGCACAAGCTAACAAGTATACTTTAACAGCAGCTACGACTTCTGCTTTTGGAGGTGTAAAGCAGGCAGCCAAAGTGAATGATGCATCTGGTACGGTGTCGGTAGAAAACTTTAACGGATTATTGACAGCGTTGAAAAACGCAGGTATAATGGCAAAATAAAGAAAGGAGGACTAATATATGATGCTAACTATTCATACATTGTTTAATGACCCGAACATTGTAAATGCAGTGATTCAGCGTGTCCTCAAGACAAGAAAGGACACAATTTATTGGCAGCAGTATTTGGGCTTCCGTAGGACTACTACTCGTGTATTTAAAGACTACATCGGTCAGGTTACTGGCGTGATGGCTGGTTCCATCAACTCCCGTTATGGCGAAAAGCCTATCCGTGAACGCAGGAATATCGGTTCCGGATATGGTGAGATTGCCTATTTGGGTGACCGCTATCAAATCTCAATCGACCGTTTGTCTGACTTGCAGGACTTGATAGATAAGTATAATGCCGCCAAACCGGAAGACCAGAAAGCAGCCATGCGTGACATCGTGGACTTCATCTATGACGATTACCGTCAGGTATTGCTGGCACCGCACAAGCGTATGGACATTATCGTAGGCTCTCTGTTGATGACTGGAGCAGCAAGCGTGAAGAACAAGGACGACAATGCCGGAGGAATTGACTTATTGAACATCGACTTGCCGTTTAAGTTTATCAAGCCGGACACAGAGGATAAAGACTATTTCGTCACTTACTTGCAGCAGAAACTGAATGAGCTGAAATCTATTTACGGCACATTCCCCAAGATGATTATGAGCCGTGGCACATTCATCAAGAATATTATCGGTTCAAGTGAATTTGGAGATAAGTTCAAAATGCAGCTTACAGGCAATGAAATGTATATGTCTACCGGGCTTATCACCTCGCAACTGGCTTCTACCATTTTTACAGGTATCGGACTTCCGGCTATTGAAATCAAGGAAGATTATGTGGTAGACCAAACAGGTAAGAATATCCCCATTTATGCAGATGGTCGTATTTCCCTGCTTCCGCAGGATAAAATCGGTTATATGCGCTTCCACACTCCTTATGAAGCTGTGGATGGTGTACCGGGACGTAATTACACTCAGGCAGATGGCGATATGCTGATTTCAGGTTACAAGGACGGCAATGGTCGCTATCTGGAATACACAGCCGAATGGATTCCGCAGATTGCGAACCCGAACCTGATTGTGAACTTCGATTTGAGTGAGATGAACGCATGACAGTAAACGATTATATATTACAGAAGTTTCAGACCTTCGGCGTTAACTTGTCGGAGGCTGACCTTTTCGATATATGTCTGAACGCAAAGATAAGCGGAGGGGGTGAGATGAACGAGGATTGCCAAACACGGGTGTCGGTGGCAATTGCGAAGTTCATCCCCTCTCTATTGCTTCGTGCCACTTCCATCAGCGAAAGCGGTTTTTCTATGTCTTGGAACATTCAAGGCATTAAGGATTACTATTCATTTCTGTGCAAGCGGTACGGTTTGAAAGACGAACTGGGTAACAAACCTAAAGTGACTTTCTTATGATATTCGCTCCACACATATTGCAGGTAAAAGTTATCACCCCAATGGATAAGGATGAGTTTGGCAGACCTATTCCCGGAACAGGTGGTGAAAGCTGGCAGGAGGTGTGCAAATGCCGTTGTGATGATAACACTACCAAAGAGTTTTCATCTGATAACGGCTCTGTGTATCGTCCGAATTATCATGTGGTATGCGAGAAGAGAATTACTGTCAAGGCTGGTGATGAAGTACGTTGCATGGATGGTGATAGCGTAAGAGGTCAAGGCGAAGTTTATACAGTGAAGAGTACAAACTACTTTAACTACTCGGAATTATGGATGTAGATTTCGATTTCTCAGATGTCGACTCCTTTTTCGATGAAGGAGAATGGGAGGTCGAAAAGAAGATGATTGATGTAGGCGATGAAGCCGTGAAGTACGCAGAGGAACATGGGGATTATCAAGACCATACACTCACTTTGAGAACGTCCAATGATTACGATGTCAATAAAGACGGTTTGACATTGAAAAACGAAGCGGAATACGCATCATTCGTAGAATCTAAAGGGTATGATGTTTTGAGTAGTGCTGCTTTATTTGCGGAGAAACGATTAAAAGAAGAATTTGAAAAATGAAAAAGTACATTGGAACAAAACAGATTGAAGCAGAACCTATGACATTGGGTGAAGCTTGCAGTAAAGGCTTGGTAAAAAGTGAAATAGAAGAGAATGAGTCTTATAAACTAGGATATCACACTCGTACTGAATATGGCTATGAAAGTTGGTCACCCAAAGAACTGTTTGAAGAATCATATCGAGAAGTCAAGAAAGAAACTCCTATCTGTTTCGGTGATGCTATCGAAGTGTTAAAACAAGGTGGGACTGTTCGTAGAAGTGGTTGGAACGGTAAAGGTTTGATGGTATTCAAACAAGTGCCAGCTCATATCGAAAGCGACATCATCCCTAAGATGCAATCGCTTCCCCAATCGGCAAAAGACCTTATTCTGAAAGGTAAGGGATTTATTGACTATACAAGCCAGTGTCTTATCTACAACGAGAATACCGGACGCGCTGATTCATGGGTTCCGTCTATCAGTGATGTATTTGCAGAAGATTGGGAGATTGTGGAATGATAGTAACTACCGACATAGGAAACATCCTCTACCGGGACTGCAAGGCTTTCGGAATAGATCTAGTGCCTGATGGTGAAACGCTGACGGGTGAATTGAAGTCCGAAAGGATTGTCATCCACACGAAGAAACAACAGCCGGGAAAGTATTGGAAGAAATCTTTCGCAGAAGTGAATCTATGTGTACCCAATTTAAGCGAGAATGAAGCGAACACAATCCGGCTTAACGAACTCGAAAGAAAGGCTGGCAAGCTGCTTGATGATGTAGTAAGCACCTATGACGGTACAACCTATCGTTATTCTATCGAATCAATTGGCACGGAAGCGGATACAGCTTTGAAATGCCATTACGTGAATGTGAGAATTTTATTTGAAGTAATAAATGTAAAACTATAAGATTATGATTTCAGCAGTAGGAATAAAAAGAATCTTGTTTGCCGATATTGATAAGGTAACGGCAGACATTACCCCCGAAATCGCAAAGACTTTGATTCAAGCCGCTATCAAAGCAAAAGATGAGGTTTTGAATGTACACGGGGAAACGTGGCAGATTGAGGAAACGGAAGCCTCCGTCACTGGGTACAAGAACCAATTAACGGGAAAGAATTACCGTTACGATGATGTGCCGGGAGAAGTATCACCCACTTTCTCTATCGGACAATATGACTGGAAGACAAAGAAAGCGTTCATGGGGGGCGATGTTATTCAGGCAACATCTAAAGATGTGGGTTGGAAGCGTGCTTTAGACAAAGTTATTATCAACAAAGCATTGTTCTGTCTGACCGATGATGATGTCTGGTTCATCTTCCCAAAATGCCGTATTGTTTCCCGTGAAGCCAATACGGATAAGGCAATTGCAATCGCTGTAAAAGGCTTGGTGCAGGAACCGGGAATTGAAGGCGTTTCTTCTGAGTATAACTACGAAGAGGGGCAGATTAAAGCTTTGCAGGCATGAACTACAGTAACCATTGTACCTACTCCTTCCGATGCGACCGTAAAGCTGGACGGTGTAACGGTCAAGTCAAAGCAGGTGAATGCTGGGGCTACCGTTCACTATGAAGTGTCGAAAGTGGGGTACGTCACTCAGTCAGGAGATATTAAAACCACTCCTTCTGAAGTTGATACCACTCTTAAAAAAGAGATAACATTGGTAAAAGTACAAGAGTGATAACCGGGGGATGGATATATACCATTCCCCCTTTTAGTTTAAGAATATGAATCAAGCAGCAAAAACGGTTTCTGATGCTTTGTTAGGGCTGGATTTCATGAATGTGGAGATAGGAGGGATGGTTTATACCATTAAACCTCCTACAATTAAAATTATCTGTCGTGCCATTCATCATTTTTCCAATATCGGCATGACTGGAGATAATGTCATGGAAGCTATTAAAGAGCTTCCTGAAGCTACTGAAGATATGCTGAAAGGTATTTCATGCTTCATCTGCGGGAATGATAGTTTGGTCAAAGAATTGGAGAACGGCACTTTTGAAGAAGTCAAAGATGCCTTGGAAGTCTGTTTCTCTATGATGGATATTTCGGCTTTTCAGTGTGTCAGCTCGATGAGGAACGTGTCGATGCTGGCAGCAAGACCGAAACAGTAGGAAACACAACGTTCTTCGGGCAGATAGCCCATTTGATTGACACGCTGCATCTGAGTTATACAGAAGTGTTTGAGATTATCCCTTATCGGAATCTGCTGATGATGCAACGGGATAAATTACGCGCAGTATATGGTGGTCAGAAGGTGAATAGAATCAGTGGTAAGGAATTGGCTAATCGTAGGAAAAAGAAATAGATATGTCAAAATTATATTTTAAGATAGGTAGTGACTGGGAAGAAGTTGTAAGACTTCGTAATGAAATTGCAAAATTAAAGCAGGAGTTAATGAGCATGGATGGCACGCAGTCTCCTGCTGCTTTCAAGGCTTTGAATGCCCAACTTGCTGCATCCAACCAAAGATTGGATGAGTTGGTGACTAATGCAGCCAAAGCTGGAGCGGAGATGGAAACGGGATTCAAAAGGAAAATCTTCGATGCTTCCCAGGCCGTGAATGGATTCACAGAGAAGATTCTTGCTCAAAAAGCGGTAGTTAAGGATATTGAAGCGGATGTAAAACGACTTGGGGATGCTTATCGTATAGCATTGAAAAGGAATCCGTTATCAGCAAATAGCAAGTTAGAAGAATACAATGCTGCCCGCAAAGCTCTTGATGAAGAAAAGGCAGCTTTATTTGGATTAACCCAGCAACAGGCAGAAGCACGTCTGTCAGTAAAAAAACTACGTGATGAATACGCCCTTTACAAGGATGACGCAAAAGAGGTTGTAGAAACTAATAATGGTATTGCTATTTCTTGGAAGAAAGCCTTGGCGGTTATTGGTGGTACTGGAGTACTGAAAGCATTAGGTGCTGAAATGATTCGTGTACGTGGCGAGTTCCAGGCTGCTGACACTGCTATTGAAACTTTATTGGGAAACAAAGAGAAAGCCAATGCCCTCATGTCACAAGTTCGTGAGTTCGCTAAAATTTCTCCGCTTGAATTTTCTGATGTAACAGCAGCCACGCAGATGATGCTTGGTTTCAACATTGAAGCCGAGAAAGTTCCCCGTTATCTACAAGCTATTGGCGATGTTTCTATGGGGAACACACAAAAGTTTAATTCTATGACTTTGGCATTCTCTCAGATGTCCGCTGCCGGTAAACTTATGGGTCAAGACCTCAATCAGATGATTAATGCAGGATTTAATCCTCTGCAAATCATGTCTGAAAAGACCGGTAAGTCTATCGCTACCCTCAAAGATGAGATGTCTAAGGGGGCTATTTCCGCAGAAATGGTTCAGCAGGCATTTATAGATGCTACTTCCGCTGGTGGTCGATTCTATCAGATGTCCGAAAACGCTTCAAAAGAGATAAACGGTCAGTTGTCTATGATGCAGGATGCTTTGGATTCCGTGTTTAACGAATTGGGAACTAAGTCGGAAAGTGTTATCATGGACGGTATTCAAATGACAACTTCGTTGATTCAGAATTATGAAACAGTAGGTAAGATCTTGGCTGGATTAGTGGTTACTTATGGTACATACCGGACCGCAGTGATGCTTGTTACTGCTGCCGAAAGTAAACATACTCTTGTGGAGATTGGACTTACCAATGCCCGTTTATTGGCACGAAAAGCGCAGTTAGCTTTAAACGCTGCAATGCTTACCAATCCTTATGTGGCTTTAACTGTCATTATCGGTGGGCTTGCTACTACAATGTGGGCAATGTCTGATAGTACAACTGCTGCCGCCCGTGCTCAAAAAGAATATAACGGCATTAAAGATGCAGCATTTAAAAAAGAACAGGAACACAAGCTGAAAATCGAAGAATTATTGACGGCTGCTCGTGATGAGAGTTTGGCTACTCTTACTCGGCAAAAATCATTAGAAGAACTTCGTAAAGAATATCCTAAAATTTTCGAACAATACGATATTGAAAAGCTAAAGTTGGAGGATATCTTAAAGTTGAAGCAAAAAATAAACGAAGAAGATTCAAGGCGTTCTGTTCAAGGCAGGAGAGATGATTATAATGCTCTAAAACAAACGATTACTAACCAACGGAGATATTTGCAGCTATTTGATAATCCTGATTTACGGAAGAATATGTCTGATTCCGATAAAGAAATATGGAAAATGTTTTCTGGTAATCAGTCATACGTACAGGTGCGTGAGCAAATGGAGAAAAACTCTGAACTTTTAAAAAAGTATCAGAAAGACATGTTGGATGATAATATTTCCGCTTACAAATCCAATCTTAAAAACTATTCTAAGGAGAAGCTTGAAACGGAATTGAAACTTGCTCAATCGTCTGCATCCAAACGCAATGGTTTTGTTGTAAACGGGATGATGGTTAAAGGTGGAGATTTAGAAAGTGTTATTTCTTCAATTAATGGAGCGTTGGCTAAAAAGAAATCCCCTACTACTTACAAGCAGGATTATGAGAAAGCGAAGAAAGACTGGGATGATGCTAAGAAGAAACTTTCTGAAATAGAAAAGGATAAATCCAAGTTTACTTCAAAGCTGTATGAAGAAGCTAAGAAACGAGTAGAAACAACTGAAAAAGCCTATAAAAATTTGGGCGGTATTACTGGTAGTTCTTTGACCAAGCAGGAAAAAGCTGCTGAAAAGCAAAAAAAAGAACAAAAAAAGACAGCCGAACAACTTCTTTCACTTCACCGTCAGAACCAACAGGATGAAATCAACCTGATGAGAGAAGGCACGGAAAAGAAGTTGAAACAGATTGACCTTGATTATCAGAAACAGATTGATGCGATAAGAAAACAGGAGGAAGAATGGAGCAAAGCCGGTAACGGTAAGCTGACCGACAAGCAGGCACAGAAAATTTCAGAAGCTTATACCAATGCCGAAAGTATGAGAGATAAAGATATTTCCGATGTAACTGAAGGACAGCTGAAAGCCGAACAACAGGCTTTGAACGACTACTTGAAAGAATATGGCACGTTCCAGCAGCAGAAATTGGCTATCGCCCAAGAGTATGCGGAAAAAATAAGGAAAGCACAGGAAGAAAACGGTGTTAATAGTGCACAAGTAAAGTTACTGGAGAAACAACGTGATGTTGCCATACAGAACAAGGAAACAGAAGCCATAAAAGCCAATATAGATTGGGTTACTGTGTTCGGTGAGTTTGGTTCCATGTTTTCCGACATGATAAAGCCCGCCTTGGACGAAGCGAAAAAATATGTACGGACTGACAAGTTCAAGAACTCCGATCAGGCAAGCCAGAAATCATTGATTGACGCCATCAGCCAGATGGAAAAGTCTTTGGGTGGTACAAGTGGAGTCAACTTCAAGAAACTTGGAGAGGATGTAAAAGCCTATCAAATAGCAGAACAGAATCGTATCAGTGCCATAGGGATTGAAACAGCTGCTTTGGAAAGACTAAAGAAATCACAGGATGATTACACCAAAGCGCAGAAGGGCGGAACGGAAAGTGAGAAACAAGCCGCAGCAAACGCTCTTGAAACAGCACGGCAGAATGCTGACATTGCATCCGCCAATGTGAAGACACAGACTGATATCGCCAATCAGGCCCAGCGTAATGTGACTGATACCGCCACCAGACTGAAAGCAAGCATGGAAAATTTGTTGGGAGGCTTGCAGCAGATTTCATCCGGTGGATTGTATAACGCATATAGCGGAATTATCAAAACCGTGAACGGATTCAAGGATGTCATAGGAAAAACGTCAGAATCTCTTAAGGAGGTCCCCATCGTCGGATGGATTCTGTCCATCATTGACGTACTCAAAGACGGATTAAGTGATCTTGTCGGTGGTCTGCTTGATGCTGTTCTGAACGCTGTCAGTGGAATTATCGGTGATGTCTTGTCAGGGGATTTGTTTGTCACAATCGGCAAGTCATTGAGGAACGGCATAGGAAACATCCTGAACGCAATCTCATTCGGAGGCTTCAACTCCTTGTTTGGAATAGGTGGAAACGCCAAGGAAGTACAGGAAACGATAGACAGGCTGACGGACAGGAATGAAACTTTGCAAACGGCCATCGAGGATCTGACTGACGAGATGAAGGCAAGCAAGGGAATGAAATCGGTTGAATCTTACAGGGAAGCTGTAAAGTATCAGGAGGAAGTCAATAAAAACTATCTGCAAATAGCAAAGGAGCAAGCCGGATATCATAAGAGCCACGGCAGCTGGCAGCATTATCTGAAATGGACGGATGAAATGCTGGAACACGCAAGAAAAGCTACCGGCATGCAGGATTTCTCCGGCACCGATTCCTTGTGGAATCTGACCCCCGAACAGATGAAAGCTCTACGGTCGGACGTATGGTTATGGGATATCATGGAATCTTCCGGTAAGGGAGGTTACGGTGAGCGTGTTACCGACAAGCTGGATGATTATATAGAGCAGGCAGGAAAACTGGAAGAACTGACCGACAGTCTTTATGAGGGCCTGATCGGAATGTCATTCGATTCCATGTATGACAGTTTTATAAGCAGTCTGATGGATATGGAGAAGAGTGCGGAGGATTTTGCTGATGACATATCCAAATATTTCATGCAGGCGATGCTGTCAAATGCCATCGGTGAACAGTTTAGTGACAAACTGAGGACATGGTATGATAAATTCGGTGAAGCCATGAAGGATGATGGTACGCTTGACAATAATGAGCGTAAGGAGCTGATGGATGAATACATGGGTTATGTGGACGAAGCCATGAAGCTCCGTGACGAGCTTGCCGCAGCAACCGGATATGATAAGATTTCGCAAGAATCCTATTCTCAATCTTCTTCATCAAGAGGGTTCGGCACTGAAATGACGCATGAAGATGCAGGAGAGTTGAACGGTAGGTTTACAGCATTGCAGATTACAGGAGAAGAGATAAAGAATCAAAATATCATTCAATCTCAATCACTTAATCTACTGACAGTAAAAGCAGATGCTCTACTTTCCATAAATACGGAAACAAGAAATATTGCTGATGATACGCGGGATTTGATAGCGCAATCCTATCTTGAATTGGTACAGATTTCAGAAAATACAGGGGCAATCGTCAAACCTATTCAACAGATGCAAAGAGATATAGCAGAGGTTAAAAAGAATACAGCAAAATTATAGTTTATGAATGAATTATTAATTAATGGCGAAAACGCTTATACAACATGGGGCGTGAGAATGGGAGAGGGGTTTCTTGATGTTATTGGGGCATCCGCTCCCATGAAGGATTTTATTGAGAACAAAAGCCGACTTGAACATGGGAAACGGGTAATAATCAATAATCCTAAAGTCGATGAGAGGGAAATAACTCTTTCGTTCACTATCGAGGGTAATTCTCAGTCTGACTATCAAGCAAAGAAGAAAGCTTTCTTTGATGAGCTGTATAAAGGTGTGGTTGATATTCAAGTTCCGGCTAACAGTAATGAGATTTATCATCTGATTTATCTTGGGAAAAGCGTTGCTTACGCACAGAGTTTAAACCGAACTTTCGGAAAAATTTCAGCCAAGTTTAACGAGCCAAATCCGGCAAACAGAAGCTAATTCACGACATTGGTTTTATTGTCGTGTATGTGAGTGCTCAAAATTGGGCACTCTTTTTTTTATCCCCGAACTTTGAAGACATGGAACAAATCGACATCAAAGACATATCCGGTGCTATCCAGCTTACAACTTTGATCAATGAAGGCTGCAAGCGTAAGTTCACTCTGATGAAGGAGGACTACATCATGTTAAAGTTCTCCTTAGAGAATCCCATATATTTCAAACTTGGCTCATACGTGGAATGTAACTTCGGATTGTTCGAGGTGTGCGACTTGCAGAAGCCCGCATTCAACACCAATACCGCCGGCTACGACTATGAGCTTCAGCTTGACGCTTACTACTGGAAATGGAAAAACAAAATCTTCAAATATACCCCGGAGACGACCGGACAGGAGGCGTCCTGGAACCTGACCGCTCCGCTTGACGTACAAGTCGGTATAGTCCTTAGAAATCTGAAAGCTCTTGGTTACACATACAAAGGACAGGATTTTGTTTTCTCCATTGATTCCACAGTCGAAAACAAGTCCCAGTTGATGAGTTACGACAACATCAACATCCTTGACGCTTGTTTTGAGATGGCGAAGAAATGGGATTGCGAATGTTGGGTGACTGAAAACATCATCCATTTCGGGCGTTGTGAGTCCGGTGACGCGGTGGATTTCGAGATCGGGAAAAACGTGCAGGAAATGTCACAGTCAGAATCCCAGTCCACCTATGCCACCCGTATCTACGCTTTTGGTTCCACCCGTAACATACCGGCAGACTACCGCCCCATTGACGAGACCGTGGTTGTGAACGGCGTGGTGCAGCGCAGGCTGATGCTTCCCGAAGGCACTCCTTACATTGACGCTTATCCTGATATGACTACCGAGGAAGCCGTCGAGCAGGTGGTTATCTTCGATGAAGTCTATCCTCGAAGAACAGGCATCATGTCGGATGTCACCACTATCGAAGTGACGGACAAGGTGGAGAATGAGGACGGCACAACCACCGAGGAAAAATGGAATGCCTACCGCTTTAGGGACACGGGTGTTAACTTTTCCGAGAAATATATCCTCCCCGGTCAGGAGCTGAGGATACGTTTCGCATCCGGGCTTCTCAACGGTTTGGAGTTTGCCGTGAAGTTCAATCCTGAGGGAAAGCCGGAGAAATTGGAGGATGGCGGATGGAACCCTGAGGCACAGCTTTGGGAGATAGTCAGGAATGAGGACTATGGCAGACCGCTTCCCGGTGATGTGCTCTTTCCCCAGGATGGAGATGAATATGTGCTTTCCGGCTGGGACAGTACGAAAATAACCGAGCTGGGGCTTGTGGGTGCCGCCGAGCAGGAGTTGAAGGAAAAGACTGAAAAGTACGCTGCCAAATCCAAGATAGACCCGAGTACCTATGGCTGCACGATGATGTCAAATGACGCATACCGTGAGGATGGCGTTCATAATTTCTATAGCATCGGTCAAAAGGTCAACCTTATCAACAAGGCTTATTTCGAGAACGGAAGACAGTCAAGGGTTATCGGATTTGAATTCAATCTTGATTATTCCTTTGACTCACCTGTTTATACTGTCGGGGAAACCGCCGCCTATTCCCGTATCGGGGAGCTGGAGGAAAAGGTTGAGAGCCTTACCCTGAAGGGACAGACCTATACGGGCGGTGGTGGCAGCGGTGTGTATGTGATCGGAAGCCACGACTCCACCCCAGCAACAGACCATAACGTGTATTCCGCATTGCGCTCGCTGATCATGTTCATGCGCAAGGATACGGAGGAACGCACCGGTTTCCTATTATCCCTGTTGGGCGGAACCGTCATCAAGAAATACGCCAAGTTCGGTGATTTCGTTACCGGCGTTTCTGGAGGTTACATCGGTGAGGACGCCCGTGCCGAGCTGGAGGCTTTGGTCCTGCGCAGCTCTCTGAGTGTACCAGAACTTCGTTTCAACCGTCAGACCTATTTTGAAGGATATAATACTATAAGTCCCGGCGGAGGGCTGAAGATAAAAAGCTTTGTCGCCAATAGTGACGGCAGCTATACTGTCATCCCTGATCTGGAGGATGGTGTACCGCTGGGACAGAAGCCGGACGATATCCTCCTAGGTTTCTGGCATGACAAAAGCGTCACTACCGGTGACTTTATTGGTTTCCGGAAAATACAGTACCGTATCACTTCCGCAGATTACGACGAGAAGACATTCGTGATGGTTCCGCGTCCCGGATATGAGTTCGTTCCCAATAACGAGATGCGTCTCGGACAGACGGGGAACTTCACCGACAAGGAGCGTCAGACTTATATCATCATAGACGTGCGTGACGGTAACTGCTGCATCACCCTTGTTGACAATGCCAACACCTGGGACCCGGAGCCGGCACAGATGAAGAGCTGGTTCGGCAAGAAGAAGGGTATGACCATCAACGGGATCAACTGCGACAGGTTCTCGGCAGTATTGCAGGATATCATCATGACGGGATTGATTTTTCAAATTGATGAAATTACCGGTAGCACAGTCCGCGTTCCTATCGACTTCCCTAGCTGGGAGCCGGGCAGGAAGTATGCGTATTATTCCCGTGTGCCCCATAACGGTTCCACATGGTTGTGCGTCAATGACAAGGGCACTACTTCCGAGCCATCCGAAAACAATCCGGACTGGCTTGTATCAGCCGCCAAAGGTGACAAGGGTGATCCGGGACTGTCTGTAATAGGTGGCGGTCATTGGGAATCCTCTAAGACCCCATACGAGGTCAATACCATGGTCACTTTGGCGGGCTGTGTTTTTATCTCCAAGGTGAAAACATCCAATCCTCCGATTAAAATTGCAAGGTTCAGGAACGGCAATTATCGAAAGAAAAAGGATGGCGGTTATATCCTTGCCGGGAAATCAGCCGACTGGACCGTGCATGAAGACTGGGAGATGCTGCTGGACGGTCGTGAACTTAAAGGTGAGAGTATCACCTTCTTGGGTGAGTTCGCATCCCATCCGTCCAATCCCAAGGAGGGTGACAGCTACCGAAATACGGCTGACCATTGTACTTACATATACCGGAATGGTTTGTGGATGGTCATGGTCAAAGACGGGACTGACGGTAAGGACGGCAAAGGTTACGAGTGGATCTACACCCGTACCAACATCATCGGTCTTACCCCTGACAAGCCGGATTCGAAGCAGCAGGATGATTATATACCGGAAGGCTGGACAGATGATTTTCTTGGCGTGGATGCAGACCATCAGGTGGAATGGGCGTGCAAACGTGTGAAGCGTGATGGAGTATGGAGTGAATGGAGCACTCCGGCCCCTGTGCACCGTTGGAGTAAGGACGGGGAGTCGAATATCATGGCCGACCTTGACAATGAGATGGTGAGCGTCGCTCTTACCAGTACCGGTGTTACTACTTCCGCACAGTCATGGACTACCCATGTATCCATGTGGTACGGTACCGAGAAACTCACCCTTGAGACTTTAACAGTCAGCACGCCTGCCGGTTTCACGGCAAGCACAAGCAAGGCCACCGGAGCGGTGGCGATATCCGTCGCTGCCGGAAAGTCGGTTCCGGAACAGAATACGGTCACCATCACACTGGCTGCAATGAAGAACGGGCAGCTCTATACCCGTGAACTGACTTTCAAGATAACCGGTGTCCGTGGCGGGGCGGACGGTTCCGATGCGGTAATTTATAGCCTTGTCACTTCGGCCACGATGGTCAGCAAGAACAAGAACGGCGGTTACAGTGTAGCTTCGGTATCCTGCCGGCGTATGAAGACAGTCGGTGCGGTCACTACGGCCACAACGGACGGGGAGTTGAAGTACAGTCGTGACGGTGCGGCCGAGGTTCCCATCGGTGATGGTGTCGGGGTGGCTTCCGGTAATTTTACCAGTAGCTTGAAGTTCGTGTTCTACGTGAACGGTCAGGCGGTTGATGTCGAGACTGTTCCGATGGTTGTGGACGGCAGTGACGGAAAGGATGGTGAGAGCATCACAGCAGCCGGTCATTGGGAATCCGCCAATACTCCGTATGCCAAGAACAGTACAGTATCGTTTGCCGGAGGATCTTACTTAAGCAAGGTTGAAACCTCCAACCCTCCGATTAAAATCGCCAAGTTCAGAAACGGCAGACTCCGCAGGAAAAGAGACGGCGGATACATCCTCGCCGGCAGATCTGCGAACCGGACGGTACATGCGGACTGGCAGGAGATGGTTGCTCCCGTCGGACCGTCGGCATCCTACTGGCTGGACAGTCCTGTCAGCGTGATCAACTTCACTTCAACAGGCACGCCATCCCCGTCTGGATTCCTTGTCACTTGCAAACAGAATGTGGCAGGCAATGTAAGCACGTGCAGCACGCTTTATCTGGCTGCACGCAAATACAACGGAAGCTGGCTGGCTCATGTAGGTTCGACACTGAACAGCCAGATATCCGTACCTGCGACAGCCGGATACACCCAGTTTGCCGTCCGGGCTTATAAATCAGCTTCCGATGCTGCTGCTTGGAATGACAATTATGTGGCCGAAAAGGGTGTGGGTGTTGCAAATGATGGTGCCATAGGAGCAACAGGAGCTACGGGTGCGTTCCCTTATGACAGAGGAGTATGGGCGTCCGGACAGACATACGTATGGAATGCAAAACAGCGTGACAAGATCATTCACAAAATAGGTGAAGTTTATTACAATTTTCTTGTGCGCAACTATGGAAGTTCTGTATCAGCGGCTCCTACATCCGCTAACGGAGATCCCAACTGGGAAGCCATGCAGAAATACAAAAGTCTGGTAACCGACATATTCCTTGCTGATAAGGCGAACATAGCCGGTTTTATGTTCAAGTTGAACGGATACACATCGGACGGGGCACCTTACGGTATCATGCAGTCACAGGACAGCACTAACGGCCAGCCTAATCTGAGGATGGACACAAAGACCGGAGAGATTCTTTGTCAGAAAGCGAATATCACCGGAACTATCATAGCGACAAAGGGGACAATTGGTGGATTCAATATCGGTAATAATTTTATCGGCAGCACTAATATGTCGGCTGTGAATGTTGATAATTTGTTGCTGCAATACGACAAATTTGAAATGAAATATGAACGGTTTCAGTCAATAGACGGACATTTATATCAAGGCATTTTGGATACAGTAATTAGAAGTGGAAGTATAACTGTATCATCAACCGGGGATGTTTCAACAGCGGATGATACTCTGTATGTAAGATGTGGGAATTATATTTTTTCCGTTGGGCGAAACGGAATTCGCAAGTCAACGAATGGAGGAAGTACCTGGGTGGATTTATAACATTTAAAATATTAAAGTATGAGAATAAATTTTGCACAATTTCCTATTTACGACGGAATTAAGAAAGAAAAACTGATAGCCAACAACATCACTGAGGCCTACGGTGACTGGATATACAAGAACGTAGCGGGTTTGAAGGCGCATCTCCTTGCCGAGAAGATATTCAAATCTACTGCTGAAGGTGTAGAAATTGACGAAGAGGAGGTGGATATCATAAGACGCTCCACCTCCATGCTGCCCGGTCTGCTGGCGGACTCACTGAATGATTATCTGGATAAAAAGAAGGAGTAGTATGAAAGAATTACCTTAGATTTGCATCCGAGGATTACAGATAAAATAGAAAGGATAAATTTGTGA
>ENA-ORLB01000279-ORLB01000279.1-human-gut-metagenome-genome-assembly--contig:-NODE-279-length-25029-cov-6.8317_pt1 | contig 25029 bp, 18 predicted proteins | sample MGYA00243064_ERZ508817 | MGnify/ENA primary metagenome ERZ508817 (study PRJEB26277, sample SAMN04329836) | human gut metagenome | biome: human-associated habitat | host: Homo sapiens | place: USA... | reverse complement strand
TGCCGAGGACAAGCTTATCCTTGCCTCATTGGAAGAGGAACATCAAAAGACGGCCGCCTCCACCAAGCGCCTTTCCATGGAACTTCGCGAGCTTCTGGACGCCATGGCACGGATGCGTCTCGAGGGCAAGCAGAACACCCGTGAGTATCAGGAGATGGCTTCCAAGGCGGCCACCTTGTCTGACACAATCGGGGACCTCCGTACACAGACCAATATCCTTGCGCATGACGATGCCGGGCTGCAAGGCGTGATGAGCGGTGTCAACGGCCTTTCCGGGCTGCTTACCGTAGCCACCGGCATAATGGGGACCTTCGCCTCCGAGAACGAGGACCTGATAAAGATACAGACGCGGGTGCAGAGCGTCATGGCAATCACCATGGGGCTACAGCAGGTGTTCAACACGCTCAACAAGGACTCCGCTTTCCGGCTTGTCACAGTACGGAAAGCCAAGGATCTTTTGACCGCGGCCAATACAAGGCTCGCGGTGTCCCTCGGCATATCGAATGCGGCAGCCACCGCGCTTATGGCAACGCTTACATTGGGCTTGTCGCTTGTCGTGACCGGTCTTGTCGTAGCGTGGAACAAATACTCCGACGCGCAGGAGAAAGCGGCGGAGAAGGCCCGTGAACTTGTGGAGATAGAAAGTTCCGGCCGTGCCCGGATGGTCAAGACCCGGTTTGAGATTGACAGTACCGCCCGGACACTGAAGGAATTTACCGGCACCAAGGAGCAGGAGCGTGTGAAGGTAGAAGAGCTTAACCGCAAATACGGCGAGAGTTTCGGTTATTACAACACCATCGCTGAATGGTACGATGTCCTGATCCGGAAAGGGGAGGACTATGTGCAGATGCTTTTCCTGCAGGCCAAGGCGCAGGCGTTGGTCGACAAGGCTGTGAAAGCCGATGAGGAGGTAGCCGGCATAGAGGCTAACGGAGTGGAACATTACCGCCCTTTCTGGGGCGCGGGCGGCAAGGCCTATATGTTTTGCGGAGGCGGTAAAAAAGGGCATTAGGGCAGCGACCCGGCAGAACTGGCATATAACAAGGCCCTAAAGGAAGCCACGGACAAACGGCGCGCGAGCCTTGCCGAGGCAGAGGAACTGCAGCGTCAGATGGAAGAATTACGTAAAAAATCGCATATCGGCGGGTTCGTGGCCCCCGAGGGACCCGGCGGTTCCACGGAAAACGCCAAGCCAAAGAACACCCTTGCCGAAATGGAGTTCGAGGCAGCCCGTAGGATTGAGGACCGCCGCATAGACATTATACGGGAAGGCTACGAGAAAGAACGCGCCGAGGCTCTTTTGAATTTCGAGCGGGAAAAAGAACGTATCACCACCGAGGAGCAGCAAAGGGTGGAACTATACCGGAAACTCAAGGAAGCCGGCGAGAAGGTGACACCCGAGCAGCTTGCCAATATCCATGCGCAGGCCGCCACCCAACGCACTCTTGCGGCGCAGATATATGACGCCACTACGGCAGAAATTACAGCCCGGGAAAACAAGGATGCTGCCGACAGACAGAAGAAGCGCGAGGATGAGCTGCAGGCACTGTTAGGCAAATATCAGGACTACGAGGCGCAACGCTCGGCTATCAAGCGTCAGGGCGATGCCGACATAGCGGCTCTTGAGGCGGCACGTACCGCAGAGAACGGCGATGAGATAGACCGGGCAATAGATGTCGCCCGGGAAAAAGTGCGTCAGGGCATTCAGGCGATAAATGACGAGGAAGCCCGGAGTATGGCGCAGGACAATGATTTTTTGCGCAATCTCTTCGGTGATTACTCAAGCATGAGCCTTGACGCCTTGCAGGGGCTTATCGCGCAGGCCCGGAAGCTCCGGGACTACCTGAACGGGAAAGGCACAGCGGATGGGCTTACCTTCATTAGCGATGAGCAGCTCAAGAATATTGAAGCAAGCCCGGCAGAACTTGACAAACTTAAAAAGGCGCTTGACAAACTGCTCGGAGGTGGCAAGGGCGCCACCAACAAATGGGAGCGGATATTCCAGACATTCAAAACCGGTATATCCGGATTGCGTGGAGCCGGAGGAGCCAAAGAGATAGCCGGGTCGATCGGTACCATAGCCAGTGCGGCGCAGGAAGCCGGAGCGGAACTGGGCGCCATGCTCGAGCAACTCGGCGAAAGTGAGATTTCCGATGCCGTGAATGGCGTTCAGCAGGTGATGGGTGCCGTATCAAACATAGGGCAGGGATTTGCGCAGGGTGGCATTGTCGGAGGCATAGGCGCAGCCGTAGGGGAGGGGATTAAGTTCCTGACCTCGGCGTTTGCTGCGGAAGCCCGCCACAGAGAAGCCCTGAAAGAGATAGAGCGTGCCAAGCTCGATTTCCAACGCCAGTATAATCTCCTGCTTCTGCAGCAGAACCTGTTGATGAAGGATGCCGAGAGTATTTTCGGTGAGAAGCAGGTGGCCAAGGCGGCCAATGCCATAGAGGTTTACCGTCAGGCATTGGCACAGTTCAAGGAGGAACTGCAGGGTGATGCTCCGAAGCAGAACTTCTGGGAGCGCCTGACAAATGATGCCGGGGGTACATACCGCAAGCGTCTTGACGCATACAACGCGGGGTTCGGAGCCCTTTACAACGCCCAGATTGTCACCGGGCATAAAAAGACCGGCCTGTTCGGGTGGGGTAAAGGCAAGGACCTGTACAGTTCCATACTGAGCGTATACCCCGAACTTATCAAGGCCAACGGCGAGCTTGACACCGAGATGCTTCGCGTGATACTCGACACCCGGAAAATGAGCGATGAGACCCGCAGTTACCTTGAGAACCTCATAGAGCTTAAAGACGCGATGGACGAGGCCGAGGAGTCGCTTGAAAACTACCTGACCGAAACGTTCGGCAGTCTGGGCTCCGGGATCATGGACGCTGTCACCTCGGCGTTGCAAGGTAGCGGCACGGCTCTGGAAAACTTTGCGGCCAATGCCGCCGGAGTCCTCGAGAACCTCGGGGAGCAGATAGCCTATTCGCTGTTCTTTGCCGACAAGTTCGCGGATCTTCAGGAAAAACTGAAAAGCGTCTACGGTAGCGGCAAAAGCGAGGAGGCCATAGCCAACGATGCCATGGGCGTAATCGACAGCTTCTATGACAATATCGGCAAGAACGTGGATGCCGCACAGGCATGGATGGAGGCATGGAAGGAGAAAGCGGCCGCCATGGGCTTTGACCTATGGAAAAACGACGGTGACACCGCGGGAGGCTCCCAGAGCGCCCGGGCCGGCGTATATACCGCGATGAGTCAGGAGCAGGGCACCAAGCTCGAGGGCCTGTTCACGAGCGTCCAGATGCACGCTGCTTCCATCGATGAGACCCTTGACGGTTTCATGGACACGTTCGGGCAGTTGTGCGACACCATAGGCAAAATTCTGGAAAATGTCGAGTCGTTGCCGGAGATGGCCGAAGATATACATGAACTGCGTACGAACGGAATAAAACTGAGATCACTATGACCGATATAATGAACGGGCTGCTTTATATAAACGGGCGCGATGTCTGGAGTGACTTCGGCGCATGGCTCACGGAGGAGAAGGAGGGCGACACCAAGAATTACTCCGCCCTCCAGAAACCGCCGGCAACGAAAAGCCATGTCGCGGTCAGCTTCCGGGAGCAGGACGGCGAGAAGCTGCCCGAAAAGCTCGTGCAGAAATGGGAACCCCGCGACATAGCGTTGAAGTTTGCGGTCGCGGCTGCCGACAAGGCGTCCTTCATCGCAAGGCGGGACGCATTCGTGTCATTCCTGAAAGAAGGCACCGACGGCTGGCTTGACATGAGAGTCCCGGAACTTGGCCGCACCTACCGTGTCTATTACAAGGACTGCTCGGACTACGAGCATCTGGAAGATATAGGCGGCGGCATGGTGGCGGCGCGTTTCACGGTCAAATTCCGTGAGCCGAACCCCGAATTCTGACTGCATTAAAACGATATTCTAATGGAACTTAAAATATATTCAAGCGACGGCAGGCTGAAGCTCACGGTGGAACCGAGGGACAACAGCACACAGGCGGAGGAGATACAGGCGGGCAATGTCCTGAATGTTTCCTTCATCCTTCCGGAACGTGTGTCGCTTGGCGTGAACGATTATGCTGACTTCATGTGGCGGCGCTACTGGCTGACCGAGAAATACCGTCCGGTACAGAAATCCACAGTCGAGTGGGAGTACTCGTTGAAGCTCTACGGGCTGGAGAACCTGATCTCCCGGTTCCTTGTCCTCAACACCACAGACGGGGTCAATGAGCCGGTGTTCACGCTGACAGCCCCGCCCCGGGAGCATGTGGCGCTCATCGTGAAATCCATCAATGCCGGTTTCGGGACCAATGACTGGAAGGTCGGTACCGTTGAAGCCGGCGACAATATCGTTGTGGACTACCACGGCAAATATTGCGACGAGGGGCTCAAGGCGGTGGCTGATGCAGCCGGCACCGAATACTGGATAGAGGGCACCACCGTCAACCTGTGCCGTTGTGAACATGGGGAACGCGTCACTCTCGGCTACCGGAACGGTCTGACGAAGATACAGCCCGATGTGGCGGACAACGCAAAGGTCTATACGCGCCTGTTCCCCACGGGATCGTCGAAAAACATAGATCCGGCGAAATACGGTCACAGCCGGCTGCAGTTGCCCGGAGGAGCGCAGTATGTGGATGTCAACACCGACAAGTACGGCATTATCCATCATTACGAGGAGAACGCCTTTGCAGGCATATTCCCGCGCTATACCGGCACGGTAAGCAGCGTACGCAGCGAGGAGCGCACCAATGATAACGGTGACAAATATACCGTTTATTATTTCAAGGATAATAATCTGCCATTCGACCCCAACCTGTATGACCTCGGCACATTGGTAAAGCGCGTGACATTCCAAGAAGGCAGCGAACTTGCCGGACTGGGAAGCGACGACAACGGTACCCATTATTTTGAATTCAATTTTGACAGTGATACCCGGGAGTTCGAGATAGCCACCCAGTTTACGGACTCCGGGCATTTGCCGGGCGGGGTGCTTGTTCCCAAGCCGGGGGACCGTTACATACCATGGAACATGCGTATGCCGGATGAGTATTACGCGCTTGCCGAGGCCGAATACCTTGATGCCGTGCATGAGTACAATCGCCGGCACTGTGTCGATGTATCCTGTTTCAAGGCCCCGACGGACTATATAGAGATTGAGCGGCGCAAGCTCGAGCTTCATGTGGGGCAGCGTGTCCGGCTTGAGAGTTCCGATTATTTCCCGGAGACCGGTTACAAGGACAGCCGCATAACGAAGATAACCCGCAAGATCAACCTTCCGTCGCAGATGGACCTCGAGATCAGCGACGCGCTTTCCACCGGTGCTCTTGACAAGATAAAGGGCAATATCGACGAGGTGAAGGCCTACGTGCAACTGTCACGGGGCAATTTGCCGGATATAGTCAAAACCGGGGACGGCACGCCTTTGACCGATAACAACCTCATGAGCGCTTTGCGCACGATAAAGGAGATAGCCAAGCGGGCACTGTCACGGCTTCACGACGACGAGGCGGCGGGTCTGATCAAGTTCCTTGCCGGACTCGAAGTAGGCACCTACAAGGAGGGATTGAGCGGCGCGAAAGTCGATGCCGACGGCAACGCTGTGTTCGGTGAGCTGCTCACCCGGCTCAAGGCCACCCTTGCGCAGTTGCAGGTCAACGGTGCGTCTGAATTCCGGGGGCAGCTGTCAAGCGAGGACTTCATCTCCGGCTTCATAGGAGGCAAGGGGTGGGCGATATTCAAGCGCGAAGTCCTGAACGTCCTCGGCGTGCCCGAAACGAAATATACCGGCGAGTTCGATGACATAGTGATACGCGGCACCCTCCGTGTTTTTACCATGGTGATATCACAGCTGTTGGGAGAGAACGACAACCGTATCTTTACCGGCATGATGGAGGTGGACCATTACGACCCGGCTACCGGGCGCGTCTATCTCAATACCCGTGACGGCAAGTTTTACAACCCTTTCCGTGCGGACGACTATATCATGGTGCAACAATACAATGGCATGCCCTCGCAAGAGAACGGCCATTATATCACCAAGCATTACGAGCTGATCATAACCGATGCCGGCTGCGGAAGCCGGTCGGACGGAGAGAACCGCCTTGACTGGGTGGAGTTCAAAAACTTTGTATCGGCAGACGGCAGACCGGCAGTCGATGTCATATCCAAAGGCGACACATTCACCCGTGTTGACAATGCCACCGATGCGGACAGAAAGGGACTGATCCAGATTATCACGGTAGGCACCGCCACCCCGTACATGGATATCGTGTACGGCATGAAAACCGACCCCGACAACTATCTGAAGGGTAGGCTCGGCAACCTGAAAGGTATACACCATCACCTTTTCGGATGGCTTGACGGTTTCGGCGAACTGTTGACCAACCTGTATGCCGTGGGCGACTTCCGGTTGCGCCGTACTGGGGAGAGCATCGACGCGAAGATAGAGATGCTCAAGGCGATGTTCGCAACGCGATACAGCAACCTGCGTTATGAACTTACCGAGGATGACAACTACCTGCGTAACGCCACATTTGACGAAACCATGGACGGCTGGACCGTGCAGGATGACGGCAAGGTCATAACCTCCAACGGCGAGGCGTTGCTTATGAACGGCAACACCTATATAGCCGACGGAAGGATCGCCGGCATAGAGCATCTGGACGGTCGCAATGTATTGCATCTGAAAAAGAGCTCAATCCGTCAGGCGAACGCATTGATCCGCAAGCCCGGCACCCACAAGGAGTATGTACCGCCCACGCACAACGACATGACCGACCAATGGGTCGATGTCAAGGACACCCTGTATATGGGCATCCGTTTCCTTGCCCGAACCGATGGTACCCTGACCGTCGGCATGAGCGGCGCGACCTCGGAACCCGGTTCCCTCCCGGTTCCGGCGGCAGTGCCCGTTACCGCATCGATGGAATGGCAGGATCTTCAATGGCAGGGCACATGGGACGGTAAGGGTGACTTTGTGCTACAGTACACCGGCGATATGTACGTGTCGATATTATCCGTGACCGACAAGCCCCTTGATGACTTCAAAAAAGAGGTATCAACGCAGATAATCCAAACCGCCGGCAATATCCGTCTGCTCGGCACCAACATCAACAACCTAAAGGGCACAGTGACGCAGCTCGGTATTGACCTTGACGCAGCCGAGGAGCAGATAAGGATATATGCCGACAAATACGACAAGCTCAACGGCACGGTCACCAACCTCGGCATAAGGCTTGATGCCGCCGAGGGCAGCATCACCAACTACGCCACCCGGATAAGTGCCAATGAGAGTGCCATATCGGCATTGCGCATCAAGACGGACTCCATCAGTTCGGTAGTCGCCGGAGTGCAGGGCGACCTCGACACCGCCAAAGCGAGGATAGAGGCGGTTGCCGCCATAGCCAACAGTGCGGGTGACGCCAAGGTGTACAATCAGGCGAATAATCCTTGGAATTCGTGGCCATCCGGTCAGGAGCATAAGAATGTGGGTGCCACATGGCACAACACCTCCGATGGCCATACCTACCGTTATATCGGATATGACAACATTAACAAGTGGGAGGACATAACCGACCAGCAGGACGCCGCAAGCTACATACTGCAGAACAAGGACAAGATCAGCACGGTGGTGGGAAGCTTTGACTCTTCCGGCAGGCTTACCAATACGAGCGGGCTTGTGACGACAGCCTATGCCAGTCAGATATACGCCACCAAAACGACCGTGGACGCCCTTACCGGACGTGTCAACACGGCAGAGGCGAGCATCAACGTGCACTCCACCCAGATAGCCATGCGTGTTGAAAAGGACGGGGTCATTTCGGCGATCAACCAAAGCGCCGAGTCTGTCACTATCAGCGCCTCGAAAATTAACTTCAACGGCATGGTGACGATGAACAACTCCTTCCGTGTGGAGGTCAACGGCACCACGCACATTGGAGGTTTTGTCGTAGGCGGCAACGGTCTGACCAACCGCAATGATGACGGTACATTCACGAATGATGCTTATATCATCTTCCGCAACGACCCCCACAAGTGTTTTGCCGGGATAGGTGGCAACATCCTCCCGGGTTCTTCCGGCGCGCGGGGCGTGGCTCGTTTTGAGAACTATGACGAGTCGGACTGGTGGGGTCTCGGCCATAATTATGCGCTTCTTGTCGGTGCCCGCGGAGCCGCCGACAACAGCGCCATCGCCATAAGCGGCGGATATGTTTCCGGTCTCGCCTTGAAAACCGAGGTGATAGGACACGACAGTATCACCCAGCCCACCGTCCCCACGGTCAAGAGCGTGACTATCGGCCGTGACGTCAACAGCGTATATGTCTCCACGCATTTCAACTGGCGCGCCAAGGCAACGGAAACGAACGGCACCGCAGTCGCCTACCAAAGCAAGACCCGGGAAGTGAAGCTGACACTGCCTGACATGCAGCCCTACGATAACGGTCATGTACTCTTTATCAAGCGCGGTACTAATAACGGCAACTATGTCCGTGTGATACCGGGGTGGAGCTACCGTCGTGAATTTAACTCCTCGACGCTCAAATGGGAGGTCAAATCCGGGCGTAGCTATATCATTTATGACAACGAGAGCTATGCGACGCCCTCCAGCCCTTTGACATTGAACAGCTGCGGCGACGCGATGTGCCTGATATACCACCGTGAGATACGTGTGACAATAAACAACGTGACCTATTACGGTGCATGGGTCCAGCATAAGTTCCCGAGGGAATGGTAATTGAATTAATGAACAACCTAAAAACAATTAAGAATCATGAAAGTGAATTTTGACAAGACCTTCAAGGACTGCTTCGGCAACGAGGTGGTCAACGACAAGACCGGCAAGGCGACCAATATAGCCGAGTCCCTGTGCATGGTGATCTTCAACCTCAACAGCATGGGGGGCGTACCGCTGCCACCCGACAAGAAGTACGCGTTGCACAAAATCTGTCAGAAAATAGCGGGTAGCCCCGGTGAAGTGGAACTGACCACCGAAGAGGGCACGCTTCTGAAAGAGATTGCTGCAGAGTCATACTCGTGCGGTGCCTACGGTCAAGTGGCCGACATAATCGAGAACAACGTCTAACCATTAAAAAATAATGAAACATGGAAAAGAAAGCAGAAAACTCAACCACCAACTACGCGCCTGAAAAAGTGACCGATGGCGTAGAGATCAACTTCACAAAGATTGTGACCAGCGGCAACACCACCATCAGCGGCACGATAAAAAAGGACAGCACCGATGTCGGCAGTGTCAGCTTTGAGACCACCGGCAACTACCTCATCACCTCCATCAAGCCATATACCGGGCTTACCGACGGAGAAGTGGTGGCAGTGTACAATGCCGTTCCCGGCTGCATAACCGAAATGCTCAACGACTAAGCTGCCGGGGCCATGGGACAGATACAGACCCCGCAGATGGAGCTTGAGGCGTTCTGCGCCCAGCTCGCCCCGGTGTTCCTTGAATACCTGCGCACTCACGGCACGGCGGTTGACCGCATCGAGATAGCTACGTCGCTTGACGGTATAACCTCCCTTCCGGCACGCTACTCATTGGGCGGTGTCGAGAAAAATGTCCTCGCCCCCTTGAAGCTGCTGACAAAAGATGTCGATGTGAAGATAGCCGCCTGTCAGCAGGCCACCACCAAGGCGAACACCGCAGCCGACAACGCCAATGCCGCCGCCAACCGTGTGACGACCGCCATCACGGACATAAGCGCCGAGAAAGCGGCGGCACAGGCGGCCACGGCCAAAGCCAACGCTGCCGCCACGAATGCCGACAACAAGCGCAAGGAACTTGAGCAGAACGAGGCCACCCGGCAAGCCAACGAGCAGACCCGTCAAAATCAGGAGTCGGCACGTCAGACCGCTGAAGCGGCACGCAAGACTCAGGAGGCCACCCGCCAGAACAACGAAACGAAACGTCAGACCGATGCTGCGGCCAAAATCGCCGAGCTGAACACCGCCAAGGGCAATGCCGAGGCGGCTACACTTGCGGCGAACCGTGCCGCCACCAATGCCAATACGGAGGCGCAGAACCTCTCCACCCTCAAAAGCGAGACCCAGAACGCAGGTGCCTCGGCCAACGCTGCAGCACAGACGGCAGGGGAGAAGATTGTCGAGCTCGAGGCGTTGATGAAAGCCATATCCGGTGAGTCGGCGGCCGCCCCGGCGATACTCAATGTGTCAGCCCCGGCCACGATCTCCACCAAAAACAAAAAGGTGCAGCGCATCGATGCCCGGTTGTTGCCGGGTTATGTCATGCAGAACATCCTTTATCAAAGAGAGGAGGGTAGCAGCCTCAAGGTTGACCCGTCCGGAAAGCTGACAGTCGCCGGCACCGGCACTACCATGTTCTACGTGATACCGCCGGGTAATACGGACTTATGGAAAGAGGTGAGCGTCACGGTACGACCTCCGAGGATGCGGCTGACAAGTTCCGGGAAGATCCGGCGCTCAATGAGAATGAGAACAGTATAAAACATAATTAGGACACCATTAAAACGGAATTAAAATGGCATTAACAGCACAACAGGAAGCAGACCTTCTGAGTATGCTTGACGCATATAAGAACGGCGAGCAGATAGACGACCTTCCGGCAGCGTCTATGGACGCCACCGACAAGAAGATAGAGGTATTCGACACCAAGAGCGGCGCCAGCCAGTGCATGGACCTGACAGCGGCGGTCGATATGGCCAACGCCCCGTGGTGCGGCCGTGTATGGCGCACGGATCTCGCTACACCCACGGCCGCCACCTATTGCGGCAGCCTTGAGATGCTCAAGAACTTCAAAGACATATTGGAACTTGGCGGCTACCTTGTCAAGAACGACCACAGCCGGCGCAAGCTCGATCCCACGAACCACTACCGCTTCGCCAACGGTGAGACCGCCAAACTTGACGGCTCAATGGGCCATTACCAATGGGGCTGGGGCAAACCCTTCTATTTCGCCCGGTGGACGCAGGGCAACCTCGAATACGAGGCGGTCAGCCTGTACCCGATCAAAGGGCAGTACAACTACCGCATCCCGGTAGGCTCTATATGCGCTACCGGCCTTGCGGCACTTGACCGTACCACTGATACCCTTGTCAGTTATATCAATGATGATGTGCGCTATCGTGGTGGAAATAACAACGCAAACTATGACGGCAAATACAATTCTCTGTTGGGGCATTGCGCCACTAACCGCACTACCGCCCAGTTTGCCGCTGCGGCCCACAAGAACGGCACCGGCTGGCTTGCGGGAACCATGCGTGGCGCGGCAGTGGTGAAGATTTTGATTGAAATCATTATGGGCACTCGCAATGTACAGGCAGCGCTCAACAACAAGGATGCCAACGGACTTTATCAGGGAGGTTTCGGCACCGGTGTGACCAACTGGGATTGGACCAGCTGGAGCAACCACAACGGTAATAACCCTATCCTGCACATGAGCGCAGGTGTCGATATGGCAGACGGTCTCGGAGTGAAAGAGGTTCCGGTGGTCAAAGCCGATGGCACGACCGCATTTACCGCCAAAGTCCCGGTCTTTTTCGGTCTTAAAAACTTTTTCGGTTACATTTGGCGCGTCAGCGAGGATGAGCTTGCCGAAGCCAACGCCGACAAGACCATGAAGCATTGGGTCACACCGAGCATCTACGGTACCTATACCTACGGTTCCACTGCCGGCATGGTGTTGAAGTCCACCGCCCCGACCTATTCCGGTGGCTGGATCAAGCGCATGAGCTATGACGGTTTAGAGATGTGGCCCACTGAGGTGGGAGGTAGCGAGTCTACTTACCAGTGTGACCATTATTGGAATGGCAGTAATATTACTTCGGGCTTCCGTGCTGTCTTCCGTGGTGCCAATACGAACAATGGTGGCCCTGCGGGCTGTGGTGCGGTCAATGTGAACAACGCTGTCACGAATGCCAATGCGAACATCGGCTCTCCCCTCAACAATGTAAGATGAAGCGGAGCGACGGGGCCTCACCCCACGGTGAAAAACAAACGACAGGCGGGCAGTGCCGGTAGACGGGTTTATCCCGGCCGACAGCAACGAAGCCGGAAGAATTGCAGACCAAGCCCTGCAATACACCAAAGACACAATCAGACACCAATGACACAGGGACACCCACATGAAACGAAGAGGATATATATCTCCTCGGATCGAGACCATCGAGAACTATGAGGCGGCATTCCGGGGATTTGCCGATAACAAGGAACACCGCGATAACGTGCGGCGTTTCGCGGCAGACCTCGAAGCCAACCTCATGGAACTTCTGGCCGAATACCGGGACGGCACCGGGCACACCTCCGACTATCAGGACGAGGTGATATACGAGCCCAAGCGCAGGATAGTTAGCAAACTTCCTGTGAGGGACCATGTCCGGCAGTGGGCACCGTTACTCCAGACCGAGAATCTGTTTACCGATACCTTCATACGCCGTTCATGCTCATGCGTCAAAGGGAGGGGGACGCATGACTTCATCAACCTTTTAAGGAGGGAGCTTTATGCAGACCCTTATGGCACTTGGTATTTCGTTCAGCTTGACGCCCACCACTTTTTCCCGAACATAGCCCATTTTTTGATGAAAGACCGGGTAAGGAGTAAAATCAAAGACCCTAAACTGCTCCGACACTTGGACGAGTTTATCGACAGTTTCCGGCAGGGTCTGCCGCTTGGTCTGAAAATATCCCAGATACTCGCCAACTTCTTTTTAGCCAAGTTCGACCATGATGCGGTCGGGGTGTTCGGCATAGCCGGAGATCCCGAAAAACTCGCCTACTGGCGCGAGCGCTACGTCACCGACAGCCTTATGACATGCCGGACACAGGCGCAGGCAGAGGAGCTGGGCAGGGGAGTGGCTTACATGGCAGGCAAGTTTGACCGCTATGTAAGGGAGCCGGTAAAATACTTTCGTTTTGCTGACAATATTGTGATGTTGCACCGTGACAAGGTGTTCCTTCATCTCGTCACTGAAATGTGCATCATGGTATTAGCCCGGGACTATCTGATACAGGTAAACAAGGGCTGGAATGTTCGCCCTGTATGGAGCGGCGGTATCGACGTGTGCGGCTATGTGTCGTTCCACACGCACCGCGCCCTGCGCAAGCGCAACAAGAAAGCCCTTTGCCGTCAGGTGGCCAAATGCAAGAAGAAGGGGCTGACCCCGGAGGAAACCCGGCTGCAGTGCGCCAGCCGGATAGGGTTCGCCACCCACGCCAATGCGAACAACTTATTAAGAAAACTCGATATAAACATGGAAAAACGACTTGGAAAGGTCATAAAGAACCGTCGTGCCAACATACCGTTCAAAGGTATGAGATACGATCAGAAGCGCCCGTTCGTGGATATTGTCTGTAAAGATCCGGCGCAGGAAGATAACTTCAAGATAATGCTGCTCGACTATGCCATAGAGGACAGCAAGGTGGAAACCGAAGATTACTTTGCCGAAGTCACCGGCAGTGACGGGGTTGTGAGACAAGAGCGCAAAACACGCCCCAAGAAGTGCCTTGTAATCCGTTACAAGCGCATTCTGCAAACCGCCGTTCAAACGGCGGTGGACGGCGAGGAGCAGGAGAGCTACACCTTTGAGAAGGAGAAAGACAAGGACGGCAATCCCACTGGGAAAGATGCCGAATACTACTCCTACACGGGCTCCGCAATCATGATCGACCAAGCCGACAAGGATTTTAGCAAGGAGGATCTGCCATGCCCCACTGTGGTGATGGAGCAGGTCAACAAGATGAACAAGAAATTTTATAAATTCACGTGACAATGAAAAGAGCAATCTATACAGAGCGCAAGACGCTCGTCAAATATGATGACAACCGGTATATGGCTTACCTCAATGAGGAGGTCATAGACGGTTATGTGCCGGAGGTCAGGGACGGGGAGGAAGCTCCGGAACCCGTAACCGGCTACGCCTACACAGGTACCGAACCCGACGGTGGCACATTGATAGCGGCCACCGACATGAGCCGTGACAGCCTTATAAACGGGATAATCCGCAGCCGTTACAGCCAGACGGAGGAGGATGCCATAAAGACCCACCAGATAGAGGTTCTAAGGGATGCGGGAATAACCAAGTCCGCAGACTACGAGGCTGAATGGAAGGCTTTCAGTGCGTTCCGTACCGCTGCAATTGCCACGGTTGACCGCTGGCTGGAGTAGGGGAGTAGTGCCTTTGTTCGGGGGCGGGCATAATAAAAGCCCCCGGCCTGTTAGTAGTCCTCTTACCTACATACTAACAAAATGCGACGTACCGCACAGCCGGGGGCAAGATACCCTCTGCTGCGGTACGTCGTTTTTTTGTTATGTAGGTAAGAGTGCTGCAAAATTACAAATAATTGCGTAAAATGAAGATATTTGAGATATTAAATTTCCATAGAGAGCTGTTAAACCGGCTCTATGCCTCCGGGGTGAGGCTTGAGGATACCCGTTATATCGACTTGTATGCCGATTATTCCCGTATGCTTGCCGATGGCGAGAAGGTGTCTTATATAGTTGTGCTGCTTGCCGAGAAGTATGCCGTAAGCGAGCGCAAGGTCTATTCGTTGATTAAACGCTTCCAGAACGACTGCATACCCCGTGCAGTATAGATGATGCCCGGACCGGTATAATACGCGCTCAGACGTGGTATATTTGCGCCATAACCCATAATGTCACAGGCTATGAACAAATATCATCACATTCTGAACAGGATTCTCACTGACGGCAGACGTCAGGAGAACCGGAAGGGCGGTATCATCTACCTGCTCAACGAGAGGCTTTCGCTTTTGCCGGGTGACCTGCTCGATATATTCGAGGGGCACGGCATAGCCCGTAAGAAACTGAAAACGGAACTGTCGCTCTTCATGAGCGGCGAGCGTTCGGTGGAGCGTTACCGGGAGGCGGGCATAAACTGGTGGGACTATTGCGGCCAGACCCTTGTCAACAGTTACCCCACTTATTTTGAGAAACTGCCCCCGCTTATCGCCAAGATCAACAGGGAGAAGCGCAACAGCAAGAACTATGTGCTGTTCCTCGGTTCCACGGATGCAGAGAGCAATCAGGCTCCGTGCCTCAGTCTGGTGCAGTTCCAGATAGAAGGCGGTGAGCTGGTTATGACAGCGTACCAGCGGAGTTCCGACGCCAATCTGGGTCTCCCTGCCGACCTGTACCACTTATACCTTATGTCACGTCAGATTGACTTGCCCCTGAAGTCTATCACCCTTAATTTGGGTAATGTTCATATATACGAAAACAACGAGGAACGCACCCGCCGTCTGCTTGCCGGTGAAGAGGGTGTAAAGTTCGATTTGAACGTGTGACGAACAGCGTTATAACACTGTTCCAATGCAGCGGATTTGCAGTACCTTGACTGTGGACCCGCTGCTTTGTTATCCTGATTATTGCGATCTTTGCAACCGAAAAAACAAGAAACAAGATGAAAAAGGAATATTTATCTGCGCCCCTGCCGTTCGTCGGCCAAAAGCGCATGTTCGCCAAAGAATATATCAAGGTTCTTGGCGAGGTTAAGGATGCGAAGGTGTTTGTGGACCTGTTCGGCGGTTCCGGGCTGCTGTCCCATATAACCAAACGACAATGCCCGGACGCTACCGTGGTATATAACGATTTTGACAATTACCGACGCCGGATTGAAAACATACCGCGTACCAATGCCCTTCTGGTGGATCTGCGGAATATTGTACGAGGAGTTCCAAAACACGGTTGTATAAAAGGAACAATGCGTGACGAAGTATTCGTCAGGTTAGAACAGGAGGAACGAACACACGGGTACATAGACTTCATTACTATATCTTCGGCGATCATGTTCTCCATGAAATACAAACTTAGTATTCCGGAGATGAAGAAGGAGGCTCTTTATAACAATATCCGACAGTCTGACTATCCTGCTGCTTCAGATTATCTTGAAGGGCTCACGATTGTTTCATGCGATTACAAGGTGCTGTTTGAGAAGTACCGTGACCGGGATGATGTGGTGTTCCTTGTTGACCCGCCGTATCTCAGCACCGATGTCGGAACGTATAACATGTACTGGAAACTGTCTGACTACCTTGATGTGCTCAAGGTTCTTGTCGGTCACAGATATGTATATTTCACCTCCAACAAGTCATCGATCATTGAATTATGCGACTGGCTCGACAAGAATAAAGAAATCGGCAATCCCTTCATCGGAGCCGCACGGAAGGAATTCAACGCATCAATGAACTATAATTCCCATTACACGGACATAATGCTTTATAATGTTGCGTGATCTATATGCAAAAAAAGAGCATCGGATTTGCTTGCTTCCGATGCTCTTTTTTATCATTCCGATGTTGCGCGATTTATATTTCAATAACCGCTTGGAATTGTGATTTCTCCGGATTTTTGCCGGATTTTGAACCTTTCGTTTTGGTTTCTCCGGATTTTTGGATTTGCGGATTATAGAATTGCGCGCATGTGTTGGAGAACCAGGTATAGGTCCAGTCGGATTTCAGGTTATGCTTGTTGGCGAATAAAGTTTCGTCGGAACTGTTTCCTTCCCATTTCAGGTTATGGTTGATAACGTATTGGTAACGGAACCCTTCGGTATTGTCTTCGGTAGCATCGTTGGTGTAGGCCCAGATGTTGCGTTGGTCGGACACCAGTTTATGACCGGAGTTGTTTACACAGTCATCTATCCAAGAGATGACCTCCTCTTTGGTAGTTCCGTTGGGGAGCTCGTTTTTTTCGTAGCGTCCGGTATAGAAAAGGAATACACGTGCCATCATGGCTTCGGCAGCATATTTTGTAGCGTGTCCGGTCATGTCTGAGCCTTTCGGATAAATCTTTGCCGGCATCATTTCGATAGCGTTTTTCAAGTCGGCTGCAATCTGGGTGTAGATTTCGTCTACGGATGCACGCGGCAGGTTGGTACTTTCCAGTGTGGTGCGTAAAGGAACTCCGCCAAAGACTTGTGCCAGCTCATAATAAGCCATGGCACGTAGGAAGTAGGACTCACCGAAAAGTCGGTTACGTTCGCTCTCGCTGGACCATGATTTCACATTCTCCATTGTGTTGATGGCATTGTTGGCACGGTTGATAAGGGTGTAGCAACGGTCCCAGATACCGGCAAATGTATTCAGATTGCCACTGTACATAAGGAAGTTGGTGGCACAGTTGTTGGAGTAGGAGAGGTTGCCTCCCAGACAGTCGTCACCTGCCAACTGGGCAATGTAATACTGGGAAGAGGTTTCAGGACTTTCAAACAACAGATGGGCGTATATGGCCGTCACCATCTCTTGGGCATCCTTTTCTGTCTCCGGGAAGTTGGCGGTTGTCTTTTCGGTCAAAAGTTCCGAATCGAGGAAGTTTTCGCATCCTGAAAGAAGAATCAGTATTGCTGATGCTATGAATAATATCTTTTTCATAATTTCTTCGGTTAATTAGAATTTTACATTTAAGCCTATCATATAGGTACGTGCACTGGGGTAGTAGCCCAGGTCGATGCCTGATGCCCAACCATAATCGTCGCCACCGTAACCGATTTCCGGGTCCATACCGGAATAGCCGGTGAAGGTAAAGAGGTTCTGTGCGGTCAGATACAGGCGCAGCTGTTGTACCGGTAACTTCTTGAATGCTTTCTTGAAGTCGAATCCCACAGTGATGTTCTTTATCTTGAGATAGTCTCCATCTTCGATGTAAATGTCTGATACTCTGTTCCAGTTGGAGCTGGAAGCGCTGGACAGTCTCGGGAACTTGTTGGACGTACCTTCGCCGTGCCAGCGTTGGAATATCTCTGCTGTATAGTTATTCAAGGGTGAGGAGGAGAAGTCACGATAACACTTCAGAATCTGCTGGCCGAATGCGCCGTAAGTAGTGATTGAGAAGTCAATGGCCTTCCAGCTGGCATTCAGGGAAAGTCCCATTGTCAGGTCGGGATTCGGGTTACCTATCATAGTACGGTCATTGGCATCGAGCGTACCGCTATTGTCGGTGTCTGCCCAGATTACGTCACCCGGCTGTGTCTTGTCGCCGTTCAGTTTCGGACCTTTGTAGTTGTCTATCTGTTCCTGGTTCTGGAATATGCCGTTACTCTTGTAGCCGTAGAAGTAGCCGATGGGTTTGCCTACTTCAGCACGGAAGCACTCTTCGGCTCCTTCCCACAGAACGCTGCCGCTACCGTGGATGATTCCGTCTTTGTTGGCAATCTTGGTCACTTCATTCTTGTTGTGAGCAAGGGTCAGGTTGGCTCCATATTGGAAATCCTTTCCGATGTTGTCGTTCCAGTGGAGTCCTACTTCAATACCCGTGTTTTTTACATTACCGCCATTGACGGACACTGCATTGGCACCGAAGGAAGAGAGTACCGGAGCCGTAACCAGCCAGTCTCTGGTATTTTTGTTATACCAGTCGAATTCAAAGCCCAGGCGGTTGTTCAAGAAGCGTGCATCGATACCGAAATTCAATTGCTCCTGTGTTTCCCAGGTAAGGTCCGGGTTGGTCAGTCGGTAGGCGTATGAACCGGTACTGATGAGGTCCATGGAGTCGCCGAACGTATAACCGCCATATCCGTTGTTGGAAGTTATCAGTGAAAGATATTGGAAAGTAGATACATTACAGTTACCGTTTTGCCCCCAGGAAGCGCGTAGCTTTAAGAAGTCCAGCCATTTGATTCCTGACATGAAGGACTCGTTGCTGATAACCCATCCGGCGGATACTGAAGGGAAGTAGCCCCAGCGGTGTCCGCGGGCAAAAGTGGAGGAACCGTCCGCACGCATGATGACAGAAGCCATGTATTTCTCTTGATAGTTGTAGTTGATACGTCCGAAGAAGGAGGCGATGGAACCTTCCCCGTTAGGCTTGCCAGTCAAGGAGGACACACTGTTGGCGGTCAATGGAACATTGGACAAATAAGCGTGCTTGAAGTCATAGAAGTTTGAGCCTATGGCTGAACCGCTCATTTCTTCTCCCATACCCCATTTTTCAAGACTCTGACCTACCAGGACGTCGATGTTATGGTCATCGATATTGAAGATGTAGTTGGCTGTATTGTCCCATGACCAACGGTTATACATAGACATGGATTGGGTAACCTTGTCTTCTGCGTTGTTGAGTGACGCACTCAGATAATCGAATCTCGGCAAATAGGAACGATAACTGGAGGCTCCCATGATGTAACCGAACTGGCTCTTGATACGCAGGTTCTTGATGGGTTGCAGTTCTGCATAGAAGCTGCTCTGCATGTAATGGGATTTGCTTAGGTTCTGGTTCATATAGTAGTCCAGATAAGCTATCGGGTTTTTATTGGCTCCGTTGGAGATATCCCATTTGTAGTTGTCCTTTTCCTGGTCTGCGTAGAGGTAGTAGTCTCCGTCTGAATTGTAAGGGTGCATCAACGGGCTCATGATGAGCATATTGTGCACTCCGTTCCAATAAATGCCGCCGGTTCCGAATGAACCTTGTGTTTGTGAATATTTGTAGTTGATGGTTTCGCCCACTTTCAGGAAGTCAAGATTGCCTTTTTTCATGACTACGTGGTCCGAGTTGACGCGGAAGTTGTAGCGGTTCATTTCTGGAAATTCGCCGGGAACTTCCATGGTGGCTTCTTGGTTGGTGTATGAAATACCTATGGCATATCTGGAACGGTCTGTTCCTCCGGTGATGTTGACTGCGTGGTTCTGTACCAATGCATCTTCATTCAGTACTTCCTTCAGCCAGTTTGTCCCTTTCCATGTTCCGTTCTGTATGGCCTGCAAATCCCTTTCCGGAATATAGGTCGCCCAGTTGTACGGACTCAATCCGTCCATTACACGGCCTTCATCCTGCATCATCATGTACTCTTGGGCATTGAGGATAGTAGGGATTTTGTAGAGGTTCTGCACGCCGACATAGCCGTCGTAACTGACTTCGGCAACGCCGGTTTTACCTCGTTTGGTGGTAATCAGGATAACGCCGTTGGCAGCACGCGCACCATAGATGGCGGCAGAAGCGGCATCCTTCAAGACGTCCAAAGATTCAATGTCACTCGGGTTCAGCCCGTCGATGCTACCGTTGGCAACTCCATCTACCACATAAAGCGGGGAGAAGGTTCCGGTAGTACCGATACCGCGGATATTCACCTTAAAGCCCGAACCCAGGAAGCCGTTGTTCTGTGTGATGTTGACACCCGGTGACTGGCTCTGCAAAGCGCCCAGGGCATCCACAGTGTTCAGCTTGGCTATGTCTTCCCCTTTCACTTGTACAGTGGCGCCGGTGACAAGTTTCTTTTTCTGTACACCGTAACCGACAACAACTACTTCATCCAGTAGTTCGGAATCTTCTGTAAGGGTGATTTTCATGTTGGCATCTGCTTTGGCTTCCTGCGTCTTATAGCCGATGTAGGAAATGACCAGGGTGGCACCTCTTTTTACGTTTAGCGAGAATTTACCGTATAAGTCGGTAGTAACTCCATTGGTAGTACCTTTTTCCAAGATACTTGCTCCGATGATAGGCTCTCCATTCTGGTCGACAATGATACCGCGGGCTGTTTGTGCCTGCATCTGTTCTGTCACTCCGAATGAATTTTCCGAATAGGTCTCTATTGCCATGATTTTGCTGCTTCCTATAAATAGGGAGGCGATGGCAATTGCTGTGAGGATTTTGTTGTTCGATGTTCCTCGTTTACGATTTTCATTCATAATAGATGTTTTTTGTTTAAGCTAATGGATCTCAAAATAAATAGGTTGAATAGAAGATGACACTAATAGTGTCTTGGGGCTTTCGGGTAAATCATAGGCATTCATTGTTTTTCTAAGGTTACTATATATAATATGGTATATTCTTGGTTAATATCAATGTGCTTTCCAGAGCTTCCGGATTGTTGTTATCAAATATAATCCTAATTTTCATTATTTAAAATATAGAATCGTATGTATTAAAATATGTTGTCCATTATTTTATTTGCTTAAGAAATTTGCGTGAATGAAATCTTGTTTGAGAGCAAACTTGGTTGCATGTTTTTGATTTTGTGCTAAAATCAGTTAATATATTGATTTTTATGCTATTGGTTTATGTTTTTTAAAACTATTGTAAATAATATTCTTGGTTTGGGAAATCTTATTTAAGTCTCGTTAACTAAATATGCACTGTCTGTAATTACTTCGAATAAAAAAAAGGAGCTTTGTCTTGCTTGAGTTTTAGTTAAAATATATGTTGTTTGTTCATTTGCAAAACTTGTTGTACCTTTGCAACCGGATTTAAAATGTATGATGCCGTGAATAGCGGTCGTGTATTCTAGAACACCACGTAAAAAACAGGAGTATGAAACAAAAAGTATCTGTACCTTTTATGTTGCTGGGCATTCTGTTCAATGTATGCCTGATTGCAGCCAATCTTCTTGAGACTAAAGTTATCCAGGTTTTTGGTATTACCGTAACAGCCGGATTGCTGGTCTTCCCGATTTCTTATATTATCAACGATTGCATTGCCGAGGTTTGGGGCTTTCGTAAAGCCCGCCTGATTATCTGGAGCGGTTTTGCCATGAACTTTTTTGTGGTAATGCTGGGACTGATAGCCGTGGCGTTGCCTGCCGCCCCTTTCTGGGATGGTGCCGCGCATTTCAATTTCGTTTTTGGAATGGCGCCCCGTATTGTCATAGCCAGTCTGACGGCATTCTTGGTGGGCTCTTTTCTGAATGCCTACGTAATGAGCCGCATGAAACTGGCAAGCAACGGGCGTAATTTCTCCGCACGTGCCATTTGGTCGACGGTGGTTGGTGAGACGGCAGACTCGTTGATTTTCTTTCCGGTTGCGTTCGGAGGAATCATTGCATGGCGGGAGTTGCTGGTGATGATGTGTATCCAGATTCTGCTGAAGTCCATGTACGAGGTATTGATACTGCCTGTGACTATCCGTGTGGTAAAAGCTATTAAGCGGATAGACGGTAGTGATGTCTATGATGAAGGCATCTCCTATAAAGTATGGAAAATAGGCGATATTTAAAGCCCCTTACCCGTAGTGAGGGGAAATCAGTTATTATGTCAAACAAATAATTAGCAATGCCCTCTCTGTTTCCCTCCCTACGGGGGAGGGCAAGGGGAGAGGCTTTTAACAAGATGAATAGGGACACTGCTTTGGTGGTATTCAGTGGCGGGCAGGACTCGACCACTTGCCTCTTTTGGGCAAAACGTGAATTTAAGAAAGTGTATGCGCTGAGTTTTCTGTATGGACAGAAACATCAGAAGGAAGTGGACTTGGCGAGGGCCATTGCCCGTAAGGCAGGTGTGGAGTTCGAAGTAATGGATGTTTCCTTTATCGGCCGGCTGGGACATAACTCATTGACAGATGCCGGCATGGAGATGGACCAGGAGAAGCCGGCAGACAGCTTTCCGAATACTTTTGTGCCGGGACGCAATCTGTTTTTCCTGAGTATAGCCGCCGTCTACGCCCGCGAGCGGGGGATTAGTCATATTGTGACGGGGGTGTCGCAGACCGATTTCAGCGGTTATCCCGATTGCCGGGATGCTTTCATCAAGTCGCTTAACGTGACGCTGAACCTGGCTATGGACGAGCAATTCGTACTGCACACACCACTGATGTGGATTGACAAAGCGGAGACCTGGGCGCTGGCAGACGAGCTTGGAGTGCTCGAACTTATACGTCACGAAACGCTGACTTGTTATAACGGTATCCCGGGAGATGGTTGTGGACACTGCCCGGCATGCACGTTGCGCAGAGAAGGATTGGAAAAGTTTTTGGCTTCTACTAAATGAGGCACACTTGTATCACTAAAAATATATGGCTATGACAGAATTGAAAGACCAACTTTCCCTTTTGGGGAGAAAGACAGAATACCGTCAGGACTATGCCCCCGAAGTATTGGAGGCATTTGATAACAAGCATCCCGGCAATGACTACTGGGTGCGTTTCAACTGCCCCGAATTCACCAGCCTCTGTCCCATCACGGGGCAACCGGACTTTGCAGAAATCCGTATTTGCTATATCCCCGATGTCAAGATGGTAGAGAGCAAGAGTTTGAAACTCTACTTGTTCAGCTTCCGCAATCATGGTGCTTTCCACGAGGATTGCGTGAACATCATAATGAAAGACCTCATTCATTTGATGAACCCTAAGTATATTGAGGTGACGGGTATCTTCACCCCGCGCGGAGGCATCTCCATTTATCCGTATGCCAATTACGGACGTCCCGGCACGAAGTTCGAGCAGATGGCAGAGCATCGTTTGATGAACCGTGAATGAGGACTGTTTTTGAAGGCCTCCGTAAATAATAAAGGGAGGCTTTGGGAGCAAATGATTGTTGCGCCGCTATATTTTATATTCTTGCTTACTAAAAACTATTCGTCCGACATATGTTTAATTATCGTCCAACAGCTATCGGACGATAATTAAACATATGTCGGACGATAATGTAACGACTGTCGGACGAATAGTCTTTAGTCAATGAAACATTAACCTGCTACCATCTTGGAAAGAATCTTTCCTATAGAGGATAGTAGGGGATGACTTTTGCAAAGATATAGACGATTCTTTAATAAAAATAGCGCCTTTTCCCAAAGACGCTATTCCCTCTTTATGACTTATTCACTACAAAGGGTTATTTTATTCTTTTGTAGCCATAGACAGCAAGGTTACCCAGTTCTTCTTCGATGCGCAACAGTTGGTTGTACTTCGCCATGCGGTCGGAGCGGCTCAGAGAACCGGTCTTGATTTGTCCGCTGTTGGTGGCAACGGCAATGTCTGCAATGGTGGCGTCCTCGGTTTCGCCGGAACGGTGAGAAGTCACTGTGGTATAACCGTGGCGGTGTGCCATTTCGATAGCATCCAGCGTTTCACTGAGTGAACCGATTTGATTGACTTTGATAAGGATGGAATTGGCGCAGCCCATGGCAATGCCTTTTTCAAGGAATTCCACGTTAGTCACGAACAGGTCGTCGCCAACCAGCTGGCAACGGTTGCCGATGCGTTCGGTCAACTTCTTCCAGCCTTCCCAGTCGTTTTCGCTCATGCCATCCTCGATGGAGTCAATCGGGTAGTTATTAATCAAATCTTCCAAGTAAGCTATTTGTTCGTCGGCAGTACGTTTTTTACCATTTTCGCCTTCAAAGATGGAGTAGTCATAGATACCGTTCTTAAAGAACTCGGATGAGGCACAGTCCATACCGATTTTCACATCCTTGCCCGGTTCGTAGCCGGCAGCCTTGATGGCGCTCATGATGGAGTCCAGCGCATCTTCTGTGCCTGCCAGTGCCGGTGCAAAACCGCCTTCGTCACCTACGGCAGTGCTGAGGCCGCGGTCGTGCAACACTTTTTTCAAGGCGTGGAATACTTCGGCTCCCATGCGCAGGCCTTCACGGAAGGAAGAGGCGCCTACCGGCCGAATCATAAATTCTTGGAAAGCGATAGGAGCGTCGCTGTGTGAACCTCCATTGATGATATTCATCATCGGGACCGGCATTACGTAGGTATTTACTCCACCGATATATCTGTATAAAGGTATATCGAGATAATTGGCGGCGGCTTTGGCTACTGCCAGTGAGACACCCAGAATGGCATTGGCACCCAGCTTGGATTTGGTAGGCGTGCCGTCCAACTCAAGCATCTTGTGGTCGATGGCACGCTGTTCCAGTGACGACCAGCCAATCAGTGCCGGTGCGATTATCTTGTTGACGTTTTCTACTGCTTTCAGTGTACCTTTACCACCGTAGCGTTGCTTGTCGCCATCGCGAAGTTCCAGCGCTTCGTGCTCGCCGGTAGAAGCACCGGAAGGCACTGCTGCGCGTCCCATAACACCGCATTCCAGAATAACGTCCACTTCTACTGTGGGATTGCCGCGTGAATCAAGGATTTCACGGGCTACAATCTTTTCAATTTTCATACTTAAACATTAATAATTTATTGTCCGTTGTCTTGTTTTAATTTGCAGCAAAGGTCGTACAAAAAGGCATATTGGGCAATACCTATAAATAGGGGTTTTTCATTTCCCGGCTCCTCTTTTTTTAGATTTATCACTACTGTCCCGTAAAAGTGGATAAATAGTTCTTTGAAATTATTGAAATATAG
>ENA-ORLB01000260-ORLB01000260.1-human-gut-metagenome-genome-assembly--contig:-NODE-260-length-25875-cov-5.3739_pt1 | contig 25875 bp, 18 predicted proteins | sample MGYA00243064_ERZ508817 | MGnify/ENA primary metagenome ERZ508817 (study PRJEB26277, sample SAMN04329836) | human gut metagenome | biome: human-associated habitat | host: Homo sapiens | place: USA... | reverse complement strand
GAGCTGCAGCTGATGACCATGCTGAACGGTGAGTACGACCACAGCAACGCCATCCTGACCTTCCACGCAGGCACCGGCGGCACCGAGGCACAGGACTGGGCCGAGATGCTCTACCGTATGTACAACAAGTGGGCGCAGGCTCACGGCATGACCGTCGAGGTCCTGGATTATCAGGACGGCGACGAGGCCGGCATGAAGAGTGCTTCCATGATGGTCAAGGGTGCCAACGCCTACGGCCTGCTCAAGAGCGAGAACGGCGTCCACCGTCTGGTGCGCGTCTCTCCCTTTGACGCCAACGCCCGCCGTCAGACCAGCTTTGCTTCGCTGGAAGTCATGCCCGAGCTGGACAACACCATCCAGGTGGACATCCGCCCCGAGGACATTGAGATGCAGGTCTACCGCTCCTCCGGTGCCGGCGGCCAGCACATCAACAAGACTTCTTCCGCTGTCCGACTCATCCATAAGCCCACCGGCATCGTGGTCAGCTGCCAGACCCAGCGCAGCCAGTTCCAGAACCGCGACTACGCGATGGAAATGCTGAAGGCAAAGCTGTACCAGATCGCCAAGCAGCAGCACATGGATAAGATCGACGACATCAAGGGCGTCCAGAACGAGATCGCATGGGGCCACCAGATCCGCTCCTACGTCTTTATGCCCTACACGATGGTCAAGGACCACCGCACCAACTACGAGACCGGCAACGTGGACGCTGTCATGGACGGCGACCTCGACGGCTTCATCTTCGCTTACCTCAAGGCTGCAAGCCGTGGTGAGCTGCAGGATGCCTGAGCCGGAGCACGACCCTGAAAAAATCAGCACCCGCTTTTCTGCCCGATAGGGGAGAGAGGCGGGTGCTTTTTTGCTGCTTTCTGCGTGAATGCGCCCAAAACCTGCGCGAAAAGCGGGCGAGGGCGTATTGACAGACTTCTTTGAGGGGTGCTATAATTTTATTGAAAAAAGCGTATTCCGCACGACTGCGGCTAAAGTGTGTAGGAAGCGCACGAGTAGCGTTCCGTAAAAGGGAGGAAGCGTTATGAAAAAGAAACTTGCAGGTCTTTTGGTTACGGCGGTGATGCTGTGCGGGTGTCTTGGGCTTTCGGCGATGGCGGCGAAGCCGAATGTGGAGATGATGTATTGGATTGGAACATGGTATATAGATGCTCCAAATCAAGGCGATTCACCGACGGTATACTATCGCAATAATACGGATAAAGTAATCAAATATATTGATTGGTATGCCACAGCGTACAATCGCGTGGGCGACGGAACTGCAGATTGGAGCACAGGATACGCAACGAAGAAGCTGACGACGATTGGTCCGGTTTATCCTTTTAAGATTGTGAGAGATACGAATGCTTCGCTTAATACGCGGTGGCTTGCACCAGATGATAGTGCGTTCAAGTATTACAAAAATACGGGCTATTATGTGGCTATTGGAGATGACTTTCAAAGGGTCTATCAGGATGCATACAATAATTTCTTTATTCAGCCTAATATTCTTGATGCGAATAGCTGTGTTTATTTAACAGAAGATGAAATTGAGAATGCAATGTTCGATACTTGGTGCAATTTTAATAATATCAGTTGGTGGAGTGATGTAATTGATCATATATCTATGGATGGAGCGGTTGTAACTTATATGGATGGGAGTTCAGAGACGATTACTAGCGTAGGCTCCATATACCGTAGCATGACCCTCCAAAACCCGCCCTTCGTCCAGCAGCTTGCCCAGTATCAGGCGGTCTACAACTACCAAGACTACCTCACCTACAACCCCGACCTCGCCGCCCTTTACGGCGCTGACCAGAAGAAGCTATTCGACCACTTTGTGACCAGCGGCATGAAGGAAGGCCGCCGCGGAAGCAGCGAGTTTGACCTGAACACCTACAAGGCAAACAACCCCGAGCTTGTGGCCATGTTCGGCGACGATAATGTGAAGTATTACGAACATTATATCGCAAGCGGCAAGGCAGAGGGAAGAATAGCGGCATAAAAACTGTATAGCGCGCATAAGGAAGCCCCCGGCACGTTCCGCATGGTGCCGGGGGCTTTTTGTACATATCTTATTGTAAGTCGCCGAGTATCCCCGGCCAGAGCGCTTCCTCCTGCCGCATGGCGACGAAGCAGCAGTCGAGGTACATCTTGTTCACGGCAGCGACGATGGTACCGCGCAGCAGACGCTTTTCGTCGGCGGCATCCGGGTCGAGGCCGCAGATGGTGCGGCTGGCACCGAAAATGTAGGGCAGGCAGTTCTCCACCTCGTCGCAGAAGTAGTCGTAGGCTTCGGCGGCGGTGCAGTGAGCCCGCTGCATCTGAAAGAGGGTGTCGATGTTTTCCAGCGAGAGGACATTTTTAGACAATACGATATAGATGAGAGAAGCCAGCTGTTCGCGGGAATACTTCTTTTTGACGGGGTGGGAGATGACTCCTTTCTTGACGTAGTTGCTCACCATGGAGGGGGTGAGCTCCACCCCGGGGAAGCCCCGGAAGCAGCTGTTGACGAGCTGCACGGTCTGGTCGAGATACAGCCCCACGGAGGGCAGCTCCCGGTAGCGCGGTAGGGAAAACCCGGCGGCGCAGGCCGTGACACGGCGTTTCATTTCCTGATTCATGGTGGTAGTATAGCGCATTTTTGAGTCGGGGTCAACCGTTTATGAAAACAATATTAAGAATTTTACAAATCGCTTGACAGGTTTTTGAAAAACTGATATAGTGGACTCACCGAACGTAAAAAATGCGGCGGACACCCGCCGGAATGGAGATAGATGAGATGAAACGAATCGTTGTGGACTCTTCCGCCAGCCTGTACAAGCTGGACGGCGTGGATTTTGCTGCTGTGCCTCTGAAGATCGTGACCGACGAGAGGGAATACCTCGACGACGGCACGCTGAACGCCGTGGAAATGGCGACTACCCTGCGCACCTATAAGGGCAAGACCAGCACCTCCTGCCCCAACATCGGCGACTGGCTGGAGGCTTATGAGGGCGCAGATGAAATTTATGCCATCACCATCACCGGCACCCTGTCGGGCAGCTGCAACGCCGCCCAGCTGGCCGCAGAAGAGTATCAGGCAGAGCACCCGGGTGCTCAGGTCTTTGTGCTGGACAGCCTGTCTGCCGGCCCGGAACTGGTGCTGCTGGCAGAGCATATCCGTGCGCTCATCGAAGAGGGCAGGGACTTTGACGAGGTGTGCGAAGAGATGCTGCGCTACCGTCACCACACCCATCTGCTGTTCTCGCTGGAATCGCTGGCGAATCTGGCCCGGAATGGCCGGGTGAAGCCCGCTGTGGCTGCTGTGGCGCGGATGCTCAACATCCGGGTCATCGGCAAGGCCAGCGATGTGGGCGAACTGGATGTCCTCTGCAAGACCCGCGGCGAGCACGGCGCTCTCGAGCGCATCGTGCTGGAGCTCAAAAGCCACGGCTACACGAACGGCAAGGTCATCATTGCCCACTGCGGCAACCCCGCCGCCGCCGAGCGCCTGATGCACATGGTGCGGGCTGTCTTCGAGGGCGCACAGGTGCGGGTGACCGAATGCGGCGGCCTGTGCAGCTACTACGCCGAGCTGGGCGGCCTCATGGTGGGCTTCGAGGACGCGGACGCCTGAGCTTGAAATCTCCGCATCTCTGCGCTATACTATTCCCATAAAAATGCTGCCGAAAGGCAGCGGGGGAGGCGCAGATGTTCTTTCGGCTGCCGGTCGTACGGTTCTTCAATCGTGTCATCAACAGGGCCACGGTCACAGTGGCCCTTGTTTTGCTGCAGATCGGCTGGCTGCTCTGGGCTTTCTTCTCCCTCACCGCCGGAAAGGTGTGGGTGAATGCGGGGCTGAACGTCCTCAGCCTCTTCATCACCCTCTACCTCGTGCGGAAGGACGAAAACAGCGACTATAAGATCATCTGGCTCGTCCTCATCGGCATGATGCCGCTGCTGGGCGGTGCGCTCTATCTGGCCTTCGGCAACAAGGCCCCCGCCAAGCGGATGCGCCAGCGGATGCAGGCGGTGGAGCGCCAGCACACCGCCGACCTCGCCCAGCAGCCGGGCCAGACCGACGCCCTCGACCCCGCCAGCAGGGGACTGAGCCGGTATGTTTCGGAGTACGGGCCATACCCCGCATGGAAAAACTCCACGGCAAAATATTACCCCTGCGGTGAGGCCATGTACCCTGACCTGCTGGCCGACCTCGAAAAGGCAGAGCGGTTCATCTTCCTCGAGTTCTTCATCGTCCGCACCGGCAAGATGTGGAAGGGGGTAGAGGACATCCTTGTCCGCAAGGCGGCGCAGGGGGTGGATGTCCGGCTCATCTACGACGATTTCGGCAGTCTGCTGGGTCTGCCTTCGGATTTCGTGGTAAAGATGGAGCGGGCACATATCCGCTGTATCCCGTTCAACCCGGTGGTGCCGCTGGTGTCGCTGGTCATGAATCACCGCGACCACCGGAAGATCGTGGTCGTGGACGGAAATACAGCCTATACGGGCGGCGTCAATCTGGCCGACGAGTATATCAATGAAGAAGAGAGGTTCGGCTACTGGAAGGATGCAGCCCTCCGCACCGAGGGTGCGGCGGTCTGGAACTTCACGGTGATGTTCCTCGACCACTGGAACGCCTTCCGCCCCAGCGAGGAGGATTATGCGCCCTTTATGCCTCAGGCTGAGTCCCTGTCTGCCCAGTCGGACGGAGTGATACAGCCCTACGGGGACAGCCCGCTGGACGAAGAGGCTCTGGCCGAGACGGTCTACCTGAATATCATCAATCAGGCCCAGCGGTATGTCTATATCTATACGCCCTACTTCGCGGTGGGCGAGACCATGCTGGAAGCCCTCAAGGCGGCGGCAAAGCGGGGCGTGGACGTCCGGCTGGTGCTGCCGGGCATCCCGGACAAGAAGCTCATCTTCCGGCTGACCCGCTCCTATTATGTGCCGCTGCTCCGGGCGGGGGTGCGCATCTACGAGTTCACGCCCGGTTTCCTCCACGCCAAGTGCTACGTCAGCGATGACCGCGCCGCCGTGGTGGGCAGCATCAACATGGATTACCGCAGCCTCTTCCTCCACTTTGAGTGCGGGGCGCTGCTGCTCTATAACAGTCAGGTCATTGCTCTGCGGGACGATGTGCTCCGCACCCTGCCAGAGTGCCGGGAAGTGCAGCTGGCCGACTGCCGCACCTCGCTGGCCGGGACGCTGCTGGACAGTGTGCTCCGCCTGTTGAGCCCGCTGATGTGAGCGATACTGTGGTGGAATAAGTGGCGAAGTGACAACTTAATGATATATCTACGTTATATTTTATCACTTCGCCAACTTGGCGAAGTGCTTTGACTTGGCGAACTGGTCACTTCGCCAGCTGTGCTCATTTCGCCACGGTGGCGGAGTGACATTCTCGACGATGTTTCGTTTATAATTTCTCACTTCGCCAGATAACACGTCGGTCTCAGAGCAAACATGCATGATTGGCTCTGTGTCGGGCTATACTACTCCCAAAGAGATGAAAGGGAGCGTAACGCTTATGACACAGAGACAAAAAGCTCTTCTGAGCTGTGCCGTGGCGGCGGCACTGCTGCTGTCCGGCTGCCGCAAAGGCAACAGCAATTCCGGCAGCATGAGCAGTTCGAACGCCATGTCCGGCTCGTCCGGCAGCGCCAGCACCACCCAGACCGGCGGCTGGAAGACCGGCCTCGGCATCCTGACCGAGGCTTCCGATGAGGCCCGTACCGGCACCATCCATACCATCGCTGCCGCCGTCCTGCTGGACGGGGACGGCAAGCTGGCCGACGTGATGCTGGATGAGCTGGAAGTGGAAGTTACCGCCGACGGCAAAGGCGTCGTCACCATGCCCACCGACTACCGCACCAAGCGCCAGAAAGGGGACGACTACCCGCTGGCAGCGGCATCTTCGCTGAAAAAGGGCTGGGCCGAGCAGGCCGATGACTTCGCCGACTACCTCACCGGCATGACGCCCGAGCAGGCATCCATGCTGGAAACGGATAAGGACGGCAAGGCTGTGGACGCCGACCTGCTGTCCGGCTGCACTATCCGGGTGGATAAGTACCGCGACGCCGTGGCGAAAGCCTGCACGAATGCGTCCGCCCTCGGCGCGGCGAAGGGCGACCGGGTGAGCCTCGGCGTGGAGGCGGAGAATGCCTCTTCGGACATCACCGCCACCGACGACAAGGATGTGAACGCAGAAGTTGACCTTACCGTCGTGGCCCTGACTCTGGATGCCGATGGCCGTGTGACCAGCGCCATCGGCGACATGGCAGAGCCTGCGCTGACCATCGCGGCAGACGGCGGCGTCACCGCCCCGGACACCGTCCGCTCCAAGCTTGAGCTGGGCGACAGCTACGGGATGCGGAACGCATCCAGCCTTGGCAAGGAGTGGTACGAGCACAGCGAGGGCTATTGCAGCTACCTCAAGGGCAAGACTGAGAAAGAGGTGGCGGACATCCCTGCCGACGGCTCGGACGCCGACCTCGCGGCCCTCTGCACCATCTCCATCGACGCCCTGCAAAAGGCCGCAGGGGATGCGTTTGAGAATGCGTCATTATAAATTGAACGGAAAGTCTGACCGTCACCGTGAGGTGGCGGTTTTCTTTTTGTCCTTTGTACAAATACACCGAAAACCCTATCGGAAAGGGGCGGTCTGCGGGCAAAACGCGAAAAAATCGGTTTTCCTCTTGCAAAACGGGGCAAAACGCGCTATTCTATAGTCACAGTTTAACAATTTAGCATGGTAAAGCGGTAAAACGAAGCGTCGCTTCTGCTGAATCTGAGGGAGGAAATTACAACATGAAACGTCTGATATCTGCTTTTCTGGCCGGTGCGATGGCACTGAGCCTTGCCGCCTGCGGCGGTTCTGCATCCACTTCTACGGCTGCTTCTTCTGCCGCCGCCTCTGCCGCCCCGGCAAGCTCCGTGGCCGCTGACAGCGACCTGGCTTACATCCAGTCCAACGGCAAGATGGTCATCGGCTACACCGTGTATGAGCCGATGAACTACACCGACGCCGACGGCAACTTCACCGGTTTCGATACCGAGCTGGCCACCGCTGTCTGTGAGAAGCTGGGTGTCGAGCCGGAGTTCGTGGAGATCAACTGGGACACCAAGGAGACCGAGCTGGCTGCAAAGAGCATCGACTGCATCTGGAACGGCCTGACCCTGACCGATGACCGCGAGGAGAACATGGCCTGCACCAAGCCCTACGTCAAGAACGCCCAGGTCGTCGTGGTGAAGGACGGCACCGACTACACCTCCACCGCCGACCTCATCGGCAAGACCGTGGTAGCCGAGGCCGGCTCTGCCGGTGAGACCACCATCACCGAGAACGCCGACCTGTCTCAGGCTGATTTCATCTCCAAGGCTGTTCAGACTGACTGCCTGATGGAAGTCGCCGCTGGCACTGCTGACGCCGCCATCCTCGACCTGACTCTGGCTTCTGCCATGATCGGCGAGGGTACCGACTACGCAAACCTCAAGATGGTGGATGAGCTGAACGTCGAGGAGTACGGCGTGGCCTTCCGCAAGGGCAGCGACGTGGCCGAGGCTGTGGACAACGCTTTCGACGAGCTGAAGGCTGACGGCACCATGCAGACTCTGGCCGACAAGTACGGCCTGACTCTGGCTGAGTAACTTACATTATAAACGGATAGGTGTAGTGATTCTGTGACTGTGATTTTGGAGCGTCTGACCGGCGCATTCGCGCTCAACTGTGAGCTGTTCTTTCTGACCTTGCTGTTTTCGCTGCCGCTGGGCCTTGTGGTGGCCTTTGGCTCCATGAGCCGATGCGCACCGCTGCGGGGCGTCGTCAAGACCTTCGTGTGGGTCATCCGCGGTACGCCGCTGATGCTCCAGATCATCGTCATCTACCTTGGCCCCGGCCTGCTGGGCATGACCAACCCCTGGCCTTCCGGCTCTTCGGGCCGTCTGGTGGCGGCGGTGGTGGCTTTCGCCATCAACTACGCCTGCTACTTCTCTGAGATCTACCGCGGCGGCATCGAGGATGTGCCGAAAGGCCAGACCGAGGCCGGTCAGGTGCTGGGCATGACCAAGAGCCAGATTTTTTTCAAGGTCACGCTCCTGCAGGTCGTCAAGCGCATCCTGCCCCCGATGGGCAACGAGGTCATCACGCTGGTGAAGGATACCTCGCTGGCGAATGTCATCGCCAACAAGGAGATCATCATGATGGCGAAGGAGTACAGCGCCAAGGGCCTTATCTGGCCGCTGTTCTCCACCGCGATTTTCTTCCTCGTCTTTGTCGGCGCACTCACCCTGCTGCTGGACTGGGCCGAGAAAAAGATGGACTATTTCCGCTGCTAAGGAGGATACTGAATTATGGCATTACTCGAAGCCTCCGGCATCGGGAAGAATTTCGGCGAGACGAAAGTTCTCAAGGACATCTCGCTCACACTGGAACAGGGCGAGGCGCTGGCGATCATCGGCTCGTCCGGCTCGGGCAAGACGACGCTGCTGCGCTGCCTGAACTTTTTGGAGCGTCCCGACACCGGCGTCATCAGGGTGAACGGCGAGACCATGTGGGACGCCGCCGACCCTGCCACCCAGCGGGAGAGCGAGGTGCGGAAAAAGCGCCTCCACTTCGGCCTTGTGTTCCAGAACTTCAACCTCTTCCCCCAGTACACCGCGCTGGAAAACGTGATGCTGGCGGGGGAGCTTCTGGCGAAGGAGCAGCCCGACTACAAGGCCAACAAAAAGGCCATCCACGCCCAGCTGGAAGCACAGGCCCGTGATCTGCTGGCCCAGATGGGCCTGTCGGAGCGGGCAGGCCACTACCCCCACCAGCTCTCCGGCGGTCAGCAGCAGCGGGTGGCCATCGCCCGCGCACTGGCGCTCCACCCGGACATCCTCTGCTTCGATGAGCCCACCAGCGCCCTTGACCCGGAGCTGACCGGCGAAGTCCTCCGTGTCCTGCGGGACCTCGCCGACCGAAAGACCACCATGATCATCGTCACCCATGAGATGCACTTCGCCCGCGACGTGGCCGACCGCATCCTATTCATGGACGGCGGCGTCGTGGTGGAGGAAGGCCCGGCCCGCCAGCTCATCGACCACCCCCAGGAGGAGCGCACCAAGCAATTTTTGGCGCACTACTCTGAATAAGACAGGCTATGGCCCTCCCCGCTCGGGAGGGCTTTTTTGCGCCATTCACGCCGAAAACACCACGATTCGCGCAGTTTTTATTTACATTCTCCGGATTTTTTGGTAAGCTTGTATCGAAAAAGGCTGATTCTTCAAAAGACGAACAGACCAAAGGAGGACAGACTATGAGACTGAAGAGCGCACTCCGGCGGGGCGTGGCCGCCGCCGTCATCGCGGGCATCGTGGTGAGCTCCGGCATCCCGGCCTATGCGAAAACATGGAACATCGCCGACGGCGACATTACGGTCAAAGGTGCGAGCGATGAAAGCGGAAACTATAACAATGTCAAGCAGGGTGAAAAGGATTTCGAGAAGGATGAGGGGGAGACCGTCATCACCGGCGAGTCGGATAAGAACACCGTCACCATCGACACCTCCGAGGGCAACGTGGACGTCACCTTCGACGACCTGAAGATCGACGTCAGCGGCAAGAAGGAGGGGGATGGCAGCGATGACAGCCCTGTCCGGGAGAGCAAAGCCGCCGTCACCGTGAAGGGTGACCACGATGCGGCCATCGAGCTGGACGGCGACAACGAGCTGAAGAGCGGCGGCTATAATGCGGGTCTTGAGAAGAACGAACACGAGTCGAAAGGCACTCTGACCATCAAGGACGACAAGGGCAAGGACGGCTCCCTCACCGCCGAGGGCGGCTTCGGCGGCGCAGGCATCGGCGGAGGCATCGAGAGCACCGGCAGCAACATCACCATCCGGGGCGGCACCATCGAGGCTGTGGGCGGGAGCAACGCGGCAGGCATCGGCGACGGTGCAGGCCGCGCGTCGGACGACACCGACGACCCGAACCCGGGAGACCTCTACATCTGCGGCGACGCCGAGGTGACGGCCAAGGCGGGAAGCCAGATGACGGACGCCAAGGCCCCGGCCATCGGCGGCAGCCACGGCGTAGTACCCACGGAGAACCTTTCTGTCGATGAACATCAGGTGACGGGAGGACGGCTGACCCGTCTGAACGCGGACGGCACCGTGATGGAGGGGATGGGCTACGACTACACCTCCACCCCCAAGCCCCAGCCGGACGACGACGAGGACGACGATGATGATGACGTCCCGCCCCCGGTGCAGGAGAACGCCCCCGAACCCCTGCCCGGCGGCATGGTGGTGGGCGGCTTCTTTTCCAGCCGGGTCACCATCCATCGGCTGGACCCTGCTTTGGCCATTGAGAGTGCCAACCCCATGCCCGGCAGCGTAGAGGCCGACGACACCGGAGAGAACCTCACCCCGGGGGGTGTGGTGCTTATTGAGAGCGCCGCTCCCCGCTCCACCGTCACCACCGACATCTCCAGTCTCCGGGAGGACGGCGTGGAGGACATCTTCTTCCGCTATGAGGACACCATGACCCACTATAGCGTGGACAAGATGGCCGACGCGGCGGGCGAGGACGCTGACGTGGAGCTGAAGCAGAACAGGGAGGACATCAGCCTCCGGCTGGACGGCGAAACGCGGGACGACCTGTCGGAGCGCTATCTGGAGTGGGTGCCGGTGCAGACGCCAGAGCCGCAGGAGTGGCTGATATTGACCCACGAACTCGCGAAAAAAAGGGACGACCTCCCGAGTTTGGATTGGTGGCTCGAGCCTGAGAGAGAGGAAACGGTAGAGCAAAAAACGAGTGAAGAGCTCAGACGTGAACTCGACGAATTACTGAAACAAGAGCGGGATATGATGGACTTCCAACTCGCGAAAAAAAGGGACGACCGCCCGAGTTTGGATTGGTGGCTCGAGCCTGCGAGAACGGAAACGCCGAGAATCGGGCTTGACGAGTCCCTGAAACAGCTGGCTTCCCGATTTGAGGCCATCGCTCCCGAGGAGGATAAGCCACGGCTTTTCCTGCTGGAAACCACCGTCCCGGATGGCACAAAGTATACCAATCTGTTGGAGAGTGACCTGCGGAGCTATGCCGACCTTGGTGACGACTGGGACGACCTGCCGGATACCCAGGGTGAGATAAAGCTCTGGATACCGGAGGACTTGGGGCAGCCCAAAGAAATAAGCATCTCAAAGGAGAGCCTCTGAGCCGCAGCGACGGCATTGCATGATACACAGAACGAAAGGAGATGTACTATGAGACTGAAGAGCGCACTCCGGCGGGGCGTGGCCGCCGCCGTCATCGCGGGCATCGTGGTGAGCTCCGGCATCCCGGCCTATGCGAAAACATGGAACATCGCCGACGGCGACATTACGGTCAAAGGTGCGAGCGATGAAAGCGGAAACTATAACAATGTCAAGCAGGGTGAAAAGGATTTCGAGAAGGATGAGGGGGAGACCGTCATCACCGGCGAGTCGGATAAGAACACCGTCACCATCGACACCTCCGAGGGCAACGTGGACGTCACCTTCGACGACCTGAAGATCGACGTCAGCGGCAAGAAGGAGGGGGACGGCAGCGGCAAGACCGAGGTGGATGGCAGCGGCAAGACCGAGGGGAACGTCAGCGACGAGACCGAGGGGGACGTCAGCGGTGACAGCCCAGTCGATGCGGGCAAAGCCGCCGTCACCGTGCAGGGTGACCACGATGCCGCCATCGAGCTGGACGGCGCCAACGAGCTGAAGAGCAGCAGCCACAATGCGGGCCTTGAGAAGAACGATGAAAGGTCTGAAGATGGCAAAACCATCTCCGGCAAGCTGACCATCAAGGACGACAACGACACCAAAGGCTCCCTCACCGCCGAAGGCGGCGAAGGCGGCGCAGGCATCGGCGGCGGCTACGAAAGCGGTGCCGGAAACATCGAGATCACCGGCGGCACGGTAGAAGCCGTGGGCGGCGAGGGTGCTGCCGGTATCGGCGGCGGTGTGTACGGCACGGGCCACGACATCGAAATCTCCGGCGGCAAGGTGTCGGCTTCGGGCGGCAGCTACAGCGGCCCTGAAGACGACCCACGCCCCGGCGCGGCAGGCATCGGCGACGGCGCGGGCGCGTGGTCTGAGATAGACCCGGATGCGCCGTCCAGCAACCCCAATCACATCATCATCTCTGGCGACGCTGAGGTGGAGGCCAAGGCAGGCGCAAGCACCGGCGGCAAAACTGCGGCCATCGGCGGCGGCATAGTCGGCGAGATCCCCAATGACGCCCTCTCTGACGACGACCACAAGGTGACGGGCGGTAGTCTGACCCGCTACGACCCCGACGGGAAGAAGATGGAGGACTACAGCTACGACCGGCGGACGCCCTCCCAGCCGGAGCAGCCAGACAAGCCGGAGCAGCCGGACAAGCCGGAGCAGCCGGACAAGCCGGAGCAGCCGGACAAGCCGGAACAGCCCGATGATACCGAGGACGACGAGGACGACGACGACGCTCCAAGCGTGCAGGCCGGCGAGGTGCCGGACCGTGTGAAGCAGATGTACGAGACCGTCGGCGTGATCACCCATCTGGATGGCACACAGGAGCTTGGTAATGTGGCCACGGCGGAGTATGACCCGGTCAACAGGGTCCTGAGCTTCGACGCCCATGGTTCGGTCTTTCGGATGACAGGCGACTCGCTGCGGGAGCTTGCAAAGGAGGTCTATGAGCTTCGCATCCGGTTCCTTGATGGGAACGGGCAGGAAATGGAGGCCGTCATTCCGCTGGCCCGGATCAAAGATCTGGTCGGTGTGAATGGCGCATTCGAACTCGAGATGTCCCAGGAAGGGCTCTATCGCTTCTATGTTGTCGGGCAGACGGGATATGATAGAAAAACATTCTCGGATGGGACCGCCCTGCGCCGAAACGGCAGGGAACTGGTCCTCGTGTACCGCGTTGGCGATGAGGAGCAGAAAGCGCAGGAGACTGCCCGGGTGGAGGAGGCGATCGCCCGCCGTAAGCAGGAGAAAAAGCAATGGGGAACTGTCCTCTCCGGTCGGGAAAGCAGCTCCCTGAGCGGACAGCCCGGGCTGACTCAGTCGGGAACGGACACCGTCGGCGGCGTGACCGACTCCATCGCAGACCCGAAGGTTACCGACATGGGCTCCATCACGGTTCGTCTGCCCGGGAAGTCCGCCTCCGACTCGACGGGGTGGAAGACAGTTACCGGTAACATTGTGAAGTTCGTGAGCGGGAAGCAGGACGTCACGCATGACGATTCGGCTGACATCGTGAAGCTCGTGAGCGGGAAGCAGGACAGCAAGAAGGACGACCCGGCCTCCTCCGTCGGTGACCTCAGCGGCCTCCCGACTCTCTCGCCGGACAGCCTTACCACGGTCCAGCAGCCGGAAACAAGTGGTCAGCCATCGGAAACAAGCACCCAGCAGCCGGAAACAGGCGCCCAGCAGCCGGAAACAGGCGGATGGGTAACGGACAGTCAGGGTGACTGGGTGTGGAAGCCGGGCAAGGATGACAGTCAGCCGCCGGATTTGAGAGGAAATTGGGAGACAAGAAAATGGATAGGGGACAGCGGCGATAATTTGTGGGCGTGGCAGCCGGGTCTGGAGAGCGGCCAGCAGCCAGACTGGAAACCAAACAAATGGGTAAGACTCCATGACTATTTTCCGTGGGATCCCTTTTATGACTCTGCATGGATGTACGATTATGAAGGCTGAGAGCGTGTGCAATGAGGAATTGCAGCAGGAGGGCCTTGCTCACAGGCAGACCTGCCGCCCCTTGCGCACAATCACCAAAAACCACCGATAGAAAAATAGCAATGTTGTACGAAGAAATCTGAGAAAAACCCCTTGCAAAATCACGATAAGCTGAGTATAATACCATTCATGAAACGCAAAACGTCCTGCCCCTCGTCCGGCAGGGCGTTTTTGTCGGTAAAGATCCGGCAAAGAAATGTTAAGTGACCGCCCGGGGAGGGGCTTTGTATGACAAAAGACATGACACAGGGCAGCCCGCTCAAGCTCATCCTTGCCTTTGCGGTGCCGCTGATGCTGGGCAGTCTGTTCCAGCAGTTCTACAATCTGGCCGATACCATCATCGTGGGCCGTTTCGTGGGCGTGGATGCGCTGGCGGCGGTGGGCAGCGTGGGCGGCCTGAACTATCTGGTGCTGGGCTTCGTCAACGGCATCGCCTGCGGCTTCTCCATCCCCATCTCGTGGACCTTCGGCGCGAAGGATTACAGAGAGATGCGGCGCTACACCGCCAATACCGTCTGGCTGAGCCTCTTTTTCGCCGTCGTGCTCACGGTGGTGACGGTGGCCCTGACCCGGGCGGTGCTGGTCTGGACCAACACCCCCGACAACATCATCGACATCGCGGACATCTACATCCGCACCATCTTCTGGGGCATCCCCTTCACCCTGCTGTACAACGTCACCAGCGCCCTCATGCGCGCGCTGGGCGACAGCAAGCGGCCGCTCTATTTCCTGCTGGTGGCCAGCGTGCTGAACATCGGCCTCGACCTGCTCTGTATCCTCATCTTCCGGATGGGGGCGTTCGGTGCGGCCTTCGCCACCGTGTTCAGTCAGGCGGTGGCGGGCATCGGCAGTCTCATCTACATCGGCCGCCACTACCCGGAGCTGAAATGGAGCAGGGAAGAGGGCCGTCTGAGCGCCAGCCACTGCCTCAAGCTCTGCAACATGGGCATCCCTATGGGCCTGCAGTGCAGCATCACCGCCATCGGCAGCGTCGTGCTGCAGGGCGCGGTGAACGGTCTGGGCAGCAGCATCGTGGCCGCGCAGACCGCAGGCAGCAAGGCCGCCCAGTTCCTCTCGGTGCCGCTGGAGAGCATCGGCACCGCCATGACCACCTACGCCAGCCAGAACATGGGCGCTCACGACCTCAAGCGTGTGGACCGGGGCGTCAATACTGCGCTGGGAATTGGCTGCGTCTACAGTGTGGCATCCTTCCTCATCCTGCGTGTGCTGGATGTGCCGCTCATCAGCCTCTTCCTCGAGAGCAGCGAGGTGGAGATCATGGCGAATGCCCGCAGCTTCATCTTCTGGAACAGCGTGTTCTACATCCCGCTGGCCGTCCTCATCATCTACCGCTACACCATCCAGGGCCTGGGCTATTCCGGCCTTGCCATGTTCGCGGGCGTGGCCGAGATGGTCGCCCGTGCCATGGTGGGCTTCTGGTTCGTGCCGCTCTGGGGCTACTTTGCGGCCTGCATCGCCAACCCTGTGGCATGGTTCTTCGCCTGCTTCTTCCTCATCCCGGCGTACTTTGCAGTGCGCAATCGGCTGATGAAAGAAAATGCATATGGGGTGGGGGATTAAACCTCGCCTACAGCTCCCCTTCGGGGGAGCTTTTGTTGTATTTACAAATCCCCCCAAAACCGCTATACTATATATAGTTGTGTCAAAACGAGGAGGCGGGACGATGGAGCAGGAGCTGGAACGGCTGGAAGGCACGGTAGAGGACATCATCTACCTGAACGAGGACAACGGCTACACCGTGTTCGAGGTGTCGGGCGGCGGTGTCGTCACCGTTGTGTGCGGCGTGGTGGGAGAGCTCCACGCCGGTGAGAGCGTCGTCTGCCGGGGCAGGTACGAGAACCACGCCACCTATGGCCGACAGTTCCACGCACAGGAGTGCGAGACGGATATGCCCAAAGACCTCGAGGCCGTCTACGCCTTCCTCGCCAGCCGGTCGCTGCCCTACATCGGGGCTCGGACGGCGGATAAGATCATTGACAAATTCGGCGCGGAGGCGCTGGAAGTTATCGCCAACGACCCCGCCCAGCTCACCCTCATCCCGGGCATCTCGGCGGACAAGGCCGACCGCATCCAGCAGGAGTTCAAGCGGATGTTCGGAATGCGGGAGCTCATCGCCTATCTGGCTCAGTTCGAGATCAGCCCCCGCCGGGCGATGGAGGTCTTCCGCACCTTCGGGCCGGGGGCAATGCAGGCCATCCAGCAGAACCCCTACCTGCTGTGCGGGGAGCCGCTGCAGCTGGACTTCCGCCATGCCGACAGCATCGCCCAGTATTACCAGATGGCAGGGGACTGCGCCCAGCGGCTGGAAGCCGCCCTTCTGCGCACCCTGCGCCACAACGCAGGGAATGGCCACACCTGTCTGCCCCGAGCGCAGCTGCTGGAAACGGCGTCGAACTTCATCCACCAGCCCCCCGAAAAGCTGGCGGCGGCGCTGGACAGCTGCATCCAGACCGGGAAACTGGCGGTGCGGATGTTCGACGGCACACCGTATATTTATCTGCCGGATCTGCTGGCCGCAGAGCAGGACATTGCCGACCGTCTGGCCATGCTGACCAAGCGCGGGAAGCAGACGGCCCACGGCCTCGACAAGAACATCCAAATACTGGAACTGGCGCAGGGCTTTGCTTACGCGCCGCTCCAAAAAGAAGCCATCCGTAAGGCCATGACCGAGAACTGCCTTGTCCTCACCGGCGGCCCCGGCACCGGCAAGACCACCACGGTCAACGCCATCCTGCAGCTGCTCGAGAACGAGGCCGAACGGGTAGCCCTCTGTGCTCCCACAGGCCGCGCCGCCAAGCGTCTGAGCGAGCTGACGGGCCGGAAAGCCTCCACCATCCACCGCCTGCTGGAAGTGGACTACACCGGCGGCGTGGTCAGTTTCATCCACAATGACAAGAACCTGCTCAAGTGCGACGTCGTCATCCTCGATGAGATGAGTATGGTGGATGTCAAGCTGTTCCAGGCCCTCATTGCGGCACTGCGGTACAGCTGCCGTATTATTATGGTAGGCGACGCCGACCAGCTGCCCAGTGTCGGCCCGGGCAATATCCTCGGCGAGATCATCCGCTCCGGGCTGGTGCCGACGGTCTGCCTCAACGAGATATTCCGGCAGGCCGCTCAGAGCCTCATTGTGGAGAACGCCCACCACATCATCTCGGGCGAACCGCTGAAAAAGGGCGGAAAGACGGACGATTTCTTCTTCCTCGAAGCCGACGGCGACGCAGCCCAGAAGCTGGTCTGCGACCTTGTGACCACCCGTCTGCCCCGCAGCTACCAGTTCGACCCGGTGAAGGATATTCAGGTGCTCTGCCCCACGAAGCTCGGCCCCACCGGCACCCAGGCCCTCAACGCGGAGCTGCAGGCCATGCTCAACCCGCCCAGGAAGGGCAAGCCGGAGCTGCAGAGCGCGGCCCGGGTCTTCCGGGTGGGGGACAAAGTGATGCAGGTGCGCAATAACTACGAGATAACGTGGCAGCGCATCGGCGGGGAACAGGGTGTGGGCGCCTACAACGGCGACATCGGCATCGTGGAGTCCATCGACGTGCGCAGCCGCTCCATGGTGGTGCGGATGGACGACCGGCGGCTGGTCTACCCGGCGGAGAACCTCAACGAGCTGGAAATTGCGTATGCCATCACAGTACACAAAAGCCAGGGCAGCGAGTTCCCGGCGGTCATCCTCCCGGCGGCGCAGGTGCCGCCCCGCCTGTGCTACCGCAACCTCTTCTACACCGGCGTCACCCGCGGGCGGAAGCTCTGCATCGTGGTGGGCCGGCGGGACGTGGTGAACCGGATGATGTCCAACATCCGCCAGAACCTGCGCTACAGCGGCTTGGCCGCCCTGCTGGCCCAGGCTCTGCCCCCGGAGAAGGAGAACCTTTAAGGGTTTCTTTTTGGATACACCTGTGTTATACTATAATGTGTTTTGATGACCCGCGCCCGGAGATGGGCGATGGAAATAGAGAATGGGCAGCAGAGAAAGGAAATATCACAACTATGGCACAGAACGACATCGGTATCGATCTTGGTACGACGACCATCATCATCGCGCAGGAGGGGCAGGGCGTCGTGCTCAACCAGCCCAGCGTGGTGGCGGTGGATACCCGCAAGAACTGCGTGCTTGAGGCCGGCGACAAGGCCCTTGCAATGGTGGGCCGCACGCCCAACTACATCTCCGCCATCTTCCCGCTGAAGGATGGCGTCATCAGCGACCACACCATGACCCGGGAGCTCATCTGCCGCTTCGTCAATCAGGTCTACAGCTCCCACATGGTCAAGCCTCGTGTGGCTGTCTGCGTGCCTGCCGCCATCACCGGCATCGAGAGCGACGCTGTGGTGGAGGCCGTCATGGCCGCCGGTGCGCGTCAGGTCTACCTCATTGATGAGCCTATCGCCGCAGCTCTCGGCTCCGGCATCGACATCACCGTGCCGGATGGCCGGATGATCATCGACATCGGCGGCGGCACCACCGACATCGCCGTGCTGAGCCTCGGCGGCAAGGTCAAGGCCACCAGCGTCCGCGTGGCCGGCAACCACTACGACGAAGAGATCCTGAAGTTCGTGCGCAACAAGTTCAGCATTGCCATCGGCCAGCGCACCGCTGAGAACCTGAAAAAGAACGTGGCCTGCTGCCCCCAGAAGGCGGATTTCAACGAGACCATGGAGATCAAGGGCCGCAGCCTGCTCACCGGCCTGCCCGTGCGTGTCAATGTCTCCACCGCCGACCTCTACGAGCCGGTCATGCGCCTGAGCGAGCAGATCGGCACCGCCGCCCATCAGGTGCTGGAAAAGACTCCTCCGGAGCTGGCCGGCGACATCTACCGCAACGGCGTCGTCCTCACCGGCGGCGGCGCACAGCTCCACGGCCTGCCTGAGTACCTCAGCCAGGAGCTGAAGGTGGAAGTGACCGTCTCGCCTGACCCCGTCAACTGTGTCGCGCTGGGTACGGCCATGAGCCTGCGTCTGGGCGACAAGCTGGAGACCGGCTTCATGGACGCCACCCCCCGCATGGGCCGCCGCTGAGAGGAAAGTGCTGTTCACAGAACCGTGAAAAACAATATGATTTTTGTTCATAGTTGTTGAATCGACCCGGAAAATATTGTATAATATCTTCAAATCGCTTTTTGCCGCCCGCCCCCCGGGCGGCAAAGAAAAAAGTAAATAGGAGGAAGACCATGGATTTAGGTTATGATGTGATCGTTACCATAACCGGTATTGTGCTGGTGTTTCTGATCCTCGTCCTGCTGATGGCCATCATCACGCTGGAGGGCAAGATCTTTGACGCCATGAACGGCAAGAAGGCAGCTGCCAAGGCTGCTTCTGCTGCAAAACCGGCTGCTCCTGTGAAACAGGCCGCTGCGCCCGCTCCTGCAAAGGCTGCTGCCCCGCAGGTCGAGGCCGGCATCCCCGGCGACGTTGTGGCAGCCATCATGGCAGCCATCTACTCTATGGGCAACGGCAAGTATGTGCTGAAGGCAGTCCGCCGCGGCAAGAATGGCTGGGGCAAGGCTGGCGTCAACGACACCACCGCACCCTTTTAACACAGGAGGAAAAACATGACTCAGTTTATTGAGACTCTGGTCGGTATTTTCCAGAGTTCCGGTTTTGCCAAGTTCGGTGAGCCGGGCGGCTGGCTGTACGCAGTGATGATCTGCGTAGGCTGCTTCCTGCTCTACCTCGCTATCGTCAAAGAGTTCGAGCCTCTGATCCTGCTGCCCATGGCTTTCGGCATGATCCTGGCCAACCTCCCCGGCAGCGGCGTCATCCACATGCAGTACTTCGTCGGTGACGGCCTCGAGCACCCGATGTGGGTCGAGATCCTGAACAACGGCGGTCTGGCCGACATGCTCTACATGGGCGTCAAGCTGGGCATCTACCCGCCGCTGATCTTCCTCGGCATTGGCACCATGACCGACTTCGCACCCCTGATCTCCAACCCCAAGAGCCTGCTGCTGGGCGCTGCCGCTCAGTTCGGTATCTTCGGCACTTACATGGGCGCTCGTCTGCTGGCCGCTACCGGTCTGGTGGACTTCACCCAGAAGCAGTCTGCTGCTATCGCCATCATCGGCGGCGCAGACGGCCCCACCGCTATCTTCGTCACCTCCCGTCTGGCTCCTGAGCTGCTGGGCTCCATCGCCGTCGCGGCCTACAGCTACATGGCTCTGGTGCCTGTTATCCAGCCGCCTATCATGAAGGCTTTGACCTCCAAGAAAGAGCGTACCGTCGTGATGAAGCAGCTGCGCACCGTGACCAAGACCGAGAGGGTCATCTTCCCCATCATGGTCACCATCATCGTTTCCCTCATCGTGCCGGATGCCGCCGTTCTGGTCGGTATGCTGATGCTGGGCAACCTGATGAAGGAGTGCGGCGTCGTGGACCGTATCCAGAAGACCGCTGGCAATGAGCTGATGAACATCATCACCATCTTCCTGGCTCTGTCTGTTGGCTGCACCACCTCTGCAAACACCTTCCTGAACAGCCGCACCCTGTTCATCATCGTGCTGGGCCTCATCGCATTCTCCTTCGGCACTGCTGCCGGTGTTCTCTGCGGCAAGGTCATGTATATCCTGACCGGCGGTCAGGTCAACCCCCTGATCGGTTCCGCTGGCGTTTCCGCTGTGCCTATGGCTGCCCGTGTTTCTCAGAAGGTCGGCCAGAGCGAGAACCCCTCCAACTTCCTGCTGATGCACGCAATGGGCCCCAACGTGGCCGGTGTTATCGGCTCTGCCGTCGCTGCTGGTATCCTCATCAACATCTTCGGCTAAGCATTTCCTGAAATTTCCGCTCCATCGTGGTATTGACCGCGGTGGGGCGGTTTTTTGTTTGCATTGTTTTTATGTACAACTTTTTTGAAATGTGATATACTATATTTTAAGTGATATATCCAGAAATGATTGAAAAGAACAGGTGAAACAATGGCAACAGATCTCGCACAACAATTCTGCGCTTTGCGTGATACGTATATCGAAAAGCAGTTCGGACGCCTGAACGATATGCAGCGGGAGGCGGTGTTCACCACCAACGGCCCTCTGCTCATCCTCGCGGGTGCAGGCAGCGGAAAGACCACCGTGCTGGTCAACCGCATCGCCAACCTCATCCGCTTCGGCTCGGCCCACGGCTCCAGGTGGACGCCCCGGGAGGTGACGGAGGACGATGTGAAAGCCCTGCGCACCGCCATCATGACCGGCACCGACGCCCCGTCGTGGCTGGACGGGATGCTGCGGAAGGATGCCGTCCGGAGCTGGAACGTCATGGCCATCACCTTTACCAACAAGGCCGCCGGTGAGCTGAAAGAGCGCTTGCGCCGGATGCTGGGCGGGGAAGAGGGCGACGAGGTGTTCGCCTCCACGTTCCACTCGGCCTGCGTCCGCATTCTCCGCCGCTGGGCCGAGGAGATCGGCTACCCCCGCAGCTTTACCATCTACGACAGCGACGACTCCCAGCGTGTCATGAAGACTGTGTACAAAGAGCTGAGCGTGGACGACAAGTTCTTCCCGGTCAAAAGCGCCATCAACCAGATGAGCCGCTGGAAAGACCAGCTCATCAGCCCCGCCGAGGCCCTGAAGACCCCGGCCCGGGACACGAAGGGCGCGCTTGCGGCCAAGGTCTACGCCGCCTATGAAAAGAAGCTCAAGGAGGCCGGTGCTTTCGACTTCGACGACCTCATCTACCAGACGGTCATCCTGCTGTCGGAGCACGAGGACGTGCGGGAGTTCTACCAGAACAAGTACAAATATCTGCTGGTGGACGAGTATCAGGACACCAGTGTGGCTCAGTTCCGGCTCGTGAGCCTGCTCACCGGCCCGGAGAAAAACATCTGCGTCGTGGGCGACGACGACCAGAGCATCTACCGCTTCCGCGGCGCGACCATTGAGAACATCCTCAACTTCGAGCGCATCTATAAAGGCACCAGGACCATCCGACTCGAGCAGAATTACCGCTCTACGTCAAATATCCTGAATGCCGCCAACTGTGTCATCCAGCACAACACCGAGCGCAAGGGCAAGACCCTCTGGACGAAGAACGGCGAGGGCGACAAGGTGCAGGTCTATACCGCCGAGAACGAGCAGGACGAGGCCAGCCATATCGCGGACGTCATCGGCCAGCACCTCAAAGAGGGCGGACATCTGGCCGACCACGCCATCCTCTACCGGATGAACGCCCAGTCGGCCCCCATCGAAAGCTACTTCACCCGTGCGGGCATCCCGCATAAGATCGTGGGCGGCCAGCGCTTCAATGACCGCAAGGAAGTCAAGGACATCCACTCCTATATGTCCATCGTGGCGAACCCCCGGGACGATGTCCGACTCCGTCGGATCATCAACGAGCCTGCGCGCAAAATCGGTGCGACGACCATCGAAGTCATCGCGGATTTGGCGGCTCAGCAGGGCATCAGTATGCTGGATGTCATCTCCCATGCCGACCAGTACGCCAAGCTCAGCCGTGCCATCGCGCCGCTGTTCAAGTTCTGGGACATCTACCAGAAACTGCAGGAATCGCTGGAAACGAAGACGCTGGATGAGTTCGCCTCCGATGTCATCGAGATCACCGGCTACCGCGCCATGCTGGAAGCCGACGCCGCCAAGGGTCACGAGGATGCCGCTGACCGTCTGCAGAACCTCGGCCAGCTGGTCAACAACGTCAAGAGCTACTGCGACCAGCACGGCGAAGAGGCCTCGCTGGAAGGCTATCTGGAGGACATCGCCCTCATCAGCGACATCGACAGCTACAACGAGAGCGCCGACCAGGTGGTGCTGATGACCATCCACTCAGCCAAAGGCCTTGAGTTTCCCTATGTATTCCTCATTGGCATGGAAGAGGGGGTCTTCCCCAGTGAGATGAGCAAGTATTCCGAGGCTGACCTCGAGGAGGAACGCCGCCTGGCCTATGTCGGCATCACCCGCGCCAAGAAGGAGCTTTACATCTCCAACAGCGTCACCCGGATGCTCTATGGCCGCACCCAGCGCAACGAGCCCAGCCGCTTTCTCCGGGAAATTGAACCGGAGTACATCGAAGAGACCCGCAGCCCGGTGCTGGAGCAGCGCTCCCGTTTGGGCGGCTGGGGCAGCGGTTACGGCAGCGATACCGTGCCGGGCGGTGCGTCGGGCTACTCCGGCCCCTCCGGCTGGGGGCGTGCGGCCTCCGGTTACGGCTCGGGCTATGGCAGCCGCAGCGGCTATCTGAATAAAGAATATAACGCACCAATGTCAAATAATCGAGGCTTTGGCTCCGATTACGCGGGCCGGGGAAGTGCTTCGTCGGGTTATGGCGGCTGCAGCTCCGGTTCGGGAAGCAGCGGCTTCGGCTCTGGCTATGGCCGTCCGGCAGCGCCCAAAGCGCCGGTCAAACCCGCAGGCGGCGGTGTGACGTCTTCGCCCCGTCCGGCAGCGGCATCCACCGGCCCCAAACACTATGAGCCGGGCGACATCGTGGAGCATAAGGTCTTCGGGCGCGGCAAGGTGCTGAAAGTCAAGCCCGCGGCCGGCGACCAGATCGTGGAGATCAGCTTCGAGAAGGTGGGCGTGAAAAAGACCATGGCCAACTTTGCGCCCCTTGTGAAGATAACGACGGAGGAATGAGAAAAAATGATGACTGTCCGATTGATAGCACATACGCCGGAGCCGGAGAAGGTCGTGGCGGCTGCGGCGAAGCTCTGCTACTCCGACGCCCACATCACCGACCTGCTGGACGGGCTGGATGAGGAAAAGACTGCCCGCTTCCTGACCATGCTCAGCGATTTGGGCCACGCCAGCCCCATCGAGCACGCAAGCTTCACCTTCGGCATCGAGGGCGTCAGCCGTACCCTGCTGGCCCAGATCACCCGTCACCGCATCGCGTCCTTCAGCGTCCAGAGTCAGCGGTACGTCCGTCTGGATGATTTCCGCTACGTCATCCCGCCCGAGATCGAGGCCATCCCCGAGGCAAAGGCGGCGTTCATCGAGAGCATGAACGAGGACGCCAGGCGCTACCTCGACCTCGTGCAGAAGCTGGAAGACGGCCACACCGCCCGCCTGATGGCCGAAGGTCTGCCCGAAAAGCAGGCCCGGGCCAAGGCTTCCAAGCAGGCCAACGAGGACGCCCGATTCGTGCTGCCCAACGCCTGCGAGACCAAGATGGTGGTGACCATGAACGCCCGCAGCCTGCAGAACTTCTTCCACTTGCGCTGCTGCAGCCGCGCCCAGTGGGAGATACGGCAGCTGGCCGAAGAGATGCTGCGGCTGGTCTACCCGGTGGCACCCCATATCTTCCGCACCGCCGGCCCGGCCTGCGTGTCCGGCCCCTGCCCGGAAGGCAAGATGTGCTGCGGCCGCACCGCCGAAGTCCGCGCCCAGTACGCCGCGCTGAAAGGGGAGAAGGCAGAATGAGCAAGGGCAGGCTTCTTGTCATTGAAGGGCTGGACGGCTCCGGCAAGGCCACCCAGGCAAAGCTGCTGGCCTCTCATCTGGCCGAGAGCGGTCGAAAGGTGATGGAGATCACCTTTCCGGACTACGAGAGCGATTCCAGTGCGCTGGTAAAGATGTACCTCTCCGGTCAGTTCGGCGACAAGCCCGACGACGTCAACCCCTATGCGGCGTCCAGCTTCTATGCGGTGGACCGGTACGCCAGCTATAAGACTAAGTGGGGCAGCTTCTACGAGGCGGGCGGCATCGTCATCGCCGACCGCTACACCACGTCGAACGCGGTGCATCAGTGCTCCAAGCTCCCGCCGGAGCAGTGGAACGATTTCCTCCGCTGGGCCTTTGACTACGAATACAGACTGCTGGGCCTGCCCGCGCCGGACGCTGTGGTGTATTTACAGGTAGACCCTGCCGTGAGCCAGAAGCTTATGACCGGCCGCTACCACGGCGACGAGAGCAGGAAAGACGTCCACGAAAAGGACATCGAATATCTGGCCCGCAGCCGCCGTGCCGCCGAGTACTGTGCGGCGCATCTGGGCTGGGGCACCGTCCATTGCACGGAAAATGGAGCCATGCGCACCATCGAGGATATTCAGGCCGAGGTGCGGGCGCTGGCGGAAAAAGAACTCGGATAACCGCGAAAATGGGAGGGATACTATCAATGTATCGTTGGATGCAGCCGTCGGATGAGGCGGCAGTCGTGGCACTGTGGCAGAAAGAACGCGGCGACAGCGCCGAGTTCATCAAGACTGCTCTGGAAAAGTTCGCCGGGGAGGAAAATATCTACGTCGCTGAGGAAAATGACGAGATAGTCGCTGCGGCGCTGGCGGTCCCCGTCACCCTCAAGGGACGCAGCGGCAGCTACCTCTACGGCCTCTGCGGGCAGGGAAGCCTGCTTCTGGCAGGACTTGTAGACTGTCTCTGTGCGCAGCAGAAGCTGCGGGGCGCGGGCTTCACCGTGGCCGTTCCGGCCGGACAGGAGCAGGCCGCGCTGCTGGAAAGCAAGGGTTTCCAGCGGGCTTTTGCCCTCCGCTGCCTGCCCCGGGAAGTGGCCCGTAATTTGTGGAGTCAGGCGGAGTTCGACTCCGTGACGGCCCGCAAGCTCTGTGAGCTGCGGGAGCGCTTCTATCCCGATACCGTCCAGTTCCCGCCGGAGCAGATGGCCGTCGTGCTGACCGACCTCTACGCCCGGGGCGCGACCATCGTGTCCAGCGAGAAGGGCTACGGCATCTACTTCCGCCGGGAGGACACCCTCTATTTTGTGGAGCTGATGGCCGAAGACGACCGCTCCGCCGAGGTGCTGATGGAAGCGGCCCGGGAGAAGGAAGTCATCGTGGAGCGCGCCGTCATCACAGTGGGCGCGGCTCAGAACCTTTTCCTCGGCGAAGGCACCCGGCAGGACTACGGCATGATACGGTTCGACGCGGAGCCTTTCGATGTGGAAGAAAGCTATATGCGGCTGATGATGGAAAGCTGAACGGAATGGTAAAGGAGTGTGTACATGGCACACGATGCAAAACATAAAAAAAGCAGAAAAGGCGGCGCAGCGAAAATGATTCTGATCGTGCTGCTGATCCTGGTACTGGCGGCGGGCGGCTGTCTGCTGGCCATCCGAAAAGAGATCAACGGCAGTGCTTCCGCTGGCGAACCGGTGAGTGTGAGCATCCAGCAGGGCAGCGGCGTGGCAGCCATCGCCCAGAAGCTCAAGACGGCGGGCGTCATCAAGTACAACTACAACTTTCTCCGGTAAA
>ENA-ORLB01000234-ORLB01000234.1-human-gut-metagenome-genome-assembly--contig:-NODE-234-length-27821-cov-5.45055_pt1 | contig 27821 bp, 29 predicted proteins | sample MGYA00243064_ERZ508817 | MGnify/ENA primary metagenome ERZ508817 (study PRJEB26277, sample SAMN04329836) | human gut metagenome | biome: human-associated habitat | host: Homo sapiens | place: USA... | reverse complement strand
AAAAATGCGTTTAGCGAAGCGGCTAGCATTTTTGGGCTTCGACAACTCCTTCGGGATTATCAAGGGCGAGCAGCCCTTGATTCGTGCCTCCCGCGCTTCGAAAGTAGCGGGCGCTTTTCTGGTTCTCTTTTGGCGCGCAAAAGAGAACTTAGCCCCAATGCAAAAGCGCTCTGCCCCCGCGCCACCGGCGCGACAACCAGTTCAAAGTTCCTTTAAGAACCCATCCAGCTCCCGCTGGTTCCGAATCAATACATATTTCTCCGGGTACTTTTCCCCGATCCTCTCCATCTGCGCCCACTTTTGCTTCGTGCGCCCATCGTGGAGGATCCAGCGGACGAATTCGGCATCGATCTTCTCTTCGCACCCGGGCGCAGACGACTCCCTCACACGGCCTTTGTTCTGCTGCCAGCGCCGTATCGCCCGCCAAAGGCAGACCAGCGGTGAAAACCAGAGCACGATGATTTTATCCGCTTCTTTCAGCCGCCGGGCATAGCAGGTCTTGCTATAATTGCCGTCGATGACCCAGCCGCCTGCGTTCTCGTCGAGAAACTGCCGGACAATGGCTTCTTCCTCGGCGAAGGGCCGCTCCACCCAGCCGGGCAGGAAATGCACGGTATCCATATAGAGCACCGGCAGGCCGTATCTCTCCCCCAGGCGCTTTGCCAGCGTGGATTTCCCGCTGCCGCTGGTACCAAGTATCGCTATTTTCATCTCTGCCTCCTTTTACCTTATATAAGATGTATCAGACAGTATACGCTGACCGTCTGATAACGTCAAGTTCCGGCTTGACATTTCGTCCACCTGCTCGTATGCTATAATCATAGAGTCTATGACAGGAGGTCTTGCAGATGGCATCTCCAAAAAAACGTGTCAATCCGCTTTTTGTTGCTTTAGCGGTCGTGCTGGTGGCCGTAGTGGTCGCTGTGGGCGTGGTCTTTTTCCAGCTGCACAGCAAAATCTCGGCTCTGCAAACCGGTGCATCCTTCACCTTCCGGTATGAGATAGCGCCCAACAGCCCGGATAAGCCGCCGCTGCTGAACATCCTCGAGCGGGTGAACGCTTCCAGCGGCAGTATCAGCGGCCAGTATGCGCCCGGAAAGCTGCAGCTCTCTTTCTTCCAGCTCAACGAAGACGACTCCGTCAAGACGTCTCCCTTCACCCGGGTCTATATCGACTCGGAAGAGACGCTCTTCGACATCGGGCAGCTCTACACCGTTCTGCGTCAGGCTGTCACCGATAAACTCTCCATCGCAAGCGTTCTTCTGCCCGAGTGGAGCCTCGGAGACTACATCTCCCAGACGCAGGCTTCCGCCGTGCTGGGCGTCGAGACGAACAAGGTCGAGCTTCAGGAGCTTTCCGGCTTCACCCTCTCGCTCAAGGGGCTGAAAAAAGCCTCTCCTTCTGCCGCACGGGACGGCTACCGCTACTATCAGTTCCCCGCCGCAGCCGACGGCACGACCCTCGTGCTTGGCTTTTCGACGGACGCTCTCTTCTCGAAGACCACGCCCATCCATGTGTTGCTGACCCTCCCGGACCACAACGTCCACATCCAGCTCACCGGCACGGTGACTTCTGCCAAGACGGTGCTCTCTCCCCCGGCTTCCCGGATGAGTGACGAGGACATCGTCACGCTGGCTCAGATACGCCAGAGCATCGAGTCTGTCTGGAAGATGATACAGTCCGCCACCCAGACCACAAACTGAATGATACAAAAAAAGCAGACGCTTTGTGCAGCGTCTGCTTTTTTGTTTGCGATTGTTTACCGGTCGAGGACACGGCCATCCACCGAGAAGATGACGACATTCCAGGGGATGAACTTGCCGCTGTTCTTGAGGGCAGTGACGGCGGCGAGTTCGAGACCTCCGCAGCAAGGCACCTCCATCCGCAGGACGGTAACGCTCTTGATGTCGTTATTGCGGATGATCTCGGTCAGCTTCTCGCTGTAGTCCACGGCATCCAGCTTGGGGCAGCCGATGAGGGTAACATGGCCGCGCATGAACTCCTGATGGATGTTCGCGTAGGCGTAGGCGGTGCAGTCGGCGGCGATAAGCAGCTTGGCACCGTCAAAATAGGGTGCATTCACCGGCACAAGCTTGATCTGGCAGGGCCACTGGGCCAGCTGCGAGGGCTGGGCGGCGGCAGGAGCTGCAGCCGGTGCGGCCTGCTGGCGGTCAAACTGGCGCATGGCGCTGCCCGGGCAGCCGTGGAAGACGGGCTTTTCGGCAGCGGCAGCAGCCTTTTTCTGTTTGTTTTCCAGCACAGCCTGCTCATCGTAGGCAGCGGCCTCCCGCTCTTCGAAGGTGATGGCACCGGTGGGGCAGCCGGGCAGGCAGTCGCCGAAGCCGTCGCAGTAGTCGTCGCGCATAAGCTTGGCCTTTCCGTTCACGAGGCCGATGGCACCCTCATGGCAGGCAGTGACACAGGCACCACAGCCATTGCATTTTTCTTCGTCTATATGAATGATTTTACGTATCATATCCACACTCTCCTTTTCTTGATGGGCCTATTATAACAGATGCTTCGTCCTATTTCTGTTGTCATGACCACAAAGAGAGAGGAAGTTTTTCTCAGTAATGCACGACATTGCCCGCATTGCGGATGCGTGCCAGCACCGGCTCTGCCTCCGGACTGCGGAAATAGTCGAGGCTGGTCTTGGGCAGCAGCGTCCCGAGGGTATCCCAGTCGCCGCTCTGCAGGCACTGGCGGACGGTGGAAGCACTGATGGCCTTGCCGTTTGCTTCTTTGCGGGGTACAACGACACACTCGATACCCGCTTTGGGCAGCTGCTCGCACATAATCTGGTTATAAAGCCCCGTCACCTGACTGGTAGGCTCCTCGCCTACATAGCGGGCAGTGATGTTCAGCGCCGCCGCGATTTTCGTAAAGACGGCGAGGTCCAGCCGGGCGTGGCCGTCGATGACAGCTGCCTCATCCTTCAGGAAGTAACTGGGGAAGGTGGCATTCGAGATGATGTAGGGGCCGCTGTCGTGGAGCACCACATTCGGCAGATGGGCCACGCCCGCCTCCACCAGCTTCCTGCGCACGGCAAAAGGCACAAGGCTGGCGTCCTCACTGACCACGAACAGGTGGAGCGTGTCGCAGGCGGCAGCAGCTTTTTCCACAAGATACTGATGACCGAGGGTAAAAGGGTTCGCGTTCATGACGAGGGCCGCACTTTTGCCCTCGGTCCTGGTCTTTTCCAGATCGCGCAGATAAGCCCCGAAGCCGTCGCGGCGGTTCTCCATGAAGACAAGGGTATCCTCCACCCGGGCGATCTCGTAGAAGCCGAGGTCGCCGAAAAACTTGGAGCTTTTTACCTTGGTGTAGAGAAACAGGTGCATATTCCCCCGCGCGCACTGCACCTCGATGAGATGTGTGATGATCTGGTTCAGCAGACCCTCGCCCTGATGGGCGCTGCTGACGGCGAAGCACCGCAGGGTGTTGCCGAAGCAGCTGCCGGTGCCGATGACGTTGTATTCCTCGTCGAACATGGCGCAGATGTAGTCCAGATTGCCGTCGCGGCGGATGCCCTCCTGACCCAGCAGTGTGTCGATTTGGGCCAGAACGGTTTTATCGGTCGGATAGACCTGCGAAATGGTATATTCACTCATTGATATTCCCCTCAGTAGTAACAAAATGGAGCAGCCAGGTCAGCGCCAGCAGGTCGGCACTGCCGCCGGGCGAGAGATTTTCCGCAATGAACCGGTCATCCAGCGCCGCAAGCGCATCTTTATCCGGGTAAGGTGTCTGGACGAGAAGGGCTTTCAGCTCTTCGGTGAGGGCCAGCTGACGCTCCCGGCTCGAGCGGGCGATAATGTTGGTATCGGTGCTGTTGGCCAGGATGGCCAGCAGTGCGCCGCCGCCGACGCGGTCGAAGTCGTAACCCTTGGCAAGGCCCTCTTCCAGCACCGGCAGACCGACATTCAGCACCGTGGGAAGTCCAGCTTCCACCTGCCCCCGCACACCAGTGATACCGTACTGAATATAAAGCTTCTGGCCCACGGTGGCGGCGTTCTCGGCAGTGACGCCTGCAAAATCCTTCTCGGTCAGGCCCGCCGTCATTGCGGATACTTCCGCCAGAACGTGGGCTGCTTCGGCCCAGAGGGAGCGTTCGAGGCGTCCCAGCGCCGCGCAGACGATGCCCACCGAAAAGACCGCGCCCTTGTGGGTGTTGACGCCGCCGGTGGCGTCCAGCATCTCGCCCTCGGCCTCACAACCCAGAGGCCGCAGGGCCGCGAATGTCTCGGGCGCGGACTGTTCCGCCGTCTCGCGGCCCGTCTGGGCGCAGGCTTCAAAATAGGGATAGAGCGCCGCGGCGCTGTCCATGAAGGTGAAGACGTCCATGTCTTTATGGCTTCCGCTGTTACGCCGGTCCACAAGGCCGGGCTTCGGGGTGGTGGTCACTTCGTAGAGCAGGGCGCGGACGGCCAGACGGGCCGCGTCGGCAATGTCCTGCGCGTCCCGGGCCTCGGTCAAGATCTCCGTCGTCCTTTCCTGCAGTTCGGCCACGGTATGGATGCGGCGGCTGCTGCACACCTTAGCAGGCCCGCCGCAGATGAGACAGCGGCGGCCTTCGAGGTTTAGCTCTTCTCTGTCCACTTTGAGGCCGTCCGGACGGATGACGTCCATGTCGAACAGCCGCCCCAGCGGGGTGGCGTCCTCGATGTCGGTGGTAAATTTCTTGATGGTCAGCGGGTCGGCGTCCAGCACATAGAACGCCTCGCAACCGGTCACTTCCCGGACGGCGTCCTGATACAGCGGCGTCAGCTTTGCCCGCAGAAACTGCTGGCGCAGCAACTGACGCCCCCGCGCAAAGCCCCGCCGGATGAGGGGCGAATCCTTTATCGGGCCGCAGATATTCATGGTAAAGCAGATGAGCGGCTTGTGGTACCGGGCCAGCAGCTCCTGCTGATGCTGCACCCGACGCTCCCGTGCATCCAGCATCTGGACCAGCGAAACAGTCGTTTCCATGTTTTTCTCCTCTCAGCGGTGCTTTTTGAGCATGTCCATAAAGAGTTGCACCTGCGGCAGGGCGGCTGCGTCTCTCTGGCAGAAAATATAGGTGCGCCGGACGAAGGGCTCGCCGTTCTCGAAGGTGCAGGGCTTGACATATCCTTTGAAGTTATCCAGCGCCACTTCCGGCATCAGCGCCCAGCCGAGGCCCCGCTCCACCATCTCGCGGCAGACCATGATGGTATCCACCACAAAATTGCCCGCATCGTTGGTCACGCCGTTCTCGTAGCGCCAGCGGGCCATCTGGGCGCTGATGGTGGCGTCGCTGCTGTGGTCGATATAAAGGTAATCGGAGATGGGCCTGTCCTTGTTCTCCTCGCTGCAGATGAAGCAGATATTCTCCTGCGAGAGCAGGAACTGGGTACCGTCCCACGGATACTCGCCCCGCAGCACTGCCACGTCCCGCGAAGAGTCCAGCATCTGCTGGTAGATGTTCCGGCTGTGGCCGGTAGCGATGTCGAGGCGTACCTTCGGGTATGCTTTGTGGTATTCCGTCAGCACCTCGGGCAGACGGTAGTAGGAGAAGTTCACCGAGATGCCTGCCCGCAGGGTGCCGCAGGCTTCGCCCTGGATGGCAGCCAGCTGGCGGCGCATCTTTTCCATCTCGCGGGCGGCGGCGGCGCTGTGGAGCAGCACCTGTTCACCTGCCGGCGTGAAGCGGATGCCCTGCCGTGAGCGCAGGACGATCTCCACCCCCAGCTCCTGTTCCAGCGCCTTGATGCGCTTGGACAGTGCCGACTGGGTCATGTACAGTTTGTCCGCTGCGTGGGTGATGTTGCGCGTCTCGTCCAGTGCGTGCAGCAGCTCGTAATCTTTTTCGTCCATCGTAGCTCTCCCCCTATTGCCCTTTATTTTTCTTATCATTCCTGTTTGCGCTTCATCGCGGCGCTTTTTTCTCTGATTCCATATCTGTTATTCATAATACAACAGATTTCAGCAAATGAAAAGGGGGATATTTGTCTTGATTTTCCCGAAAGTCCATTCCAAGATGGAATAGCTCAGCACTTTTCTTGCGGTTTTCTTAACCCTGCCTTAATTCCATCTTAATGCGGTGTTGTTGTACACAACATCTTCATTTTTTCTTTGCTGATGGGCGGTCTTCCTCCCGCAGTACAGAAAACGCAGCTCTCTTTTCATTTTTGCCTGAAAAATCGTTAAAAGTCCAGTTTATTGGACAGTATTTGCATTATCATAAAAATAAGAAAAGACTCGTTTCTTTCTTCTTTGGCACATTGCAGATTTTTCCGTCTGCTTTTTGTGCAAAGTCCCAGAATTTTTCGTCGAAAAGCGCGTTTTGTTGACAGCCGCTTTTTGAAAAGCGTATCCTTATTGCAAACCAGAGTCAGGAGGTCATTTTATGGAGCACTCCACACGTCTTGCCCACATCAGCGAGGACGGCACCCGCACCCAGACCGTCTACGACCATCTCGCCGGCACTGCCGGACTGGCCGGTTCCTTTGCAGCCCCCTTCGGGGCGCAGAGTGAGGCCGAATTTGCCGCGTGGCTCCACGACGTCGGGAAGTACAGCGACGCCTTCCAGCTGCGGCTCAAAGGCGGCCCCAAGGTGGACCACTCCACCGCCGGGGCGCAGGAGGCCTGGGTTCGCCAACATCTCCACGCCGCCTTTGCGGTGGCCGGACACCACAGCGGCCTGCCCGACGGCGGGAGCCCCGCCGATGACCCGGGCGACGCCACCCTGTTTGGCCGGAGCAAGAAGCCGGTAGCCCCCTACGACGGCTGGCAGGAAGTAACGCTCCCCGCCTCGCCGCCGCCCGCGTGGGCCTGCGCCGACCCGCTGAGCCTCGCGTTCTTTACCCGGATGCTCTACTCCTGCCTCGTGGACGCCGACTTCATCGACACCGAGACCTTCATGGACGGCAAGGCCGCACCCCGGGGCAGCGGCACGGACATCGCCGCGCTGCGGGACATCGTCTCGACACAGGCGCAGCTCTATCTCAGGGCCGAGTCGCCCTCGCCCGTCAGCGTCCAGCGCAACACCGTCCTCCGCGCCTGCCTCGAGAAAGGCGCGCACGGCCCACAGGGGCTCTACACCCTCACCGTACCCACCGGCGGCGGCAAGACCTTTGCCTCCCTCGCCTTTGCGCTGGAGCACGCCGCCGCCCAGAAGATGAAGCGGGTCATCTACGTCATCCCTTATATGTCCATCATCGACCAGACCGCCGCCGTCTTCTCGGGCCTGCTGGGCGCAGAAAATGTTCTGGCCGACTTCTCCAACGCCGAGTACAAGACTGTTGAGCAGGACGACCTGACCCCCACCCAGTACCGCCAGATGCTGGCCAGTGAAAACTGGGGCGCCCCCGTCGTGGTGACGACGGCGGTGCAGTTCTTCGAGTCGCTCTACGCCAACCGCAGCAGCCGCTGCCGCAAGCTCCACAACATCGCCGACAGCGTCATCATCTTCGACGAGGTGCAGACCCTCCCGGGCGACTACCTTGCCCCCTGCGTCAGTGCCATCGCCCAGCTCATCCAGCATTACCACTCCACGGCCGTCCTCTGCACGGCCACCCAGCCTGCCCTTGAGCCGCTGTTCCGGCGCTTTGCGCCTGAGCTCCACCCGCAGGAGATCACGCCCGACGCGGCCCGCCTCTACGAAGTGCTCCGGCGCACCACACTGCAAGACCTCGGCACCCTGCCGCAGGAGGAGTTCGCCGCCCGGCTGGCCCGGCACCCACAGGTGCTCTGCGTGGTCAACCGCCGCAAGACGGCCCAGCAGCTCTACGCTGCTCTGCCCGCCGAGGGCAGCTACTGCCTGACCACTCTGCTCTGCGCCGCCGACCGCCGCCGTCAGCTGGACGACATCCGCCAGCGACTGAAAGAGGGTCTGCCCTGCCGGGTGGTGTCCACCTCTCTCATCGAGGCGGGCGTGGATGTGGATTTTCCCGTCGCTTACCGCGAGCAGTGCGGTCTTGACTCGCTCTTACAGACTGCCGGGCGCTGCAACCGCGAGGGGCGGCGGGGCGCAGAGGAAAGCATCGTCTACCGGTTCCGGCTGGACGAGTGTTCCACGCCCCAGATGCTCAGGCAGAATGTCAGCGCGCTGGACTACACCGCCCGGCATCAGGACACACTGGACACGCCCCGAGCCATTCAGCTCTACTTCAACGAGCTTTCCGACCTGCGCGGCCCCGACGCCGTGGACAAGCACGGCATTCTGGATGCCTTTCTCCGGGGCATCCGGGGCTGCCAGTTCCCCTTTGCACAGGTGGCGGAGGAATTCCGCCTCATCGAAAACGCTGCCCGCACGGTCTATCTGCCCGTCGGCGAGGGCGCAGCCCTCTGTGAACAGCTGCGCAGCGGTCATGTTACCCGGACGCTGCTGCGGAAGCTGGGCGTTTACAGTGTCTCCTGTTATAAGGACCAGTTCGACAAGCTCGACGCCGCCGGGGCGCTGGAACTGCGGCCCGATGGTTCCGCCATCCTCACCGATACCAGCTGCTACAGTGAAAAGACCGGCCTTGCCATGGACGTGGAGACCGGCATCGGCCTTTACTTCTAAAAAGAGAGAAGCGGCAAAGCATACACCGCTTTGCCGCTTCCCCTTGACATCTCCGACATCAATTAAATATTTCAATCCTCATCAGAGGCATCTAAACCTCCAACGACACCAACAGTATACGGAAAAACGAACTTTTTTTCAACATCTTCCAGATAATTCCTCACAACTCCTTGACAGCGCTTTCGAAAAAGAATATACTAAGCTCAGAAAGGATATATAGACATATCCGATTATCAAATAAATGAAGTAAAATAGTGAAGAGGTGGTTGCAATGGCTAACATTCATCTTAGTCTGAAAATTCAACTTCACCCGGAAAGGAGGCGATGCTGATGTCCATGCTCATTGAAGTATGGGGCGACTATGCCTGTTTCACTCGTCCGGAAATGAAGACCGAGCGTGTGAGCTACGACATGATCACTCCATCCGCTGCGCGGGGCCTTGTGGAAGCCATCTACTGGCACCCCGGGCTGCGTTATACGGTTGACCGCATCTATCTGCTCAAGCCCTTCGGCCTTGACCCCGAGGATGAAGCGTCCACCGAGGAATACACCCAGCGGCCCATCCGGTTCACCAACATCCGGCGCAACGAGGTCAAGTCCACCCTGCTGTCCTCCGCCGCCCTCAGTGCGGCCAAAGGCGGCACACCGCCGGTGCTCTACACCTCGGAGGACATCCAGCAGCGGGCCGCGATGGTCCTGCAGGACGTCCACTACGTCATCGAGTGTCACTTTGATTTGACGGACAAGGCTGCCCCCAGCGACAATCCCGGCAAGTTCCAGGACATCCTGCGCCGACGCCTGCGCAAAGGTCAGTGCTATCACCAGCCCTGTTTCGGGTGCCGGGAGTTCCCGGCCAACTTCCGGGAGTGGCCGGGCGGCAGCATTCCGGCGCTGAAGGTCACGCAGGACCTCGGCTTCATGCTCCACAGCCTCGATTACTCTGATTCGGCCAACATCCGCAGCCAGTTCTTCCGCGCAAAGCTGGTGGACGGCGTGATGGAATGCCGGGACGTGGAGGTGTTTACATGATACTCCAAGCACTCACCGCCTATTATGAACAGCTCTTGAAGCAGGGCAAGGTGGAGGCCCCCGGCTGGGATAGTAAGTTCAAAGTCAGCTATGAACTGCGCCTCGGCCCCGACGGCCAGCTCCTCGCCCTCAACGACCTGCGGCAGGAAGTCCCCAAGGGCAAAAAGACCGTCATCGCCCCCCGTGAGCTCCCTGTCCCCCACCGGGTCAAGCGTGCCTCCGGCGTCGCCGCAAACTTTTTGTGCGACAATACGTCCTATCTGCTGGGCGCAGATGAAAAGGGCAAGCCCGAGCGCTCCCGCCAGTGCTTCGAAGCCTGTGCCGCCCTTCACCACAAGGTTCTCGACGGCGTGGATTCCCCTGCCGCCAAAGCCATCCTCGCCTTTTTTGACAGCTGGGAGCCGGATACAGCCCCCACCCACCCGCTGCTGGCAGAGCAGTGGGCCGACCTGAACAACAACGCGAACCTTGTGTTCGGCTACGAATCCCCCGACGGCGCCCACTGGCTGGCCACCACAGATGACGCCATCCGGGCCGCATGGCAGTCCGCCTTTGACACCTCCGATGCCGACGCCGAGACGGCCCGCTGCCTCATCACCGGCAAAGAGGCCGGCATCGCCCGCATCCACCCCGCCATCAAGGGTGTGATGGGCGCACAGGCCGCCGGTGCGGCGCTGGTCTCCTTCAACGCGCCTGCTTTCTGCTCCTATGGCCATGAGCAGGGTGCCAACGCCCCTGTCAGCGAGTACGCGGCCTTCGCCTACACCACGGCCCTCAATCTGCTGCTGGCTGACCGGAACTGCTGTCAGCGCATCGGCGACACCACCATCGTCTGCTGGGCCGAAAACGCCGCTCCCGCCTACTCAAACGCCATGTTGATGTTTTTCTGCGGCGGTGCCGAGGCGCGCGGCGTCTCGGAAAGCGACCTTGCCGCCGCACTGAAAGCCCTTTCTCAGGGACGCCCCGTCTCCTTCCTCGATGACAAGCTGGACCCGAACCAGAACTTCTATGTGCTGGGCATCTCGCCCAACGCGGCCCGGCTCTCCGTCCGGTTCTTCCTGCGCAACAGCTTCGGACAGTTTGCCAAAAATCTGCAGGACCACGTCGACCGGCTCAGCATCACCCGCCCCGCCTTCGACAAGCGGGAAAACCTGTCGGTCTGGGCGCTGGCGCAGGAGACGGTCAACCAGAAATCCCGGGACAAAAATCCATCGCCCCAGCTGGTGGGCGATCTGCTCCGGGCCATCCTCACCGGCGGACCCTATCCCGCCACCCTGCTCAATGGCGTGACTCTGCGCATCCGGGCCGAACGGGAAGTCACCCGGGGCCGCGCCGCCATCCTGAAAGCCTATTATCTCCGCAACTACCCCACCGAGCTCAACAAGGAGGTATTTACCGTGAGCCTGAACGAAAGCAGCAATGTCCCCTATGTTCTGGGGCGTCTCTTCTCTGTGCTGGAGACGATCCAGAGCGTCGCCAATCCCGGCATCAACGCCACCATCAAAGACCGGTACTTCAACTCGGCCTGTGCCACCCCGGCAACGGCCTTCCCTACGCTGGTCAAGCTGGCTCAGAAGCATCTGCAGAAGATGAGCACCCCCAACGAGGTGCATTTCAGCAAACAGCTCACCGAGCTGATGGCCCAGCTGCCCGAGACAGGCTTCCCGGCGCGGCTCAGCCTGCCGGAGCAGGGTGTCTTTGAGATCGGCTACTACCACCAGACCCAGAAACGCTACGCCAAAAAGAATGAGGAGGAATAAACTATGTCTGAGCCCATTAAGAACCGCTATGATTTCGTCATCCTGTTCGACGTCGAGAACGGCAACCCCAACGGCGACCCCGATGCAGGCAATATGCCCCGTATCGACCCCGAGACGGGCTACGGTCTGGTGACCGACGTCTGCCTCAAGCGGAAGATCCGCAACTATGTCGAGACCCTGAAAGAGGACGAAAAAGGCTATCGTATCTACATCAAGGACGGCGTTCCCCTCAACCGCAGCGATGCCGAGGCCATCAGCACGCTGGGCATCGACCCCGACCTGAAAGCTGCCAAAAAGGCCGACCCCGACATCGATGCCAAGCTGCGGGACTATATGTGTGAGAACTACTTCGACATCCGCACCTTCGGTGCCGTTATGACCACCTTCGTCAAGGGTGCGCTGAACTGCGGTCAGGTGCGCGGCCCCGTCCAGCTGAGCTTTGCCCGCTCGGTAGACCCCATCGTCCCGCAGGAAGTCACCATCACCCGCGTGGCCATCACTACCGAGGCCGATGCCGAGAAGAAGGGTACTGAGATGGGCCGCAAGCACATCGTGCCTTACGCCCTCTACCGCGCCGAGGGCTATGTCTCGGCCAACCTCGCCCGGAAGACCACCGGCTTCTCCGAGGATGATTTGAAACTTCTGTGGACTGCCATTCTGAATATGTTCGAGAACGACCACAGCGCTGCCCGGGGCAAGATGGCCGTGCGGGAGCTCATCGTGTTCAAGCACGATTCTGAGCTGGGCAATGCCCCGGCCTATAAGCTCTTCGACTCCGTCGCCGTCCAGCGCAAGCCCGATGTGGACGCCGCCCGCAGCTACCGCGACTACACCGTCACGGTGGCAGACACTCTGCCGGAAGGAGTCACCTGCGAGAGGCTGTCCTGATGGGCGGCGCAGACGACTGGCTGCCCCTGTCGGGCATCCAGCACTTCTGCTTCTGCCGCCGCCAGTGGGCGCTCATCCATCTGGAACAGCAGTGGGCGGAGAACCGCCGCACCGTCGAAGGCCAGCTCGACCACGCCCGCTGCCATGACGCAAACCAGACCGAACGGCGCGGCGGCCTGCTCATCACCCGAGGGATGCAGGTGGTCAGCCGTCGGCTGGGCCTGAGCGGAAACTGCGATGTCGTCGAGTTCCGGGCCGACCCGGAGGGCATCTCCCTGCAAAGCACGGAAGGGCTCTGGAAGCCCATGCCTGTCGAGTACAAGCATGGCCGCGCCAAGGCCAGCGACGCTGACCGGCTGCAGCTCTGCGCACAGGCCATGGCGCTGGAAGAGATGCTGGTGTGCAGCATCCCGGAGGGTGCGCTCTTCTACGAAGAGACGCGGCGGCGGGAGATCGTGCCGCTGACCGAAGAACTGCGCCAGACCACCCAGAAGATGGCCGACGAGATGCACGCCTATTTTGCCCGGGGCTATACCCCCAAGTCGAAGCCCGGCACCCACTGCAACGCCTGCTCCCTCAAAGAGCTCTGCCTCCCCGTGCTGTATCAGCGTGCCGACCCGAAAGCCTATCTCCGCGCCCATCTGGACGAGATGCAGGAGGCCGCGCCATGAGAAAGTTTTTGAACACGCTCTACGTCCTCAACAAGGACGCCTACCTTTCCCTCGAGGGGGAGAACATCGTCCTGCTCTGCAACAAAGCTGAAATTGGCCGGGTCCCGCTCCACACGCTGGAAGGCATCGTCTGCTTCAGCTATCCCGGCGCAAGCCCTGCCCTGATGGGTAAATGCGCCAGCCTCGGGGTCGATTTGAGCTTTTTCAGCCCGCAGGGCCGCTTTCTGGCCCGGGCCGTAGGCGAAGAGCGGGGCAACGTCCTGCTGCGGCAGACCCAGTACCGCATCGCAGACAGCGAGGCAGAGAGCTGTCTCTATGCGCGCAATTTCATCCTGGGCAAAGTCTATAACGCCCGCTGGGTGCTGGAACGGGCCACCCGCGACCACCCCCAGCGGGTGCCGGTGGAACAGCTCAAGCGCACCAGCGCCCAGCTGGCGGCGGCGCTGCCCCTCATCGAGCAGTGTGACGACCTCGACCAGCTTCGCGGTCTGGAGGGCGAGGCGGCACAGCGGTATTTCGACTGCTTTGATTCACTCATCCTGCAGCAGCACGATGATTTTTCTTTCGCAGGCCGGAGCCGCCGCCCGCCGCTGGACAATACCAATGCCCTGCTCTCTTTCGCTTATTCGCTTCTGGCCTCCGACTGCACGGCGGCTCTTCAGAGTGTGGGCCTCGACCCCTACGTCGGCTTTCTCCACCGCGCCCGGCCCGGGCGCAGGAGCCTCGCCCTCGACCTCATGGAAGAGCTGCGTGCAGTTTATGCCGACCGCTTCGTGCTCTCCTGCATCAACCAGAAAATCATGACGCCGAAGCATTTCCAGAAGCAGGAGAACGGGGCCGTCCTTCTCACCGATGAGGGCCGCCGCGCCTTTCTGGGCGGGTGGCAGACCCGCAAGCAGGAGACTATCACCCACCCGTTCCTGAACGAAAAGCTTCCGTGGGGCCTCGTGCCTTATGTACAGGCTCTGCTTCTGGCCCGCACCCTGCGGGGCGATATGGAGCTTTACCCGCCATTTTTCTGGAAGTGAGGGATGTGTATGCTGGTCCTTATCACCTACGACGTCAATACCGAAACTCCTGCCGGGCGTAAACGTCTGCGCAAAGTCGCCAAGCGCTGTGTGGACCACGGCCAGCGGGTGCAGAACTCCGTGTTCGAGTGTCTGCTGGATGCCGCGCAGTATGCCGTTCTCAAGGCGGAGCTGACGGCCCTCATCGACCCCGCGCTGGACAGTCTGCGCTTCTACCAGCTGGGCAACAACTATAAGAGCAAGGTGGAGCATATCGGCGTTCATCCGCCCTTCGAGCAGGACGGCCTGCTGTTGTTCTAAGTTTCCCGCCCCGGTGCGAAGGGCGAGTTCTCAGCATTTTTCCGGCACCTTCGCACCGGATTTTTGTGTCATTTTGCATGATTGGGATAGTTCTTTGACCCGTTGTAAATCAAGGCTCTTCTAAATTCGTGCAGAATGTTGTATAATTTGTTTGAAAATAGAGATTTTGTCTCTGTTTTTGCTGTCGCCCTCCTCGCGGAGGGCGGGGATAGAAATTATAACGCAAAGGCGGTGGAGGTCAGCACCCCCACGTCGCCCTCCTCGCGGAGGGCGGGGATAGAAATAGGAACTCGTGACCCTGCGCAGCAGCAGCCTTGGCGTCGCCCTCCTCGCGGAGGGCGGGGATAGAAATAGCATCAAACCGATACCTGAAATTTTCAATCAGCGGTCGCCCTCCTCGCGGAGGGCGGGGATAGAAATAATGAACTCTACGCAGACATGAGCACAGTAACAGCGTCGCCCTCCTCGCGGAGGGCGGGGATAGAAATAAAAAGTCCGCTGTAGGACTTGGCGACTTTGTCGTGTCGCCCTCCTCGCGGAGGGCGGGGATAGAAATTCTGCAGCACCCAGTGCCATGAGTCTTCGATATAGTCGCCCTCCTCGCGGAGGGCGGGGATAGAAATATTTCGGTGTCGCTCTGCTGCATCCACGTTGTAGTCGCCCTCCTCGCGGAGGGCGGGGATAGAAATTGTTTAGCTGCGGATAGCTATGAAGCTTGGGTGTGTCGCCCTCCTCGCGGAGGGCGGGGATAGAAATACGGAACACGGCTTTATCATGGGTCTGGCAGTCGGTCGCCCTCCTCGCGGAGGGCGGGGATAGAAATTTCAACGCGCTCAAAGGCACATCCGGCAGCGGAGGTCGCCCTCCTCGCGGAGGGCGGGGATAGAAATGAGAGCGAAGAGATAAACAAAATCTGGGGCATGGGGTCGCCCTCCTCGCGGAGGGCGGGGATAGAAATTGGAGAAGCTGGACGCGATTTACCACGCGCTGCAGTCGCCCTCCTCGCGGAGGGCGGGGATAGAAATATGGCCTCGCTTGTGAATGTTGTGGCCGCGTCCCAGGTCGCCCTCCTCGCGGAGGGCGGGGATAGAAATCGCTGCGATGCGTATCTGCAACGACTGATACTGCGTCGCCCTCCTCGCGGAGGGCGGGGATAGAAATCTCGTCAATGTGAGTGCCTTCACGGAAGAACGGCGTCGCCCTCCTCGCGGAGGGCGGGGATAGAAATATGTTATAGCCTCCTTACGCCGCAGCCTTCGGGCTGTCGCCCTCCTCGCGGAGGGCGGGGATAGAAATTCGGAATCCACTTTGCAACCTCTCATGTAGACCGTGTCGCCCTCCTCGCGGAGGGCGGGGATAGAAATATGTCGCCGGGGGACAGCTTCTTTGCTCGGCCACGAAAGTCGCCCTCCTCGCGGAGGGCGGGGATAGAAATAACTCGACGCTGATCGTGTCGCTGGAACCGCTGGGTCGCCCTCCTCGCGGAGGGCGGGGATAGAAATTCCGACCTTTTGATGATCTCCAAGACCTCCGGGATGTCGCCCTCCTCGCGGAGGGCGGGGATAGAAATATCGACCCGGACAACAAGGAGCTGGAGGGCGTAGTCGCCCTCCTCGCGGAGGGCGGGGATAGAAATATATCTGTTCCCCTTTATGCCTTAAGGGGAGCCGCGTCGCCCTCCTCGCGGAGGGCGGGGATAGAAATTCAATCCTCCGCTTGGCGTAATGTGCGCCGCGTTGTCGCCCTCCTCGCGGAGGGCGGGGATAGAAATAGCTTGAGGGTGCCATTAAAGGCTGCCTGTGCGAGTCGCCCTCCTCGCGGAGGGCGGGGATAGAAATGGGAAGCTGCCGCAGCTGTACTTGTATGCGGTGCGTCGCCCTCCTCGCGGAGGGCGGGGATAGAAATGGCATCAAGTCCGTGGGGCGAACATGGCTGCAATGGTCGCCCTCCTCGCGGAGGGCGTGGATAGAAATACAGCAGCTTTGCCACGATGCAGGGCTGTCGCTGGTCGCCCTCCTCGCGGAGGGCGTGGATAGAAATTTTGTAAATGATCTGCGCAATGTCGCTGTCCAGGTCGCCCTCCTCGCGGAGGGCGTGGATAGAAATTTGCGGTCATCCTCGGTAGTGGCCTGATAGATAAGTCACCCTCCTCGCGGAGGGCGTGGATAGAAATTGCACATCCTGCTCAGCACTTACCGGCTCCTGCGTCGCCCTCCTCGCGGAGGGCGTGGATAGAAATACCGCTGCGGTGGACGACAATACCGTGACCTACGTCGCCCTCCTCGCGGAGGGCGTGGATAGAAATTTGTGCTGGGAGTTGAAGCCGCGCACGAGCTGGAGTCGCCCTCCTCGCGGAAGGCGTGGATAGAAATAGGTCAACGATGGCCGTGCCGGGCAAATAGCTGGTCGCCCTCCTCGCGGAGGGCGTGGATAGAAATTTGAGTACGCCCGCAACTTTGACCCTGACGAGCAGTCGCCCTCCTCGCGGAGGGCGTGGATAGAAATGCACTGGTTGTGGCCGGCGTGTTCGCGGCACTCGTCGCCCTCCTCGCGGAGGGCGTGGATAGAAATGTCTGGGGGTGCACAGGCGGCATAAGGGACTACAAGTCGCCCTCCTCGCGGAGGGCGTGGATAGAAATCTCCTTCTGTTTATCTCCGCCAATAGCTGCTCTTGGTCGCCCTCCTCGCGGAGGGCGTGGATAGAAATCTTGCTGAACGTGTAGTAGTAGGAAGCGGACAGGTCGCCCTCCTCGCGGAGGGCGTGGATAGAAATCTGCCGACCGATCTGCCCGGAAACATCGATTGCGGTCGCCCTCCTCGCGGAGGGCGTGGATAGAAATACAGGTATCAGCACAAGCGGGTTCCAGCGGGCACGTCGCCCTCCTCGCGGAGGGCGTGGATAGAAATTCTTACTGCCGCAAGCAGTCCCTCCGTTGCCTCGCCGTCGCCCTCCTCGCGGAGGGCGTGGATAGAAATATCTGTGCCAGTTGGTCATAGCCCAGAGAACAGATGTCGCCCTCCTCGCGGAGGGCGTGGATAGAAATACCAGCGGCGTGAGTGCAGTGGTCGATTGGTTCGTCGCCCTCCTCGCGGAGGGCGTGGATAGAAATCTGAACAGCCTGAACATCGCTCCCGGATCGAAGGTCGCCCTCCTCGCGGAGGGCGTGGATAGAAATCTCTGGGAGAACGTCAAGTTTGACCCGGACGATCTGTCGCCCTCCTCGCGGAGGGCGTGGATAGAAATTTCTTAGGCTGCGGCAACATGGGCGGGGCTATCGCGTCGCCCTCCTCGCGGAGGGCGTGGATAGAAATCACGTCCACGCACACGGGCATGGTGAGCTCTTTGGTCGCCCTCCTCGCGGAGGGCGTGGATAGAAATTCCATTGCGCATCCGCATAATAGACACCCGCCGCGTCGCCCTCCTCGCGGAGGGCGTGGATAGAAATCGTCCGATGTGGAAACATACACCGGCTCGCCGCTGGTCGCCCTCCTCGCGGAGGGCGTGGATAGAAATTGGCCCACATTGAGAAGATGTTGGACCTCTACCGGTCGCCCTCCTCGCGGAGGGCGTGGATAGAAATATTTTATGTTAGCAACACTCGGAAGCGCATTACTGTCGCCCTCCTCGCGGAGGGCGTGGATAGAAATATTGCTGATTGGTAAGGCCGAGAGGATAAGGCCAGGTCGCCCTCCTCGCGGAGGGCGTGGATAGAAATCCGCACAAGGGCAAGCTCTGCATCGGCCATCGCCTGTCGCCCTCCTCGCGGAGGGCGTGGATAGAAATCAGTGCCTTGTTATAGGCAGTGGCCTTGACGTCGGTCGCCCTCCTCGCGGAGGGCGTGGATAGAAATCTCCATTCACCTCTCCGTGGCCAAACGGGGCATAGTCGCCCTCCTCGCGGAGGGCGTGGATAGAAATCAGACCGACTACGACAGGCGCGTTGAGAAGATCGGCGTCGCCCTCCTCGCGGAGGGCGTGGATAGAAATTCCTGCCGGGGGAACTCTCCGGCGACACGAACACGGTCGCCCTCCTCGCGGAGGGCGTGGATAGAAATCATATCGGGTAGGTGGAAGCAAGCCGCACCGCACCGTCGCCCTCCTCGCGGAGGGCGTGGATAGAAATTCGTATTACATTGAGCACTGACCCGAGCGTTGATTGGTCGCCCTCCTCGCGGAGGGCGTGGATAGAAATCACAACCCGTCCGCAGCCTTCCCGGCAATCATGGAGTCGCCCTCCTCACGGAGGGCGCAGGTAGAAATCGACACAAAAATATGGTAAACTCTTATTAAGTTGTTGCCATGCGCTCTCTAAGGAACCGAGTATTTTGACCTATAATTCCGTCTCTTAAAGACGTTGGTTGAAATCAGTTTGTGTTCCCCGGTGCATTTTTCGACTTGAAGTCGCTCCTATTTGAGGGGTGTGGATAGAATAACATAATAATCATATCGCGGTTCTCAAAGACGTAACCAAGTCGTCCTCTTCACCGAGGGCGTAGATAGAAATTGTCACAACCACGCCGGTCTTTTCAGCATCAAGGTTGCCCTCCCCGCAAAGGGTACGGATAGAAATCAGTTTCCACCTCGAATCGGGCATCGCCACAATTTTTCCAAAAAGGAGTTTTCCATGCATACCGTTCCCCTTACCCATCAGCTCGTCACCATCCAGGACGACTTTGACCTCGACAAAATCATCGAAAGCGGCCAGTGCTTCCGGCCGCAGAAACTGGCCGACGGGCGCTACCGTTTTCTTTCCGGCGGCGCACTCCTTTATCTGACTCCGCTGGGCGCTGGGCAATACGACGCTGCATGGTATGGCTCAGATTGGGAGTGCTGGGCCAACTACTTTGATTTGGGCCGGAACTATGCCGCGCTGCGGTGCAGCTTGGCGGGACAGAGCAGCTATCTGGACAAATCGCTCGAATTTGGGCAGGGCATCCGAATCCTGCATCAGGACCCATGGGAAATGCTCATCACCTTTCTTATCTCCCAGCGCAAGAGCATTCCGGCCATCCGCACCGCCGTAGAACGCCTTGCCCGGTGCTGCGGCGAACCGCTCAGTGCCGAAGGCGATGAAGTCTTCCTCTTCCCCACCCCGCAGCAGCTCTGCGGCCTCTCTGGAGCGCAGCTGATGGGCTGTGGTCTGGGCTACCGCACCCGTTACATCCAGAACGCTGCCGCACAGGCTTCCAGCGGCACACTCGACCTCGGTGCTCTGGCAGCGCTGCCCGACGACGCTCTCTTTTCCCGCCTCCTCGAGCTGGACGGCGTCGGCAAAAAGGTAGCAAACTGCGTCTGCCTCTTTGGCTATGGCCGTACCGCGATGGCTCCCATTGATGTTTGGATACAGCGACTCATTGATGAGGAATTCGGCGGCCGCGACCCTTTTCCTTCCTATGGTCAGCAGGCTGGCATCGTACAGCAGTACCTGTTCTACTACAAGCGCAGCACCCGCCGCAGCGTCGCTCACAAAAAATAAAAAAAGTTATTGACAACTCTCCATTTGGCTGGTATAATAACACACGTCGTCAGGAATGACACGCCAGCTATGGGGGATTAGCTCAGCTGGGAGAGCGCTTGCATGGCATGCAAGAGGTCAGCGGTTCGATCCCGCTATTCTCCACCAAAAAAGCACTGTACTTCGCATGAAGTACGGTGCTTTTCTTTTTTCGAGGCCAAATTTTTGGGGATGCATTGAGTTGCCTGCATGTCTTTTGGGCTTTTGCGGAAAACCGGGATGTTCCCTCAGATAAGCGGGTCTGCCTCATAACAAAAGAGACCGCGGTACAGCAAGCTGCTGCACAGCGGTCTCTTCTTCTTTTTTAGCTCCGCGGGATGGCCATTCGTCGCTCTGCTTTCTTTACGAGCCATGCTCCCGCCCATCCACAGGCAGCTCCCAAAATGACACCACCCAGAATATCCGTCGGGTAATGGACACAGAGGTACATCCGCGAGAATGCGATGAGAACACCTACCGGCAGAGCCGCCATCGCCCACTGCTTTTTCCCGGCCAGCCAGAGGGCTGTCACCGAGGCGAAGGACGCCGCCGTATGGCCCGAAGGGAAGGAGAAATCGTCCGGGTGCGGGATAAGCAGCTGTACCTCCGTGAGGATGTCGCATGGACGGACGCGGGCCACCAGCGGCTTGAGAAGAAGATTGCAGAGGACAGCGTCGATGAGGAGCGCCGCTGCCAGCACGCAGCCGACCCGCCGCGTTTTGCGGAACACCAGCAGCAGCGCTGTCAGCGTCACCCAGAGAATACCGGAGTCTCCCAGACGGGTAATAAAACCCATGCTTCCATCCAGCATGGGGCTGTGCAGGGATTGCAGGGCGGTCAGGAAGGTGAGTTCGGCGTTCATAAAGCTCCCTCTTTCTCGTTTCGTTGTGTACAGGATACCAGAAGTTTATGAACAGAAAAGCACAAAGTCTTAAACAGTAGTTAAAACAGTCAGCCCCGCCGCTGAGTTTTGCAGCATTTCAGCTCCCGGCGTTCCTGATGGACAAGGGAAAAATTAAAAAGAAAAGCAGCCTGAAATTTTCATCTCAGACTGCTTTCACTATGCCGGTGGTGGGGGTCGAACCCACACGTGTTATTAGCACAAGGGATTTTGAGTTTTCGTCACCGTCGCTCATCTGGTGTCATCCAGTGCTATCTAATGATACTCCGTTCCCTGCTCGAATTTCGATTTTCACACATCTTCGTTCAATAAAACATCAAATCTTCGATTTTTCGTTACGTTTTCCCTCTGCTCCAATTCTTTGATTTGGAACGTCAAAAAGAAAATTGGAGGGATATTTAGGAGGGATGCAGAGCTAAACGCCCCTCTGCTTAGACACAAAACGAAAGGAAAGTCAAGGATGATGAACAAAATTCAAGTAAAAGAGCTTTATGAGAAAATGTTTGCAAGTTATCCCGATGTTCTCACCGTGGAGGATGCAACAAAATTATTGGGCTTCAAAAGCCAGACCGCCGTGATACGGCGGGTGCATCAGCACAGGATTCGCAGTCTAAAAGTTGGCCGTTCCTTCATGATTCCGAAGGAATATCTCATCGACTTTCTCTTGGATGATTGAATCTGGTAACAGTATACTACAGAGCGCACCACTTTTTCAACAGGAAAGGGGGTGTGCTTTTTTACCCCATCAACGGCCCAAAATCATATCCATCATCGATTACTTTTTTCACAGCTCCATTCCAAAAGCGCAAGCCTGCATCGGTCACATCATTAGGATACATATAGTTTGAAGGAATATTATCATAATTACTCCACAATCTAAGCAATGTTCTTGGAATAATAAATGTTGCCGCTTGATATGCAGATAGCCTTCCAAGTTCTTTTCGGGAATTTGAAGTTTTCATCATAAATGCCTGTTGAGTATGTGGACGCAAAAAATTTGATGGTTTTTCACGCAAGTCGATAATTTTCACTTTTGTATCATCATTTGGAACGGCAATCACATAAACATAACCGACATCTTCATCAAAGCGTTGTTCTCGATCATCCTTTATGAAAGAGCGGTCATATGCAAACCAAAGGGCCGTTTGAATGTTATCTACTAAATCAATGCAGCGAGTACGTAATCCATAATGTTGGCAAAGCGCTTCCCTTTCGTCATCTGTACCCCTCGGATCAAAATGCGGCCTGAGCATTTCCAACGCATCGTCCAGCTTTTGTTCTATATTCAATGCCTCTACTTCATTATTGACAGAACGGTATAAACTTGGAATAAGTGAATAATCGCGCTCTTGTCCCCGATAAAACACTTTTGTGTTTGTTCCTTTAAGCGAATATCGAATAACGCCAATAGCAAGTGTAAGCGCACGATAATCCGTAATATAGAAGTGTTTGATTCTATCCAATGAGCCTGGGGCAACCGCACCCCAACGATTTTTACTTAATTCGTAGCTAATAGTATTTTTGATACGATCCCGAAGTTGTCTGCGCTCGTCTGTTGTCAGCCAATACATCCATCTCATAAGCAAGCTCCTTTCCACGTTTATTGTACCACTGAACAGCCAAAGTGTATAGATAACGCTCGAACTCTTATTTTCTAATTGGAGGTCTTAGTCTGAAAACTCAAATAAACTTACTACTCAAAAATGCTCATGACCCTTGATCACTTCTACGGAGGCGCCGGAGAGCTTTTTTCATTCTACCGCATCCCGAAAGCACTCTTTTTGGAGTCACGCTTTCAAAATCTGTCAACAGATGCCAAAACACTATATGGCATCCTGCTCGACCGCATGAGCCTTTCCGTCAAGAACGGCTGGCTGGACGAGCAGGGCCGAGTCTTTATCGTCTACACGATTGAGGATGTCAAGAGGGCATTGTGTTGCGCAGACAACAAAGCGACTAAGTTGATGCGGGAACTCGAAAAAATTGGTTTGATTGAACGAAAACGACGAGGCTTGGGCAGGCCAAGTTTGGTGTATGTGAAAAACTTTTCGGCAGAATCTTCAAATTCACGATTCAAGAATCGTGAAAATCACGAATCTGGAGGCTCCAAAACCACGAGTCAAGACCCTGCAAAATCACGATGTAATAAGACTGATGAGAATAATACTGAAATGAGTGAAACTTATCCCTTCCACTCAGAAGAGGCGGACAGGATGAACAAACGCGAACAACTGGAAGAATATTTTTCGCAGTCTTTGGAGGTGGACACCCTGCTCCGGCTCTGCCCGGACGATGAGGACACCATCTATCAAATCGTAGAGTTGCTGGTGGACACCTGCGCCACCAACCGCAAGATGCTGCGCATCGCTGGAGACGATAAGCCTGCCGAGGTGGTGCGCAGCCGGTTCATGAAGCTGAACGCTGACCACATCCGCTTTGTGCTGACGTGCCTTGCAGAGAACAGCAGCCCAATCCGAAACATGAAACAATATCTGCTTGCCTCTCTGTACAACGCACCGACCACAATGCAGCTAGTCTATCAAAATCGAACAAACCATGACTTTGCGCATGGCTCACCAAGGGGGTGATTTTATCGCAAAGAAATGTACCACGATTGCCATTGTCAACCAGAAAGGCGGCACTGGCAAGACCACGACCTGCGAAAATCTGGGCATCGGCCTTGCTGCCGAGGGCAAAAAAGTCCTGCTTGTAGATGCTGACCCGCAGGGCAGCTTGACTATCAGCATGGGCTGGCAGCAACCGGATGAACTGCCCACCACACTGTCCACCCTGATGACCAAAGCTATGAATGACCAGAGCATTCCGCCCGGTGAGGGCATCCTGCACCATGACGAGGGTGTTGACCTTATCCCCGCCAACATCGAACTGGCGAGTCTGGAAGTTTCCCTTGTCAACTGCATGAGCCGTGAAAAAGTGCTCATGCAGGTGTTGGAAATAGCGAAGCGCAAGTACGATTACATTTTAATCGACTGTACGCCGTCGCTTGGGATGCTGACCGTGAACGCGCTGGCCGCAGCAGACACCACGCTGATTCCGGTGCAGGCGCAGTACCTTCCTGTCAAGGGTTTGGAACAGTTGCTCCAGACTGTCCAGAAAGTTAGGCGGCAGATAAACCCGCACTTGAAAATCGAGGGCATCCTGCTGACCATGACAGACAGCCGCACCACTTACGACAAGCAGATCAGCAATCTGATCCGCCAAGCCTACGGCGGAAAAATCAAGGTCTTCGAGCCGACTATTCCGCGCTCTGTCCGAGCGGCTGAAATCAGCACGACCGGCGAAAGCATCTTCCAGTATGACCCCAAGGGTAAAGTGGCAGATGCCTATAAGTCTCTCACAAAGGAGGTGCTGGCGGATGCCGAAAAACGGCTTAAACGTAGCGCTGAAAGGAGTCGATGAGATTTTTTCGACCGAAGAATCCCGACATGCAGAGCAGCGGGAGCAGGTACAACAGATTCCTATTGCAGAGTTGTTTCCATTCAAAAACCATCCATTTCGGGTGCAAGATGACGAAGAAATGGAGAACGCTGTCAAAAGCATCTCGCAGTACGGTGTGCTGACGCCGCTCATCGCCCGCCCACGCCCGGAAGGAGGTTATGAAATCATTTCCGGCCATCGCCGCCAGCACGCTGCACAGCTTGCAGGTTTGGAAACAGTGCCGGTCATTGTCCGTGATATGTCGGACGATGCCGCCACCATATTGATGGTGGACTCGAATCTCCAACGAGAAAACATCCTGCCCAGTGAGCGCGCCTTTGCATACAAGATGAAGATGGAAGCAATGAAGCATCAGGGTGCAAGGTCTGATTTGACTTCGACACACGATGTGTCGAAGTTGCGAAGCAATGAAAAGCTCGGCGCTGAAAATAATCAGAGCCGTGAAACAGTTCGCCGCTTTATCCGCTTGACCTATCTTGTTTCCCAGCTTCTGGATATGGTAGACCAAAAGCAGATTTCCTTGAATCCCGCTGTTGAGCTGTCTTATCTCAATGAAGAACAGCAAAAAGCATTTATCGAAGCAATGGATGCCACACAGAATGCTCCCTCATTTTCTCAAGCAAAGAAGCTCAGGAAGCTGGCCGAAGAGGGTCATTTATCATCTGACTCGGCTTACGTCATCATGAACGAAGTCAAGAAAGATGAGTTGGATAAGGTCGTTATCAAAAACGATACCCTGCGCAAATATTTCCCGGAAAACTCCACTCCGCGCGAGATGCAGGAGCAGATCGTCGGCCTGCTGGAGAAGAACAAGTCCACGCAGCTCGTGTTCGCAAACGACGCTCTGAAAAAGTATTTTCCGAAAGGCTATACGCCCGAGCAGATGGAGAACATCGTCGTTCGACTGCTGACTCAGTGGCAGAAAAAGCACCAGCACAGCGAAGAACGCTGATCACATCGTACCGAAAGACCCACCCCGGGTCTTTTTCTTTTACCAAAAAGGAGAAAATGCCTATGAATAACACTATCATCCGTTCCGAAAAAGTCATCATCGATATGCACATCTGCTCGACGCTGGCAGAGCGCCGTACTTCCGGCGAAGTCTACCTTGCTTCCATTGCCCCGGACATGGAGCTGACCGTCGTCACACTGGACGAGGTGGCCGACATTCTGCCCTGCTTCGATGAGGACGACGCCTATCTGAACATTCCCGCCACCTCGCTGCTGCTCAGCTATGACCCCAAGCAGGTGCTGGAACTGGGCGGCAGGCGCTATCTGACCGGCCCGGTCATTCTGGTGCGCGCCGACATGGACGGCAACATCATTTCGCTGACCATCGACGAGGTGTACATCTTCCAGAAATATCTGGAAAGCCACAGCGTCACCCTGATGGTCGGCGGTCAGAAGATGCCCTGCATCTGCATGGAGTGAGGCGGACTATGCAGGTATATTTTGAAAATCCGTTCTGCTCTCTCTTTGCGCTGGCCATCGATGTGGCTAAAATCCTGCTGGCTGCTCTGAACGCACGGCACCGAAGCCACAACTGTACTCTGTCCGATGCCATCCACGAGCCGATTCCTGCAAGTGCTGCATCGTGGCTTGCGTCCGACTGCCTTTTTGAGCGCAAGATGGTCTGTGTTCCCCGGCCTCGCGCTCCCTGCGAAATCTGAGAGCTGCCATTATTTCATATAGGAGATTCAACATGAAGAATTTTGATATAGAAATCACCGAGACGCTTCAGCGCACGGTGTCCGTCGCAGCCGATTCGCGGGAGGAAGCGGAGCAGATGGTGGACGATGGATGGCACAACGGAGATTATGTCCTCGACTCCGAGGATTTCATCGACATTGATTTCAAGACTGTAGGAGAAAGAGAAATGTCCAAAGACAAAAAGGAGCTGGATGCGCTTCTCGTGAAGCCTAACGAATACCCCCAGAAAGTCACCATCGGCGCAGAGCTGAATGACTTGCAGGAGGCTGTCGGCGGCACGATCACGGCTACTTATCCCTTTACTGACCCGGTGGCCATCGTGTGCAACGACGAGGGCAAGCTGCTGGGCCTGCCCATGAACCGCGCTCTGCGGGATGAACATGGCCAGACTTATGATGTGGTCGCAGGAAATTTTCTGGTGGTCGGTCTGGGCAAGGAGGATTTTGCATCGCTCTCCCCGGAGCTGGCGCAGAAGTATGAGCAGCACTTCCACCAACCCGAAACTTTCATCAAACCGGGCGGGCATCTGGTCATCTTGCCCACCCCGGATGAAGCTGTCCAGCCGACAGAAGAAAAGCCCCGTGCCAAGCCCCCGGCAGAGCATGACCGTTAAAATCATCCTGCTGCATAGGAGGTGGTAACGATGCAGGAAGAAATCGAGCATAAAACGGTCAACTTTGCAATCTCGACGACCAAACTGACCGCCCGCACCCTTCTGCGCGGGATGCAGTTTCTTCTCCGTCAGTATGACAAGCACGCTTCGCAGGGCAAGCAGTCCATGAAGCGGCTGATGCAGCAGAATCGTGGTGTGACCAATGTGGAGATTCAGAAAACGGGCATCAAGGACTTTGACCGCTATGCCAAGCGGTATCACATCGACTACGCCATCCAGAAAGATTTGTCCACCACTCCGCCCCGCTATATGATCTACTTCAAGGCGCAGGACACAGACGCCTTGAGCGCAGCGTTCAAAGAATATTCGGCGTCAGTTTTGGACAAGTCCAAGCGCCCCTCTGTTCTGGCAAAGCTGCATGATTTGGCGCAGACCATCGCCAACCTGCCCGACAAGGTGCGGCACAAGGAAGAGGAGCGCGGTTTATGAGCAAAAAGAAATTCACCAAGCTGCTGGCGCTCTACCTGCCCTATGTGGTGATCGGCCTGCTGGCGACCAATCTGGGAGAGGCATGGCGGCTGACCACAGGAAAAGAGCTGGGGGACAAAATCCTGTCCTTGATGAGCACCGTCCCTGCTGCATTTGCAAACCCTCTGCCCAGCCTGTACCCTTTTGACCTCTTTGTGGGCCTGTGCTGTAGTGCCGGGATGCGGCTGGCGGTCTACCTCAAAGGCAAAAACGCAAAGAAGTACCGTCACGGCATGGAGTATGGCTCTGCCCGCTGGGGTACAGCCAAAGACATTGAGCCGTTCATGGCTCCGAAGTTTGAGGACAACATCATCCTTACCAAGACGGAACGGCTGATGATGAGCAACCGCCCAGCAGACCCGAAGAATGCCCGCAACAAAAATGTGCTGATCGTCGGTGGCTCCGGCTCCGGTAAAACGCGATTCTGACTGAAACCAAATCTGCTCCAATGTCACTCCTCCTATGTCGTTACTGACCCGAAAGGCAGTATCGTGGTCGAGTGCGGGAATGCCCTGTTGAAAAAGGGCTACAAGCTGAAGATTTTCAACACCATCAACTTCCGCAAGTCAATGCATTATAATCCCTTCGCTTATATCCACGAAGAAAAGGACATTTTGAAACTCGTGACCGCACTGATGACCAACACCAAAGGTGAAGGTCAGGGCGGCGACCCGTTCTGGGATAAAGCGGAACGACTGTTGCTCGTTTCGCTGATTGCATACCTCCACTATGAAGCCCCAGTTGAAGAGCAAAATTTTGCGACCCTGCTGGAAATGCTCAACACCATGCAAGTCTCGGAAGATGATGAGACCTATCAGAATCCAGTTGACCTGCTGTTTGAGGATTTGGAAAAGAAAAAGCCCAATTCTTTCGCAGTACGTCAATATAAGCTTTACAAACTGGCCGCAGG
>ENA-ORLB01000227-ORLB01000227.1-human-gut-metagenome-genome-assembly--contig:-NODE-227-length-28163-cov-8.0782_pt1 | contig 28163 bp, 17 predicted proteins | sample MGYA00243064_ERZ508817 | MGnify/ENA primary metagenome ERZ508817 (study PRJEB26277, sample SAMN04329836) | human gut metagenome | biome: human-associated habitat | host: Homo sapiens | place: USA... | reverse complement strand
ATGGTGTAGCCTTAAACACAAAAGGGTGTAGCTATCCAAGGCAAATGGTGTAGCCTTTCTTCAAGAAAAAAAGCCAAATGGGATGCTAATATAGAAAAATCAGTTAACTGCTTTTCCTATAACTTTTTACCGCCCACAGATTGAAGACCAATGCAAAGACCAACAAGGCTCCCAACTGCGGAAACAGTTCGGCAAATCCGCCGCCACGGAGATAGATGGTACGCATCACCTCCACAAAATAGCGCAGCGGATTGATGCGGGTAATCCATTGCGCCCATTCGGGCATACTGTGGATGGGAGTGAAAAGACCGCTCATCAGGATAAGGATAAGCATGAAGAACCACATGACGAACATGGCCTGCTGCAACGTTGCCGAATGATTGGATATGACCAGCCCGAACCCCGACACCACCGGCAGAAACACCAGAGCCATGCCATAGATAGTGAGGAAATGCCCCGCCGGCAGAATGCCGTAAAGCAGCCATGCCAGCACGAAACAGATGGTGAGCACCACCAGGCCTATCAGCCAGTAAGGTATCAGCTTGGCGGCAATGAAGGTGAACTTGCGGACGGGAGTGACATTTATCTGCTCGATGGTGCCCGCCTCCTTCTCGCCCACCACATTGAGGGCGGGGAGAAAACCGCAAATCATGGTCAGCAGCATCACCATAAGGGCGGGAACCATGAAAAGCTTATAGTTCAGAGTGGGATTGTAAAGGTTTTGTGTAGCGATATCCACCCGGGGAAGCGACTTCCCGGCAAGCCCTTGCGAAGACGACTCCGAACCCAGTTCACGGGTATAGTCACTGATGATGGAAGACAAGTAGGAACCTCCCAGACTGCCCTTCGTACCGTTCACGGCATTGGCCGCCACCAGCAGACGGGGCGCCTCTCCCTTCACCCAATCCTTTTCGAAATCGCGGGGAATCTCCAGCACGACATCCGCCGAACCGGCTTCAATGGCGAGCAAAGCCTCATCGTATGTATCGGAAAGCGCTGTCAGGCGGAAATAAGTGGATACGCCGATTTTATCTACCAGACGGCGGGACAAGACGCTGTGGTCATTGTCCACTATATTCAGATTGATGTTCTTTATCTCCAGATTGGCGGCCCAGGGCATCAGTATCATAATCATGCACGGGAAAATGAAAATCAGCTTGGGCAGGAAGGAGTTGCGGAACAACTGCTTGAATTCCTTTTCAATGAGAAACTTTATCATAAGACGATATTTTAAAGATTTTAGACATAAGAACAAAAGAACAGATTTCCCGTATCCTTTTGTCCTTATGTTCTTCTGCCTGAATAATTAATATAAAATTCATATCCGCTCTTTACTCAAGCCGATGCTTGAATTTCTTGAAACTCACCGTTATCAGCAATACCGCCATCGTGGCAAGTATGCCGACCTCCATCAGCACAAGCGAAACATCCACTCCCTCAATCATCAGCTTACGCACCGCCTGGATATACCAGCGTGCAGGAAGCACAGCTGAAATGGCCTGCAAGATAACGGGCATACTCTCAATGGGGAATATCATGCCCGAAAGCAACATGGTGGGCATCATCAGCATCAGTCCGGACACCAGCATAGCGGCAACCTGCGTCCGGGTGACCGTGGAAATCAGCAGCCCCAGCGCCAGGGAGACAAAGATGAATAGCAGCGACACCACCACCAGCCAGAACAAGCTGCCCGCCACGGGAACATTGAGCACATAGACCGAAAGCAGAAGAATGGTGGTCAAGTTGACAAACGACAGCACAAAATAGGGCACCGCCTTTGCCAGAATGATGAAAAGCGGTTTGACGGGAGAAACCAGCAGGACCTCCATCGTCCCCGTCTCCTTCTCGCGCACAATGGAGATGGAGGTCATCATGGCGCAAATCAGCATCAGAATAAGCCCCATGACACCCGGCACGAAGTTGTAGGCACTCTTCATCTGCGGATTGTACAGCAGCTTGAGCTGGGGTACGATGGCAGCGGCATGCACTCCCGGCGGAAGCATCTCCTGCCCGGCAGAGGAAATGATGTTTGCGGCATAGCCTGCCTGCATAGTCGCCATATTGGGGTCTGTGGCGTCGGAGACAAGCTGCACGCGCGCCTCGCCGGTATAAAGCTTGTCCGAGAAACGCTCGCTGAAAACAAGCGCCATGTCAATCTCCCCTCTTCCGAAAGAAGCCTCCATATCGGCGGGAGAATGCAGGCGGCAGATGACGGTGAAGTATTCGCTTGCATCCATGCGGTCGATGATACGGCGGGTAACTACGTCATTCGACGGGTCGAGCACCGCCACACGCACGTTCTTCACCTCGGTGGTGATGGCAAAACCGAAAAGGATTATCTGCACGATGGGCATGCCCAGCAGAATCAGCATCGTGCGCCGGTCGCGGAAGATATGGAAGAACTCTTTTCGGATGAAAGATATGAATTGTTTCATTGTCTATATTTATATTTAGGCTCGGATAACGCGGATTTCACGGATTCTCAGTCGGCGGTTCGCACGGCTTGGCGAGCCAGTTGTTGGAATACATCGTCCATTGTAGTGGCATTGAACTGCCGTTTCAGCTCCCCGGGAGTGTCGAGTGCACGGATGACGCCATCTACCATGATGGAGATGCGGTCGCAATACTCTGCCTCGTCCATAAAGTGGGTGGTGACAAAGACGGTGATGCCCTCGTCGGCAGCCTGGTAAATCAGTTCCCAGAACTGGCGGCGCGTGGCAGGGTCCACCCCACCCGTAGGCTCATCCAGAAAGACAATCTTGGGACGGTGGAAGATGGAGACGGAGAAGGCCAGCTTCTGCTTCCAGCCCAGCGGAAGGCTTTTCACCAGTGTATCCCGTTCCTTTTCCAGCCCGAGGTGGAGGAGCAGCTCATCCGTCTTGGGGGCAATCTCCGCTTCGGGGATGCCGTAGATACCGGCAAAGAGGCGGATATTCTCCCACACCTTGAGGTCTTCGTAAAGGGAAAATTTCTGGCTCATGTAGCCGATGTTCTTCTTCACTTCTTCGGGTTGGGAAGCCACATCGAAACCTGCCACACATGCCTTGCCGCCGGTGGGGCGGCTAAGTCCCGTAAGCATGCGCATGGCGGTGGTCTTGCCTGCCCCGTTGGCTCCCAGGAAACCGAAAATCTCGCCCCGATGGACTTGGAAGGAGATGTGGTCTACGGCGGTGAAGTTACCGAAACGCTTGGTCAGCCCTTCCACTTCAATCACATTGTTTTCGTGGTTTTCCACCCGTTCGTGCTGCAAGCCCGGAGGGCAGAGGATGCCCGCAAAGCGTGTCAGGATACGGTCGGGGGTATCGATGCCTTTTATCTCTCCTTCGTTGATGAAGGCGATGCGGTCGCATTGGCGCGCTTCGTCGATGATGGGGGTGGAAGCAATGATGGTGATACCCTGCTCCTTCAGTCGGCGAAGCATTCCCCAGAATTCCTTGCGGGACACGGGGTCGACGCCCGTAGTGGGTTCGTCCAGAAAGAGGACATCCGGTTTATGGATAAGGGCACAGCTAAGGGCGAGTTTCTGCTTCATGCCGCCGGACAACGCTCCGGCGCGGCGCTTGCGGAAAGGTTCTATCTGCCGGTAAATGTCGCGCACCAAATCATAATTCTCCTCGATGGCGGTGTGGAAAACGGTGGCGAAGAAATTGAGATTCTCCTCTACCGTCAAGTCCGGATAGAGGGAGAAGCGTCCGGGCATATACCCCACCCGCCTGCGGATGGCTTTGTAGTCCTTCACCACATCCAGGCCGCAGACCGAAGCCGAGCCTCCGTCGGCAAGCAGCAAGGTGGTGAGGATGCGGAAAAGCGATGTCTTGCCCGCACCGTCCGGTCCGATGATGCCGAAAAGCTCACCGGGAGCTACTGACAGAGAGACACCCCGCAGGGCTTCCACGCTGCCGTAACGTTTGGAGATATTAGTTAAAGTTACAGCCTCCATACATTCCTATTTTCAGCATCCCGTCATTCTTCACGGCAATCTTTACGGCATAGACCAGATTGGCGCGCTCGTCTTTCGTCAAGATAGTTTTTGGAGTAAATTCGGAGGTATCGGAAATCCAGGTGACAACGCCAGGATATTCTTGGCGCACATCCTTGCCATAATCCGCATAAACCTTCACTTGCTGCCCCAGCTTGATTTCGGCAAGCTGTTCGGAGGTGATGTAGGCACGGAGGTAAATCTGCTCCATATCCGCCACTTTGAAAAGAGGGGTACCGGGAGCAGCCAGCTCTCCGGCTTCGGCATATTTGGCAAGGACGGTTCCCGTCAGCGGAGAGGTGATGTGGCATTTGCGCAGCTGGTCTTCTATCTGCGCCACCTGGATGCCGACGGAGGAACTTTGCCAAGTGAGGCTGCGGTCGCTGTTGCGCAGGGTGGAGTTCTGGGCGTCGAGCTGCTTGCGGAGGACTTCGAGAAGGGACTCGGCATCATCGAGCTGCTTCTGGTTGGCGGCACCCACACGGAGCAGGTTGGACACACGATCGCGTTCGCGCCGTGCCTGCACAATCTGTTCCTGAGTGGCGGCTACTTGTTTCAGGATATCGGGCCGCTGGCCTTCCACGGACTTGACACTGGCCTCCAACTGGAGTTTCTTCAGATAGAGTTGGACGGTATCTATAATGCCTACTTCCTGCCCGTCTTTCAGTGTCGTGCCTTCCTCGATGTCGAAACTCAGCAGTCTTCCGGACGCCTCGGCAGAAACGATGACTTCGGTAGCCTCGAACGTTCCCGTCGCATCATATTTCGGAGCACCGCCGGTGCAGGCGGCAAGGAGAAATAAAAAAGGAAATAATTTCAATGATTTCATACTATTTCAAGTTATAAATTACGGATTATAGTCACTAATTGTTCAGCGTATATTTCAGCTGCCAGATGTTCATCAGCAACTGCACCTCATGCAATGCCTTAGTCTGTCGTGCCATACTTTCGTTGGTAATCTCCCGCAGCATATCGGTCACGGTCATTGTCCCGTTCTGTACCTTGGCCTCGGCTGCACGGCGGATATTCCCACGCAGACGGATAATCTCGTCATCATCCACCATCTGGCGGCGCATGGATACAATGCCCGCATCCTGCTGCGTAGCCTGCAGGCGAATGTTGAAAAGGAACACATCCCGGCCGGTCTCTATCTGTTGGCGGGTATTGTCTATCCTGCGGCGGTCGTTCTTCAACGTATACAGACTGCCGAAATTCCAGGACATGCGCACCCCCGCCATGTAATAGGCGTTGAATTCATCTTTCAGCATATTCAACCCCGGATTGCCGTATGCCCCTTGTACAAAAAGGCCGAAACGCGGCATCAACCGGGTGTTCAAGGCTGCCTCCTGCTGGTGGAGTTGCTCTCCCTGCGCATCGTACTAACGAAGTTCGGGACGGTTGTTCATCTGCCGGTCTATGTTTTCTTCGGCAGCCGGTTTCAATAAAACCGTTTCGGAAGAGAGATCCTTGCCCGTAAAGGCAGCAAGCATGCTGAGGTATGCACGGCGGGTGGTCTCCAATTCCACACGGTGCTGCCTGGTGTTCAGTTGCTCTACGCTGACTGCATCCAGGTCGCTCAGGGTGGCGATGCCATTGGCTATATAGTCGGCTACCTGCTTGTGGGTTCTTCCTAAATCTTCTTGCAAGAGGCTGTTCTGTTTCAGCTGTTCGTCCAACAGCAGGATGCCGAAAAAGAGCTGGTTCACCCGGTCAGTCAAGGCATACATGTCTACATGCTGTTTTTCCAGTTCCACTTCCGAGGCGGCACGCGTCAATCGTTTTCTGGAACGTATATCCCCACCATCCCAGAGGGTCTGCTGCACTTCGAGCATCACCTGGTACTGGTCTTTCGAAGCAGTCTTGATGTCGAGATTAGGGATTTCGACCGGTAGCCGGGTGATGTCACTCTGGTACGTGGCCTTGCCGGATAGGGAAAACTGGGGCAAGTAACCTTTTCCGGCATTGGAGAGGTCGTACCCGCGTGCCTTTTCTATCAGTCCGTATTGCCTGACCAACGGATAATTGTCTTGCGCCCGGCGCTGGCACTCTTCCAACGTGAGCTGGGCATGTGCCAGCATGGCGGCAAGAGAAAGGGTAAAAAAGAAAACGGTTCGTTTCATATCCATTCTGTTTCTTGTTTATTCTACATGGTTTTGTTCTATACACATGCAAAGATAAAGGCATAACCCTATAACCTTACAATCCATTTGTGCGCAAAGATGTTCTAATAGTACGACATTTCGTAGAAAAAGACAAATAATAGGAACACTTTATTATCTTTGCGGTGGAAATATACATTATTCATAAAGGGAAAGATATGGAAAAGAACAAACCGATAAGCGTCGCATTCGAGGACATCCGCAACAATCCGGATTTTATAGAACATTCCGAATACAGATTTATAAACGACGATTTGGGAATGGTCATCAGTTTTCAAGCAATGGGATTCAGGCTATTCCGCACCCAGCAACCTTATCGTGCCAAAGAAGGAAGGATTGTACGCATCATGCAAGGTAAGGGCCGAATCTCCATCAATCTTATCGAATATGAAGCTACAGCCCACGATATTATTATCATCCCTGACAATTCGCTGATAGAAATATCGGAAGTCAGTCCCGACTACGAATTCCAAGTCATCATGCCCACTGCCAATTTTCTGCCCGTACTACAGAATTCCATTCTTTCGGAAGCTTATACACGAAACGGAATCCGCCTTTCATGCAACAACGAGGAATGGGCACACATCAGCAGCTTCTTCTCTTTATTGTGGAATATACTACATTGTTTGCCCTACCGCCGCGGAGCTGTACAGCACTTGATTGTCTCACTTCTCTATAACCTTAAGTATATCCACGAGCACACATGCAAGTCAACTCCGGCACGCCTTTCACGCCAGGAAGAGCTATTCCGCCGCTTCATCGCTTTGGTGAACCAACACAGCAAGCACGAACGCAACGTCAACTTCTATGCCGACAAGCTATGCCTGACACCGCACTATCTGAGTTCGGTGATACGTGAAACAAGCGGACAAACCGTGATGCAATGGATTAATCAAGCAGTTATCCTCGAAGCCAAAGTATTGCTGAAACACAGTAATCTACTGGTGTTTCAAATATCAGACGAACTGAACTTTCCCAATCCGTCGTTCTTCTCGAAGTTCTTCAAACGTATGACGGGGATGACACCGGCGGAATACCAGAAACAAACCTGACCTCAAAACAGCTGTCCTATACGGGAGCCTGACGGTCCGTCGCAAGAGTCCGCTTCCAATGCCAACATCCCTTGTTTGGCTGCCAGTCCACCGGCATAGCCTATCAGCGTATGGTTGCTGCCCACCACACGATGGCAGGGGATGAGTATGGAGAGGGCATTTGCCCCATTGGCAGCCGCCACCGCACGTACGGCTTTCGGATTGCCCAGCTTTCGTGAAAGCTCGCCGTAGGACACTGTTTTTCCGTAAGGGATGTTCTGCAACTCCTGCCACACCGTCCGCTGGAATTCTGTTCCGACTGCAAGCAGTGGAACATCGAATATGGTCCGCTTACAGGCAAAATACTCATCCAACTGAATGATTGCCCTTGCAATCACTTCCGAAGTGCCTTCCTCATAATCGGCATGCAGCGCCTGCCGTATGCGCTTATCAACGGTTACTCTACGTTTCTCGTTCAGCATCCAGTCGCATAGGCAGAGTTTATCGCCGAAAGAGCCAAGGAGCAACTCGCCATAAGGAGATTGATAGTATTGGGTCAAAATTGTTTCCATCGAACTTAGTTTTCAGCAAAGATAGCAAATTAAATTATCATTTGTACTCCGCCCACGACTTGATAGCCAAATCATCCGGCGTCATCATGCAGAATGCATTGATGAACGCACTTGCCAGACGGGCATTCGTTATCAACGGAATATTGAGGTCGATGGCGGCACGGCGTATCTTGTAGCCGTTATCCAACTCGCCTGCGGTGAGGTTCTTCGGAATATTGACAACCATGTCTATCTCCTTGCGGTGCAGCATGTCGAGTGCCTGTGGCTGGCGTTCGGGTTCGCTGGGCCAGTAGACGCGCGTATTCTCCACACCGTTCTCCGTAAGGAAGTTGCTGGAACCACCCGTGGCAAATATCTTATACCCCTTCTTCTGAAGCATACGCGCGGCAGAAAGCATGTCCACTTTCTGCTTCGGAGTACCGGTAGAAAGCAGGATATTTTTCTCTGGAATACGATATCCCACGGAGAGCATCGCCTTGAGAATGGCGCAGGAAGTATCGCTGCCGATGCAACCCACCTCGCCCGTGCTTGCCATATCCACACCCAGTACCGGGTCGGCCTTCTGCAGACGGTTGAAGGAGAACTGGCTCGCCTTGATGCCTACATAATCCAAATCGAACAGATTCTTGTCCGGCTTCTGTACCGGAATGCCGAGCATCACCTTCGTGGCAAGTTCAATAAGGTTTATCTTCAGCACCTTGCTGACAAACGGGAACGAACGGCTGGCACGGAGGTTGCACTCAATCACCTTGATGTCGTTCTCGCGTGCCAGATACTGGATATTGAACGGACCGGAGATGTTCAGCTCACGGGCAATCTCGCGGCTGATGCGCTTGATGCGGCGCACCGTCTCCACATACAACTTTTGTGGCGGGAACTGGATAGTGGCGTCACCGGAATGCACTCCGGCAAACTCGATATGCTCACTGATGGCGTACGCGATAATCTCTCCATCTTGCGCCACAGCATCCATCTCCACCTCCTTGGCATGCTCGATGAACTGGCTCACCACTACGGGATGTTTCTTGCTGACATTCGCCGCCAGCTTCAGGAAGCGTTCCAGCTCCTCCCGGTTGGAACAGACGTTCATCGCAGCGCCGGACAATACGTAGGAAGGACGGACCAATACCGGGAAGCCCACCTTATCCACAAAGGCGTTGATGTCCTCCAGGGAGGTCAGCGCCCGCCATTCGGGTTGGTCTACACCAATGCGGTCGAGCATGGCGGAGAACTTGTCACGGTCTTCGGCATTGTCGATGCTCCTGGCGCTTGTGCCGAGAATAGGTACCTTCTGCGCATCGAGGCGCAGGGCAAGGTTATTCGGTATCTGCCCACCGGTAGAGACAATCACCCCGTGGGGATTCTCCAGTTCGAGAATATCCATCACGCGCTCGAAGGTGAGCTCGTCGAAGTAAAGACGGTCGCACATGTCATAGTCCGTAGACACGGTTTCGGGGTTGTAGTTTATCATGACACTGCGGTAGCCTTCCTGGCGAATGGTGTTCAGGGCCTGCACGCCGCACCAGTCGAACTCTACGGAAGAACCGATGCGGTAGGCGCCGGAGCCCAATACGACGATGGACTTGTGGTCGCCGAGGTAACGGACATCATTTGCCGTGCCACTATACGTTAGGTAGAGATAGTTGGTCTGTGCGGGATATTCGGCGGCAAGGGTATCTATCTGCTTCACTACGGGCAGAATGCCTGCACTCTTGCGGAAATTGCGGACGGCAAGGATGGCTTCTTCGCCGTCCATTGCTTGTTCCAAGCCGAGGGCACGGGCTATCTGGAAATCAGAGAAGCCTTGTACTTTGGCTTTACGCAATAAGTCCACGGGAATCATTGGCAACTCTCCATCAGCCATAAAAGAGTGCAGTTCCCTGCTGGTATCCATGATGTTCATCAACTTCTCCAGGAACCAACGGTCTATCTTGGTCAATTCGTGCACCTGGTCCACCGTATACCCGGCACGGAAGGCTTTGGAGATGACAAAGATACGTTTGTCGGTAGGTTCGCGCAGAGCCTTGTCCAAATCGGCAATCACCAGTTCCTTGTTCTCTACGAAGCCGTGCATGCCCTGGCCTATCATGCGAAGCCCCTTCTGGATGGCTTCCTCGAAAGTACGGCCGATAGCCATCACCTCGCCTACCGACTTCATGCTCGAACCCAGCTCTTTGTCCACCCCGTGGAACTTGCCCAAATCCCAACGCGGTATCTTGCAGACCACATAGTCCAGGGCGGGTTCGAAGAAAGCGCTTGTAGTCTTTGTCACAGAGTTGTTCAAGTCGAACAAGCCATAGCCCAAGCCGAGTTTTGCCGCTACAAACGCCAACGGATAACCCGTTGCTTTAGAGGCAAGTGCAGACGAACGGCTCAAGCGTGCATTTACCTCGATTACCCGGTAGTCCTCGCTCATCGGGTCGTAGGCATACTGCACGTTACACTCTCCCACAATGCCGATGTGACGGATAATGCGGATAGCGAGTTCACGCAATTTATGATAGTCCGTATTGCTCAACGTCTGTGACGGGGCAATAACGATGGACTCACCTGTATGGATGCCCAGGGGGTCGAAGTTCTCCATGTTGCAGACCGTGATGCAGTTGTCGAAGCGGTCGCGCACCACCTCGTATTCCACTTCCTTCCATCCCTTCAGCGATTTCTCCACCAGCACCTGTGGGGAGAAGGAGAAGGCTTTCTCCACCAGCACATTCAGCTCTTCTTCATTGTCGCAGAAGCCCGAACCCAGTCCGCCAAGCGCGTATGCGGCACGGACAATGACCGGATATCCCAGTTCCCGGGCTGCGCGACGGGCATCTGCCGCATTCTCCACAGCTTCGCTCTTGATGGTCTTTACATCAATCTCATTCAGTTTCTGCACAAAGATTTCACGGTCCTCCGTGTCAATGATGGCCTGCACGGGAGTGCCGAGAACCGTCACACCGTACTTCTCGAAAATCTTGTCTTTATAGAGGGAAACACCGCAGTTCAGTGCCGTCTGCCCACCAAAAGCAAGCATGATGCCGTCCGGGCGCTCCTTCTCTATCACCTTCTCCACGAAATAGGGCGTGACGGGCAGGAAGTAAATCTGGTCGGCAACTCCTTCCGAGGTCTGTACCGTGGCAATGTTCGGATTGATGAGAACCGTGCAGATACCTTCCTCCTTCAATGCCTTGAGCGCCTGCGAACCGGAGTAGTCAAATTCTCCTGCCTCACCGATTTTCAGTGCACCGGAACCGAGCAGCAGGACTTTCTTTATATTGTTTTCTTTCATTTGCATATCTGTTTATTAAAAATGTAATAGTAGTAATAAAACCTTATCTTTCTCTTACCTTACACAATCAGTCACTAATTGAATGGCATTCAGTATAGGACTGAAAGGTATTCACTCTGGGACTGAATGACATTCAGTATGGGACTCATTATACCGTCTTTTACATACTGATTATCAAGAGATTACGAACGCAACCATTCTTGATAAAATTCTCTTACTAAAGCAACTTCACAAAGTCATCAAAAAGAAACTCCGTATCCGTCGGCCCGCTGGCAGCTTCGGGATGAAACTGTGCGGAGAACCAGGGATTGCATTTGTGGCGGATTCCTTCATTAGAACCATCGTTCATATTGATGAAAAGCGGTTCCCAGTCTTCTGTCAGCGTGTTGTTGTCTACGGCATACCCATGATTCTGTGAGGTGATGAAGCAACGTTCCGTACCCACCATACGCACCGGTTGGTTATGGCTGCGGTGACCGTATTTCAATTTGTATATCTTGGCGCCCCCAGCCTTGGAAAGCAGCTGGTTTCCCATACAGATGCCGAAGATGGGCAGTTTCTCGTTCTGCATTGCCTTGCGGATATTCTGCACGGCAGCATCGCAGGTATCGGGGTCACCAGGGCCGTTGGAGATGAACAGCCCGTCGAACTCCATCCCAGTATAATCATAGTCCCAGGGAACGCGAATCACTTCCACGTCACGTTTCAGCAGGCAGCGGATGATGTTATGCTTGACGCCGCAATCCACAAGGAGCACTTTCTTCTTACCGGTTCCTTCGTTGTAACGGATAACCTCCTTGCAGCTAACTTTATCCACATAATTCACATCGGCATAAGAGGCCTCAGGCATTTCATCCGATTCATCATCAAAGGCGATACGTCCCATCATCACCCCATGCTCGCGAAGCACCTTTGTCAGTTCGCGGGTATCGATGCCCGTGATGCCCGGAATCTGTTCGCGTTTCAGCCAGTCACCGAGGCTTTCCACCGCATTCCAATGGCTATAATTTTCGCTATAATCGCTTACAATAATGGCTTCGGCATGGATATGCTCGCTCTCCATAAAAGTGGCAAGCCCATTCGGTTCGAGAGTAAAAGGCGGCACACCGTAATTGCCCACCAACGGATAGGTGAGCGTCATCAGCTGTCCGGCATACGAAGGGTCGGTCAGGCTTTCGGGATAACCCGTCATGGCTGTGTTGAAGACCACCTCTCCCGCTACCGGTTTTTCAAAGCCGAACGACTTGCCGTGGAAGCGGCTCCCGTCGTCGAGGATTAGAGTTACATTTCTCATTGATTCAATTAAAATTGATAAACTTGTTCTATATAATCAATAAATGCCTTATTCAGCAGCTTCACACCGCCCGGCGTAGGATAATCGCCGCTGAAGTACCAGTCACCCGGATGCTTGGGGCAGGCTTCATGCAGCCCCTCGAGAGGCTGGTAGACAATCTGCACTTTGGCTTTCGTCCCTTTCGGAGTAAGAAGCTCCACCATCTTGGCAGAGATTTCCTCATCAGTGAAAGGAGCATAAATCTCCTTCACGTAATTCACCATCTGTTCTTTGGGCAGGCCTACCTGCTCCTTGGACTTGCGGTAGGCGGCGGCAATCACATCGCGCATCTCACGCTCCTTCAGCAGTTCCACAGCAGCCTTGAAGGCGATGAATTCGCTCATCTTAGCCATATCGATGCCGTAGTAGTCGGGATAGCGTACCTGCGGTGAAGAGCTTACAATGACTATCTTCTTTGGCTCCAGACGGTCAAGGATGCCGATGATGCTCTGCTTCAGGGTGGTTCCACGCACTATCGAGTCGTCGATGATGACCAGATTATCCACTCCCGGGACAAGGCTTCCGTAAGTGATGTCGTACACATGGGCGGCAAGGTCGTTCCGGCTGTTTCCTTCGGCTATGAAGGTACGCAGCTTGATGTCCTTGATTGCCACCTTCTCGCTCCGTATGCGCCGCGACAAGATATGCTCCAGTTCGTCGTGGCTGGGACTATGCCCCAAGGCGGCAATCTGCTGCACCTTCTCCTCGTTGAGGTAGTCGTCCAATCCTTGCAGCATTCCGTAAAAAGCAACTTCTGCCGTATTGGGGATGAAGGAAAAGACGGTATGGTCCACATCGTTGTCGATGGCTTTCAATATGTTGGGTACAAGTTTCTCACCCAGCAGTTTACGTTCCCGGTAAATGTCCACATCACTGCCCCGGCTGAAGTAGATGCGCTCGAAGGAACAAGGTTTCACCTCGCGCGGCTTGTTGATTTGCACGGTGCGCACCTTGCCGGCCTTGTTGATAAACATGGCTTGTCCGGGTTGCAGCTCCTTGATGGATTCGACAGGAACATTAAGGGCTGTCTGTATCACGGGACGTTCGCTGGCAAGCACCGCTATCTCGTCGTCCTGATACCAGAAGGCTGTACGGATGCCCCATGGGTCGCGTACGGCAAAAGTCTCTCCGCTGCCGGTAAGTCCGCACATCACGTATCCCCCGTCCCACTCCTTGCTCGAAGTGCGCAGCACGTTGGCAAGGTCGATATGGTTTTCTATATAACGGGTGATGTCCATGCCTGCCAGCCCTTCCGCTTCGGCAAGGTTGAAGAGGCGCTCCACTTCGCGGTCGAGGCGATGTCCCAACTGCTCCAGCATGATGTAGGTATCGGCATATTTGCGCGGATGCTGGCCGATGGCGGTAATGCGTGCGAAGATTTCATCCACATTCGTCATGTTGAAGTTGCCGCAGAGGGCAAGATTCTTGGCACGCCAGTTGTTTCTCCGGAGGAACGGGTGCACGTACGAGATGCCGGACTTTCCGGTAGTGGAGTAACGCAGGTGTCCCATATAGACCTCCCCTGCAAAGGGCAGCACACGCTTGGCATAGTCCGCATCGTGCAGCTGTTCCTTGGTCAAGTCCTTGAAGTGGCCCTGCACCGTACCGAAAATTTCGGTAATGGCGCCCGAGCCGAGAGCACGCTCACGGAACATATATTCCTCGCCGGGACTGGCTTCCAGTTTCACGCAGGCCAGTCCGGCACCTTCCTGCCCACGGTTGTGTTGTTTCTCCATCAGGAGATAGAGCTTGTTGAGTCCGTACATCCATGTTCCGTACTTCTCTTCATAGTACTCCAGCGGTTTCAGCAGGCGTATCATGGCGACGCCGCATTCATGCTTCAGTTGTTCCATCTATCTATTTACAATTTACCATTTACAATGTACAATTTTAAGTGTACAATTTTCTTTTCCTTATTATAGCATACAATTACCATTTACATTTACCCCTCCCAAGCGCAGCCCCATTGTACATTGTAAATGGTAAATTGTACATGTCCTCATTCTACAGTCACCGACTTCGCAAGATTCCTCGGCTGGTCCACATCCATTCCCTTGCACACGGCAATGTGATAGGCAAGTAATTGCAGAGGTACCGTAGTTATTAACGGATCAAGGCACTCCATTGTTTCGGGAAGCTCGATGCAAGTGTCGGCTATTTTACTGATGACCGTATCTCCCTTTGTCACAATGGCGATAACCCTGCCTTTACGCGCCTTTATTTCCTGGATATTGCTCAGCACCTTTTCATAAAGCCCATTCCGGGTGGCAATGACCACTACCGGCATTTCGGCATCCACCAGAGCAATGGGGCCGTGCTTCATTTCGGCGGCAGGATAGCCTTCGGCATGGATATACGAAATCTCCTTCAACTTCAAGGCGCCTTCCAAGGCTACGGGATAACTGTATCCGCGTCCCAGATAGATAAAGTTGTGTGCATAGGTGAATATCTTGGAAAGTTCCGCTATACGGTCGTTCAGTTTCAAGACCTCCTTCATCTTGTCGGGGATATGTCCCAATTCCTTGACAATTGCCAGGTATTGCCCTTCGTCCATCGTCTTTTTCTCTTTGGCAAGTGTCAGGGCCAGCATGGTAAGCACCGTTACCTGCCCGGTGAAGGCTTTGGTGGATGCCACCCCTATTTCCGGTCCCACGTGGATATAGGAACCCGTGTGCGTGGCACGGGGGATGCTGGAACCGACGGCATTGCAGATGCCGTATATAAATGCCCCACGGTTTCTGGCAAGCTCCACGGCAGCCAGCGTATCGGCCGTTTCACCGCTTTGCGAGATGGCAATCACCACATCGTTGCTGTCAATCACCGGGTCGCGGTAACGGAACTCACTGGCATACTCCACCTCCACCGGAATACGGCAGAAGCTTTCAATCAAATGCTTGCCGATGAGGGCGGCATGCCATGACGTACCGCATGCCACGATGACGAAGCGTTTGGCCGCCAGCAGACGTTCCTTATAATCAATCACTGCAGAAAGAACCACGTTCGTACCCTCCACATTGATACGCCCGCGCATGCAGTCGTGAATGCAGCCGGGCTGTTCGAAGATTTCCTTCAGCATGAAGTGCGGATAACCGCCCTTCTCCAGCTGGCCGAGATTGAGCGCTACCGTCTTTACCTCGTGCGGACATTCCACATTCTTCAGGTTAACAACCTTCAGCTTCTCTCCCCGACGGATGAGGGCAATCTCTTCGTCTTCCAGATACACCACCTTATCCGTGTATTCCACAATCGGCGTGGCATCCGAAGCCAGGAAAAACTCTCCTTCACCGATGCCCACCACCAACGGACTGCTCTTGCGTGCAGCGATTATCTCATCCGGATTGTCCTTGTCGAGCACCGCAATGGCATACGCCCCAATCACTTCCTGCAAGGCAAGTTGCACTGCCGTCAGCAGGTCAATATGGTTTGTCACCTGAATGTATTCGATGAGCTGTATCAGCACCTCGGTATCAGTGCTGCTTTTAAATACATAACCTTTGGCTTGAAGTTTTTCTTTAAGGACGGCGTAGTTTTCAATGATGCCGTTATGGATGAGGGCGAGGCGTTCGGAAGAGGAATAATGGGGATGGGCATTGACGGAACAAGGTTCTCCATGAGTGGCCCAACGTGTATGTGCAATACCAATGCTACCGGAAATATCTTTTTGAGCAACGAAAGTTTCAAGTTCCGAAACCTTACCTTTCGCTTTGTACACGTTCAACTGTCGGTTATCACTGATTAATGCTACCCCTGCACTATCATATCCACGGTACTCCAACCGCTTCAGACCCTTGATAAGAATGGGGTAGGCTTTCCTTTGACCTATATAGCCTACTATTCCACACATAATGTATCAGTATTTGATTTTGCGCTGCAAATATACATATTCTTAAGAACATAAAGTTAATCTTTCCACTATTTATTTATCAAAAGAATAGAAAAAAGTTGTTTTTACATCAAAAAGTTAAAGAAAGTGTTATTTTAAAAGCAAAAGGCTTAATTTATAAATCCAAATCAAACCGTCTGATTTTGATTTAGGATTAAAAGAAAACAGAGGGTGTTTTCTATCAATTCATAACTTCATCTTCTATCGCAGGAATTTTGCAAGAAAGAAGGCAGGAACACATATTAGCATTTTGCAATTAATACCATATATTTGCCGAACATTTTGAAACCACAAATAATATTATACAGCAATAAAGAAAGCTTATAATCATGAAACAAGAACTTTTTAACAACAAAACAAAAGCAGAGGATTACCAGCGACAGCCCAAACAGTTGGGCTTGTATGAGGCATCCCATGAGCACGATGCCTGCGGAGTAGGCATGCTGGTCAATATCCAGGGAGGAAAATCACATGAACTGGTAGAATCGGCATTGAAGGTACTGGAAAACATGCGCCACCGTGGAGCGGAAGGGGCGGACAACAAAACCGGAGACGGTGCCGGCATCATGCTGCAGATACCGCACGAATTCATTCTGTTGCAGGGCATTCCCGTTCCCGAGAAAGGGAAATACGGCACCGGCCTGCTTTTCCTTCCCAAAGACGGAAAAGACCAGGCTGTCATCTTGAGCGTCATTATCGAAGAGATTGAAAAGGAGGGATTGACCCTGATGCATCTGCGCAACGTGCCCACTTGCCCCGAAATATTGGGAGAAGCGGCTCTTGCCAACGAACCGGACATCAAGCAAATTTTCATCACCGGATTTACGGAAAGCGAAACTGCCGACCGCAAACTCTATATAATAAGGAAAAGGATAGAGAACAGAATACGCAAGTCGAACATCCCCACCCGCGAGGATTTCTACATCGTCTCGCTCTCTACGAAGAACATCGTCTACAAGGGCATGCTCTCTTCCTTGCAGTTGCGCAACTACTTCCCCGACCTCACCAACAGCTACTTCACCAGCGGACTGGCATTGGTGCACTCCCGTTTCAGCACCAACACTTTCCCCACCTGGGGACTGGCACAGCCTTTCCGCCTGCTGGCACACAACGGCGAAATCAATACCATCCGCGGCAACCGCGGCTGGATGGAAGCCCGTGAGAGTGTACTCTCCTCTCCCGCCTTGGGAGACATCCGGGAGATACGCCCCATCGTGCAACCGGGCATGAGCGACAGTGCCTCGCTGGACAATGTACTCGAGTTTCTCCTCATGTCAGGCCTGAGCCTGCCCCATGCCATGGCCATGCTTGTGCCGGAATCTTTCAACGAAAAGAATCCCATCAGCGAAGATTTGAAAGCTTTCTATGAATACCACTCCATCTTGATGGAGCCGTGGGACGGACCGGCGGCACTGCTTTTCAGCGACGGGCGCTATGCAGGCGGCATGCTCGACAGAAACGGACTGCGCCCTGCACGCTACCTGATTACGCAGGGCGGCATGATGGTAGTGGCCAGCGAAGTCGGCGTGATGGATTTCGAGCCGGGAGACATCAAGGAAAAAGGACGCCTGCAACCGGGCAAGATACTGCTTATAGACACCGAGAAAGGCGAAATATATTATGACGGCGAACTGAAGAAACAACTTGCCGAAGCCAAACCATACCGCACTTGGCTGGCCGGCAACCGCATCGAGCTGGACGAACTGAAAAGCGGTCGCAAAGTCTCCCATAGCGTGGAGAACTACGACAGCATGCTGCGCATCTTCGGCTACTCCAAAGAAGACGTGGAACGGCTGATTGTCCCGATGTGTACCACCGGTGCCGAACCCATCAACTCCATGGGCAATGACACCCCGCTGGCAGTACTCTCGGACAAGCCGCAACTACTGTACAACTATTTCCGCCAGCAGTTTGCCCAAGTCACCAACCCTCCTATCGACCCGATACGCGAAGAACTGGTAATGTCGCTGACCGAATACATCGGAGCCGTAGGCATGAACATACTGACACCCAGCGAAAACCATTGCAAGATGGTGAGGTTGAACCATCCCATCCTGAACAACGCCCAGCTGGATATTCTCTGCAACATCCGGTACAAAGGCTTCAAGACCGTGAAACTGCCCCTGCTCTTCGAAGTGGCAAAAGGGTGCCAGGGATTGCAGCAAGCATTGGCAACCCTCTGCAAGCAGGCGGAAGAATCCGTCAACGAAGGAGTGAACTACATCGTGCTTTCCGACCGCGACGTAGACGCCGCCCATGCCGCCATTCCGTCACTGCTTGCCGTGTCGGCGGTACACCACCATCTTATCTCCGTGGGCAAACGGGTGCAGACGGCACTGATTGTAGAAAGCGGCGAAATCCGCGAAGTGATGCACGCCGCACTGCTGCTGGGTTTCGGAGCCAGCGCACTGAATCCGTATATGGCTTTTGCCGTCATCGACAAACTGGTGAACGAAAAGGAAATACAGCTCGACTACGCCACTGCCGAAAAGAAATATATCAAGTCCGTCTGCAAAGGCTTGTTCAAGATTATGAGCAAGATGGGCATCAGCACCATCCGTTCTTACCGGGGCGCGAAAATTTTCGAGACCGTAGGACTGAGCGAGGAGTTGAGCAATGCCTACTTTGGCGGACTGAGTTCACGCATCGGAGGCATACGCCTGGATGAAGTGGCACGCGACGCCATCGCCTTCCACAAGGAAGGGATGGAGGTTCTTAAAAAGAAGGGGGAAGCGGAGCTATTGCCGAACCGCGGACTGTATGCCTTCCGCAAGGATGGTGAGAAGCACGCCTGGAACCCGGAAACCATCAGCACACTGCAACTTGCCACACGCCTGGGAAGCTATAAGAAATTCAAGGAGTTCACTGCCATGGTAGACAGCAAGGAATCTCCCATCTTCCTACGCGATTTCCTCGACTTCCGCCGTGCTCCTATCAGCATAGACCGGGTGGAACCGGTAGAGAACATCGTACAGCGCTTTGTCACCGGCGCCATGTCCTACGGCTCCATCAGCCGCGAAGCCCACGAAGCCATGGCTATTGCCATGAACAAGCTGCATGGCCGGAGCAATACGGGCGAAGGAGGCGAAGACCGGGCACGCTTCATACCGCGCGAAGACGGCACCAGTCTGCGCAGCGCCATCAAGCAGGTGGCCTCAGGACGTTTCGGTGTCACCGCAGAATATCTGGTGAATGCGGACGAAATACAGATAAAGATTGCCCAAGGCGCCAAGCCGGGCGAAGGCGGACAGCTGCCGGGCTTCAAAGTGGATGAAGTGATTGCCAAGACACGCCACTCCATTCCGGGCATCTCGCTGATTTCCCCCCCGCCCCACCACGACATTTACTCCATCGAAGACCTGGCACAGCTCATCTTCGACCTGAAGAACGTGAACCCACGGGCAAAAATCAGCGTGAAGCTGGTGGCAGAAAGCGGTGTGGGCACCATTGCCGCCGGTGTGGCAAAGGCAAAGGCCGATTTGATAGTCATCTCGGGTGCAGAGGGCGGTACGGGAGCCTCTCCTGCATCATCCATCCGCTATGCCGGCATCTCGCCCGAACTCGGTTTGAGCGAAACGCAACAGACACTGGTGCTGAACGGCCTGCGCGGACAAGTGATGCTGCAAGTGGACGGACAGCTCAAAACAGGCCGCGACATCATACTGATGGCAATGCTCGGAGCCGAAGAATTCGGTTTCGCCACCAGTGCCCTGATTGTACTGGGTTGCGTAATGATGCGCAAATGTCACCAGAACACCTGCCCCGTAGGGGTGGCGACACAGAACGAAGAACTGCGCAAGCGCTTCCGCGGACGCAGCGAGTATCTGGTGAACTTCTTCACTTTCCTGGCCCAAGAGGTACGCGAATACCTGGCGGAAATCGGGGTGGAACGCCTGGACGACATCATTGGACGTACAGACCTTATCGTCCGCAAGCCGGATGACGGAATCAGGAAACATCAGTTGATAAGCTTCGACAAACTACTGGCACGCGTAGACAATGAAGCCGCCATCCGCCACGTCACCGACCAACAGCATGGCATCGACCATGTGAAAGATGTAGAGATGCTACATGCCGCCGCCGAAGCCGTAGAGAACCAGAAAGAAATCTCGCTGGAGTACACCATCGCCAATACCGACCGTGCCTGCGGCGCCATGCTCTCTGGTGTCATTGCCGCAAAATACGGAGAAAAAGGGCTGCCCGAACATACGCTGAACGTGAAGTTCAAAGGCTCTGCCGGGCAGAGTTTCGGGGCATTCCTTGTCCCGGGTGTCAACTTCAAGCTGGAAGGCGAGGCCAACGATTATCTGGGCAAAGGTCTGAGTGGCGGACGCATCGCTGTCCTGCCTCCGGTACGGAGCAACTTCGAGGCGGAGAAAAACACGATTGCAGGCAACACCCTGCTTTATGGCGCCACAAGCGGTGAAGTTTACATCAACGGCCGTGCAGGCGAGCGCTTTGCCGTCCGCAACTCCGGTGCCACAGCCGTAGTGGAGGGTGTAGGCGACCACTGCTGCGAGTATATGACCGGCGGGCGCGTGGTAGTACTCGGACAGACGGGACGCAACTTTGCCGCAGGCATGTCCGGCGGTGTGGCCTACGTATGGAACCGGGACGGCAACTTCGACTATTTCTGCAACATGGAAATGGTGGAACTGAGCCTCATCGAAGAGGCCTCCTACCGCAAGGAACTGCACGAGCTCATCCGCCAGCACTACCTGTACACCGGTTCCAAACTGGCACGCACCATGCTCGATGACTGGCCACGCTATGCCGACCAGTTCATCCAGGTAGTCCCTATCGAATACAAAAAAGTGCTGCAAGAGGAGCAGATGCAGAAATTGCAACAGAAGATTGCAGAAATGCAACGCGATTATTGAATCGCGAATTAATAATGAAAGAATGAAAGACTGAGGAAATTCCCCTTTCATTCTTTAATTCTTTAACTTTTTAATTTGTTCATCATGGGAGATCCAAAAGCATTCCTCAATATCCCCCGCCAAGAGGCGGGTTACCGTCCGATACACGAACGTATCACAGACTTCAGCCAAGTGGAACAGACACTGAACAGCCACGACCGCAAGCTCCAGGCCTCGCGCTGTATGGACTGCGGCGTACCCTTCTGCCACTGGGCATGTCCGCTGGGCAATAAAGACCCGGAATTCCAAGACGCGCTCTACCGGGGCAAATGGCGCGAAGCCTATCAAATACTGAACAGTACGAATGATTTTCCGGAATTTACGGGACGCATCTGCCCTGCCCTTTGCGAGAAGTCGTGCGTACTGAAACTCTCGTGCAACGAACCGGTCACTATCCGCGAGAACGAAGCCGCCATTGCCGAGGCTGCTTTTCGCGAGGGCTACATCACCCCCCTCCAGCCCGAACGCAACGGAAAGAAAGTAGCCGTCATCGGCGCCGGCCCTGCCGGATTGAGCGTTGCCGTACGGCTGAACGCCAAAGGTTACGAAGTTACCCTATTCGATAGCAAACCGATGCCGGGAGGACTGCTGCGCTATGGTATCCCCAACTTCAAGCTGGACAAAGCCGTCATCGACCGCCGCATGAAAATCCTCAAGGCCGAAGGAATCTTGTTCAAGATGGGAGTCCATGTCGATGTACAGAAACTGCCTGCCGGATTTGATGCCTACGCCATTTGTACCGGTACGCCCACCGCCCGCGACCTCTCCATTCCGGGCAGGGAGCTGAAAGGCATCTACTTTGCCCTCGACATGCTGGCACAGCAGAACCATATTCTGGATGGAGATACCTTCCCGAAAGACCAACTCGTTAACGCCCGCGGCAAACGGGTACTCGTCATCGGCGGCGGCGATACCGGGTCTGACTGTATAGGCACCAGCATTCGCCAGGGAGCCGTCAGCGTAACCCAGATTGAAATTATGCCCCAACCGCCCATAGGACACAACCCGGATACTCCCTGGCCGCAATGGCCCGTCGTACTGAAAACCACCAGCAGCCACGAAGAAGGCTGTACCCGTCGATGGTCCCTCGCCTCTACCCGGTTCATCGGGAAGAATGGCAAGGTATGCGGTGTGGAAGTGGAAGAAGTGGAGTGGCTTCCGGCAACAGACGGTAACCGCCCTACCATGAAATCTACGGGTAAGAAAGAGGTCATCGAAGCCGATATGGTGCTTCTTGCCATGGGTTTCCTCAAGCCCGAGCAACCGAAGTTTGCAGAGAACGTATTCGTGGCAGGCGATGCCGCCCACGGCGCCAGCCTCGTAGTACGTGCCTTGGCCGACGGACGACGAGTGGCAACAGAAATAGATCGTTACCTCGAACCTCTAAAAGAAAACAAGAAATGATTTCCCTTTCTTTAATTTTTAACCTTTAATTTTTAATTCTCATGTGTGGAATAGCAGGAATCTTCAACATACAGTCTCAAACTCCTGAGTTGAGAAACAAAGCGCTACGGATGGCGCAGAAAATCCGTCATCGTGGGCCGGACTGGAGTGGCATCTACGTAGGCGGCTCCGCCATTCTCGCCCACGAACGCCTCTCCATTGTCGACCCGGAATCCGGCGGACAACCCTTGTATTCACCCGACCACAAGCAGGTGCTTGCCGTCAATGGCGAGATTTACAACCATCGCGACATCCGTGCCCGCTATGCCGGAAAATACGCCTTCCAGACCGGTTCCGACTGCGAAGTCATCCTTGCCCTTTACAAAGACAAAGGCATCCGCTTCCTTGAAGAGCTGAACGGCATCTTCGCCTTCGCCCTCTATGATGAAGAAACGGACGATTACCTCATCGCCCGCGACCCCATCGGCGTAATCCCCCTTTATATAGGACGCGACAAGGATGGACACATCTACTTCGGCAGTGAGCTGAAAGCTCTTGAGGGTTTCTGCGATGAGTACGAGCCTTTCCTTCCCGGCCACTACTACCGTGGGCGCGAGGGCAAGATGCACCGCTGGTACACCCGCGACTGGATGGACTATGCCGCTGTGAAAGACAACTACACCCCTGCCGCCGAACGCAATGCCGCGCCGGCTTCGATAGGCCGGACAGCCTACAGCACACAAGTCACGGCTGTGCACGATGCCCTTGAAGCCGCCGTACAGCGCCAGTTGATGTCCGACGTCCCCTACGGTGTCCTGCTCAGTGGCGGACTCGATTCTTCCGTCATCTCTGCCATCGCCAAGAAATATGCCGCCAAACGCATCGAGACAGACAACAAGGCAGATGCCTGGTGGCCGCAGCTCCATTCCTTCGCCGTCGGCTTGAAGGGTGCTCCCGACTTGCTTAAAGCCCGCGAAGTGGCCCGTCATATCGGTACCGTGCATCACGAGATAAACTATACCGTTCAGGAAGGCCTCGATGCTGTCCGCGACGTCATCTATTTCATTGAGACTTACGACATAACCACTGTCCGCGCCTCCACCCCCATGTATCTGCTGGCGCGTGTCATCAAAAGCATGGGCATCAAGATGGTACTCAGCGGCGAAGGTGCAGACGAGGTGTTCGGCGGTTACCTTTACTTCCACAAGGCGCCCACCCCACAAGCCTTTCACGAAGAAACCGTGCGCAAGCTCTCCAAACTGCATCTGTACGACTGCCTCCGTGCCAACAAAAGCCTTGCAGCCTGGGGAGTGGAAGGGCGTGTCCCCTTCCTCGACAAAGAATTCCTGGATGTTGCCATGCGCATCAATCCGGCAGTCAAGATGTGCCCCGGCAAGGAGATAGAAAAGAAAGTAGTCCGCGAAGCCTTTGCCGACATACTCCCCCAGAGCGTTGCCTGGCGGCAGAAAGAACAGTTCTCCGACGGTGTGGGCTACAGTTGGATTGATACGCTGAAAGCCGTCACTGCCGCTGCCGTCAGCGACGAACAGATGGCACATGCCACCGAACGCTTCCCGATACATACCCCGCAAAATAAGGAAGAGTATTACTATCGCACCATCTTCGAAGAGCATTTCCCCAGTGAAAGCGCAGCCCGGAGTGTTCCCAGCGTACCCAGTGTGGCATGCTCCACCGCCGAAGCGCTGGCATGGGACGCCTCTTTCCAAGGAAAGAACGACCCCAGCGGACGAGCAGTAGCGGGGGTACACGAAGAAGCATACAAGGATTAAAAAAAGAGCTGCCGACAGATTTCCTGCCAGCAGCTCTTCTCATTTTTTATTTATCAAATCCTATCGGACTAAAACATCATTGTCTGTCCACCAATCACACCTGCCACAGCACTCGCTACGGCAATAATAAGTTTCAAAATCACATTCCACGTTTTCTTCATAAAGATTATCCATTATCTGATTAATAATTCATAGCTACCGTTATCCCAGTGGATTCTCGCCTTGGTCTCCATCCGAATCCGAGCCTCCTCCTTCCGAACCGGAGCCACCATCTATAGAAGTCTTCCCCTTAAGATAATCATCCAAACTCACCAAATCCAGCCTTTCTCCAGCACGGGTAGCAGCCTTCGATATCTTCAGTTCCCTATTCGCCTGAAAACAGATACGGACGCTCTCCACACTCTTGGCTGTCACGTCATCAGCCTTTTCCTCACCTTTCGATTTGGCTGCCAGTATAAAGACACCCAGCCCGGCTATATTAACCGTCTTTCCTTCCAGCAACTGCTCTTTCAGCTTTTCCACAAAGTTCTGCATCGTACTCTTGATGTCACCGATAGACAGAGAAGAGCGGTCCTGCATCTTCTGTGCAATAAACGCCAAATCCACGCTTTGCCCCAATGTTACCAACTGCGGATAATACTTCTTGGGAGAGTTTTCAACCCTGGGGTCCGACGGTCTCTCCACCGTCCTAAAAATTACACTCATACTTTTTTTCTTTAGAGATTTAAATTCGTTTTCCTATTCACACGTTTCGTTGATCAACGATGCAAAGGTGAGGATTAAAAACTATGTAGCCAAAGAAAAAAGGTGCTTGGGAGTAGTTTTTCTGAGAAAAGTGATAAAGTATTAATTATAAGATAATTGATGCAGAACAAAGAATCTCTTCATGAAACAGATATAAATAAGATACCTTATTTAATCACGTTTAAAAATATCTCTCGTATAGACTTTGTCAGCCACATCATCCAAACATGCATCATAGCGGTTGGCAATAATGGCCTGCGAGATACGTTTAAATTCCTCCAAGTCATTCACGATAAGCGAGCCGAAGAAAGTACTGCCATCTTCCAATGTAGGTTCATAAATCACCAGCTTGGCACCTTTAGCCTTGATACGTTTCATCACCCCTTGAATGGAACTCTGGCGGAAATTATCCGAGTTTGACTTCATGGTCAACCGGAATACACCAATAGTTACCTCCTTCTCTTTCTCCGCATCATATACACTGTTACTTCCGTATGCACCGGCAATGTGCAGCACCCTATCGGCTATAAAGTCCTTACGCGTACGGTTACTCTCCACAATCGCCGACATCATATTCTGAGGCACATCGTCATAGTTGGCAAGCAACTGTTTGGTATCCTTGGGAAGACAATACCCACCATAACCGAAAGAGGGATTATTATAATGTGTACCGATACGGGGATCCAGACCTACACCATTGATTATGGCTTGCGCATCCAGCCCCTTCATCTCGGCATATGTATCCAGTTCATTGAAATACGACACACGCAGTGCCAGATAAGTGTTTGCAAAGAGCTTCACCGCCTCTGCCTCTTTCATGCCCATGAAGAGCGTGTCAATGTTCTCTTTCAATGCACCCTCATGCAGCAGCCGGGCAAATATACGTGCAAGTTCTTCCACCTCAGGATTTCCGATGGCACGAACTGCCGCATTCTCTTCCGCTGACACCCGGCCTTCCAAATCAATCATCTTCGGATAGCCAACGATAATACGCGAAGGATACAAGTTATCATAAAGAGCTTTACTCTCTCTTAGAAACTCCGGAGAGAAAAGCAGGTTAAATTTCTTTCCTTTCAATTCCGATTTATACTGGAACATTGGGGCATACTTCACATAAAGCGAACGGCAATACCCCACAGGAATGGTTGATTTAATCACCATCACGGCATCCGGATTAACCTCAAGAACAAGGTCTATCACATCTTCTATATGATGCGTATCGAAAAAGTTTTTCTGAGGATCATAATTGGTAGGTGCCGCTATTACTACAAAGTCAGCCTCCTTGTAGGCAGACCTGCCATCCAGCGTAGCTGTCAGATTGAGTTCCTTTTCCGAAAGATACTTCTCGATATATTCATCTTGAATAGGCGACTTCTTATTATTAATCAGTTCCACCTTTTCAGGTACCACATCCACAGCAGTCACTTTATGATGTTGTGCCAGCAGTGTCGCAATAGACAGTCCTACATATCCGGTACCGGCTACAGCAATCCGCAGTTTCTCAAAATCTTTCATGTCAGTTCAATTGGGTTATATAAATCAATGATGGATTATTTCATATAAAAGTCCTTATACCATTCAGCAAAATTTCTGAGGCCTTCCCGAAGCGAAGTATTCGGTTTGAAACCGAAATCCCGTCCCAAAGCAGTAGTATCCGCATAAGTCACAGGCACATCACCCGGTTGCATCGGTACTAATTCCTTATGTGCCTCGAAGTCATAGTCGGCAGGCAATACACCTGCCCTTATCAGTTCCTCCTGCAATATTTGGACAAAATCCAGTAAGTTCTCAGGATGATTATTGCCTATATTATAAACTTTATAAGGCGGTATAGGCAGACCATCTTCACCCATCCTACGTTCAGGAGCTTTTGCCATCACACGCATCACGCCTTCTACGATGTCATCCACATACGTAAAGTCGCGCTTACAGTTCCCATAATTAAATATCTTGATTTTCTCACCTTTCAGCAACTTATCGGTAAAACCAAAGTAAGCCATATCCGGACGACCTGCAGGACCATATACCGTAAAGAAACGGAGACCTGTGGACGGAATGTCATAAAGTTTAGAGTAAGCATGTGCCATCAGTTCATTACTTTTTTTTGTAGCAGCATAGAGGCTCACGGGATTATCCACCTTGTCATCGGTAGAATAAGGCACCTTTTTGTTCGAGCCATACACGCTCGACGAAGAAGCATAGACCAAGTGTTTCACCCCCTCCCTGCCCTCATCATACGAATGGCGGCAGGCTTCCAATATATTATAAAAGCCAATCAGATTGCTTTCGATATAGGCACCCGGATTCGTGATGCTATAACGCACCCCCGCCTGTGCTGCCAAATTCACAACAATTTGCGGCTGATACTCATCAAACAGCTTGTCGACAAGTGCTTTGTCGGCTATGTTTCCTTTGACAAAGACAAATCTGTTTCCAAACTTCGTCAATTGCTCCAACCGCCATTGCTTGATGTTCACATCATAATAGGTATTCAAATTGTCCAAACCCACTACAAGGGTATCGAGCTGTTCCTCCAGCAGGCGCATACAGAGATTGCTGCCGATAAAACCGGCAGCTCCAGTTACTAATACGTTCATGGTTATGATTGATGGATTAATGCGCTTTGCGCAACTACACTTAGAGAATGGCTTCCTTTATCTTTTCAACGATGTATTTCACATCTTCATCTGTCACCCACGGACCTGCTGGCAAACAAAAACCTACCTTAAAGATTTCCTCCTCCACTCCGTTGGTGTAAACCACTGCATCTGCATATACAGGCTGCTTGTGCATGGGCTTCCACACCGGACGGGTTTCAATCCGGTTTGCCGCCATAAACACACGCAATGCCTCCACGTTGTCATTGGGCTGACAGTCTGTCGTGGCACTCTCCACAGCTTTTATCACACCGGCAGCACCGCCTACGGCTGTTTTTATCACCTCTTTATAGGCATTCTCCTGACCTTGTACCCTCACATTGGCATCCAGCGTAGCCGTACAGAGCCAGTAATTAGAGTCATAACACGAATCGGCAGGTTGCCGATGGATATGCACGCCCCTCCCCTCTTTCAACAGTTCCTCATAAAGAGCCTGCAC
>ENA-ORLB01000131-ORLB01000131.1-human-gut-metagenome-genome-assembly--contig:-NODE-131-length-39968-cov-12.473_pt1 | contig 39968 bp, 22 predicted proteins | sample MGYA00243064_ERZ508817 | MGnify/ENA primary metagenome ERZ508817 (study PRJEB26277, sample SAMN04329836) | human gut metagenome | biome: human-associated habitat | host: Homo sapiens | place: USA... | reverse complement strand
ATTAAACAGAAATAACTGTTTAATTTTCAATTAGATAGAGATTGTATGATGTTTCAGTGTGTAAGAAGTGACAGGAGACTTCAAACGTAAAGCTCTCGCTAAGTCCTTTAAACGGTTGTTGAATCGACGGAGGGCAGACTGGTATTCCCGATAAGCCCTTTCATCCGTCCGTTTCTTATCACTGCTAAGAATATCAAACAGATAATCCGGAGAATCAGGATGAGAATCCTGGTTACTACGAAGCCGGTTAATCATTTCCTTTGCAGTATCAAGTATTTCCACACTCATCGGAGTTCTAGTCTTGATACGGTTATATCGCAACACATTCTGATCTAAAGCTGATTTCTCCAGATGAGCTAAATCCGCGAATGACATTCCACAGAATTGAAACATCAGGGCAGCAATAGCCTGTGTTCGACGCAAACGCTCCGATTTGGGATCCTCATACAAAAGTCTACGTAATTCACCGATAGGCAAAGCTTTCTTTTGGCGAACATCTACTCCCGTATAAACATCATGAAACAATCGGGGTACGTAAGGTGCACTACCTGCTTCCACTCCTCGATTATAAATACAACGAAGCATACGCATATACGTAGAAATCGTATTAGGCTTCAAGCCACACTCATAAAGGTACTGCCCGTAACGTCGTAAACGCTCGCGGGTGACCTGTCTGAACGACACATTGGACGTGCCACAAAATTTGCTAAAAGAGAAGATAGCATTCTTATAGACATGCGCTGTAGAATGCCTTCCTTCCTTTCGCAAACGACCGATGTAGAACTCTGCACATCGGCTAAACCCATTTTTGTTCATCATTAGCATCACTAGTTATTTTATATATGCCATTTGGCAAGCGGCAAAAAAACAAATCTTTTTGCATACCTGACACGTACTTACTAGATGCAGTCCTATTTTTTTATCATTTTTAACTTTATTACAATCAGCAAATTATGACAGTAAAAATGGTATCACTATCATTGCTGCGCTGACAAATAAACGGTAAAAGAACTAAAAAAATATCCGGACGCGCACAAAAAGAACATCCGGATATCACTCTCTTTTTACCTTCTGACTAATTACCTTTCTGAATAGTTTGCCAGATTGTAACATACCGGCTTAGTGCTATTACCTACACGGTAAATACCGAACTTGAAGTAATAACCATCATCGTCGTTACGTCCAATCATGATTTTTTCATTGTCTACAATGTGTTTACTAACCTTTTTCCCTTTTTCCTGATAGTCCATCTGCACATCGAGCATACCCGGTTTTACAATCGTTTCCGCCTCTTTGCCATAGACTGTCCAGTCGATATGAATGCGGAATGTAATCCAGCAGTCTTTCGGAAAATCGGCATAAGGCATTTTGTAAGCAATGGTCGATGCTTTATAGTCTGATGTTACAGGTTTCATGATCGGTGTTTTTTCGGGATTTGCGTTGCAACGGTCGTCTTTATCCGTCAGCCACTTACGGTCGGAATTTGCTTTGATATAGAACCATCCACCGGAGAACCCGAACGCCAATGGAGGATAGCCTCCTTGTTCCACGAGCCATCCGTTGGCCTTTCCGGCCTGATATACAGGATTTCCTTGTTTGTCTTTCACCGGGTTACCTTGTTTATCCAGCCTGGCTACTTTCTCGTGCCCTTCATTCTTTTTAAAGATCGTAGTCTTTTCCAGTTCAACGAACTCGTCAATCGTAAGTTTCTTCACTTCTCCCTGTGGAGTTTGTACCAATGTACGATCCGGCATCCCATGCCATTGGGCAAAAATTGTCGAGACATCGCTACCCAATGAAGAAGGAATATATACGGCAAACTCATAGTCGCGGGAAGCTCCTTGCGGACAAATACCTTTCCCATGATGATATACGGTTTTGGTAATCTGTGCTTTCTGATAAACATCGGCAGGCAGGCCTTTGAAATCATCGGAAGTTGCATAACAATAAGAAAATTCCGCACGCCCTTTTGTTTCCCCTTTGGCATATCCTGACAGGGTGTTATCATCTTCCTTCAATTCAAAACGATAGGAAGGCTTACCGTTGAACATACGTGTGAAGTCGCGTTGAATTGCATGAGGCTTTTTAGTCCCTACTGCTACCCAGCAATCGTCTATAATTTGATTGACGCGTGCCGAATCCGCCTGCACGTTTACCCGTTCCGTAAGCGGAACCAACGTTTGTGTATCTTTGGTTTGAGCGGTCAGTGCCGTACATCCTACTGCTACCACACAGATAGCAAAAATGTTTTTCTTCATTCTATTCGGTATTAAGTTTGTTGACGGTGCAAAAATACGAAAGGCAACCTCATCGGCTGCCTTTCTTTTGTCTCAAATGTTTTCACATTTGTGTAATTTTACTGTCAACACCCGCCTACAAACTTAATTGGAGGCTTCATCGTCATAATCTTCTTCAAGCATATCCACTTTCTGTATACTCATTTTTCCATCAGCGGTAATCGTTATGGAAAGCGGCATATACAAATCTGTCTGCGGATAACAAACACTCGCTGCATACACAATTCCCTGCGGAGTAGTCTTGTCATATACAATACCTTCCAATATAGACTTAGATAGGAAGTTCGCATCGACTACCGATGAAAAATCATTCTTGGTAAAGGTCTTGTTCAACACGGTTTCATTACCACGAGTCAGGTGCAACACTATTTTATTGTCGACATAGGTATCTCCCAGCTCGTTTGTCACATGGGGCAGATTTTCATCCGGAGTACGCGAAACGAGGGAATGATAATCTTTCCCCTTAAATTTAAAGTCGGTTTCGCTCTTAGACGTCTGCATACGCTGCAATCCGTGAGCATCCACACTGTCTATCATCGCCAATGTCGACGTATTATCTGAAGATCCTTTTTTACCGCCACATGCACTCACAGCCACTGCCAACGGCAATAAAAGCCAATAAATTAGTTTTCTCATACGTAAGTTTTCTGTTTATAAATAGATAGCAAAGGAACAAAAAGAGCGGGATATTTACAAGTGTAACCGACATTTTTCCTACATTTGCAGAAAAGAAGGAATACTTTTACAACAATTACAGATTTAAAAACCTGCAAACCTAACACCATGCGCGAACGAATTACAACAATTCTTTTTCTCATCCTTGCCTACTGTAGCAGTGGCAATGTGTATGGGCAAAAAGTAAATTATCAGCAATTCGACAACATCTATCTCGGGGCCGAAGCTTCGGTGATTAGTTGCTTCCTGCAAGATAGCGAGGGACTGATATGGGTGGGTTCCAACAAGGGGTTATTCAGTTATGACGGTTATTCCACACAACAGCATTTCACGTATGGAGAACGTACTAACACACGTATCTACTGCGGTATTATAGCAGATAACACTTATTTATATCTGGGAACAGATAACGGGATTCTTGTTTATAACTATCGAACAGACAAATATGAGCAACCGGATACTGATTTTCCAACGGATGTCCGTACCATGGTACTCCAGGGAGATACATTGTGGATAGGTTCGTTGAACGGATTATATACTTATCAGTTAAAAAGCCGTCAACTGAATCATTTCGACAGCAAACAGACCGGATTGCCTCATAACACCATCTATTCCATCATTCATACAAAAGATAATCAAATTTATATAGGTACTTACAACGGATTATGCCGCTATGTGCAGGCAAGTGGAAAATTTGAAAACATCCTTTTGCCCGTTAACCGGGGAGGCAGCAATTTGTTTGTCAATTCTCTGTTGGAAGACACCACCCGACAATGTATCTGGATCGGGATGGAAGGTTATCTCTTCCAATACAATCCCACTATAGGAGAGATGAAGGCGATAGAGGTATTTCATAACAACTCCATCAAATCACTGGCACTGGACGGAGATGAAAATTTGCTGGCAGGTACAGACAACGGGCTTTATGTGTACCAGAATGACAAAGAACCTTTGCAGCATATCATTCACGATTCACGCAATATCCAGTCACTAACCAACAATATTATCTGGAACATATTCTCGGATCAGGAACATAATATCTGGCTGGGAACAGATTATGGCATTTCCCTATCACGCTATAACAGTGCGCTGCAATTTGTACCGATTTCTCAAATCACAGGCACAGGAGACGGAAATCAGTTCTATTCCCTGTTCCGGGATTCCAAAGGATTCTATTGGTTCGGAGGTACAAACGGAGTGATCCGGTTCACCCATCCTGCAGGCAATAAACACGATGCTATCTGGTATAGAATGGGGGATAAAAACCATCCGTTATCCCACAACCGGATACGACACATCTACGAGGATAGAGAACAGCAGTTATGGATAGCCACAGACGGAAGTATCAACCGCTATGACTATAATACCCATCAATTTGTACACTACAACATCGTAGACAGTACAGGAACTTATAATACCAACTGGGCTTATTACCTGTTTGAAGATACTGACGGGAAGCTTTGGATCGCCACCTGTCTCGGAGGTATCTTTGTTGTGGACAAACATAAACTGATACAATCTGCCGGAAGATCGTATGTGGCCGATCAAAATTATTCCATTCATAATGGGCTGTCGGGGATGTTCATTAATCAGATTGTCCCTGATGCGGAAGGTAATGTATGGGTATTGTTATACAACAGCAAAGGAATAGACAAAATCAATGCCCGTACGCGGCAAGTGACAAAGCTGTTTGCCGATGAATTAAGTGGCGAGAAGAGCCCGAACTACCTTTTACGGGATGAAGACGGCATGCTTTGGGTAGGATTTCACGGAGGGGTGATGCGTATCAATCCCAAAGACTCGAGTCAGCAAAGTATCTCTTTCGGCAATTTCAGCAATAACGAGATTCTGTCTATGACCTCTGTAAAAGAACACATCTGGGTTTCCACCACTAACGGACTTTGGATCATCGACCGGAGAACAATGGATGCCCGCCAGCAAAGCCTGACGGATAAACGTTTCACCAGTCTAATGTTTGATCCGGAAGATGGAAATATCTATCTGGGAGGTGCAGACGGGTTCGGCATATCCCATCCCGAAATACAAGCCATGAGTCAGCCGGAACACTCCATTTTACTGACCGCCTTATATATCAACAATCAACTGATGTCTCCGCATACTGGAGAGAATATTCCCAACATCCGTTATACCGATGCTATCGAACTAAAATACGACCAGAACAACCTGGCTTTCGAACTTTCAGACCTCCCCTACTCGCTAGAAGAAAAACATGAATTCGTCTACCGGCTGGAAGGTATGGACAAAGAATGGAATTTCCTGCAATCCAACACGAATCGCATTACGTACAGTAATCTGGGTTATGGGGATTATCAGCTAGTAATCAGCAAAGTAGAAAAGAGTGGTTCTCCTTCCGAGCATCCATATATCCTGAATATTAAAATTCTCCCTCCATGGTATTACACACTTTGCGCAAAGATAATCTACATTCTTTTATTCTTGAGCCTCATTGCCTGGGTTATCAACTTTTTCCGTGTCAAGAACCGTCTGAAAATGGAACGGATGGAAAAAGAGAAGATTCTGGAGCAATCACGCCAGAAAATGGCTTTCTTTACCCATTTGTCTAATGAATTAAAGACACCGCTTAGCCGGATCATCGCTCCTGTCAGTCAATTGCTCCCCGTTGCAGAAGAAGTGCATGAGAAACAGACACTGGAGGAGGTGCAGCGTAATGCAATGAAAATAAACTCATTGATTCATCAGGTATTAAACTTCAACCGGATAGAGGATAATAAAGATTCGCTGCTGATTTTGTCGCGTATCGAACTTGTGTCATTCAGCCGTAGCCTGTTTTCCGTCTATGAGGAAAACAAACAGATCACATTCCATTTCGAGACGAATAAAGCCAAGATTTATGCTGATATGGATGCCATCAAACTTGGAGTGATTTTAGATAATCTGCTTTCAAATGCCGTCAAATTCACCCCGGATGGCGGAAGCGTCCGTCTGTCTCTTTTCTATCGTGAAGAAACGGGATTGTTGGATATCTGTGTTTCAGATACAGGAAGCGGAATCCCGCAACAAGATATTCCATATATCTTCCAGCGCTTTTTCCAGTCTCCACATTCCGGCAATAAGGAAGGTACAGGTATCGGACTTTATCTGGTCAAGACTTATACGGAACTTCATGGCGGTCACATCAACGGAGTCACCTCGAACGAAGGAAAAGGAACTTCCATTGGCCTGAATATCCCTGTCATCGCCGTAGAGAAAGAAGAGATTCCGGCGACACAGGTGAAAAAGCAGTTGGAATCGTTGCCTGTTCTTAAACCAATCGAAGCAGAATCTCAAGATGAGAAATTTCTGTCGAACATTATCCGCCTGATTGAGGACCATCTTTCTGAATCGGAATTGAATGTAAATGCACTTTGTGAATTATCCGGTATCAGCAATAAGCAGATTTACCGGAAAATCAAACAGCTGACCGGAATGTCTCCAGTGGAATACATCAAATCGATCCGGATGAAAAAGGCGGCCATGTTGTTGCAACAAAAGAAATTTACCATTGCCGAAGTGATGTACATGGTAGGCTTTTCCAATCACTCTTACTTCTCCAAATGTTTTCAGGCAGAATTCGGAAAAACGCCACGCCAGTACCTTAATGAAGACCTGTAGAGGCATTTTGGGGCATTTCGTCCTATTTTTATCCTTATATGTCCAATCTGTGCTTTTATTGAAATGACCAATAAATTACTTTTGTTGCTGTCAATAAACCGATAAATTTGATAGCATGAAAAGACTGTTGATCCTTACCTTTATTTGTTTGATATCTGCCTTTGTCAAAGTGCAAGGCAAATCATCCTCTACACCTATTATATATATAGATGGAAATGGGGTGATGCGTTGGAGTGACACCCGCCGGGAGGCTTCCTTTTTCGGTGTTAATTATACGCTGCCTTTCGCCCATGCTTACCGTGCCATTGGATATTTGGAACTGGACCGCAAAGCTGCTATAGACAAAGATGTATATCATATCTCCCGTCTGGGACTGAATGCTTACCGTATTCATTTATGGGATGTGGAACTGACAGACGGACAGGGAAATCTCCTCGAAAACGAGCATCTCGACTTGATGGACTACCTGATTGCCAAACTCAAAGAACGCAATATTCATATTGTGATTACCGCGCAGACCAACTTCGGGAACGGATATCCCGAACGAAACATACAGACGGGCGGCTTCTCCTATAAATATGATAAATGCGACATGCACTCCCACCCGGAAGCTATCGCTGCACAAGAAACCTATCTTCATGGTTTGGTGAAGCACGTCAATCCATATACGGGGTTAGCTTATAAAGACGATCCCTCCATTGTTGGGTTCGAAATCAATAATGAACCTTGTCATTCCGGTACGAAGAAAGAGGTAAAAGCCTATATCAACCGGATGCTGAAAGCGATCAATAAAACAGGAAACCGCAAACCTGTATTCTATAATGTAAGCCACAACGGATATGTAGTAGAGGCTTATTACGAAACTGCCATTCAGGGAACTACTTATCAATGGTATCCCATCGGACTGGTATCTGGACAGACACAGCAGGGAAATTTCCTTCCCTATATAGACCGCTATGATATTCCCTTTTCCGATAAAGTGAAAGGATTCGATAAGAAAACACGGATGGTATATGAGTTCGATCCGGCAGATATCATGTATTCTTATATGTATCCGGCCATGGTACGCACTTTCCGTACAGCAGGTTTTCAATGGATTACCCAGTTTGCGTATGATCCGATGGATATCGCTTATGCCAATACGGAATATCAGACTCATTTCTTGAATCTTGCCTATACGCCTCATAAAGCCATCAGTATGAAGATAGCTGCCGAAGCTGCACGCAGTCTGAAAAGAGGTGAATCATACGGCAGTTATCCACAGGACACTTTATTTGGTGACGGTTTTCGTGTCAGTTATACAGAGGACTTGAGCGAATTAAATAATGGAAAGAAATTCTATTATTCCAATCATACCAACACCCAGCCCAAAGATGCGTCACAACTTGTTTCCATTGCCGGTTGTGGCAGTTCTCCGATCATTCATTATGAGGGAACAGGTGCTTATTTCATGGATTGCCTCGAACCGGGAGTCTGGAGACTGGAAGTGATGCCGGACGCGGTAGTAGTGAACGATCCGTTTGCCAAACCGTCACTCGATAAAGAAGTGGTTACCATCGCTTATGGTGCTTGGGACATGGCTTTGCAAATACCTGATTTAGGGATGGAATTTACCTTTACGGCCCTCAATCAAGGAAATCAGCAGAAAGGAGATGTGACAGACGGGATTATCCGCGGACTTCGTCCGGGTACCTATCTGCTGAAACGTAAAAACTGTACGCCCAAACAGAACTGGCAGGCAGACTCTCAATGGAATTCCATCCGCATCGGAGAGTATGTGGCTCCTGCTCCACGTGTGACGGATTATAAAGTCGTTCATACTCCATCGGCAACCACTGAAGCAAATAAGGATTTGACGATTAGTGCACAGGTGGTAGGAACCGAATTCCCGGATTCTGTGATTATCTACACCGATAAGATATCTTTTTGGAATGAGCATAATCCATATATCAAGATGAAACGTACAGGCGGATATACCTATCAAGCAACGATACCCGCTACAGAAATAAAGGATGATTGTTTCAGGTATAACATCATCGTATGCCGGGGCAACAGCACCCGCACTTATCCCACAGGAAATTCCGGTTACAGGAATTCATCATTGGGAATAAAGGGAAATCCACTGGACTGGAATTATACTTCCGGAGCCTATTGGACTACTCGTGTTGTTGCCCCAGATAGTGCGATACCACTATTGACTATTACGGACGCAGATAGCCGGATAGAAGCATACACGCTTCCCGAATGGAATGATCTCCAACGTACTTTGGTTGATTCTTCTCCGGTGGAAAAACCTTTGCTCCGGTTCCGGTTTACTCCTAAAGGAGAAAATCCGCACTATTTCCTCCGCACGTTCGTAAAGAACCTGATTGAAGAAAGAAAAGAAAGAGTAAAGGATTGTAGCGTTCTCTGTATCCGGGTAAATCGCACGAAAGCACTTCCGGAAGGACTCAGTGCCGGTTTCGTAACGTCAGACGGATATACTTATAAAAGCCCTTGTCCTGCTCCATCATCGGAGGGAATCATACGGATACCGTTGAAAGATTTACGCCAGACAGACACGGCACTGCTGCCGATAGCTTATCCGACCTTCTTGAAACAGTATTTCCATCCGGAAACGGAAATCGCATTTTTACCGGAAAGGATTGAAAAGCTGGAGCTATCAATGTCAGGAAACAAGAAAGGTTTAGTTGAGATTGAACTAGGAAATATCTGGCTGGAATAATCGTTCTTAAAGTTCCCCGTTGTCGAAGCCTTTGTTCCTCGGTGAGGAAAGGGTCGTTCATCGGTGAGGAACAAGGTCTTCCTCGGTGAGGAACAAATCTTTCGTCTGAACCACGTCTGAAGCCTTCTGAAAAGGGGTAGCAAACGGAAGAGACAGAAAGGGAAAAGCCGCTGATTTTTAAATAAAAAGTAAAAATAAATCTATTATCAATAACACAGTAATTATGAACAGGAATATCTTAAATCTACGCCATCTGACTGTACTACTTATGTTGTGTACAGCCTTTTTAGGAGGCATCATTCCTGCCTTCGCCCAACAAGGAGGCAAGAAAATCACCGGACAAGTGATTGACGAGAACAAGGAACCGATGATCGGAGTAAGTATCCTCATTGTCGGTACTTCTACCGGAACAGTGACCGATTTCGACGGTAATTATACACTCAATGTGCCACAGGGCAGCAAAGAGTTGCAATTCTCTTATGTAGGATATGAAACAAAGGTAGTACCTGTTCCTGCCAACAGTACTACTTTGAATATCCAGTTGAAAAGTGATTCACAGGTATTGAGCGACGTTGTAGTAATCGGCTATGGTACGCAGCGTAAAAGCGACCTGACAGGTTCGGTAACTAACGTCAGCAGCAAGGACTTCAACATGGGATTGGTCAGCTCTCCCGAGCAACTGATTAATGGTAAGATTTCCGGTGTGCAAATCATGTCCAACAGTGGTTCTCCCACTGCGGGAAGTACGATCCGTGTGCGTGGTGGTGCTTCACTGAACGCTAGTAATGACCCTTTGATCGTACTGGACGGCGTTCCTTTGGAACAGGGAGGCATCAGCGGTAATGACGGGAATTTCCTTAGCCTCATCAACCCGAACGATATTGAAAGTATGACCATTCTGAAAGATGCTTCTTCGACTGCCATTTACGGTTCGCGTGCATCCAACGGGGTTATTCTGATTACTACTAAGAAAGGAAGTTCGGATAAACTGAAGATTACATTCAGTACGACAAATTCCATCCAGACACGTACCAAGCTGGCTGATATGCTAAGTTATGACCAATTTGTCAACACTATCCGTACGCAAGGAACGACTGCCCAACAATCTTTACTCGGCACAGCCCATACGGACTGGAATGATGAGATTTACCAGAATGCTTTCGGTACGGATAATAATCTTAGTATCTCCGGAAAAATTGCTAAAAACTGGCCATTTCGTATATCAGTAGGTTATTACAATCAAAGCGGTTTGTTACGCACAGACAACGCAGAACGCTACACGGGAAGCATCATGGTAACCCCCTCTTTCTTCAAAGACCACTTGAAACTGAATATTAATGCGAAAGGGTCTATTAACAACAACACATTTGGTAACACGAATGCTATCTGGGCAGCTTCTACAATGAATCCAACCATCCCTGTTTATTCAGGACTGGATACTTTTGGAGGATACACGGAAGCAATAGACAATACAGGTGCACCAGCCAACGGTGCTGTAATGAACCCGGTGGGACTTATCAAAATGAATGATTCCCAAAGTAACGTAAGACGTTTCATCGGAAATATCGATGCGGACTATCGTGTTCATTTCTTCCCCGATTTAAAGCTACACGCTACATTAGGTTACGACTATGCACAAGGTAAGGGAAGTGTATATGTTCCGGCGGAAGCTGCACAGAATTACACCACTTCCGGTCTGGATTACAGCTACGGTCCACAGAAGAAAGAAAATCGCCTGCTGACTTTGTATGCCAACTACAACAAATTGGTAGAATCGATTAAAAGTAGTTTTGACGTAACAGCCGGTTACGATTATCAGTACTGGAAAGCTACAACTCCGCTTTACTACGAAATGAACACGCTGGGAGAAATACAAAAGACTTCAAAGGCTAAAGACGAACGCCATGTACTACTTTCATACTACGGTCGTTTGAATTATTCGTTCGATTCACGTTATATGCTAACTACCACCATCCGCCGGGACGCTACTTCACGCTTTGCCAAGAATGTACGTTGGGGTACTTTCCCCTCTGTAGCCTTGGGATGGAGAGTGACAGAAGAATCTTTCCTGAAAGATAATAAAGTATTGAGCAATCTGAAAATTCGTGCCAGTTACGGTGTGACCGGACAACAGGACGGTATTGGTAACTACAATTATCTACCTATCTATACTCAAAGCCAAAATGGTGCGGAAGGTATCATGGGAAATGAATATATTCATACCTACCGTCCCAGCTCTTACGTCCCTGACTTGAAATGGGAAACCACTACTTCATGGAATATAGGATTCGACTTCGGCTTTCTGGAAGACCGTATTACCGGTAGCTTTGACTACTACACTCGCCAAACTAAAGATTTGATTGCAACAGTTCCCGCCGCAGCAGGTACCACCTTCGACCGTAACATCACCACCAATGTGGGAAATGTGGACAGTCAGGGTATTGAATTCAGCGTGAATGCAACTCCTATCCAGACAGAAGACTGGAACTGGGATGTCAGCTTCAACATGACTTGGCAAAAGATGAAGGTAAAAAATCTGTCTTTATCTGCCGGAACTGTCGCTACAAATACTTCAGTAGGTCCATATATCGACAGTTACCAAGTACAAACATTAAGTGAGGGATACGCCCCTTATATGTTCTACGTTTATCATCAACTCTATGATGAAAAAACAGGAAAACCGGTAGAAGGTGCCTATCTTGATGTGAATGGAGACGGACAAATCAACTCTTCCGATTTATATCGTTACCACTCTCCCGCTCCGGATTACATTCTCGGTTTCAGTACTTCACTGCGCTGGAAAAAATGGACCTTGAGTACAAGCTTGCGTGCAAACATCGGCAACTATGTCTATAATGCCATGGCTATGAACGCTGGAGCCTGGGAAACAGTAAGCTACAACTCCTATCAATTGAATAACCTGTCTACAAGTTATCTGAAAACCGGATTCCAGACCCGTCAGTACTTGTCCGACTATTATGTAGAAAATGCTTCTTTCCTGAAAATGGATAATCTATCGTTGAACTATAATTTCGGTCAAATCTGCAAAGGATGTAGCCTGAATGTGAGTGCTATGGTTCAGAACGTATTCTGTATCACCAAGTACAGCGGTGTCGACCCGGAGGTTCCTAATGGTGTGGATAATTCCTTCTATCCACGTCCGCGCACCTTCTCACTGAATGTAGGTTTCAACTTCTAACTATTTAAAAACAAGCGAATCATGAAAAAGATATTATATACAGCCTTCTATTTTTGCAGTGCATTATTGCTGAACTCCTGCATAGGCGACTTAGACCAATATCCGCATGAAGACGAAACATCTTCTACGATATATACCAATGCTGAAAACTATAAAGCCGTTTTAGGTAAGATATATGCTGCCATGGTGACCACCGGACAGGAAAAAGGGGGTGATCCAGACTTGAGCAGTAATAGTGGACAGGATTATATGCGTTGCTTCTTCAACCTGCAGGAATGTGGAACAGACGAGGTGGCCTCTACCTGGTTGTCAGGTGATAATGTGAGTGGATTGACTTATTTAAGTTGGGATGCTAATGATCCTTGGGTATCGGACATGTACTATCGGATTTATTATAACATAGCATTGTGCAATGAATTTCTCCGTAACGCAACCGATGAAAAGCTGGCAGAATTTAGCGAACAGGATCAAGCTGAAATCCGCCATTACCGGGCTGAAGCTCGTTTCATGCGTGCTTTATTCTACTACCATGCAATGGACTTATTCCGCAACATCCCGTTCATAACAGAGAATGACCCGACTGTCGGCTATCTGCCTCCACGTTATACGTCTGCACAAATTTTCAGTTATATAGAATCTGAATTAAATGCCATTACAAATGATATGCTTAGCAAAGGGGATTGTCCTTATGGACGTGCTTCACAAGGAGCCGCCTATACATTGCTTGCCAAACTTTATCTGAACGCAGAGGTGTATATTGAAACGTCGAAGTATACAGAATGTATCGCTGCCTGTCAACAGGCTATCGCACAGGGATATTCATTGGAAGATGACTACAGCAAACTATTCAATGCGGATAATGATAAGCGTACTGCCAACGAAATTATATTCACCTTACCTGTGGACGCTACACATACCGTATCTTGGGGTTCTTCCACCTACATCGTCTGTGGTGCCGTAAGTAATACTTCCGACAAACAGATTCCTGAAAATTATGGTGTGAAAAGCGGTTGGGGAATGTTCCGTGTACGCGGAGAGATTCCGGCCTTATTTAGTGGAACTGATGATAAGCGCTATATGTTCTTCACTGACGGACAAACACAATATCTGGATGTGATAGATAACCAGTCAAACGGATATTTTGTAGAAAAATGGACTAACCTGACAGATGCCGGAGCAACTGCTTCCAACACTGCAGATGGTGGTGTAAATACAGATTATCCTTTATTCCGTTTGGCAGACGTATATCTGATGATGGCGGAAGCTGTGGTACGTGGCGGAACGGGTAGTGATAAAGGAACTGTATTGGGATATATCAATAAACTGCAAGAACGTGCTTATGGCGACGACTCTCATAATAAAGCGGAAGCCGACCTGACACTGGACTTTATCCTGAAAGAACGTGCCCGTGAACTTTATTGGGAAGGATACCGTCGCACCGACTTAATCCGTTTCGGAATGTTCACTACTGACAAATATCTGTGGCAATGGAAAGGTGGTGAAAAAGGTGGCGTAGCTGTAAATAGCAAGTATAATATCTATCCGATACCGGCTACCGAACTGACGGCTAATCCCAATTTATATAATGAAAATTATTAATCATCCTCTAATACAAACGATATATGAAAACTATAAATAGTCTGTTCCTTGCATTGGCGGCTCTCTTTATATGGAGTGCCTGTGAAGATGATGCAGATAAATATTATTTATCGAGCCTGACAGAAAATGAATTGATAGCTTCTACAAACAACATTGTATTGACGGAAGATATCGCACAAAAGAATGTTCTGTCACTGGCATGGACCGACCGGACATTGGCTATCAACAATCCGGATTTCAAACCAACCAACTTATTGAAAACAAGTATACAGGTTGCATTAAACGAAGATTTCTCCGGAACGATCGTTGAGTCTACCGAAACCTCTCTTTCCAAGACTTACAATGGAGCCGAATTAAATATTGTCACCAATAATCTGGGGGTTGAAGCCAATGTAGCCACTAAATTCTATTTCAGACTGAAAGGAACAACGGGGAACAACATCGAACCGGCATATAGCAATGTGGAAGTAATCAACATCACTCCTTATGAACTGGATATGCGTTTCGCCAGCATGCTGGATCAAAACGGCACAGACACCGGTATGAGTTTATTTTCAGTAAATACAGATGGTGTATACAAAGGATTTGTAGGAGTAAATGCCTGGTACAACTTCCTGATTAAAGAAGCCAACGGAACGATCTGGAGAAATGACAACGAAACCGGAATGCCGTTCTTACTAACTACAGCAGGGGATTGGAAATGCTGGTTCCCAGGAGTTGGAGGTTGTTATTATATCACATTTGACACGAATAATAAGCAATGGAACGGAATACAAATACCAACATTGAACGTCAGTGGAGATATCGATGCAACAATGGAATTTAACCAAACAAGCAGAAAATGGACAGCTACATTCAATGCTAATGCAGCCGGAAGTATGACTATCCAAATCAGTGGAACGGGTAAATTATATGACCATACATGTGCCAATCCGAATGATAATGGTGGATACGACATTGATGACACGAAGGCTAAAGATACTCCTATGGCATTCAGCGGCAGCAGCACAGCGTTAAATCTCGGAGAAACAGCTGGAGACATAACAGTTAATGTGCCACAGGCAGGAGAGTGTACACTTTCTATCGATCTAAGCAACCCTCAACAATGGACTGCATCAGTAGAAGAAGGTTCTGTAGAACCAGAGCCGGAACCGGAAGAGGGACAATATTTGTATTTGCCGGGAATCGGCCAAGGTAGCGACTGGACATACGATCATAAAATTGAAGTGTACTATAAGGAAGAACAAAAATATGCAGGTATAGTGGATGTCAACTCACAATACGGAAATTATGCGATGACCCTGTTCTCATCAGGAGATGCATGGGACACCAGCAAAATGTACACCATTGCCAATGATGATTCGGAAAGTACCGCAGAAACTGGAACTCTTGTAAATGAACAAGCAAAGAATATTCCTGCACCTGCTGCCGGTCTTTATCTGTTTGACGTTTCATTAAAAGAGCTGACTTATAAAACTTATGCAGTTGGAAATAACATCTATTGTTATTATGGAATAGAGGGGGATAACAATTTATATCCTATCGCTACAACAGGAACTACCGGAGAATATTCGGGAACGATTACGTTATCACAAGATTCTAACTGGGGTATCAAATTTTATATAAAAGATGACTGGACCGGAGCGTATGGAGGAAGCAATGGAAAACTATATTATAACAGCAACGACGGTATTCCATTGACTGCCGGAACTTATACTATCACAGTCAATCTGATAGACGGTACTTATTCCGCTTCTAATAAATAACCTTTAGATAACAGTATATAATTATGAAACGATTCAAAAATATATTGATGGCTTCCGCACTACTGTGCGGAGCCTTCTTCACAGCCTGTGACGACAATGATGATAAACCGGTATTTCCGGAAAATCAAGATCAAGCCTATGACATGTCCGGTTTTGCTAAAGGAGCCGATGTCAGTTGGTTGACAGAAATGGAAAAGGAAGGTTACAAATTCTATGATGCTGAAGGAAACGGACATGAATGTATGTCACTACTTCGGGATTTGGGCATGAATGCCATCCGTCTACGCGTATGGGTAAATCCCGATCAGGGATGGTCGGAAGAGGAAGGTTTCTTTAATCCGGAAGGATGGTGTGATAAAGACGATGTAGTGACCAAGGCATGGCGCGCTCACAACTTAGGCTACCGTATTATGATTGATTTCCATTATAGTGATATTTGGGCGGATCCGGGACGGCAAGAGAAACCAGCGGCTTGGGCCGACCTATCCTTTGATGAATTAAAACAAGCAGTAGCCGACCATACCACTGAAGTATTAAGTGCAATTAAAGCAAGAGGTATCGATGTGGAATGGGTGCAGGTGGGTAATGAGACACGTACAGGCATGTTAAAACCTGACGGAGCTGCTAGCAGCGGAAAAACCGCCAACTTCGCTCAACTGGTAACAGCGGGATACGATGCCGTTAAAACAATCTACCCGGAAGCTAAAGTTATCGTACATATCGATCAGGGCAATAATCCCAATCGATATATCTGGCTATTTGACGGTCTGAAAGCCGATGGGGGAAAATGGGATGTAATCGGTATGTCTCTTTATCCGGAACCGGATACCCAAGACTGGCGACAATTAAACAATGATTGTATTGCTAATATGAAAAGTCTGATTGAACGATATAATACACCTGTCATGATGTGTGAGCTTGGTATTTACTGGAATTATGAAGAAGCAGAAGAGTTTTTTACCGATTTCATGACTAAAGCTAAAGAAATAGATCAATGCCTCGGTGTTTTCACTTGGGAACCTCAAAGTTACGGTGGTTGGAAAGGCTATCACAAAGGCTTGTTTGACGATAGTGGTAAACCGACTAACGCATTTAATGCTTTCAAGAGATAAGATTATTGAATCATTTTTTATAACTTTACCCCGAATCCAAAATATTTTATACCTGAAAAGCAAAAATGAACATGAAACACCAAAAACAGTTATTAGCTGTACTTTTGATGGGTGCCGCTTGCACATTGCAAGCGCAACGCAGTGAGACGCTGCTCGAGAAAAACTGGAAATTCAGTAAAGGAGATTTTAAAGAGGCTAGCCAGCCGGAGTTTAATGACACTAAATGGGAGTCGGTTGTTATTCCACACGATTGGGCGATTTTCGGTCCATTCGATATGAATAATGACCTACAGAATGTAGCTGTAACACAGAACTTCGAGAAAAAGGCTTCCTTGAAAACAGGACGTACCGGTGGGCTCCCTTATGTAGGCACCGGATGGTATCGAACCAGTTTTGATGCTCCTGCCGATAAGGAGGTGACGCTGCTCTTTGATGGCGCCATGAGCGAAGCACGTGTCTATGTAAATGGAAAAGAAGCTTGTTTCTGGCCTTTCGGCTACAACTCTTTCCACTGTAACGTGACGTCTTTATTAAACAAAGACGGAAAGAATAATACGCTGGCCGTACGTTTGGAAAATCGTCCGCAGTCCTCACGTTGGTATCCGGGAGCAGGTTTGTATCGTAATGTGCATCTGATCGTGACTGATAAAGTGCACGTGCCTGTATGGGGAACACAAATCACAACTCCTCATGTCAGCAAGGACTTTGCAGCCGTACGTCTTCAAACGAAGATTGATAATGCCGGTGAGAAAACACAAATCCGTATAGAAACAGAGATTCTGTCTCCGGACGGAAAAGTGGTTACCAGCAAAGAGAATACGAGCCGCATTAATCATGGACAACCATTCGAACAAAACTTTATTGTAAATGCGCCCGAGCTCTGGTCGCCGGAAAGCCCGTCGCTCTACAAGGCTGTTTCCAAAATTTACGCAGATGATAAACTGGTGGATACTTACACGACCCGTTTCGGTATCCGCAACATTGAATATATCGCTGATAAGGGTTTCTATTTGAACGGAAAACATCGCAAATTCCAAGGGGTATGCAATCATCATGATTTAGGTCCGCTGGGTGCCGCTATTAATGTGGCAGCACTTCGCCATCAGCTTACATTGCTGAAAGATATGGGATGTGACGCTATCCGTACTTCTCATAATATGCCGACTCCCGAACTCGTAGCATTGTGTGACGAAATGGGATTTATGATGATGATTGAACCGTTCGATGAATGGGACATTGCCAAGTGCGAAAACGGTTATCACCGTTATTTCAATGAATGGGCGGAACGTGATATGGTAAATATGCTCCATAATTATCGGAATAATCCGTGTGTGATTATGTGGAGTATCGGTAATGAAGTACCGACCCAATGTAGCCCTGTCGGCTATAAAGTGGCGAAATTCCTGCAAGATATTTGCCACCGCGAAGATCCGACACGTCCTGTCACTTGTGGAATGGATCAGGTTACTTGTGTACTTGCGAACGGATTTGCAGCAATGATTGACATTCCGGGACTTAATTACCGTACCCAACGCTATAAGGAATCTTATGACCAACTCCCGCAGAATCTGATTCTGGGTAGTGAAACTGCTTCTACTGTCAGTTCACGCGGGGTATACAAATTCCCGGTAGAGGATAAGAAAAGTACTAAGTATGAAGACCATCAGTGTTCCTCTTATGATGTGGAAGCCTGTTCCTGGTCAAATATTCCGGACGAGGACTTTGCACTAGCCGACGATAACCATTGGACAATCGGACAATTTGTATGGACAGGATTTGACTATCTGGGCGAGCCATCACCTTATGACACGGATGCATGGCCCAATCACAGTTCCATGTTTGGTATTATCGACCTTGCCAGTCTGCCTAAAGACCGCTATTATCTGTATCGCAGTGTATGGAACAAGGATGCGGAAACCTTGCATATTCTGCCTCACTGGACATGGCCGGGACGTGAAGGCGAAGTGACTCCTGTATTTGTATATACCAACTATCCTACAGCCGAACTGTTTATCAACGGTAAAAGTTATGGTAAACAAAGCAAGAATAATAGTTCGTTGAAGAACCGCTATCGTCTGATGTGGATGGATGCTGTATATGAACCGGGAGAAGTAAAAGTAGTAGCCTATAACAAAGAAGGAAAAGCTGTAGCGGAAAAAGTGGTTCGCACTGCCGGAAAACCTCATCATATCGAACTGGTCAGCAACCGTAACGAATTGACTGCAGACGGAAAAGACTTAGCGTATGTGACTGTGAAAGTTGTAGACAAAGATGGTAACCTCTGCCCTACTGATAATCGTCAGATTAACTTCTCTGCAAAGGGAACCGGTAAATATCGTGCCGCTGCCAATGGCGACCCGACAAATCTGGAACAATTTCATCTTCCGAAGATGCATGCTTTCAACGGAATGTTGACAGCTATCATACAAGCTGGTGAAACTGCCGGAGAAATTGTATTTACAGCCAAAGCAAATGGAGTGAAAGCCGGAAATATTCGTATTCAAACGAAATAAGGTACACGCTTTATAATATCTGATAAGCCACCGGATTTCTTAACTAAAGAGAAGTCCGGTGGTTTTCATATATAATATACTGGATTTTTCACTTTTACGAGAAAAGAAGCAGGTAAATACAGGTTAATATCTATCTTTGCCAAAGAAAACGTTACAGATATGTCGCACAGGATTCACTTCCTTATTTTTACAGGTCTTTTACTGATGTTCTGTTCATGCCGGAAAGAAAACAGGTTTGAATGGCAAGTAAATCAAAGACACATGGAAGTATCTCTGAACAAAGAATCTGATTCGCTCTATGTCATTCATTTGAATACAGACCAACCCTCCCACTCTGTTTGGAAATTGCCTTATCCTGTCTATCAATTTGATTATGGAGATGTTACAGGAGACGGGATGCCGGAAATTATTGTGGGGGTTATCAAGCCTACCCGATTCGATCCCAAACCCGACAAGCGGTTATTTATTTACCGGATTGCAGATGAAGCGTATATCCGCCCACTTTGGTTAGGTTCGAGGGTAGCACAACCTTTGGAAGATTTTAGAGTGATTCGTGGACATACTCCTGTATTGATACGCACCATGGAACGGGAACGAAGTGGAAAATTTCTGATAGCGGAATATGCATGGAGAGGTTTTGGTCTGGATTTTAAGGGATATCTGAAACGCGAGACAGAAGAAAAGGAGGCCAAACGCATTCTTGAACGTTAACGTTAGATACTATCATTTATATATGGATATTTATAGAATAATGAAAAACATGAGACGACTATTATTACTGTCCTGTACACTGATTCTTATTCTCTGCGGATGTAAGAACAAGAATAAAAACACCTCAACGGCATTGGCACAAGATACTGTTACGACTGCCACTTCATTATTGACCGATACGGTTCTACCTCAATCTATTGATTTGAAGCAGGATATCAGTCGTTACTCTTTTCAGGAGTTGCGTTTATTACGTAGTTATCCATACGCTATACACGGTTATCATTTTATGGAAGCGGACATCAATGCTTTCTTCTCGGCCAATACGAAATGGTATAATGATCTTGTCTGGAAGTTATGGGAAGAATCGGAGGCAGACGGAGAGAATAAATTTCCGGAAAACTATGATGAAGTCAAACTGACGGCTGAAGAGGAGGCTTTCGTAGAACGCATCGATGCTCGCATGGCAGAAATGCGTCAGCAACAGTTTACTCAACGAGACTCTTATTATTTAGGAAATGCAAATAATATAGTCAACCTGTTCCAATTCAAAGATATAGACGAGGCATTACTAGCCAAGTTGCAACAGAACAACTTTGCCATTACAGAGGGAAGTAACTTACAGTTATTTCATGCTTATGAAGAGAATGACTATCGCCAAGTGCCCAATTTCATCACCACTGACTTATATTTACAGGCATTTCACATGTATTTCTCTTATGTACTGAAAAGTCTGGAGAAACAACACATCATTCCTACTTTGGAAAGACTATGTCTATCACTCAACGCAACTTGCATAAGCATCTCCCGCCAGACAGAAGACGAATCTCTGAAAGATATAGCAGAATATGCCGCTACTTTTTATGCTATCCCTTATTATTTGCTGACAAAGGAAACGCCCAATCTCCCTGCTAAATATCAAAAAGCATATCAACAGGAAATAGAACATATTAATGCACAAGAAGATGATTTCTCGGAATTTCTTTCATACAAAGAGGCATACTTCCCATACAGTCTTTTCAAACCACGCGGACATTATACCCGTGAACCCCAATTACAGGCATACTTTCAGGCTATGATGTGGCTTCAAACTGCCTGCTTCTGCAGAGAACAACAAGAACAGCTCAAACAAGCAATCTTTCAGGCTACCGTACTATCTACTTATAAGGATATGGCCAGGACACCGCTAATAGAACTATACCAACGAGTCTATACACCACTTACTTTCCTGATGGGTGAGACTGATAATCTTTCTCTTCTCGATATTGCACAGATTCTGAAGAAAAATAAAGCAGAATATACTGAAGATGCATTGACTCCGGTTCAAATAGAAAAGGTGAATCAAGCGCTCATTGAACTGGCAAAAAGTAAGAACAGGATAAAACCTAAAATAGAAATCTCCTGCCGGGACAAAATCAACTTTATGCCACAAAGATATCTGGCAGATAATGAAATACTTCAGGAATTGGTAGACGTCACTCCAAACAGCAAACGTGCTTATCCGAAAGGATTGGATGTCTTTGCTGCTTTCGGAGTAAACTCCGCCGAGACTTTACTGACTGATGTTTACAAAGAACCGGACAACTGGAACCAGTATACCGTAGAATTACAAAAACTGAAAGATAAATTCAAAGCTTCCCAGCCTGCGCAAGTATCTGTCTACGAATTATGGATGAAAAGTCTGTTCACCATGCAGAAAACGGATAAGAGCCAGCCGGGATTTATGCAAACGCCCGAATGGGGATACAAGAATCTGAATACAGCTCTGGCATCTTGGGCTGAATTGAAGCATGACGCGATCCTTTACGGAGAACAGCCCATGGCAGCAGAATGTGGAGGCGCCGGACCTCCTGATCCGATCGTAGTGGGATATGTAGAACCGAATCTTCCTTTCTGGAAGAAAATGTCAGGGATTCTACAAGCCACCCAACTGGTTCTGCAACAAAGCAATTGCCTGACAGATGACTTGAAAGGAAAAACAGAGCAGCTGCAAGACTATGTCAGCTTTCTGATTCAAGTAACAGAAAAGGAACTGCGGAGAGAAAAACTGACCGAACAAGAATATCGCACTCTTGAGTATATGGGAAGTAGTATAGAATATTTCACTCTGTCTGTACTCGATCCTGATTTACATCTGGATAACTGGTCATTAGTGCAAGGTCCGGACAAGTCGATAGCTGTAGTGGCTGATATTTATACCCGCAACGTGAGGGGATGTGATAAGAATGGAGTACTGCATGTAGCAACAGGAAATGCCAACAATATCTATGTGGTAGTAGAAATAGAGGGTAATCTCTATCTTACCCGTGGTGCCACATTTAGTTACTACGAGTTTGTCCAGCCACTGGATACTCGGCTCACGGACGAAGAGTGGCAGAAAATGCTGGAAGAAAAGAAAGCGCCTGCCGTCCCGGAATGGATGAAAAATATCCTGCTGGAGAAAGAACCTAAAGTAGATGACAGAGTTTTTTATAGTTCAGGATGCTAATATCCTTTTCCCGAATTAACCGGATTATAGGTGGTATAAGCCTATTATTGCTTACTGCCTGCCAGCACCCGTCAGAAGAATGTCTCTCTATCGCTTTCACCGGAGATGTTCTTCTGGACAGAGGGGTACGCCAACAGATTCAACGGGGAGGTGTCAAAGATTTATTTGCGTCGGTAGCTCCTCTCTTTCATCAAATGGACGCTACGGTTATCAACCTGGAATGTCCCGCCACTTCCGTTCATTCACCGTTACACAAGAAATATATCTTTCGTGCGGAACCGGGATGGATGGAAGAATTGGCTAAAGCTGGCATCAGTCATGCGGCTTTAGCGAATAATCATACTATGGATCAGGGGCGAAGTGGATTGATAGATACTTATCAGCATCTCTTATCGGCAGGAATCACTCCGATAGGATATGGTAATACTTCTTCCGAAAGTTGCCAACCTGTAGTGATAAAGAAAGGAAAAATTAAAGTAGCACTCTTCAATTCAGTTACACTTCCTTTGGAAAATTGGGTATATTTAGAAAATGATCCCGGTATCTGCCAGCAACCAATAGAAGAGATGGAAAAGGAAATCAAGAATTTCAAGCAAGAGAATCCCGAAAGTTATGTGGTGGTTATTCTACATTGGGGAATGGAATATCAGTCCTCCCCTACTCTTAGCCAAAGAAAAGGAGCACGCCGGCTTATCCGTGCAGGTGCGGATGCCATCATCGGACACCATCCGCATGTCATTCAGAAAGAAGAATATTTTAAAGGTAAGCCTATTTTCTATAGTCTAGGCAACTTCGTGTTCGACCAACGAAAACCGGAAACATCACAAAGCCTGATTGTGCAGCTCAATTTCACCTCTATAGGATATAGTATAAAACTTCATCCTGCAACAATTAATAATTGCAAACCGGAATTACAATAATCAGACAAAACCAAAGGGGATAACTGCCAACATTATACTATTTACCAACAAATATCATCATCCCTCTATCTTGAAATCCACTAGATTTTGCACATTAAATAGCTTTCCAGAAAGCTTGGAAATCGCGATATCTACCGTAACAAACCAGCTCATCTCCCTCTTCCACTTTCTCATCCGCCGGTAATTCATTCTTTACATGAAGCTCCATTAAAGAAATGCCCAAGCAATTGGTTATTTTATTGGCTCTCTTCAACCCTATCATCTTTAAATGAAACTCTTCATCCAAATTCAATTCATTCACAAAATATCCTACAAATTTCTCCGGAACCGTGAACTTCACAACATAATAATCCTGATCGATGCGGAATCCTTCCATATTCGTTCCAAAATCAAGCAATTGCACCAAGCTGCGGGCAGCATCTTCTTCCGGAGTCAGGATTCGCTCAAGTTCAAAAGCCTCAAGCACCGCTTTATGTACGGCATCAATAGCACGGGCAAAGATTCGGGGAACCTTTTTCTGCTTCAATAGGGCAACAACACGTATCGATGCACCAAAATTCTCACCAATCGCTACAATTACTATATCCACACTATTTAATGGCAACACTGATAATGATTGTTCGTCAGTGGCATCAATGACAAAAGCCGTAGCAACCTTATCTTTGATTGAATCTACACGACTTTCACTAATATCCGCACCAATAATCTCGTGCCCTAATGCAGACAATTCCTCTGCCAACACATGGCCGTAATTTCCTAAACCGATAATAATATACTTCATATCTTTAGTTTATTATAATGTTATCACTCGGATAACGGTATTTTGTATTCTTTTTCTGTTTGACAATTCCCAACATCAATGTTATCAATCCCACACGTCCGATAAACATCAACAAAGATACCAACAACTTACTGGCATCACACAAATGAGGGGTCAGATTCAGACTGGATCCCACAGTACTAAGTGCAGAGACACATTCGAAAGTCAATGCCATAATGGAAACACCCGGTTCGAGTATGCTCAATGTGAAAATAAAAATGAATAACACTCCCAATGACATGACTACTGTTGCATTAGAACGCCGGATTGAATCGTAAGATAATTCTCTGCCAAACACCTCTACCCGTTCAGTACCACGCAATACGGCTACAAGATTCAGAACCACAACTGCAAAAGCGTTCACTTTCACACCACCTGCCGTAGACTGTGAACCACCGCCAACCCACATCAAGAATAGATAAACCAACAAAGTCTGCACGCTCAACGATGCCAGATCGACACTACTGAAACCGGCTGTTCGCGGACAAGTAGCATTAAAGAAGGCTTGAGTCCATTTGTCTGCCAAAGGCATACCGGCAAAGGAAGCATTCCACTCAAAAGCAGCAATAGCTAATGTACCGATTAATAAAAGCAGGAAAGTCATGATTAACACAATCTTCGTATTCAGGTTATAAAGATGCTGCATTTTGTGACGATCCAGTTTGCGTGTACGGACCAATTTCCAGAAACGACGTAGGTGATATAATACAATATCCTTGAAATTGACAAGAATGGGGAAGCCGATACCACCGAAGATTATCAGCAAAGAAACAGAAATAAACAGTCCATTATGATTGGTCATCACCATCGGATTTCCTAAATTACCGGAAAGCGTAGAAAAGCCCGCATTACAAAAAGCTGATATAGAGTGGAAAGCTGCAAAACCTAACTCGTTTTCCAAAGTCATTCCCAACGTACCGTGAATACTAAACCAAATCGAGACCATGCCAATCCCTTCAATTACCAAGGTGAAGCCTAATATATATAGTAAGGTGGACAGCAAAGATCCTAACGAATTGGAACTAACCATATCACGCACAACAAGCTGATTATAAATGGAGGTGTTTCCCATGAAGAACATGGCAAAGAAACTAGTTAATGTCATCACTCCTAATCCTCCAATCTGAATCAACAGGATAATGACAACTAATCCGGAAGTGGTGAATGTAGTGGATACATCTACCGGAACCAAACCTGTAACACATACGGCACTGGTAGCCGTAAATAAAGAGTCTACCCAGGTAATACCATTCACCGTGCAGCGCGGAAGCATCAGTAGACCTGCTCCAATCAGGATAATAGCCATAAAACTGACTGCTAATATCAAAGACGGATTGGTACGCCGTCCCAACAGGCGCACCAGACCATTGGACAAGTTGAGGAAAGAAAGGACTAATAATAACAGGAGATGATAAAACTTCCCATGCAGGAATTCCCAAATCTGCAAAATAGCTCCTTCTTCTTCCGGGCGGTGAAAAATGACGGGTATTAGAGTAAGATATAATAACCCGCTTAATATCCAGGCTAATCGCCGGTATTGTTTTTTAGTATTCCGGTATTCCAGTGAAATATGTAAAGTAACATCAATCAGAAAGATAATCCAGACTGTTTTATACAATGTCTGCAAATTAGCCACTTCATCTACGGATAAGGGAAAGCCGTGTTCATATACTACTCCGACAATCAACAACAGAGATGCCAGATAGGTGAGTGCTTCTACCAGTCCTAACAGGATACGTACATAGGGTTTTAGCAGTTTATTTTGATACAATAAAAACTTATGATAAATCTTCATATCATCTTTTTTAACAGGGTCGTGCAAACTTAAGTAAAATAACAATCAGAACCGATTCTTTGTTGACAAAATTTTCTGAATATTAAAAAAATGAGTACTTTTGGCAACAAGAAACTAAAAAACTACAATATTATGAGTGAAAAAAGAAAACGGTATATTTTACCCGAAGAAGAAATTCCACACTACTGGTACAACATTCAGGCTGATATGGTAAACAAACCTATGCCTCCGTTGCATCCGGGAACCAAACAACCGCTGAAAGCGGAAGACTTGTATCCGATTTTCGCTAAAGAGCTGTGCCATCAGGAACTGAATCAAACCGATGCATGGATCGAAATACCGGAAGAAGTACGCGAAATGTATAAGTACTATCGCAGTACTCCGCTGGTTCGTGCTTACGGATTGGAAAAAGCACTCGGTACTCCGGCTCATATCTATTTTAAGAATGAAAGTGTCAGCCCTATCGGTTCACATAAGTTGAACTCCGCATTAGCACAGGCTTATTATTGCAAAGAAGAAGGAGTTACCAACATCACCACTGAAACCGGTGCCGGACAATGGGGAGCCGCTCTTTCTTATGCAGCTAAGGTTTTCGGTTTGGAAGCTGCTGTTTATCAGGTAAAAATCAGTTATGAACAAAAGCCATACCGCCGCAGCATCATGCAGACTTTCGGAGCACAGGTGACCCCTTCTCCATCCATGTCTACCCGTGCCGGCAAGGATATTCTGACTAAGCACCCTACTTACCAGGGTTCATTGGGAACAGCCATTTCAGAAGCTATCGAACTGGCACAAATGACTCCCAACTGTAAATATACGCTCGGGTCTGTGCTTAGCCATGTTACTCTTCACCAGACCATTATCGGACTGGAAGCCGAAAAACAGATGGAAATGGCAGGCGAATATCCGGATATCGTAATCGGTTGTTTCGGAGGTGGTTCCAACTTCGGAGGTATCTCTTTCCCATTCATGCGTCACACGATACAGGAAGGAAAAAAGACTCGTTTCGTTGCTGCCGAACCGGCATCTTGTCCGAAACTGACACGTGGTAAATTCCAGTATGACTTCGGTGATGAAGCCGGATATACTCCGTTGCTACCGATGTTTACCTTAGGACACAATTTTGCTCCGGCCCATATCCATGCCGGCGGTCTTCGCTATCATGGTGCAGGTGTCATCGTTTCACAGTTGCTCAAGGACAATCTGATGGAAGCAGTAGATATACAGCAATTGGAATCTTTCGAAGCTGGTTGTCTGTTTGCACAATCTGAAGGTATTATTCCGGCTCCAGAGTCCAGCCACGCTATTGCAGCAGCTATCCGCGAAGCTAACAAATGCAAGGAGACAGGAGAAGAAAAAATAATCCTGTTTAATCTTTCCGGACATGGCCTGATCGATATGACTTCTTATGATAAGTATTTGGCCGGTGATTTGGTAAACTATGCATTGACTGATGATGATATTCAGAAGAATTTAGACGAGATAGGAGATTTAGCTAAATAATAAATAGCCTACTAGTTTCGAGTTTCGCCACTGATTACACAGATTAACACAGACTTTTGTATCGAAAATCTTCGAATTACATTTAAGTCCATGTTAATCTGTGAAATCGGTGGCATTTTTTCCATCCTCCTATATTTTCTTTCTCTCTGTTGAACACCTCCATACACCCACTGTACAGACTGGAAAGATTGTATAGTTTTCCGGTCAATTCATGGGGTATATCAAAGATTTCACTATCTTTGATGCCATTATTAATCTTATGAACTAATAATGAGCAGCCTTAACAAAATAGCAATCTGTCTACTTTTTCTATGCGCAGGGGTTAATTATGCTTTTTCTGATATTCCGGAGCAAATCAACTTCTCCTATATCTCTATTAATGAAGGATTGTCACAAAGTACTGTATTCTCTATCGACCAGGACCAACGAGGCAATATGTGGTTCGCAACTTATGACGGAGTAAACAAGTACGATGGGTATTCATTTACAGTTTATCAGCATAATGAAGATGATCCGAACAGCATCGCTAATGACATTTCGCGAATCGTAAAGGCTGACAGTCAGGGACGGGTTTGGATCGGCACGCGGGATGGTTTGTCATATTATGATGAAGAGAAGGATAAATTCAGAAATTTCTTCTACGAAAAGAAGGGGAAGAAGCTGCAAATCAACGGTATTGCGGAGATCTCACCGGAACAACTGCTCATAAGTACACAGGAAGGTCTGACTATGTTCGATATTAAAGAATCACGATTCGTTGATGATTCTTTTAGTACGGCTATGCATAAGATAGTGGCTTCTGCTCTTTACAGGCAGGGCGATATTATCTATATTGGTACCCCGGTTGACGGGCTTTACAGCTATTCCATTTCTCAAAAGAAACTGGAAAGAATTACTCCGATAACAGGCACTAAGCAGATTCAAGCCATTTTGCAACAATCGCCTACCCGCATCTGGATAGCCACCGAAGGAGCCGGTCTACTTCTATTTAACCCGAAAACACAAGAAGTCAAGGCCTATCATCATTCTTCTTCCAATCCTAAAAGTATCAGTTCCAATTATATCCGTTCCCTGGCATTGGATTCGCAAAATCGCCTATGGATAGGAACATTCAATGATCTGAACATTTATCATGAAGGAAACGATTCTTTCGTTTCTTACAGCAGCAGTCCGGTAGAAAGCGGCAGTCTGTCACAGCGTTCGGTCCGCAGTATCTTTATGGATTCGCAGGGTGGAATGTGGCTTGGAACCTATTTCGGAGGACTAAACTATTATCATCCGATCCGCAACAGATTCAAGAATATTCAGCGTATTCCATATAAGAATTCGTTAAGTGACAACGTAGTCAGTTGCATTACCGAAGATAAGGATAAGAACTTATGGATAGGAACGAATGATGGGGGATTGAATCTATATAATCCCAAGACACAACAGTTTACGCACTATATCTTACAGGAAAACGAACGGGAAATCGGTATTGGTTCCAACAATATTAAAGCCGTATATGTAGATGAACAAAAATCGCTTGTATATATAGGAACACATGCTGGTGGCCTGACTGTTCTCCACCGCAACAGTGGACAAATGGAAAGTTTCAACCAGCTGAATAGCCAGTTGGTCAATGAAAATGTGTATGCCATTCTTCCTGACAAGGAGGGTAGTATCTTATTAGGAACTTTAAGTGCACTGGTTAGTTTTAATCCTGAGAAACGGAGCTTCACCACCATAGATAAAGAAAAAGACGGTACGCCATTTACTTCACAACGAATCACAATCCTGTTCAGAGATTCTCGTAAACGTCTTTGGATCGGTGGTGAAGAAGGTATATCAGTCTTTCAGCAGGAAGGAATCGAAATAGAAAAAGCTCCTATCCTTCCGGAATCATCTGTAACAAAGATGTTTACCAATTGCATTTATGAAGCAGCCAATGGCATCATTTGGGTAGGTACACGTGAAGGTTTCTACTGTTTTAATGAAAAAGAGAAGAAAATCAAACGATATACGACTGCTAACGGTTTACCCAATAATGTGGTTTACGGTATTCTGGAAGATACCTTTGGGCGTCTCTGGGTAAGCACCAACCGTGGTATCTCCTGTTTCAATCCGGAGACAGAGAAGTTCCGCAATTTTACGGAATCCGACGGGTTGCAAAGTAATCAGTTTAATACTTCTTCATTCTGCCGCACCTCTAACGGGCAAATGTACTTCGGGGGTATCAATGGTATCACAACTTTCCGCCCGGAACTCCTACTGGACAACCCTTACACTCCTCCGGTAGTCATCACTAAACTTCAACTGTTTAACAAAACAGTCCGTCCGGATGATGAAACCGGTATCTTGACTAAGAATATCAATGAAACAGAAAGTATCACGCTAAAATCATGGCAAACGGCTTTTACGCTTGAATTTGTGGTATCCAACTATATTTCAGGTCAACACAATACTTTCGCTTATAAATTGGAAGGATATGATAAAGAGTGGTATTATCTGACAGACAAACGTACTGTCTCCTATTCCAACTTGCCACAAGGTACTTATCATTTTCTGGTAAAAGCTGCTAATAGTGACGGGAAATGGAATACCGTTCCTACGATGTTAGAAATCATTGTTCTCCCTATATGGTACAAGACCTGGTGGGCAATCGTGCTTTTCCTCGCTATTTTTATCGGCTTTATCACTTTCGTCTTCCGCTTCTTCTGGATGCGTAAAAGCATGGAAGCAGAGCTAGAGATTGAACGTAGGGACAAGGAACATCAAGAAGAAATCAACCAGATGAAGATGCGTTTCTTCATCAATATTTCCCATGAGCTTCGCACGCCGTTGACTCTTATCTTAGCTCCTCTACAAGAAATAATCAATAAGATCAGTGACCGCTGGACTCGTAATCAGCTGGAGTATATCCAACGCAACGCTAATCGCCTGCTACATCTTGTCAATCAATTGATGGATTATCGCCGCGCCGAATTGGGAGTTTTCGAGCTAAAAGCAAAGAGAGAGAATGCTCATCAACTAATACAAGATAATTTCTTGTTTTATGATAAACTGGCACGCCACAAAAAAATTACCTATACTCTCCATTCCGAATTGGAAGATAAAGAGGAACTTTTTGATCCTAATTATCTGGAGCTGATTGTTAATAACCTGCTTTCAAATGCTTTCAAATATACGGAAAGCGGTCAAAGCATTACTGTGACATTGAAAGAGGAAAATAATTGGTTGATACTGCAAGTTAGTGATACCGGTATTGGTATTCCCATCAACAAACAGGGGAAAATATTCGAACGTTTTTATCAGATAGAGAGCGAGCACGTAGGAAGTGGTATCGGTCTTTCACTGGTACAACGCCTGGTAGAATTGCACCATGGTCGTATCGAACTGGATAGTGAAGAGGGTAAAGGCAGTACTTTCTCTGTTTATCTGCCACAAGACATAAATACCTACAAACCCTCCGAACTAGCTTCTAATGACACTCTGAATGAGGAAGGACAGGTATATTCCACCAACTCGAAAGAAATGTATTTCATTGATACGGAAAAGGTCGAAAACGAAACGATCGAAGGCGGTGACAAGAAGCGTGGCACTATTCTTATTGTAGAAGACAATAATGAAATCCGCCATTATCTTAGCAGCGGACTAGCCGAACTCTTCAATACGCTGGAAGCCGGAAATGGTGAAGAAGCTTTGGAAAAACTGAAAGACAATGAAGTTGACATCATTGTAACTGATGTCATGATGCCTGTGATGGATGGTATCAAATTATGCAAGAATGTGAAGCAAAATATCCGTACCTGTCATATTCCCGTGATTATCCTGTCTGCTAAAAGCGAAGTCAAAGACCAGATGGAAGGTCTGCAAATGGGTGCGGATGATTATATCCCGAAACCATTCTCACTTGCTATCCTGACTACGAAGATACAGAATATGATGCGTACCCGTAGACGTATGCTTGAACGGTATTCCAAATCCCTAGAAGTGGAACCGGAAAAGATTACGTTTAACGCCATGGATGAAGCTTTACTAAAACGTGCTGTAGCGATTGTAGAAAAGAATATGGATAATATTGAATTCTCTACTGACGAATTTGCCAGAGAAATGAATATGAGTCGTTCTAATCTGCATCTTAAATTGAAAGCCATCACAGGCGAATCGACTATTGACTTTATACGCAAGATTCGTTTCAATGAAGCAGCAAAATTACTGAAGGATGGCCGCTATACAATAGCAGAGGTCAGCACAATGGTAGGTTTCAATACGCCGTCTTATTTTGCTACGAGTTTCAAGAAGTATTTCGGATGTTTGCCTACGGAGTATATTAAGAAAGCGAAAGGATAAGTTGAGGAAATATTTTTGTTACATTTACTGCAAACTAAACAAATATGAAATCCAAAAATATCATGGTTTTTACAGAATACAATCCATAAAAACCATGATATTTTTGGATTTGAAGAAAAAAAGACCGAAATTTGTTCTTAAGTTAAAGGAGGTAGACTATGATAGCAAGAACATTAGAGCAAACGATTCAAGAAAAGTTATGGCAAGATAAGGCAATTATAATAATGGGGCCTCGTCAAGTTGGGAAAACCACCTTGCTGAAACAAATGTTCAAAGATAACAACGATGTGCTCTGGTTGAACGGAGACGAACAAGATACCCGCAGCCTATTCGAGAACATATCGGCAACCCGCTTGAAATACATATTCGGGCAAAAGAAAATCATTATTATCGATGAAGCACAACGCATCGAAAATATAGGATTACGCCTGAAACTGATTACCGATCAAATAAGCGGAATACAACTGATTGCTACAGGAAGTTCCTCTTTCGACCTGCCAACAAAGTAAATGAACCTCTGACCGGAAGAAAATGGGAATATAAAATGTATCCTCTTTCTTTCAAAGAAATGGTCAATCATCATGGTTTACTGGATGAGAAACGTCTTATCCCCCATCGCCTCGTTTATGGTTATTATCCGGATGTCGTTACACATCCCGGTTCAGAAAGCGAAATACTAAAACAGCTTTCCGATAGCTACTTATATAAAGATATTCTGGACTGGGAGCATATCAAGAAAGCTGATAAAATTATGAAACTTCTTCAGGCATTGGCCTTTCAAACTGGTTCGGAAGTTTCTTATAATGAATTAGGACAATTGTGTGATCTCGATCCCAAGACAGTGGAACGCTACGTGATATTACTCGAACAATCATATATAATCTTCCGGCTGGGTTCATTCAGCAGAAATCTAAGAAATGAATTAAAAAGCAGCAGAAAAATATATTTCTATGATAATGGAATACGCAATGCTGTAATCGCTAATTTCTCGTTGGCGGAAACTCGTTCAGACATAGGAGCTTTATTCGAAAACTTCCTCGTTTCAGAACGTATCAAATACCTCCAATATAACCGTTTATGGCATAATACATGGTTTTGGCGCACAACAGCTATGCAGGAAATTGATTTAATAGAAGAGGGAGATGGAAAACTAATGACTTATGAATTCAAATGGAATCCTAAACGTTCTGCCAAGTTCCCCAAAGCTTTTTCAGACAATTATCCTGAAGCAACTTTCACCGTGATTACTCCTGACAATATAGAAGAATTTCTATTGTAGATACAAGGTAAAACTTTGTACACAACAAACAGCCTCAATATAAGACAGTACTTTTCTTTTTTTCAGTAGGGATTTAAATTAAATGCTACATAGTGAAAAAATATCTATCATAAGTATCATTCATTTTAATAATCATTTCATTATCAAAAGAATAAGTATGATAGATAGCTTTTTAAAAAGGTATCTATCATACTTTTACCAGCAAAAACAGGTTATCTATCATCAACAAAATAGCCGAATAAAGGCCCTATATGCATAAGATAGCTTGTTTTTATTGCAATGAACCTGTATAAATCCGATGATCGTGGCTTGATAATCCAACTTTAACGGTGATAAGTTTATAGCCCACGTATGCAGGCTGTACAGCCCACGCTTGTAAACCATGCAGCCTACAGATGCGGGCTGTACAGCCTGCATACGTGGGCTATAGAAACATTACCGCTCCCAATAGATTATTAAGCTGTCAAATACAGGTTGTCATCCTATAAAACGTGCATTCTTATGCCTTTAAATGGGTAATCTCACCTAATACTACACTAAAATAGACAAAGTATAGGCATGATAGATAGCTGTTTTTTGCAATAAAACTATGATAGATACCTTTTTAAAAAGGCATCTATCATAGTTATTCTTCTGATAATGAAATGATTATTAAAATGAATGATACTTATGATAGATATTTTTTCACTATGTAGCATTTAATTCAAATCCGTACGAAAATGAATTAGTTTATTTCATGAATTGAACAGGACAAAGTTTACATTATGATATATAAAAGACTTACTATCAGCCTAAAAAAACATTTCTTTAGACATTATTGATATATGATTCAACAATATTAATATCAAAAAATCATTTTTTGAACAAAGTGTGAACAAGACAAATCATCAGCCATAAATAAATAGATTACATTTGCAAACAATAAAATATAACTTTTAATAATTAAAACCTAATAAAGTATGAAGAACATCTTCTTTATTTGTATGTTCGGTCTGCTAGCATTTACTGGATGCTCAGACAACGAGGAGGAAATATTGACCGGAGGCAATATAGACATAGATATGCTTCCTCCTAATCAGCCTAATGATGTGATCGATGAAAAACTATTTGCAGTTATCAATCTTGATTATCCAGGACTGGAAAAAGCCAAAGAATTTTATAATTCAGGGAAATACTACTATGCAGTAAATGAATTATTAGAGTATTACAGAAATCGAACAAGTGTCATCAACCCTAATATCCAACTGATGAACACACCAATTACTGCATCTGAACAAAATATAGCTGATCAAGCATTAGAAAACAGATTTTATGTTAGAGGTTTTGCAGAGCGAGTCGAAGATGGAAAAGAGATCTATTATTCTTTTACTAAAGATAATAAAATAGACTGGTCGTTCATTCCCAGTAAAGTCACTGACCAAGAATTTAAATATCAGATTCATCGCCATCAATGGATGCTCCCACAAGCAAAAGCCTATCGCACAAGTCGTGATGAAAAATATGCAGAATCATGGATCAATGTTTACTCGGATTGGCTTAAGACTTTTCCTTATGAAGAAGGAACAACATTCCCCGAAGAAGGAGGACAAGAGAATGATGTTGATTATCAATGGAAAGGTTTACAGGTAGCTGAAAGAGTTATCTCACAAATAGATATCATGACTTATTTCATTCAATCTAAAAATTTCACGCCAGAATGGCTCTCTGTCTTCTTGACAGCATTTGCCAAAGAAGTAGAATGTATTCGTTTGAATTATTATAAAGAAGGTAACATTCTGGTTACCCAAGCACAAGCTGTAGCAATGGCAGGCATACTCATGCCTGAGTTCAAGAATGCTAATGAATGGCTATCAGAAGGTTCTCAGAAACTAGGAGAACAAATAGATAAACAGTTCCTTGCAGATGGAGTACATTACGAATTTGATATTAGCTACCACGTTGGTGCCATCTCTGATTTTTATGAAACTTACAGAATAGCTCAATTAAATAATAAAGCCGGCGGATTTCCGGCAGGATACCTTGAGAAGTTAAAATTACCAGCTCATTTTGTCATGGATATCACTTATCCCAATTACAGTGTAGAAAACTTTAATGATACCCGTTCCAGTCGTTTAGGAAAAAGTGTACTCATTAAAAATTTCAAAAAGTATGCAGAAATGTTCCCAGATGATCAAGAAATACAATGGGTGGCTTCAGAAAGACTAAGTGGATCCACACCTACTTATTTACAAAAAGCTTATACGAATGGAGGGTATTATATTCTGCGTAATAAATGGGATGACCAATCTATGATGATGATACTAAAAAACAACAATACTAATAAAAAATATCACTGTCAACCAGATAACGGTACATTTAGTTTATATAAAGGAGGACGTAATTTCTTCCCTGACGCAGGGTCATACGCATACAGTGGGAGCGATAGAGAGAGCTATCGCGAAACAGCCAGACATAACACGTTAACCATAATGAGTAAAACAATACCTGACGATAGTATGAAAGGAAAATTGCTTCAATTAACAACAAAGACGGATGAATCAACATCCTATGATGTCTTGGTTACTGAAAATCCGACATATACTGTTTCAGCTGAAAAACATCTGAATTTGACCCATCGCCGTTCTGTATTTTTTGTTAATCAAAAGTTCTTTGTTATAGTAGATGAAGGATATGATACCACAGCAGACCATAACAGTAACATCAATGTGAATTTTCATTTATGTCCTATTGAAAACGCATCAAGCGATGTTGTAATAGACGAAGGACAAAAAGACAGCCATATTTACGGTGCACATACGGCTTTTAGCGACAATAATAATATCATGCTTAGAACCTTTGTTGAAACAGCCAACAATTATAGCGCATCCGTAAAAACGACTAATACTTCTAATGATATAGGACAAAAAACCGAACGTAAAGGTTATCAAGTTACCATACGCAAACCTAAAATAGAAAATGGTGCTGCAAGATTCATCAGTATAATATACCCAATTAATGAAGGTACGGAAGCAGCAAACATCAATATGACAGCCACATTTACAGATATAGCAGATGATGAGGTCGCTGGAACATTCCATGCAAATGGAACATCAGTAAAAGTAATTATTGATAATAAAGAATATAATTTGTCATACACACTTAATTAATATATCTAAGAAATGAAACATACATTATTAAAAACCAAATCAAGGCTTATAATGAGTCTGATGATAGTTATAATGGGTGTAGTTTATACATCTTGTGATGATACAGAAACTACCGATTCTACTAAATTCACAATATTCTACTCAGGCATGACTGATATAGGTCCTTCGATGAGTGGAAGAATTAGTAGCCCAACTTATAAAGGAAATACACCTTCTGACTTTGCTATAACCAAAGTTACTTTAAAAGGTGAAGCCTATTCCGGAGATTGTTTTACTATCGACCCGAATGATGGATTCATATCTATAAATAGCACCAAAGATATGCAAGTTGGCCTATATAAATTATCCATATCATGCATATCCGGAGGGAATTATTATGAATTTAAAGATATTGTAGAAATAAACTTTTTGAAGGCCGTCCCCGATGGAATTACAGTGGAACCCAACAAACTCCAAGTCAAATATAATGATATTATTGATGAAACAAGTGAAGTAGAACTACCAACAGCGCAAGTCAAGACAGATGGAGATCATGTAACCATTACCAAATATGAGATTGCCAAAAGTGACTATTCAAAATACTTCGACATCACTAAAAGTGGAAAAATAAGTATTATCAAAGGTAGCACAGCACTTCTTCCCGGTATTTATAACATCTCATTAAAACTAACAACCGGAGCTTCTTCTGAAGATGAAGGAATATTTGAGAATGCACTAGAAATAAATGTCACGTCAGCACCTTTTGGTTTGGAGTACACTCCTAACGAAGATATGCTAGAAGCTGAAAACGACAAAAGTGGAAAGACCTCATTTCAGAGTAATGCGCCTGCACTTAAAGGTTCATTAGAAGGAATAGAATATTCTATAAAAAATATTACCCCTACAACAGATAAAATTAAAATAGATCCAACTACCGGAGTTCTTTCCGTTGACAAAGACCACGGATTGCAAAGTGGAAATAACTATGTCATCTCAATACATGTTAAAAACAATTTTGGAGAAGAAGATTTCAATAATGCATTTACACTACAAGTCGTAGAATACATTGAGCCAATTTCAGGATTCGAATATGAAACAAGTATTGATAAATATCAATATTCAAAGTTCACCATTAGTCCTAAGGAAGGGTTGAAAGGAGATAATATCCAATTCAGCTTGATTAATGAACCGGATGCATTAAAGGGGCAGATAGAATTTGACGCCCAAACCGGAACAATTTCTGTAGAAAAAGGGAATACTATTCCACAAGGAAATTATCCTCTTACCGTGAGAGCGACTAACTCTAAAAACGCAGAAAATCCTGCAGATGCAACATTTACTCTGAATATCATTGAGAATCCTAATTACTTCACTGATATTCGTTATGGAAACAACATTGATGTACCAGAAGAAAATAATGCTAATCAATTTAGAATTACAGAAGATAATGAAGCTAATGCGGATGCTACATTAAAAAGCTTCACTTTCCCAAGTCCACAAACAGGGCTTAAAGGGAATGTATCGGTCGCATGGAGCATCAAGAACGGAAATAATTGTGACAACTTAACAATCGATAGCAATACAGGAAAAATCAGTTTCAATCAAGAAGCTACATGGCCCGCAGATAAAAATGAAGTCAAAGCAAATACAATAGGATTTTGTTATGTTACAGCAACAGCCGGAACAGATAAAGATAGCCAGATATCTCAAACAACTCTTGTATTTATTCATTATGACTTAAAAGCAAATAATGGAGTACATATCCATTATAATCCTTTTGTCTTCCAAGCTGATCCGAAAAATGGTGGTAATTCAACAGTTCCGTTGGTTACAGTTAACGGAATAACTACAACTTCTAATTTCGCATTAGATTACCGCCGTTCATTTAACTACTATCCCACAGAAGGCACTTTAGTAAAAGGAGCACCCGGAACTGCCGGTTCATTCTTAAATGAACTATGGACTACATATTATAAAGCTATGGATATAAAACTATCAACCGGGTCTAGGAATCCGATGTCATATTACGGCAGCGTATACGACATGAGCCATAGTAAGAAATTACCTAATCAATCGGATAGACTATCCGTAGCATTAGCCTATGTAGTTCCTAATGACCTGACTATACATATCAGTCCGAATATCTGGAAAAATAGTAATGGAGAATATGCTAATGGAATTATGGTTGGAGAAATGACTTTCCTTACAAATGTCACCGTTGATACAACAGAAACCGGAGAATCATTAAAAAATGGAAAGAAAATAGCACCTATCATCATATGGTTTGACAAAAAATTTATTAAATAATGAGCAAAACATCATTAACTATGTATAATACAATCACTAAATCAATAAAACTAAGAGGGTATATCACCCTCTTAGCACTGATTTTCACAATCAGCTTACAAGCCCAGAACATAACTGTAAAAGGTGTTGTTGTAGATGAAACAGACACTCCGCTTATCGGAGCAACAGTTATGGTAAAAGGTGCATCTACTGGTGCTATTACTGACTTCGACGGAAACTTTACGTTAACAACTTCAAAAGGTTCAATAATATCTTTCTCATATATTGGATATAAAACCCAGGAGATTAAATATACCGGACAATCTCCTATGAATGTTAAAATGGTACCAGATAATAAAACTTTAGACGAAGTTGTTGTTGTCGGATATGGTTCCATGAAGCGAGGTGATTTGACAGGTTCTGTTGCATCCGTCGCTTCCAAAGACATTGAAGGCTATAAAAGCAGTTCTGTTATGGGAGCTTTAGGAGGACAAATTGCCGGAGTACAAATTACCCAAACCGACGGTACACCGGGAGCTGGATTTAATATCAACATCCGTGGTGTAGGTACTTTAACAGGAGATGCTTCTCCACTTTATATCGTAGATGGTTTTCAAGTAGATAATATCGATTATTTATCGAACTCCGATATTGAATCTATAGAAGTTTTAAAAGATGCCTCTTCTGCCGCTATCTACGGTGCGCGCGCAGCCAATGGAGTGGTTATGGTTTCCACCAAGTCAGGTAAAGTAGGACGCCCTGTAATTAACTACAACGGCTCTGCAAGTTATCGTAAGATTTCAAAAATGTTAGATGTACTTTCTCCTTATGAATTCGTTAAATTGCAAGGAGAAATAAAACCCGAATATGCAAATTCCTACTATAAATCAGGAAATGATGATAATGGAATTCCTTATCTTTATCAATCAGCGGAAGATTATATCGGAATGAAAGGAGTAGACTGGCAAGAAGAGACTTTCAATCCGACATGGTCACAAGACCATAATCTATCCATCTCAGGCGGTAGTGATAATACCAAATATACAGCTTCATTTTCCCGTTATATTGAAAATGGTATTTTTAAGAATAGTGGATTTGATAAAACGACAGGTAAAATTCGCTTTAATCAAAAGATACAAAGAACTCGCAAAAAAACGGCAAAATTTGGATAAATAAAGTAAGTATTTGGTATT
>ENA-ORLB01000122-ORLB01000122.1-human-gut-metagenome-genome-assembly--contig:-NODE-122-length-41027-cov-13.7069_pt1 | contig 41027 bp, 34 predicted proteins | sample MGYA00243064_ERZ508817 | MGnify/ENA primary metagenome ERZ508817 (study PRJEB26277, sample SAMN04329836) | human gut metagenome | biome: human-associated habitat | host: Homo sapiens | place: USA... | reverse complement strand
GAAAAATATTTGTCACAACTTTTACAGGAAAATAATTTTTAATGCGTCTGCCCTGCTGCATAAACTATTATAAATTTCTGTACTGAAAATCTTTAATCTCTGCACTGAAAATCCTTGAATACAATGAGAATTGCTAATTCTTCATCTTATATTCATAGGGAGCCATTCCAACAACTTTTTTAAATAACCGGCTTATTGGAAGTAAAGGCCTGTATACAGCAGATTAGGTAAAGTAGCCGGTTTTTATCAGCGGGAAGATAGTATTATTTAACTAGATTCTCTATCTTTGCTCGAAAATATACGACTATGATTACCGAAGAACTACAGAAACTTTATCAGTCATATACGGGCGTTCCCGCTGAAAACATAACAGAATTACCGTCTTCCGGTTCCAACCGCCGTTATTTTCGGCTGACGGGTATAGAAACATTGATTGGAGTTTACGGAGCTTCTATCGATGAGAATGAAGCATTTCTTTATATGGCGGGGCACTTCCGTAAGTGCGGTCTGCCTGTTCCCGAAGTTCGCATTGTCTCGGAAGATAAAACCTATTATTTGCAGGAAGATTTGGGGGATGCTCTATTGTTTCATGCCATAGAGAAAGGACGTGTTACCAGTGTCTTTTCAGAAGAGGAGAAAGAGTTGCTCCGCAAAACAATTCGTCTGCTTCCTGCTATTCAGTTTGCCGGGGCCGATGGATTTGATTTTTCCCGTTGTTATCCTCAACCGGAGTTCAATCAACGTTCCATTTTGTGGGATTTGAATTACTTTAAATATTGCTTCCTGAAAGCTACCGGTATGGAGTTTCAGGAGGATAAACTGGAAGATGATTTCCAGAAAATGAGTGATGTCTTGCTTCGTAGTTCTTCCGCTACTTTTATGTATCGTGATTTTCAGAGCCGTAATGTGATGATAAAAGATGGCGAACCATGGTTTATTGACTTTCAAGGAGGACGTAAAGGCCCGTTCTATTACGACATAGCCTCTTTCCTGTGGCAAGCGAAAGCGAAATATCCCGATAGTCTTCGTAAAGAACTGCTGCAAGAGTATATGGAAGCTCTTCGCAAATACCAACCGATTGACGAATCCTATTTTTATAGCCAGCTTCGTCACTTTGTCCTTTTCCGTACGCTGCAAGTGCTGGGAGCTTATGGTTTCCGTGGCTATTTCGAAAAGAAACCGCATTTTATCCAAAGTGTTCCCTATGCTATCGAGAACCTGCGTGAATTGTTGAAAGAAGAATATCCGGAATATCCGTATCTCTGTAACGTTTTGCGGGAGCTTACCGGACTGAAACAGTTTACGGATGATCTGAAAAAGCGGCAGCTAACTGTCAAAGTAATGAGCTTTGCTTATAAGAAAGGCATTCCTGATGACTCCACGGGTAACGGAGGAGGTTATGTATTCGACTGTCGCGCCGTGAATAATCCCGGTAAGTATGAGCGTTACAAACCTTTCACCGGACTGGATGAACCTGTAATCACTTTCTTGGAAGAAGATGGAGAAATACTCCGTTTCCTCGATCATGTCTATGCTTTGGTGGATGCCTCCGTGCAACGTTATATGGAACGCGGATTCAGCAATTTGTCCGTCTGCTTCGGTTGCACCGGCGGACAGCATCGTTCTGTTTATTCTGCCCAGCATCTGGCAGAGCACCTGAATCAGAAATTTGGTGTGAAAGTCGAACTGGTGCATCGGGAACAGAATATCGAACATACGTTTGAGGCAACAATCTAAGAAGAGTAAATATTAAAGAAGAAAGTAACCGAAAGAATGAAAGCAATGATATTTGCAGCCGGTTTGGGTAGCCGGCTGAAGCCGCTCACCGATACCATGCCGAAGGCTTTGGTTCCCATAGCCGGACATCCGATGTTGGAACATGTGATCTTAAAACTGAAAGCTGCCGGATTCACAGAAATAGTGATTAATATCCATCATTTTGGCGAACAAATACTTGATTTCTTAGAAGCCAATGAGAATTTTGGGCTTATCATACATATTTCCGATGAACGCGATCTGTTGCTCGACACCGGTGGGGGAATTAAGAAAGCCCGTTCTTTCTTTGAAAACTCCGATGAGCCTTTCCTGATACACAATGTCGATATTCTTTCAGATGTGAATCTGAAAGAATTATATGACTACCATTTACGAAGCGGTGCTGTTGCCACTTTACTGGCCAGCCAACGTAAAACCTCCCGCTATCTTCTTTTTGATACAGATAAGAGACTTTGCGGATGGATAAACAAGGATACGGAACAAGTGAAACCGGAAGGTTTTCAGTATGATTCTTCCCTTTATCGGGAATATGCATTCAGTGGCATCCATGTACTTTCGCCCGCCATTTTTCAATGGATGACCTCTCCCTCATGGGATGGAAAATTCTCTATCATGGATTTCTATCTTGCCACTTGCCGGCAAGTAAACTATGGTGGTTACTTGACAGAAAAGTTGCATCTGATTGATATAGGCAAACCGGAAACATTAGCGAAAGCAGAAGGCTTCTTATACCAAAATGCGAAATAAAGATACTGAAAGAGGCTAAAAGGCCTCTTTCTTTCTATGTAACAAAATATTAAAGTAACTTTGCTTGGATAAACAATCAATATTGTAATACTATACAAATTTTGCTGCATGGAACAGACTTTGGTAAATGGGATAGCTGATAACTTATTGCATAATATCTTTAATGACTTGTCTGTAGGCTTGGAATTGTATGATAAGGACGGTCTCATGATAGATGTCAATTATTCACGGTTGAGATCAATGGGGATAAAAGACAAAAAGGATATTTTGGGCTATAATCTATTCAACTACACCAGTTTCTCTGATGAAATCAAGGAACAGATCAGAAAAGGAGAAACAGTGCGTTTCATGGCAAAATATGATTTTGATGACTTGTGCCGTCTTTTTCCTACTAATCTGTCCGGTATAAAATTCTTCGAGATTACCGTTTCTTTTGTACATAATGATAAGTCTGAAATTACCAATTATATGGTGATAACTCAAGATATCACCGAACGTGTTTTGTGGCAAAACAAATATGACAATCTTTACGAAGAGGTTGTGCGTTCGAAAAAAGAACTTCTTGAGAGCGAACAAAGAATGATCCATTTGATTCGTCAGAATGAATTGGCATTGAACAATATTAATTCGGGATTGGCATATATTGCGAACGACTATATCGTACAATGGGAGAATATCTCGCTTTGTAGTAAAAGCCTTTCTTATGAGGCTTACAAAAAAGGAGAACCTTGCTATCTGACAGCCCATAATCGCACCACTCCTTGTGAGAATTGTGTGATGCAACGTGCCCGGAAATCCGGTCAGGTAGAGTCTATCTTGTTTAATCTGGATAACAAGCATGTCATAGAAGTCTTTGCTACTCCCATATTTAATGAATAGGGAGATGTTGACGGTGTCGTGATTCGTGTAGATGATGTTACCGAGCGGCAGCACATGATTGGTGAACTTGAAAAGGCAAGGAGCCGCGCTGAACAATCCGATAAGTTGAAATCCGCCTTTCTGGCAAATATGAGCCATGAAATTCGTACACCGTTAAATGCTATCGTTGGTTTTTCCGACTTATTGATGGTGACGGAAGATCAAGAAGAAAAAGAAGAATTTATTCAGATTATCAATGCCAACAATGAGTTGCTTTTGAAGCTGATTAACGACATACTGGATCTTTCGAAAATAGAAGCCGGCTCGGTAGAACTGAAATACGAAAATTTTGATTTGGCTGTTTATTTCAACGAATTAGCTGCTTCGATGCATCGTCGTGTAGTAAATCCGCAGGTTCGGTTAGTTCCCGTGAATCCTTATGAAGCCTGTACCGTTCGTTTGGATAAAAACCGGTTAGCGCAGATTCTCACTAACTTTGTAACTAATGCTATCAAATATACCTCCAAAGGAACTATTGAAATGGGGTATGAGAAGATAGACGAAAATATTCGTCTTTACGTTCGCGATACAGGTATCGGCATACCGGAGGATAAAAAAGATAAAGTATTTCATCGTTTTGAGAAACTGGATGAATTTGCACAGGGAACCGGATTGGGATTGTCCATTTGTAAAGCCATTGTTGAGGCTTGCAGAGGAGAGATAGGCTTTGAGTCAGAATTTGATAAAGGGTCTTTATTTTGGGCGGTTTTGCCATGCCAGTTCGAATCGGTTAACAGCGAACCGACTTCTTCACGTCGGAACAATGAGAAGGATGCGAATAAAGAAAATATTCTTGACTCCGAAGAAACAAAAAAAGTACCTAAAAGAGTACTGGTCGTTGAAGATATACAAAGTAACTTCTTTTTGGTATCTTCTATCTTGAAAAACAAATGCCAGTTGTTACACGCACCGAATGGACTGGAGGCAGTTGAGATTGTCCGTACCCAACCGGTGGATTTGGTACTGATGGATATGAAGATGCCTGTTATGGACGGACGTACTGCAACCTCGGAGATCCGGAAGTTCAATGCTGAAATTCCAATTATCGCCCTGACTGCTCATGCCTTTGATGCTGACCGGGTAGCTGCGTTGAAAGCCGGTTGTGATGATTATCTGGTGAAGCCGATCAATGGCGCGAAGTTGATGCAGACTCTGAAAGAGTATGGTTGTTGAAAGGATGGGATTAGAAATGTGCTGATCTGAAAAAGGGTATATTCTATTCTTTCTGTTTTTAATATATCAGTCACTTGTTTGTGGTGAAGGAAAAAACGCTCTGCATTTTGGATGAAAGAATGTAGGATTGTTTGTTATCCTGGATAATTCCTGTCTAAAAATAAATAATTCCTCTGTATTGCTATCTATATGCTTACTGTTTGCCCGTATGTAGTTTGTTTTATCATTCTTTTTTGGTGCGTATATGATGATGAACTAGCCTATAAACAGGCTTTTCCGAGGGCTTTTATAACTTGGTCGGTGAGTATGGAAGGCTTTCTCGGTGAGGAAGGATGTGTTCCTCACCGAGGAATGGCTTATTGCTCACCGAGGAAAATCATTTATTTCTTTAAAGAAAACGCATATCATCTGAAAATATATGCTGTATTGTGGTAGTAATATGCATATATATGTGATAATATGGATGCTTTTAATTCCGGATTACCATCTTCAATAGTTTTGTTTTCTTTCTTAATCTGAAAAATAGAACATTTCTCTTGTTTGTTTGGAGGAATTGAAAGGGAGACGGCTTACTATAAAAGGCTATAAATCCGTAAAGTTTGGGATTGTTTTTTATGTTTATGGATTTAAATAGTTATCTTTGTACAAGAAAGGAGGTATATAATGACTGCTACAAAGAAAATAAAAACTCGGGAAGAACTTAGAGTTGAGGTAGTGAAGAAAATTACAGCTAATAAAAGGAATGCCCAATCTTTTCTAAAAAAAGCTGGAATAGTCTCTAAATCAGGTGAACTTACCAAAATTTATAGATGAAAGAAACATTATACTCACGTCGTTCTAATCTTGTTGTTGGCTTTCATGGTTGTGATCAATCAATTAAAGAACAAGTGTTTGAACATCTGGCGAGATTGGCAGCAGTTGCCGATCTTTCGGAAGAAAATCGTATCGCTTATGATAAGGCATTAGATCGATATAGAGTCAATCAAATCGTAGAGGAGGATGAACGGCGTAAAAACGAAGAGATGCGGAGAAAAGCGGCTGAAGAAGGGATGAAAGAAGGGCTAAAGGAAGGGATAAGAGAAGGAATAAAGGAAGGAATGGAGAAAGGGATGGAGAAAGGAGAGCAAAAGAAGCAAATTGAAATTGCTCGAAAGATGAGGGAGGACGGAATATCCATTGATACAATTATCAAATACACGGGTCTTCAATCTTCTGATATAGAAAACCTATAATATATCTTCGTAGGAAAATTGTTGTAGTTATATTAGGATAAAATATAAAAGAGGCGGGAATATTCAGGAATGAATACTTCCGCTTTCTTTTTTTGATTCGTAAGATGTCCAACAATGTCTATGATGTTTAGATATATCGATGAAATGGACGATTTTAGACAAATTTGGAAGAATCGTAGCTAAAATAGAACATTCTTTGCCTTTAATATAGCCTACATTTGTGATCGTGATTGTCAAAAGGGACAGCACAATTATTAAATAAAGCTAATCTTAATTATTAAATTTATGAGAAACAAATTCCTATTTCTTTGTCTCTTCCTTTTTGGAACGTTGACAGCTTGTAAAGACACAAAATGGGTAGACGTTCCAACTGGTACTCCTCCTGAAGGTGCAATCACAGGAAAACCTGGTGAACCGGAAGAACCGGATGATCCTACTGTAAAATCATTCATTAATTGCTCTTACATTCGGGGGGATTTTTTTGAAATAAACCGTATTTCGGCAGCCAGTATGGGTGCTTGTACAGATTTGATTTATTTGGCAGCGCGTCCTTATGCAAATGGTGAGGTAGCTTTTGAATTGCCGTTGAATGATGCGACGATGACAAACGTATCTCATACAGGCACTTTTCAAGGTCGTAATGGAGTGGTTAAATTTGAAGGAACAAGTTTTATGAATGGCGGTGATGGATTACTTCACTCTGCTGATGGGGCCTTTAATAAATTCACCTTTGGTACCTATATATATATAAGTGAATGGGTGGACGGAGCTTTTCTCTTTAAGAAAATGGATGGAAACTCCACGATCATTGCTTTTCAAATGGGTGCGACAGCTAATAGTTTGAAACTGTCTATTGGAAGTTCGGTTGCAACCGTTACCACTCCTGATCTGGCAACAGGCTGGCACTATATTGGGCTGACTTATGAACAGGGAACGGCGAAACTTTATGTGGATACAAACAATACTGCAATAAGTTTTGTAGGTGCTCTCCCTAATGAAGTACCTAATACACGTACTGATTTTTTGATTGGAGATAAATTTAAAGGTTATTTAGATGAAACTTTTGTAAGCAGTCTGGTAGTAGGTACATCAGGTAGAAATCCTATCACCTTTGACAATTGGAATAATTCCAAAATACTTGCTTACTGGAAATACGATGATGCCACGAAACCTGGCAAGGATTCACATTCCTGGCTGGGGCGTTTGAATAATATACGTACCGCTTTACAGGGACAACAGGGAGATAGAAGATTGCGCTTGGGCATTGCCGGTGGAGAATGGAAAAAGATGATGGCTGATGCCACTGCTCGCACAAGATTTGCTTCCGAGGTGAAGAAGATTATCGAACAATATGATTTTGATGGAGTTGATTTTGATTTTGAATGGCCTACAAATACGAATGAATTTAATAATTATAGTGCAACAGTTATCCAAATGCGTTCTACATTAGGAAAGTATGTTTACTTCACTGCGTCTTTGCATCCGGTTTCTTTTAAAATATCTCCGGAAGCTATTGATGCACTGGATTTTATCTCTTATCAATGTTATGGCCCTGCAGTGATGCGTTTTCCTTATGAGCAATTTGTAAAAGATGGAGAAATGGCTATAACATATGGAATTCCTAAGAATAAACTAGTGATGGGAGTCCCTTTCTATGGTTCTACGGGTAGTCTGATTGCTGCCTATTATGATTTCGTGAATGACGGTCTGGCTACTACGATTGAGGATACATATACATATAAAGGAAATACATATACTTTCAACAGTGTAGAAACGATTCGCAAGAAAGCGAGATATGTGTGTGAAGAAGGCTTTGCAGGTATTATGAGTTGGGATTTGGCAACGGATATTGACGTAACCAATAATAAGTCTTTGTTGAAGGCCATAAAAGAAGAGTTTGAATATTATGCGAATCCGACGGAATAAAAGAGAATCTAAATTAATCAAATACAATATTATGGAAAAAAAGAAGTTCATGCGAGTACAGAAATTTTTGATTCTGTTTCTGATACTCCTGCTATCCTTTCCTTTGAGTGCGTTGGCACAGCAACAAATGATAAAAGGACAAGTGGTAGATGATAAAGGTGAAACCATTATCGGCGCCACAGTGATGGTGAAAGGTTCTAAAGATGGGACGCTGACTGACATTGACGGTAACTTTTCCGTGAAAGGGAAAGTAGGTAACACATTGGTTATTTCTTATGTCGGTTTTACTCCCCTTGAAATAAAGGTGACAAAAGCAGAAGGCAACCGATTTACGTTAAAAGAGGATACAAAAGTATTGGATGAAGTGGTAGTAGTAGGTATGGATAAACAGAAACGAAGCACCATTACGGCGGCGGTGGCTACTGTAGGTTCCGATGCTATTGTCAACCGTCCGGTTACTGACCTCACGAGTGCCCTTCAGGGTAATGTAGCCGGTTTAAACTTCTCTTCTGATGCGGTTGCTAATGGGGTAGGCGGTGAGACCGGTGCCGAAATTAAATTCAATATTCGTGGTATCGGTTCTATCAATGGAGGCGAACCTTATGTATTGGTAGACGGAGTGGAGCAAAGTTTGCAGAATGTGAATCCTGCCGACATTGAAACCATCAGTGTTTTGAAAGATGCTTCTGCTGCTGCCGTTTATGGTGCACGTGCCGCCTATGGTGTGGTTATCGTCACTACCAAAAGTGGTAAAAAGGAAAAAACACGTATATCATACAGTGGTACTGTAGGATTCAGTTCTCCTATTAATATGCCCCAAATGATGAATTCTATTGAATTTGCCAATTATCTGAACGAACGAGATGATAACGATGGAGTAAAACACTCGATTCCTGATGCGCTCATCGAAAAGATGCAGGGCTTTATGGAGAATCCTTATTCGGAAAAGTTCCCGGGCATAGGACCTAATGCGGACGGTACCGGTTGGGCAGGTTCTAAAGATGCTGTGTATGCCAATACCGACTGGTATGATTACTACTTTAAAAAAGCTTCCATCCGTCATTCTCATAATCTGAGCGTAACGGGAGGTTCTGATAAATTTAATTATTACGTAGGTTTGGGATATATTTACCAGGAAGGATTACTGGATCAAGTGGACGATAACTTGAGTAAGTACAATGTAAACTCGAAGTTTCAGATCCGAGCCAATAAATGGTTGAAGTTTAATTTCAATAATAACCTTTCGCTGAATATACTGAAGCGTCCGATGGCTAACCAGACCATTTTTTATGGAACTATCGGAAGCAGCTTTCCGAATTCTCCTACCCATCTTCCTGTAAAGTCGGAATATAATGACAATTCCGAATACCGTTATCTGAAACAATCGCATTATGTGCAGAACAGAATTTCTGATGCGATGTCGTTTGCCACTACGATTACTCCGCTGGAAGGTTGGGATATTGTAGGTGAAATGAAAGTACGCTTCGATGTGGAAAACAATGACTTCAAACGCGGATATCCCACTGCTGAAAAGCCTGACGGAACGTTGGATATAAGTAAGGGAACCAAGCAGGGGTATCAATATCCGGGCATGAACTGGAAAAACTCTAATTGGGGCTCTTATACACGCGGTAATACTTTCAACTACTACCTGTCTCCAAACGTATCGTCATCCTACACACATGCTTGGGGCGACCACTTCTTTAAGGCGATGGCGGGTTTCCAGATGGAACTGCAAGAAAATTCGAATGGTTATACTTATAAAGACGGATTGCTGACTAGTGATATATTCTCTTTTGTGAATGCTAACGGGCAAGTATTGGCAGGTGAAGACCGGACGCATTGGGCTACAATGGGTATGTACGCTAAACTGAATTGGAATTACAAGGAGATTTATTTTCTGGAATTCAGTGGACGTTATGACGGTTCTTCCCGTTTTGCTCCGGGAAATCGCTGGGGATTGTTCCCTTCTTTCTCAGCCGGTTATGACATTTCTCGTACCGACTATTTCAAAGCTTTGAATCTGCCGGTTTCTCAATTGAAAGTACGTGTTTCTTACGGTCGCTTGGGTAATCAGAACGGAGCGGGACTCTACGATTACCTTGGGATTCAGAGTTTGACCTCCGATTCACCCAATGCTTGGCTGTTGCCCGGTGTGCAAGCTACTCCTCAAAAAGGAACTTTAGCCACTACGCCTAAGATGATCAGTTCGTATATTACGTGGGAGAAGGTGGATAATGCCAACTTAGGTATCGACTTGATGTTGTTGGATAACCGACTGTCTATTACTGCCGATATTTATCAGCGTACCACGCGCGACATGATTGGACCTGCTGAAGCTATTCCGAATCTCGGAGGTATTAGTACGGATGACCGTGCGAAGGTCAATAACGCTACTTTACGTAATCGTGGTTGGGAATTGTCTGTAAACTGGCAGGACCAGTTGAAATGTGGTTTTAGCTATGGCATAGGATTCAATGTATTCAATTACAAAGCTGTTGTCACCAAATATAATAATCCGGAGGGGTTGATATACAACAATCATACCGGTTTGGCAACTAATAAAGGATATTATGAAGGAATGGACGTTGGTGAGATTTGGGGATATGAAGCGAATGATCTCTTTTTGTCCAATCGTGAAGTGGATGCATACCTCAGACAAGTAGATCTTAGTTTCTTTAAGTCCGGTGACAAGTGGCAACGAGGCGACTTGAAATACATTGATTCCGACGGTGACGGTAAAGTGGATCCGGGTAAGGGTACATTGGCCGACCATGGTGATTTGAAAATTATCGGTAATGCTACTCCCAAATACAGTTTCGGTATCAATCTAAACGTAGGATATAAGGGATTTGAAATATCCACTTTGCTGCAAGGAGTTGCCAAGAGAGATTTCCCGATGGCCGCCAGTACTTACCTATTCGGTGGTAAAGAATGGTTCAAGGAGCATCTCGATTATTTCAGTCCCGAGAATCCCAATGGATATCTGCCTCGACTGACGACCGATGCCCAGACAACGAATGCCAATACGGGATACAATACTACCCGCTATATGCTGAATGCGGCATATATGCGTATGAAGAACTTGACAGTATCCTATACTTTTAAGCCTCAATTGTTGAAGAATATTGGACTAAGTAACCTGAAAGTATACTTTACATGCGATAACCTGTTTACCATCAGTAAACTGCCGAATCAGTTTGATCCGGAAACCCTTAATCAGGTGAACGCGTGGGCAGGCGGAAGTAACGCGGCTGCTCCGGGACTTACCTCGGCTCAAAATCAGAATGGTAACGGAAAGGTGTATCCGATGAACCGTAATTTCGTGTTTGGACTTGATTTTACATTTTAATTAAAGAGGAACGCTATCATGAAAAATAAAATAATTATCCTGACTGTTTTTGCAGGCTTACTGTTGTCGGCGTGTTCCGACTATTTGGACCGTAAACCCTATACGCAGCCTAACAATGAAGATTTCTTGAAAACCAGAGAGAATGTAGAGAGCTATATAAATAATTTGTATACTTCTCTACCGGCTCCGGCTCAATATGGTATTGGTGTCAGAGGAGAAGAGGTGAACAGTGACAATATCCTTTCGGAAAAGTATGATATGCGCCTGAATGGAGAGAATAATCAATTCAGTGGTTCTGACGATTGGAATAAAGGCTATAAAAACTTGCGTATGGTGAATTACTTTTTCCATTATTACGCAGTTTCCGAGGTGGACGAGACGGACGAAGTGCTTTCATTGAGAGGGGAAGCGTATTTCTTCCGTGCTTATTGGCACTTCTATCTGCTCACACGTTTTGGTAATATTCCCATTATGGATGACTTCTGGGATGGCAATGCTACGTTGGGCGGTTTGCAAATTCCGGCGACAAAACGTGCGGATGCAGCCCGTTTCATCCTGAACGATTTGAAAGCGGCTATTGGGTTGATACCGGAGGCTCGTGCTAATTTACATTCCCGCAGTAAATACAGTGGATTGCGTGTCAACAGAGAAACGGCCATGATTCTGGCTATGCGAGTTGCTTTGTACGAAGGTTCGTGGGAGAAGTATCACAAAGGAACTGATTTTGCAACGGAAGATAACTCTGAAGAGTTTTTTAAGGAAGTGATGAACTGGGGAGATCAATATTTGTTCCCGGTCGGACTGACTTTGCATATGACAGCAACCAATCCGAAAGCTACCAATATAGATGACGCTTTTTCGGAGCTATTCAATTCAAACGATCTTTCCAACATTAGCGAAGTGACTTTTTGGAAAAAATATTCAATAGCTGATGGCGTGTTCAATACCGTTACTCAACAGCTTAGCGGTGGAGTAACAGATAATGTGAAGCCTTCGGGACTATCCAAGTCTTTGGTGGATAACTTTCTGAATGTGGATGGTACGCCGGTTGACCCAACCGATGAAAAGTATAAGGACTTTAATGAGGTATTTAAAGATCGTGACGGAAGACTTTTGGCCATGGTGATGCATACCGGTTGTAAGTTCAAATCTAATAGCTTGATGAATGTGAGAGCGTATGACGAGACAGGTACCGAAGAAGAACAAAAGGAAAAGAATAAAGATATTTCATCTCCGCGCTTGAATGGGGATGGTATTTACAAGAACGTGACCGGGTTCCATACTCGCCTTGGCATTGATACGACCTATGTAACCGGCAATTGTGAAACGGCTCATGTCATGTTCCGCTATGCCGAAGGATTGCTTTGTTATGCTGAAGCTGCCGCCGAATTGGGGCTGTATAACGATGGCGTGGCAGAGAAAACATTGAAGCCATTGCGTCAAAGAGCCGGTGTGGCCTATGTTACTCCGGCGGCTGATCCTCACTTCCCTTTCCAAGGCCTGCCGCCGGCAGTGCAGGAGGTACGTCGGGAAAGACGCTCAGAGCTATCTCTGCAAGGTTTTCGTTTGGATGACCTGATGCGTTGGAGGGTAGCCGGAACGTTGAAAGGTGTGGAAGGACGCGGACGTGGAGCTTATCTGGGCAAAGACGGTGTACTTTATCTGAGCTTTTCGCCTACATTGCGGAAAGAAGGACTGAATCATGTACTGACAGATAATGAAGGATGGATGGATCCGTTGAAAGAGTACTTGCCTGAAGGCTACAAGTTTAATGAAGATCGTGATTACTTGTTACCCATACCACCGGATGAAATCCAGATGGACCATGAGCTGAATCAGAATCCGGGATGGCCGACTAAGTAAGGGAACTGAATAAAATTCATTTATGATAATTAGATAGATAAAGATATGAAGAACATATTATATAAAATATTTCCGATATGCTTGTTGACCATGGGGTTGACTGGGTGTGAGGAAGAAACGAAATACCGCCCTCTGCCGGAAATCGTGCCATTAACGATGAGCATCAATGACAACGCATTTGCGATGGGAGAACACTTGAAAGTGAATATTAATGTGGAACCGGATGCTGATGGCAAGGAGGTTGTAGCAAATGAAGATTTTGATATTTACTTTACGGCGAAAGCCGGAACGGAGGATGCTTCGAATGTATTCGAACAGTTCAATGGAATCGTTACTTTTCCGAAGGGGGAGAAACAGATTCAGGTGGATTTTCCGATAAAGGCATCCGGACTGACGGGTAGTACTGCTATAAACTTTACGGCTTTTGCCCGTGGTTATAAGATGGAAGGCTCCAGTCAGGTAATTAAGGTTTCCGATTATTATCGGATAATGGCATCATTGGAGAACAATGCGGAGAATGTAGTAATGGAAGGTGGTAAGTTTGTATTAGTTGCAAAGATTGAAAAACCAAGTTCCGTACCTCTTAATATGAAAATTACTCCGAAAGAAGGGGAAGGAGATAGGTATGAAAATTTACCTTCTACATTAACAATTCCTGCAGGAAGAACTTCGGCAAAAAGTGATGCTGTGACTATTAAACAGGATTTTGAAATGACAGGGGATTTGCAACTGGTATTGAATCTGGAGAGTGATTCTCCAGCGAATCCGATGATAAATTCTACTCTGACTATAACTATGACTGATTTGGAATCTATGGGAGATCCTAATCTGTTTGATATAACGAAGGTGTATGAATTCCCGGATAGGCCGTTTATGTCTGATAAAAATAAAACTGCAATTGAAAGTTGGTTTACGGGAGATAAAATAGCTATGAATAAGAATAGCGCTCATCCCACTTCAGCTTTGAAAGATAAAGATTGGGTATTATGCAATGCGATAGAGTTCCATTATATTAATAATAGTTTTAGTGGCGGAAATAATACCCCTAATGCTTTCGGACATCGTATTTCTTGGGCCTTTTCTGATATTAATGATGCACCGTCACAGAAAATACAAGCTGTGAATAATGCAAAATGTACAAATATAACCAATGAAGGTATTTTAAATATGTGGGTGGATAAAAATGTTCAGGGGACTGGTGCCATGACTGCTACCAAGGATTACGGTGTCGCCGCATTGCAATGTTCTAAATTTGGTGGTATTTTTGCCCCACAACATACTCGGTTCTTTCCTGGTATGAGAATTGAAGTGAAGGCGCGTTTGAGAGGAATACGGACTGGTTTTGTTCCGACAATCGGACTTAAAAATCAGAAAAATTCCCTTCCGAACACGAAAGATGAGATCGATATTCTCAAGAACACTCAAGGTTCTGTAATTACTCAGGCTGTAACTGTTGATAATGAGATAGGTTCAAAGAGTGTAGCAATACCTCAAGCGAATGAATGGAATATATATTGGGTGGAACTTGTGGATGAAAATATAATCAATTTAGGAATTAATGGAGCAACCAATCTGACTGTGAATCGTACACAATCTCCTGACAGGTGGCCATTCGACAAGGCTGGAACTCCTGCTACTGCTAATCCTGATCCTGCTACTGCTGCTGGTGGCAGTGCCGGTCTCTACTTCTTTATGAGATTGGCTGAAAGCTCGGAACGGGCTGCTGGTAAAGCGCCTGAAGGTTGGGATAATGTACTGAAAAGTATTGCCAATTGTGAAACGGATGATAATACGCCTCGAATGGAAATTGATTGGATTCGTATCTATACAAATAAGAATTATGTACAGACTGATACTGAAAAAGTCTGGGCTAATCAGTTATTTTATTAATGCTATCTCTTTCAATTAGCTTTCAATAGTGTGAAATGAATTTTATGCCGGAAGCTATCGTTAGAAGGCGATATGCTTCCGGCTATTTATTAGTCAATTATGCAGAAATGGAGATTATTGGAAATTAAATGGTAATTTGTGGAAGTTAAATAGATGGCTGTCCTCTATCTTTGCTGACACAATCTTATACAAATTAGTATTTATGGAAAAACTGCAACCAAACTTATTCTTTCCTTTGGTAGGAGTAGCTGCCGTAGCTTCTCTTGCTTCCTGTTCAAGCAAACAGAAACCTGCGGAACAGAAGCCTTTGAATATCGTCTATATCATGACAGACGATCACACAGCTCAGATGATGAGCTGTTATGACACACGCTACATGGAAACACCCAATCTCGATCGTATTGCTGCCGATGGTGTACGCTTTACTCAAAGTTTTGTAGCCAATTCATTAAGCGGTCCCAGTCGTGCCTGCATGATAACGGGTAAACATAGTTGTGCTAATAAATTCTATGATAATACCACTTGCGTATTCGACAGTTCGCAACAGACTTTTCCGAAGCTGTTGCAGAAAATCGGTTATCAGACAGCACTGGTAGGTAAATGGCATCTTGAAAGTTTGCCTTCCGGTTTTGATTACTGGCAGATTGTCCCCGGACAAGGCGACTACTACAATCCGGATTTCATCACACAGAACAATGACACTATCCAAAAACATGGATATATCACGAACCTTATCACTGACGATGCCATTGACTGGATAGAAAACAAACGCAATCCGGAGAAACCTTTCTGTCTTTTGATTCACCATAAGGCTATTCACCGTAATTGGTTGGCAGATACTTGCAACCTGGCTTTGTACGAAGATAAAACCTTCCCGCTACCGGACAATTTCTTTGACAATTACGAAGGACGCCCTGCCGCTGCCGCACAAGAGATGAGTATTATGAAAGACATGGACATGATTTATGACCTCAAAATGCTTCGTCCCGACAAAAATACCCGTCTGAAATCCTTATATGAGAAATATATTGGTCGTATGGATGAAGCACAACGTGCTGCATGGGACAAATTCTACACCCCAATAATAGACGATTTCTATAAACAGAACCTGCAAGGCAAGGAACTAGCCAACTGGAAATTCCAGCGTTATATGCGCGATTATATGAAGACGGTGAAGTCGCTGGACGACAATGTTGGTCGTGTACTCGACTACCTGAAAGAGAAGGGATTACTGGATAACACACTTGTTGTCTATACTTCCGACCAAGGATTCTACATGGGCGAACACGGTTGGTTCGACAAACGTTTCATGTACGAAGAATCCATGCGTACACCACTCATCATGCGTCTGCCGAAAGGATTCGACCGTAGGGGCGACATCACCGAAATGGTTCAGAACATCGATTATGCACCTACCTTCCTCGAATTGGCAGGAGCAGAGATTCCTTCAGACATACAAGGTGTATCCCTCGTCCCCTTGCTGAAAGGCGAACATCCGAAAGATTGGCGGAAGGCTCTCTACTATCATTTCTACGAATATCCCGCTGAACACATGGTGAAACGTCATTATGGTGTACGTACGGAACGCTATAAACTGGTTCATTTCTATAATGACATTAACTGGTGGGAACTCTACGACCTGCAGGCAGACCCGTCGGAAATGCACAACCTCTACGGACAATCTGAATATGAACCGGTAGTGAAAGAACTAAAAGAAGAAATGCTGAAACTTCAGGAGCAATACAATGATCCTGTCCGCTTCTCACCGGAGAGAGACAAGGAATAATACCAATGTACATACGCCATGAAAAAATACATCTTAATCATTCTCATACTGCTTTCGCCACTGACAGCGTTTTTGCAGGCTGATAACTTAACATCCCCTTTAATTTCAATAGTACCACGCCCGACACAGATTGTGCCGGGCCGTGGTAACTTCACCTTTTCAGCCCAAACGGTGTTTGCGGTAGAAAGTCAGGAACAAGCCGTGATTGCTCGCAATTTTATTGACTTGTTTACTCGTGCTGCCGGAATAACTCCTGCTTTGAATGTCGGGCGTGAAGAGGGACAAGTCCGTTTTGTGACGGATTCTTCTTTAAAAAGTGAAGCCTACTTACTGGAGATTACGCCGGAACAGATACTCATTAAAGCTTCGGATACAAAAGGCTTTTTCTATGCCCTGCAATCTATCCGCCAACTTCTGCCGGCTGCCATAGAATCGGAACAACCGGTCCGGAATGTCGATTGGAGAGTTCCGGCAATGACGGTTCAGGATGAACCCCGTTTCGGTTTCCGCGGATTACTGTTGGATCCGGTACGTTGTTTTATCCCTAAAAAGAATGTACTGCGAATCATTGACTGTATGGCGATGCTGAAAATAAACAAACTTCATTTTCATCTGACAGACGATAACGGCTGGCGGATTGAAATAAAGAAATACCCCCGTTTGACGGAAATAGGAGCGTGGAGAGTAGACCGTACAGATGTGCCTTTCCACTCACGTCGCAACCCGGAACGGGGAGAACCTACTCCGATAGGCGGTTTCTACACGCAGGAGGACATCCGGGAAATTGTAGCTTATGCAGCCGACAGACAGATAGAAGTCATTCCCGAAATAGATGTACCGGCGCACAGTAACTCTGCTCTAGCTGCTTATCCCCAGCTTGCCTGTCCGGTTGTGAAAGACTTTGTCGGTGTACTTCCCGGACTGGGAGGACGAAATTCCGAGATTATCTACTGTGCGGGAAATGATAGCGTATTTACATTCTTGCAAGATGTTTTTGACGAAATTCTAGAGCTTTTCCCTTCTCGCTATATTCATGTTGGTGGAGATGAGGCGCGAAAGACAAACTGGGAGAAATGCCCGCTTTGCCAAAAACGGATGAAAAAACAGCGTTTGGCCAATGAAGAAGATTTGCAGGGTTACTTCATGAAACGTATCAGTGATTATCTGCGTAAGAAAGGTCGTGAAGTGATTGGCTGGGATGAGTTGACAAACAGCTCTTTTCTTCCTGAAGAATCTATTATCCTAGGCTGGCAGGGAATGGGTACGGCTGCTCTGAAAGCTGCCGAAAAGGGACATCGTTTTATCATGACTCCGGCGCGTGTCTTATACTTGATTCGTTATCAGGGACCGCAATGGTTTGAACCGGTAACCTATTTTGGCAACAATACCCTGAAAGATGTTTTCGATTACGAACCTGTACAGAAGGATTGGAAACCGGAATATGAGTCTTTGTTAATGGGAGTACAGGCTTGTATGTGGACAGAGTTCTGTAATAAACCCGAAGATGTGGATTATCTTTTGTTTCCCCGCCTGGCCGCTTTAGCAGAAGTGGCATGGACGCCCGCAGGAACGAAGGACTGGTCTGGATTCTTGAAGCGGATGGACGCATACAACGCGCATATTGCGGAAAAAGGAATTGTCTATGCCCGTTCAATGTATAACATACAACAGACGGTGACATCAGTGGACGGACATTTGGAAGTGAATTTGGAATGTATCCGCCCGGATGTAGAGATTCATTATACACTGAACGGAAGTAATCCGGCAATGTCTTCTCATCGTTACGACGGACCTATCCGTGTGACGAAGACACAAATGGTGAAAGCCGCTACCTTTATGAACGGCAAGCAAATGGGAGAAACTTTAGAGTTGCAACTCACATGGAACAAAGCTACGGCAAAACCTTTGCTTGGCAATAAGAAGAACGAAATGTTATTAGTCAACGGATTGCGGGGAAGCCTGAAATATACTGATTTTGAATGGTGTAACTGGAATCAAAATGATTCTATATCTTTCACGATAGATTTGCAGGGGCGGGAGATTTTGAATAAATTTGCCATCGGTTGCATTACGAATTATGGAATGGGAGCACATAAACCGAAGATGATTCGCGTAGAAGTTTCCGATGACAATCGAACCTACCATACTATGGGAGAATTGAACTTCTCTCCGGAAGAAATCTATCTGGAAGGAACTTTTAGAAATGACTATTCGATAGATATGGGCGGAGTATCTGCCCGTTATGTCCGAGTGACGGCGGAAGGTGCGGGGATATGTCCCGACGAGCATGTCCGTCCCGGTCAGGAAGCGAGAGTCTATTTTGATGAAGTGATTATAGAATAGTAATCAAATAGTTAAAAACAGCAATTAAGTGCTCTTGCAGAATAATCTTATATTATTAGAGACGGATTACACGAATTTCACGGTTTTTAGAATGATGAGTATATAAAATAATAGCGTCAATCAGCTTAATCTGTGCCTAATTTATTATATAAACCAATTATGATGACATGCTTATGAATATTAGCTTAAAGAAACGAACTCTTTTAGTTCTATTGTCAGGACTGACTGCTACTTTCACTTTAGCGCAGCAACAACCGTTGCCCGAATGGCAAAGCCAGTATGCGGTGGGACTGAACAAGCTCGCTCCTCACACATACGTATGGCCTTATGCCAACGCTTCCGACATTGAAAAGCCGGGAGGGTATGAACAGTCTCCTTTTTATATGAGTCTCAATGGAAAGTGGAAATTCCATTGGGTGAAGAATCCTGATAATCGTCCGAAGGACTTTTACCAACCTTCTTATTATACAGGAGGATGGGCGGATATCAATGTGCCCGGTAACTGGGAACGCCAGGGGTATGGCACGGCTATCTATGTCAACGAAACGTATGAGTTTGATGATAAAATGTTCAACTTCAAGAAGAATCCGCCGCTGGTGCCTTATGCGGAGAATGAAGTCGGCTCCTACCGACGTACCTTCAAAGTGCCTGCCGACTGGAAAGGACGCAGGGTAGTACTGTGTTGTGAAGGAGTCATTTCTTTCTATTATGTATGGGTGAATGGAAAATTACTTGGATATAATCAGGGATCAAAGACGGCTGCCGAATGGGATATTACAGATGTCCTCAATGAAGGCGAAAATGTGGTTGCTTTGGAAGTGTATCGCTGGAGTTCGGGTGCTTATCTGGAATGTCAGGATATGTGGCGTTTGAGTGGTATCGAACGTGACGTGTATCTTTACAGTACTCCCAAACAGTACATTGCGGATTATAAACTGAATGCTTCTTTAGAAAAAGAGAAATACAAAGATGGTATTTTCGGACTTGAAGTGACCGTAGAGGGACATTCTGCTATATCTGGAGCTACTTCTATTGCTTATACCCTGAAAGACGCCGATGGCAAAACTGTCCTGCAGGATGCTATCCGGATAAAATCCCGCGGATTGAGCAATTTTATCACGTTTGATGAAAAGAATATTCCCGATGTAAAGGCTTGGAGTGCAGAGCATCCTCATCTTTACACATTAATACTCGAACTGAAGGATGAACAAGGCAAGGTAACCGAACTGACTGGTTGTGAAGTCGGTTTCCGTACCTCGGAAATCAAAGACGGACGTTTCTGCATCAACGGCGTTCCGGTATTGGTGAAGGGAACCAACCGACACGAACATTCTCAACTGGGACGTACCGTGAGCAAGGAGCTGATGGAACTGGACATCAAACTGATGAAGCAGCACAACATCAACATGGTGCGTAACTCGCATTATCCTACGCATCCTTACTGGTATCAACTTTGCGACCGTTACGGTTTGTACATGATTGATGAGGCAAACATCGAATCTCACGGAATGGGATATGGTCCTGCTTCCCTAGCCAAGGATAGTACCTGGCTGACTGCACACATGGATCGCACTCACCGGATGTATGAACGTTCTAAGAATCACCCGGCTATCGTTATCTGGTCATTGGGAAATGAAGCAGGAAACGGAATTAACTTCGAACGTACTTATGACTGGCTGAAATCGGTAGAGAAAACTCGCCCTGTACAGTATGAACGTGCCGAATTGAACTATAATACGGATATTTACTGTCGTATGTACCGCAGTGTAGACGATATCAAAGCATACGTAAAAGAGAAAGACATCTACCGCCCTTTCATTCTTTGTGAATATCTTCATGCGATGGGCAACAGTTGCGGCGGACTGAAAGAATACTGGGACGTATTTGAAAACAATCCGATGGCACAAGGTGGCTGCGTTTGGGACTGGGTGGATCAGTCATTCCGCGAAATAGACAAGAACGGTAAATGGTACTGGACGTATGGCGGTGATTACGGACCGGAAGGAATTCCAAGTTTCGGAAACTTCTGCTGTAACGGTTTGGTGGGCGCCAACCGTGAACCGCACCCGCATTTGCTCGAAGTAAAGAAAGTATATCAGAACATAAAAGTAACGCTGGCGAATCAGAAGAATCTGACTATCCGTGTCAAGAACTGGTATGATTTCTCTAACTTGAATGAGTATGTACTGAACTGGAATGTGACGGCAGATAATGGCAGGATTTTGGCGGAAGGTACAAAAACGGTTGATTGTGCACCGCACGCTACTGTTGATGTTACTTTGGGGGCTGTAAAACTTCCGAATACAGTCCGTGAGGCTTATTTGAATATCAGCTGGACCCGTCGTGAAGCTTCTTCAATGATAGATAAGGATTGGGAGGTGGCATACGACCAGTTTGTATTTGCCGGTAATAAGAACTACACAGGCTACCGTCCGCAAAAAGCAGGTGAAACGACTTTCACCGTCGATAAGCAAACAGGCGCGCTGACTTCATTGAACCTGAACGGCAAAGAATTATTGGCTACTCCGCTGACATTGAGCCTTTACCGCCCGGCAACGGATAATGACAACCGAGATAAGAACGGCGCACGCTTGTGGCGTGATGCGGGATTGGATTGTCTGACCCAGAAAGTAGTGTCATTGAGGGAAAGTAAGACTTCGACCACTGCCCGTGTAGAAATTCTAAATGCAAAAACGCAAAGGGTAGGAATTGCTGACTTTGTTTATTCACTGGATAGAAACGGTGCACTGAAAGTACATACAACTTTCCAACCCGACACGACCATCGTGAAATCAATGGCACGCCTGGGATTGACGTTCCGTGTGTCGAACGCTTACGATCAGGTTTCTTACTTGGGACGTGGAGATAATGAAACCTATATTGACCGTAATCAGTCCGGTAAAATCGGTGTATATCAGACTACACCGGAACGGATGTTCCACTATTATGTTGCTCCGCAATCTACAGGCAACCGCACCGATGTACGTTGGGTGAAGTTGGCAGATACTTCCGGCGAAGGTATCTTTGTTGAGTCGGATCGTGCTTTCCAGTTTAGTATCATTCCTTTCTCGGATGTATTATTAGAGAAGGCCCGCCATATCAATGAACTGGAACGCGATGGATTGCTGACAGTGCATCTGGATGCTGAACAGGCAGGTGTGGGAACAGCTACTTGTGGGCCCGGAGTATTACCGAAATACCTGGTTCCATTAAAGAAACAGAGTTTTGAATTTACCCTTTATCCGATGAAATAGATACTAAATCAATAGGTTATTTAGATTATATATGAAGGTGGGGGTTACACTGATTGGATGGAATGTCGTAAGAAAATATTCCATGAGAATCGTGAAATCTACACCTTTATTTTATCTTTGTACGATTGCAATAATTAATAGACCATGAATAAACTACTAACCTCTCTTTTATTGTCTGTTACTCTCATGAGTGGAGCGCAGGCGCAGAAAAAAGAAAATTACTATGTGAAGCATGTTGAATTTCCTCAAAGTGCAACTATCGAACAGAAGGTTGATATGGCAGCGCGTCTGGTACCTACTCCACAGCAATACGCTTGGCAACAAATGGAATTAACAGCTTTCCTTCATTTTGGTATCAACACCTTTACCGGACGTGAATGGGGGGACGGGAAAGAAGATCCCGCGCTCTTTAATCCTTCGGAACTGGATGCTGAACAATGGGTACGTACCCTCAAGGAAGCCGGCTTTAAAATGGTGCTTCTGACTGCAAAACATCACGACGGTTTCTGCCTTTGGCCAACGGCTACTACCAAACATTCCGTGGCCTCTTCTCCCTGGAAAAACGGACAAGGCGATGTAGTGAAAGAACTTCGTGCTGCCTGTGACAAATATGATATGAAGTTTGGAGTATATCTTTCTCCCTGGGACCGGAATGCGGAATGTTATGGAGACTCTCCCCGTTACAATGATTTTTTTATTCGGCAATTGACGGAATTGCTCACCAATTATGGTGAAGTACATGAAGTCTGGTTCGACGGGGCGAATGGAGAAGGTCCGAACGGAAAGAAGCAAGTGTATGACTGGGACGCTTTTTACCAAACCATCCAACGCCTCCAACCCAAAGCTGTGATGGCAATTATGGGGGATGATGTCCGCTGGGTCGGAAACGAGAAAGGAGTAGGCCGTGAAACGGAATGGAACGCAACTGTGTTGACTCCCGGTATATATGCCCGTTCACAAGAGAACAACAAACGTTTGGGTGTTTTCAGTAAAGCAGAGGATTTGGGAAGTCGTAAGATATTGGAGAAAGCTACGGAATTATTCTGGTATCCTTCGGAAGTCGACGTATCTATCCGTCCGGGATGGTTCTATCATGCGGAGGAAGATGGTAAAGTGAAATCTTTGAAGCATTTATCAGATATTTATTTCCAGTCGGTAGGATATAATTCAGTGCTCCTGCTGAATATTCCACCTGACCGGAGGGGACTGATTCATGAAGCTGATATCAAGCGGTTGAAAGAGTTTGCTGATTATCGGCAACAAACGTTTGCTGACAACCGGGTGAAAAACGGAAGAAAATACTGGAGCACTACTTCGGGCGGTGAGGCTGTCTATGCCTTGAAGTCCAAATCGGAAATCAATCTGGTCATGTTGCAGGAAGATATAACGAAAGGGCAGAGGGTAGAGGCTTTTACTGTGGAAGCCTTGACGGATAATGGCTGGAAAGAAGTAGGAAAAGGTACGACGATAGGATATAAACGTATGTTGCGCTTTCCGGCAGTTAATGCCAATAAGCTCCGGGTGAGAATAGACGAGTGCCGGTTGACTGCTTACGTTAGTCAGGTTGCCGCTTATTATGCAGAACCTTTGCAGGAAGAAACAACGAAAGAAGACTGGAATAATTTGCCGCGTTCCGGATGGAAACAGGTTGCTGCTTCTCCATTAACGATTGATTTGGGGAAGACGGTAACATTGAGCAGTTTCACGTACGCGCCTTCAAAAGCGGAGGCAAAGCCGACGATGGCATTCCGTTATCAATTCTTTGTAAGCATGGATGGTAAGAGCTGGAAAGAAGTGCCTGCCAGTGGAGAGTTCAGCAATATTATGCATAATCCGTTGCCACAGACGGTTGCTTTCAGTCAGAAAGTACAGGCACGTTTCATTAAACTGGAGGCCACTACACCTGATGCTACCGTTGCTAAAGTAAATATGAATGAAATAGGGGTGATGGTGATTCCCTGATGGAGCCCTCATCGAAAAATGATATGCTTAGAGAGTAGCAGGGGAGACCGGTGTCTTGATTCTTGATAAATCGGATACTAGTCTCTTTTTTTCTAAACCAAATGAATATTTTACTGTTATTTATAAAAAAAGACAGAAGTTATGTTAGTAGTAGATTTAGGAAAATGGATGAATAAAACCCTCATTAATTGGGGAATAGATCCGGCTGTTGCCGATCGTTTTGATGAGACTATTATGGCTTTACTGATGATAGTGGTTGCTATCGTTTTGAATTATCTTTGCCAGGCAATTCTTATTGGAGGTATGAAACAGTATACGAGACGTAAACCTCATCAATGGAATACATTGTTGATGAAGCGTAGGGTATTTCATAATTTGATTCATACCATCCCGGCTTTTCTGGTTTATTCGTTGTTGCCGATGGCTTTTATCCGTGGAAAAGAGCTGTTGCTGATTTCCCAGAAGGCGTGCGTCATTTATATTATTTTCTCTTTACTATTGGCTATAAATGGGATTCTGTTGATGATAATGGATATCTATGACGGAAGAGAGTCGATGAAAGACCGCCCGATGAAAGGTTTTATCCAAGTGTTGCAGGTGCTTCTTTTCTTTGTTGGCGGGATTGTAATCATTGCTATTATCGTGAATAAGTCTCCGGCTACTTTGTTTGCGGGCTTGGGCGCTTCAGCGGCTATTTTAATGTTAGTATTCAAAGATTCCATATTAGGTTTTGTGGCGGGTATCCAGCTTTCTGCCAACGATATGGTTCGTCCGGGGGACTGGGTGACGCTTCCTTCCGGTGACGCAAATGGCATTGTACAGGAAATAACGCTGAATACAGTCAAGATCCAGAATTTTGATAATACCATTTCCACTATTCCTCCTTATACATTAGTGAGCAGTCCTTTTCAGAATTGGCGGGGAATGACACAGTCGGGAGGACGACGGGTGATGAAGAGTATAACTTTGGATTTGACTACACTTCAATTCTGTACTCCGGAAATGTTGGACCGTTACCGGAAAGAAATTCCATTAATGGCGGATTATCAGCCGGAAGAAGGAGTCGTTCCTACCAATTCTCAAGTGTACAGGGTATATATTGAACGCTATTTGTGTAGTCTGCCTGTGGTCAATCAGGAGTTGGATTTGATTATCAGTCAGAAAGAAGCTACGATGTACGGAGTACCTATTCAGGTTTATTTCTTCTCCCGCAATAAGGTCTGGAAAGAATACGAGCGTATTCAGTCGGATATCTTCGACCATTTGCTGGCAATGGTTCCGAAGTTCGATTTGAAGGTTTATCAGTATTCGGACTAATTCATCATTTGCATCATAGAGGACATGGAGAAATAGAAGTTCGGAACTCTTGTTTGATAATTTAATTTATGAAGCTATGATGAGGCGTTATATTTCTCATCGTAGTGAGAATAGTCTCTTGTCAGAGTATGCTGTAGCGGCGTTTGTACTTCTCTGATAATGGTTGACTATCTTTATTTGTAATAACCTGATAATATTGGCTACTATCGTTTGCCATAATTAATATACAATCAATTCAAAGTCTGTGTAGATAGGAAGATGGTCACTGATGCCTCCTTGATATTTCATTCCCTTATAAGTGCGGAAAGGTTCTTTGTCACCATATTTTTCGTCGTCTTTCAGTAAAAAAGGGAGAAGGCATACATTTGCTTTTTCTTCGCTAGTGAAAAAGTGATTTGATTGATTTAATAGCGTGCCTGATACAATCAAGTGGTCGAGTAATCCCCATTCACCACGAAATTTGTAAGAACCGAAGTTTTTTGATTTTGCTTTTCGGGCAAGTAGATGATATAGTTTTAGTGAGGAGGGGGTAACTGTTGAGGCGTTGGCGGAGTCGGTTGTTGAAGCTAGGTCATTGGTTTTAACAGGAGGCGCTTCGGCTTTCAGTATTTTCAGAATGGACTGATTCGTCGGGTAATCGTTGAAATCCCCCATGATAATGGCTTGCGGATGAGAACGAATATTCATAATGCTATCGACTTCCGTACGCAGTATGTGAGCTACATATAAACGATAAGGTTCCGATTCTTTGGCTCCACCCGAACGGCTGGGGAAGTGGCAGACAAATACGTCGAGTGTATCTCCCGCCAGTAGAAGCCCGCTGACGTGTAGCAAATCTCTTGTCGGACGGTGCTGCTTAAACGGAGGAATGGAGATGGAACGGGAAGATAATAGTTTGAATAGATCCCGTTGATAAAGCAAGGCTACGTCAATTCCTCTTAAATCAGGGGAGTTGGTCATTACATAACGATAGCTGAGCTCTTTTAAAGGAGAACGACGGGTAAGGTCACGAAGCACTGTATCATTTTCTACTTCACATAATCCAACTAATGCGGGAGGATTCCATTCGCCAATAGCAGTAATTACACGGGCAACATCAGCCAGTTTTTTCTTATATCTGCTATAATTCCAATGACGTATCGCATCGGGAAGATATTCATGATCGTTCTTCAGACTGTCGTGGTGTGTGTCGAACAGGTTTTCTATGTTCCAACTTACAACACGGAAAGAGATTCTTTCTTGTTGAGAGGAGGCTTGTCTGCCGTGAACCTCTTGTGCAATGATATTGGAAGGAGCGAGGAAACTTACACCTGATAAAATCATAGTAAAAAAGAGTACGATAACAGCTATTCTTTTTTGACTGTTACCATACTCTTCTTTATGTTGACTTATTTGCCCGCTACTTCTTGGCAGGTACATGTGCCAGGATGTCCAACAGGTGTTTCCAGAACTTTTCTACAGTAGGAATAAGCATTCGTTCGTCAGGAGAATGAACACCTGTCAGTGTCGGTCCGAAAGAGATCATATCCAGCGTTGGATATTTATCAAGGAACAGACCACATTCCAATCCTGCATGGATGGCTTTAACTTTCGCATCTACACCAAATAGACGCTTGTAAGATTCAACTGCCACTTCGAGGATAGCCGAGTGCGGATTCGGTTTCCATCCCGGATAACCTTCACCGAACGTAACATTAGCTCCTGCCAGTTGGAATACGGCCCTAACCGTGTTCGCCATATCGTTGCGTGCGGATAGTATCGAGCTTCGCTGACTGGTTTCAATACGGATGATATGATTCGGTTTCATCTTGACAGATGCCAGATTGGTAGACGTTTCCACCAGTCCGGGAATATCCTGGCTCATAGCATATACACCGTGAGGAGCTGCATACAGAGCTTTTAATAAGCGGGTAGTGGTATCCTGGTCGATAGCTATCTTACGGGGAGCTTCCGATTCGAGTACCAACTTTAAGTCAGGTTCTACAACAGATAATTCGTCTTCCATTTCGCTGGTGAAAATATTCAGTTCGGTGCGGACATCATGCTTGGCATCTTCGGGAACTGCACAAATTGCATAAGCCTCGCGGGGAATAGCGTTACGCAGATTACCTCCGTTGATTTCACAAAGGTACAGATCATGTCTGCCAGCCATGCGTGAAAGAAAACGGTTCAGTATTTTGTTGGCATTGCCCCGTCCCAAATGAATGTCACCACCGGAGTGACCGCCTTTCAAACCTTTCACTTCCACCTTGAAGAAGAAATATCCGGCGGGAACTTCTACCTCTTTATACGTAAATTCTGCAACGGAGTCAATACCTCCGGCACATCCGATAAAGATTTCTCCTTCATCTTCCGAATCAAGGTTCAGAAGGATGTCACCGCTCATAAAACCTTCTTGTAGGGCAAAAGCTCCGGTAAGCCCCGTTTCTTCGTCTACAGTAAACAGACATTCCAGCGGGCCGTGCTCAATGCTGTCGTCAGCCAGGATAGCCAGCTCGGTAGCTACACCGATACCGTTGTCGGCTCCGAGGGTTGTGCCTTTGGCTTTCAGCCATTCACCGTCAATTTCCGTTTCGATGGGATCGGTGAGGAAGTCGTGTTGAACATCGTTATTCTTTTCGCACACCATGTCGATATGCGATTGCAGAACGACGGTTTGAAGATTTTCTTTTCCCGGAGTAGCGGGCTTTTTAATCAATACATTGCCGGCTTCGTCCACCTTGGTTTCCAGATTATGTTTTGCTCCGAATGCCTTCAGGTAGGCAATCATTTTCTCTTCCTTCTTCGAAGGGCGTGGCACTTGGCAGATTTCTTCGAAATACTTGAATACGCCAGCCGGCTTTAAGTCTTTTTTTTCCATGCTGTTTCTATTTTATAATAGGAATAGAAGGGTTGTTTTCGCTTCTTCTATTGCTAAATATGGTTAATTTGATTGACTTATCTGAACTCATATCTCATTAAAGCCTATCTTTGCACTCACAAAATTAATAGAAATGGTTGAGACTATACTGATAACTTTGTTAATAGTTGCTATTTCCCTGGTATTATTAGGGGTGAAAGTATTCTTTACGAAGGGTGGGAAGTTCCCGAATGGTCACGTGAGTGGGAATAAAGCGTTGCGTCAGAAAGGAATCGGATGCGCACAGTCGCAAGATCGCGAAGCACAAAAGAAGCCGCGTTTTTCTATTAACGAGTTGGAAAAAGCCTTGAACGATAGTATGAATTAAATTTATTAAAAACAATACTTATTAATTATGAATAGAATGAACTACCTCATGAACGGTTTGGCTGCTCTTGCGTTTATCGTTTTATTTTCACAATGTGCTGGCAAAACTGACAATCAAACTACCAATGCTCCGGCTCAGGCTAATGCCGAACTGTCAGGAATGAAAATTGCCTATGTTGAAATAGATACGCTGCTTGCCAAATACAATTTCTGTATTGACTTGAATGAGGCGATGGTAAAGAAGAGCGAAAACGTTCGTATGACATTGAATCAGAAGGCTACCTCTTTGAACAAGGAAAAGCAAGATTTTCAGAAGAAAGTTGAAAACAATGCTTTCCTGTCACAAGATAGAGCGCAGCAAGAGTACAACCGTCTGGTGAAGTTGGAACAAGATTTGCAAGAGTTGAGCAACAAACTTCAGAATGGTTTGATGGAAGAGAACAACAAGAATAGCTTGCAGTTCCGCGATTCTATCAACGCTTTCCTGAAAGAATATAATAAGACTCACGGATATAGCCTGATCTTCAGCAACACTGGTTTCGATAATCTGCTTTATGCTGACAGCACTTTCAATATTACAAAAGAAATTGTTGACGGGTTGAATGCAAGATATTCACCTGTGAAGAAATAAATGATATAAAACTGTTCCGTTCCTTATAAAAGGACGGAACATTATCGAATTAAAAAAAGTGATGCCTGTTCAAGACTGAAAAGCTATGAACGGGCTTTTTTTATGACCTTTCTTTTTCTTCTTCCTGTGGAATACGGAAAGCGGTGTAAAGTTCGAGGATGGCAGCAACTGTGAGGCAGGCAATCCATTCATTGCCTCGTGTGGTAAACATGAAGGCTCCGGTCAGGATAAGTGCCAGTGCACCGAATATCTGCTGAACACGCAGGCGTTTCAATGTTTTGCTCTTTCCTTTGACGGGTGTGTTCACTTGTGCCAATGCGATACATCCGGCTCCAACAGTATATATGTAAGGAGCGTATATCCATCCGGTAATAAACACAGCTGCTCCGGTGAGAGCCATGATGGCGCCTACGGTGAAAAGGGCGGGTGCTAATTGTTTCATTCTTTAATCTTCAAAAACGTAAATATCTTCGTTGGGTTTCTTCATCAGATACTTTTCACGGGCGATCTGTTCGATGGCGTCCGGATTGGTACTTATTTCGTTGAGACGTTTGGTGTTCTCTTCGTAATCTGCCCGGTACTTTTCTATCTCTTCTTTCAACTGGCTGATTTCCCGTTCATATCCGAAACGACGAACCAGGCTGTTCTCGTCCAGAAAGCCAATGATAACAGCAAATGCAACGACCGTAATGAGGTACTTGCGTCTGCATATGAAACTCCAGATACTGATTAGTTTACCCATAATTTCTCCTTTTAATATCTGCAAAGATAAAACTAATAACTTAAAAACTTATCGCTTCGGCTTCAAAACTTCTCTCTTTATCCCTTATTACTTATCACTTTTTTTGTGTACATTTGCAGAATAAGCGAAATTTCAAAAACAGAGAGAATCCCGGATATGGAAAACTATATTGTTTCAGCCCGTAAATACCGTCCGTCCACGTTCGAATCGGTGGTGGGACAGCGGGCGTTGACTACTACGCTGAAAAATGCAATTGCTACCCAAAAACTGGCTCATGCTTATTTGTTTTGCGGACCGCGCGGGGTAGGAAAAACGACTTGCGCGCGTATCTTTGCCAAAACCATTAATTGTATGACGCCTACCGCTGACGGAGAGGCTTGCAATCAGTGTGAGTCATGTGTAGCTTTCAACGAACAGCGGTCATATAATATTCACGAACTCGATGCTGCTTCTAATAACTCGGTGGATGACATTCGCCAGTTGGTGGAGCAAGTGCGTATCCCGCCACAGATTGGTAAGTATAAGGTATATATCATCGACGAGGTGCACATGCTCTCGGCATCTGCTTTCAATGCGTTCCTGAAAACGCTGGAAGAACCTCCCCGTCATGCGATTTTTATTCTGGCTACGACGGAGAAGCATAAGATTCTTCCTACCATTCTTTCACGTTGTCAGATTTATGACTTTAACCGGATAAGCGTGGAAGATACGGTGAATCATCTGTCGTATGTTGCTTCGAAAGAAGGAATCACGGCAGAGCCGGAAGCGCTGAACGTGATAGCCATGAAGGCGGACGGTGGTATGCGTGATGCATTGTCTATCTTCGATCAGGTGGTTAGTTTCACCGGAGGAAATATCACCTATAAGAGTGTGATTGATAATCTGAACGTACTTGATTATGAATATTATTTCCGTCTGACGGATTGCTTCCTCGAAAACAAGGTGAGCGACGCATTGTTGCTTTTCAATGATATATTGAATAAAGGTTTTGACGGAAGTCACTTTATTACCGGATTGTCGTCTCATTTCCGTGACTTGTTGGTCGGGAAAGACCCGGTGACATTGCCTTTGCTGGAAGTGGGAGCGAGCATACGCCAACGTTATCAGGAACAGGCGCAGAAATGTCCGTTACCTTTCTTGTACCGGGCTATGAAGCTGTGTAATGAGTGCGATTTGAATTACCGCATCAGCAAAAATAAGCGTTTGCTGGTAGAACTGACCTTGATACAGGTTGCACAGCTTACCACCGAGGGGGATGACGTGAGTGGTGGGCGTGGCCCTAAGAAGACTATAAAACCCGTATTCACTCAGCCTGCCGCAGCACAGCAGCCGCAGGTAGCTTCTGCCACTCAGGTTCAGCAGGCTCCAGTTCATTCGTCTCCGTCTTCAGTTACAACACAGGCTGCTAATGGCACTACTGCCCAGCATCCGCAGGCTTCTGAGGCTGTGCAACCGGGAGCACCGGCTTCTCCTGGTGCGGCTTCGTCTGCTCCGTCACAAGGAGCGGGAGTTGCTCAGACTGCCAAGGAAGAACGAAAAATTCCCGTGATGAAGATGTCCAGCTTGGGGGTATCTATCAAGAATCCGCAGCGTGACCAAGTATCGCAGAATGCGACTACAACTTATGTTCCTAAGGTGCAACAACCGGAAGAGGATTTTATGTTCAATGACCGGGATTTGAATTATTATTGGCAGGAGTATGCCGGCCAGTTGCCGAAAGAACAGGATGCTCTTGCAAAACGTATGCAGATGCTCCGTCCGGCGTTGCTTAACAACTCAACGACTTTTGAAGTGGTGGTTGATAATGAGTTTGCTGCAAAGGATTTTACAGCTTTGATTCCCGAATTGCAGGATTATCTTCGCGGCAGACTGAAGAACAGTAAAGTGATGATGACAGTGCGGGTAAGTGAGGCAACAGAAACAGTACGTCCTGTGGGACGTGTCGAGAAATTCCAGATGATGGCTCAAAAGAATCAGGCATTGATGCAACTGAAAGATGAGTTCGGGCTGGAATTATATTAATGTACTTACTTCTATCAGATTACCATCCGGATCTCTGAAATAAATACTCCGGATGGCACCCTGCGCACCTTGACGCTGGACTATACCGACTTCTATTTCTATTCCTTTGGATTCTACTTCGACTTTTATTTCCTCTATGTTTCCTCCTGTAAGTAAACAGATGTCCGCACTTCCGAAAGCAGGATGCTTGGCAGCAGGAAGGAACTGTGCTTTTCCTACGTGAAGATTGATTTTCTGATTACCGAACTTGACGGCAAAGCGTTGGTTGCTTGTATCGGCTTCCATTCCCAGGACTTCTGTGTAGAAATGTAGGCTTTTATCTATATCGGACACCGGTATGACGATATGGTCGATATTCTTGATTTTCATATCAATGTAGGCGTTGATTCATGCGGTCTTCATATCCGTCTGAAGGTTTTCTTCCCGGCATGACAATCCACAAGATAATATATATAATCACTCCGGCGAAAGCAGTGAAGAATGTAGCCAATATATATACTATTCTCAATAAAGTAGCATCCCATCCGAAATATTCGGCTATTCCGGCACATACACCTGCAATCATTCGATTGGAAGAGCGGGTTAATTTCTTTTCATTTTCCATGATATACTATGTTCTTTTAATGCAAATGCTACACAAATATAGAGAATATATTTGGTTTATGGGTTAAACGGAAAGATTTATGTATTATTTGTTAGCATTTTAACTTACTTAATTGGGGGTCAACAATAGACCAACAACAAGGAATATTAGGTAGGATTTAGCATGATTTGCTCTCTAAGATGCCTATTTCCTGAAAGCAGAAAACCCTCATAAGTATTTAACTTACAAGGGTTTTTGTTGGGTGGAAGACCGGACTCGAACCGGCGACATTCAGAACCACAATCTTTAACGAGTAGCCTTATAGTGGTCTCAACTGTCAGCAAGTTAAATATCTCCTTGCTAGCTCATTAGTCAACTATTAGTCAACATGATAGTATTGCTACTAATTTGGCTAGCTTCTCCACCATTTTATATGGTGTCAGTGTAACAGGTTTACCTGCTAATCACTGTTAAACTCTAAGGTGCTTTCTTCATTACTTTTGATTTTAATGATTGATGCAAATATAGTGAATATGTTTGGTTCTCCAAACAATCTCTAACTTTATGTTGTAGTTGAACTCTTCTTGCATTACTACTATGCTAGTATCATACTACTAATAGCACTTTGAAGTGCTAAGTTTCTCGCTTTTGTTTTATAACTAAATCTGCTGAAAGTGTTATTTATGATGATTAGCCATCCATTTATCCATATTCATATCTTTAGATGATATAATATTAGCCTTACGTTGTAAGGTTGCTCCTAAAGAAATCTCTCCATTAAATTCCCGTATTAATTCATTCTCAATCCATTCATTGTATAAATCAAGTGCTGCTATATATTCTTTACCATATCTCTTTTGTATTTCAGTAACTATATCTTCTTTTACAAGATATCTATATGGTCTATAATGTGATACTGTAACAACCTTAAATGTTCTTGAGAATATATCAAACACATCACTCTCATATTTATATGAATAGGTACGCTTTATTACATATTCCTTATGTCTTTCTTCATTTAAATCATCTAACTCCTTCTGATATTGTCTTCTTCTAGTTTCAGCTTCTAATCTCTCTTTGGGGTCAGATAAGACCTGTCTAATTTGCTTATGTACTTCATCAACTGATGATGCATTCTTTTCTATATTTTCACATTTGTCACTGTATTTAGCCAAATCATAGTTATCTTTTTCCTCTTCCTTCTTTCTGTCTATACTATTTAAATATAAAAAAAAGAGAATAGCAAGGATTGTTATAAGTCCAATTGCTGCTAATATATTATACATAGTTATTATTCATTATAAATACAACATTCTTTGAAATCAATGATACATTTGTTCTCCAATAGAAAGTCAGTACCGAGTAACCCTTGTACCTGTATTCCACTCTCTTTTTCAATGCCACTAAAAGCATCTAGCAAAGGTCTTACACAGAACTTGGGCTTATATACCTGACCTTCAAAAGTGAAAGGTAGAATAATCATATCCACCTTGTGCTTAGTTCCTTCTATCCCACTGATAAAGTAATCACCAACTGGCTCTGCTATATCCTTGAAATATTCTACTACTGTACTATCAATCAAGCTACAAGTGCTTCCAGTATCTAAGATGAAGCAAAGGTATTCACCTTTAACATCAACTAATATAATGGGAAGTCTGGTACTATTTAATCCATAATATAAGGAGTAGTACATTGGCTACCTACATTTATAAATAAGTATAATACCAACTGTAAGAATAGTTGCTCTATGTAATACTCCTACAAATGACCACTCTAGCCATGTCCATGTAATGCTCCATATGCTTATCCCCAATAGAAGCAAGCCTAAATCATAAAGTATTTTTCTCATATTTGTTATTTTGATATTTCTTAGAAGACCTTAAGAGGAGATATATGATGATTAGTAATAAAACTCTTGGTATTATCTCATACATATCAAAGTAATGCATCCCAGAGATACTGAACATAAGTATAATAAGGATTATATAACCTAATAATCTCTTTGTCTTATGCCACCATGACACTTTACTACTACAATTCTGTTGTTTTCTTAATAACAATATGGACAGTCCAGTGCATACAAAGATGCTAATAATTCCTAATTGAAATGCAGTAGTAGCTAATTCTACTTTAGAACCACTTAATGCATATATACCTACTCCTATAGTGAGTAATAACAATATAACACTTATAATTGCAAGTGCCCAGCCAATGGTCTTTCTTATCATATATTGTTTATTTAATTGTTTCATAATTTGTGTGCATTGTTAAGCCACTTTTTACCATACACATATACAAAGAACACTCCCCATATTATTACAGGTAGTCCTAGTAGAATACTTCCCATGCTTACTTCATTATCTTCTGGAGCTAAGCTGCTAATAGATACTACAAGTAAAGATGTAAAGATAGTAACTAATGATAAAGGAATCACTGACAGTAATAGCTTTTTCCTTAGAGTATAAGAGTCTGATATATCAGAATATATTCCTATCTTCTTTAGCAGAGGATAGAGCACTATGTCTTCGCTATACACCTCTTGTTTTCTCCATATAATATAGGTGTAATAAGTTGTAACAGTGAAGTAGAATGGGTAATAAAAGTAGCAATTAACGTAATATCCATAGTCTCCCATTAAAGTGCATATCATGCAACTGATAACTATAATAACTATATTCAGTAACAGTCTCTTAGTTATCTTCCATATTCTATTCCTTACATCTCTATTTTGAGCAGCTTTATGCTTGGAAATTATCCCTACTTGAGGGGTATTTATTATAGTATCATTGAGATTAATTTTGGTGTCATCAACTGCTATTATGTCTCCAATATCTTTAGTAGTGTCTTTCTCTCTCTTTGGTTTGATGATAAAGCCTAGAAAACAACATCCTAATATGATTTCAAGTATGATTTTCCATACAGTTGATACCCCAAGTTTCAGATCCTCTCTAAGACCTTCAACTATAGTTGTATCCATAACTTCAACAACTTTATGATGCGGGTTTATCCATTGGAAAGAGTCTTTTACTTTTACCAAATCATTTAACCACACATCTTGCTCTGTTTCTCTGAATGAGAATGTCATTCTTACACATTCTGTGTAGTTATATACCATGTAGGTAGCAACAATAACTGGTGGATTCTCATTGTAACCAGTTCTCTTGTATATAACTTTAGTAGCAAAACAACCATTGACAGTACAGGTATCTACTCTCATAACATCTAGTATCTTTGCACCAAAGTTTTGTAGTTCTGTTTGAGCTGACTTTAAAATATCTTGGTAATAGCTAATATCAAAATCAAATCTATCTGTGCAGTATGGATAATATCTCCCTTCTTCACAAGTAAAATAGTCTACTATTATTCTACAGTACATAGATTTGTATTCATGTTTATTAGTTGATAAACCTGCCTGCTGAAAGACTATTTTACTGTTTTTGGAAGATGTAATTTTGTAGCCAATATCTTTGAGTACTTGGGTATAAACATCACTATCTTTTCTCAACTCAAGTGTTGAAGGTATCAATATAGAGTACTTGTTTGAGTAATGATAAGAATCCCAATCTTGGGCTATTGCTTGAAGTGCCGATAATAGTAATAGTGTACTAATAATGTATCTCATATTATATTCCTTTTGTAGCCATAGTACAAAAAGAAGATGTGAGCTTAACCTTATTGGGAGTCCAAGGTATTACCACACACCTACAATCACACAATATAAGGGAAGCCCACACCATATGGTATGAGTATCCTCTACTTACTGCTGTGATTGTTAGTCTTCAAGGTGGTAATTTTAGGACTGTCACAAGTAAGAAGCTGACACTTCTTTATCTAATATGTCTTGTTAAACTTCTATTTCATTAGTTGTCATTTAGTTGATACAGCTACAAAGATAGAACTTTCTAGTCATACTTCATCATCTGACTATCATAATTTGATAGGTTTCAAGCCATATTAGTACCATAGGTGTAGGCTTATATCCTTATTGCACAAAGGTAGGCTTAATTATTCATTTTCTGTATGCCCAATTGATAAATAGAGCACCAGTAGCTATCAATAGGAACCACTGTAATATCATATCTAATGCTGTCATATATACACTAGTTAAAGCCCCAGTCCATGAAGAACTAGGGCTATCAACAACAATAAAAACACATAGTAAGAGGTATATAACCTCTTAATCCTTAAGTATCATACTGGTGAGGATAAATCCCACTAGAATCAAGATAATCTCACACATAATTCAATCAATATTTTATTTAATCCAACTTACTAACTACTAATGCAATTCATGTTTACATACTTCACCGAACCTCAAGTGGTTAAGTTATTATAGCAGTACATCTCTTTACCCTGTAATCAAATACCCTCAACCTATATTAAAAGAGGCAGTCAACCTCTATAAAACTATCCCCTGATTTGCTATTCTGCATCACTTACTTTGTATATAATATGCAAGAAAGTGAGACAGGAGAAATTTCCCATCATAATGGTATAATAACAGCAGAGGGGGATGGATTTAATAGAAGGTAGGATATTGTAGACCTTAGAAGGTTAAATGTTTATAGCTTTCCTTCATCATTATAGGAATAGTACTCCTTTTCTGGACTTAGGATTATATGGTCTGCTACATGAATTTCCATGAGTTCAGCCCCCTTCCTTACTTTTTCAGTCAAAGCATCATCCAGAGTACTGGGTTTCATGCTTCCAGAAGGGTGATTATGTGCCAATATTACCTGTGTTGCATTAGCCAGCAATGCAGCTTGTAATATCAGTCTTACATCTGCATAAGTTGCGGAGATTCCACCTTCTGAAATAGGTACTATACCCAGTACTTTGTTAGACTGATTAAGTAGCACTACTTTAAAGCTTTCCTTGTATTCTATTGTGTCATCAGGGAAGTACTTTATCAACAGTTCATAGGCATCCTGTGAGCTATTTATCTTGTATCTAGTTGATGATTTGACATTGCTTTTATAGCTCAATTGAACCTCTGCTACATTCATTATACTGTCCATAAGATACACTAATTAATGAACCAACTATATTCATTTTCACCATATAAAGCCCTATTAAGTCCTTCAGCCAATTGAGTGGCATTAAGCGATCTGTCCAAGAAGTTGTCAATGTAACTGCTCTTGTTAGCTCCAGTTAGTAAGTTGTACACATTCCACATGCTGATTTCCCTGCTGTCCAAAAGGGTACTAAAGTTATCATCATTGTAATATGCTTTGGCAACTAATCCTATCTGGGTATCAGTCATCAGCATCTGTGGTAACTTCTTCTTCTGGTCTGCAGGCAAGAACTGATATAATCTGCATCTGCCTAAGAACTGGGCAAATTGGGACTCTCTCATATAGGTATCCTTATAAGCTGACATATAATACAAGTGTTGGGCTATATTGTACTCTTGGAACAGCCTCATCACTGCATTGAATAGTTCAGTTGTACTCATAACCTTTAATTCTGACCTGTAACCATCTGTTGATACACACATGTTACAGCAGACTAAGTTCTTGAAGCCAATGAATACCTTGAACTTCTCTACACCCTTCTTGCTGTAGAGGTTCTCATGGTTATAAGCTCTAACTCCACCTATGGTTAAATTCAGTCTGTTACCTGCAATATCCTCATATATAGTAGGTATCTCAAAGCAGAACATCATTCTCTCAAAGTAGATGGTTTTATCAGATTCCAGTAGTTGATTCACTGGTTTATGAATAGCTTCCGGTATTCTGCCTTTGATAACATGGCTTACCCTGATGGCAGGTTCTTCTATTCTCTCATTGGAGAACACCTTATTAGCTGCTTCCCATACAGTTTCAATGAAACTGGAGTGTGATATAGTAACCTCATTGTCCTTAGAAAACACAGGTGTAATACATTCCTCTTTAAGGTACTGCATAGTAACTTCCTTTGTATTAGCCTCAATAAAAGGTAACTTATTGCCTTCTCTGGTGCTTATTGGTTCAACTCCCACAGGATTTGTTGATGCAATACCTGTGTTGATGACTTCTATTGGCTCAACTGTTTGAATATAAGGGTTATCTGCCTTATTTCTGTTTGGGTATATCAGATTAGCTCTGACTGGCTGCAACTGCATTATTTCCATATCTAATGTAATTAGGGGTATAGTTAATAGTTGGTTGATTCTTTTGTACCTGAAGTGCTGCTTTCTTCTGCATGAAGTCTGATGTTAACTGTTGATACCATTCAGGATATTGATGGTAAATAGCAGTCAGTTCTTCAATGGTCTTGCTGCTGTTAATCTTACTTCTTATCATCTCCAGATTGACACCATCATTACACCAATCTAATATGATCTGTCCTGTAGCAGGTGTAATGGTAAAGTCTGGCTTACCTATGAACAGGTTTGTCCTGTCTTTAGATGCAATAGTCTGGTGCTTCATGTTGATGTCAAAGACTATGGTAAACTCATAATCAATACCATCCCTCATGACTGCTTTAAGTCCTACTTTCTCTGGTATCATCTTACCATTCTTCTCACTTAGAACATAGTCCTGTTTGCATCTCATAGTGCATATAACATGGCTTCCAGACTGCAATACTTTCTGCATGAAAGCATTGATTCTAGGTGTCACCTTCTGCCAATTAGTGAAGCTGTTACCTTGTAGACCTGCATGGTATTCAAGCAAGTTATCCCAGCACTGTGAGATGCTGTCAATGATGATAACTTCCATGCCTGCACCTTCACATATACCAATGGCTTCCATGTATGTTTCAGGTGTAAAATTATCACTTAGACTTAATACATTATAAGCACCTAAGTGAGCATAAAGGTCAGCACTTCCATGTTCACTGTCAATGATGGCTATCTTAGTCCAGTCATTGCATAAACCATAAGCTAAAAGTAATGCTGAATAGGTCTTTCCACTACCTGCACAGCCTTGTAAAGCAAGCTTAATTTTAGCCTGCTTCTTGGATGAAACTCTTAAGTTCAACATATCAGAATAATATTAATAGTTGATGTATAATCTATAAAGAAAAAAGGAAGCAAGCCCTAATAGACTTACTTCCTTGAGGTCAACATTGATACTCATCATAGAGTTACTAGTGTCATAGCTCCACCTTCACCTCTTTGGTGCAGCATATAGAACATATCACCTGTATCAGGTGAGCATACTTGGGAGATAACAGGATTGGTTACTTCTCCATTGATGAACTTGTCACTTACTGCACCAGTTTCACAACCATAGACAAAAAAGCACTTACCTGTATGAGGATTCTGCTTAATCTCAATCTTGTTTACACCCTTTTGAGCCTTGAATTCATTCACTGTCACTGTCTCTAAGAATTTTAGCTTTTCCATAATCTTGTAATTTTATTGTTGTGCAGACAGACTATTCTGCTGCTATAAGTTCAAATACTATGGAGGGGTAATGAGCCTTCTGTAATGAGCCTTCAATATAAATGTAATAAGCCCCAGATAGCATAGGGGGACTATCCCACTCCTAAGGTCTGGGGTGGGTGGAAATGTGACTTATAGTGCACTTGTAGCTATCAAATTGAAGAAAAAAATAAAAAATATTAGGAGTACAGTATATCAGGTGGCAGTAGGAACAGTTATCTTATACATATGTACAGATATAAGAAGCCCCTGCCTTCTGGGATGAAAACAGGGGATATTGGGTATTCCTTCACTTTTATGATTACTCTTGTACTACTCTTTGAAGTATATTAGGGTGCTTCACTTTACTTAAGTTCCAATGTTCAACAGTTAAGCTTGGTGATATTCCTATTGCATTGGTTAGCTCCTCTTGCATGATACCTTTTACCCATTCTACATGCTCAACTGTTGTGGCTATAGAGTCATGGATAGTAAACACTGGGACTTGATGATTACCTTCTTCCCATATCCTTTTGCAGCATCTGTGGAGGATGATTTCACTCTCTATTGATTGCAATAAGCAGGCTAAGGCAGCATGATTGTTCCTTTTGGCTAATGCTATTAGTGAATATATTTCGGGGTAAGTATTATCAAATAATCTTTTAAGGATTGCTCCTTGTTGATGGTAGTATCTATTCTTTGAGAAGAATACTATTAGCATCATGGTTTTGACACTCTTCTTGTCCAATGTGGTATTCCTCCTGCTATTAACCAGACTCATAATGTGGTCATATACTCTACCTTCAGAGGCTATTTGCTTATACTCTTGAAGTGCTTCTACTGCCAATGAACTTACATAATCTTTAATCTCTACAAGGTGCTCTTGAGGGAATAAGGACTGGATATTAGTTGGAAGTGTTCCTATGTTCAAAGTGG
>ENA-ORLB01000025-ORLB01000025.1-human-gut-metagenome-genome-assembly--contig:-NODE-25-length-114815-cov-13.4666_pt1 | contig 114815 bp, 81 predicted proteins | sample MGYA00243064_ERZ508817 | MGnify/ENA primary metagenome ERZ508817 (study PRJEB26277, sample SAMN04329836) | human gut metagenome | biome: human-associated habitat | host: Homo sapiens | place: USA... | reverse complement strand
ATTTGTATAGTGATGAACAAAAAAAGAGGTGCATCGTGCATTACGACACACCTCCTTCTGTTTTAAACGGGCAGGTTCTCTTGCTCTCATTTTCAGTGTTTTTTTAGATTAAATACTAGGGTTAATAGATTATGATCTGATTCTTTTCATCGTCCTGTATATAATTAAATTTGATGTATTTCTGCAATACTCTCATCACATGTTCGATTCCTTCTTTCTGGCGGAACTTACCGGTACACGGATGAGAAGTTATTTCTATGTTTTTATTAATGATCTTCACTTCATAATATTGCTCTAATTTCTTAAAGACAGTTTCCAACGGTTCATCTTTAAAAGAATAAATACCCATCCTCCACAAGAAATCATGATCCGAAGTAAAGGTCTCTTTATAAAGTTTCCCGTCTCTAACTTCCACCTTTTCATGTGGATTCAAGATTATTTCGTTTTGCGTTTCAGGATGGTATACGGTGACTTTACCTTCTATCAAAGAAGCTTCAAATAAACCGGAGTTAGGATATGCCGAGACATTGAAAGTAGTTCCCAATACTCTGATATCATATTTCTCGGTCTCAACAATAAAAGGATGTTTCTCGTTATGAGCCACTTCAAAATACCCCTCTCCTTCCAAAATCACTTTCCTCTCTTTGGCATGAAATCCGGTAGCCGGATATTTTAAAGTAGAGTTGGAGTTCAACCAGACAATTGTCCCGTCAGCCAAAACCAGGCTAGCCCTTTGCCCTGCGGGAACCGTCATCATCTGCATTTCAGTAGAGTGTTCAAACCGATACTCTTGATATTCCTTATGAATAATAAAAGCAATCATGGCAATGACTGCCGCTATCTTCATAGAGGCCCAAAGATAACGCATCATAATTTTCTTATTTTCCGCCTTTTTTTCTTGCAAATTACCATTCCAGATAGTAGCGTCATAAATATGACGCATTTGCATCAGTTGTTCACGGTGTTCTTCACTTTCTTTCATCCAGCGCACGACTTCTCTCTTTTCTTCGGGAAGAGCATCTCCTGCAAGATATTTATTTAATAGTTTCGTATCCATACTTTTTCCTTGGGGTTAAGACATAAGCTTTTTGAGGGCTTACATATATAAGACACGCCACTTACAAACTTCACTAGAAGAAAAATAAAAAAAGTGCTTTGAGGTCCTTCATTTGTTCATCAATGCCGAGGAGGATATGCATCAATGCCGAAGGAGAACTTTATCGGTAAGGTATTCTATTAGAAAAAAAGTAGAGTATAAAGGTAATCTTTGAGGTTCTTCCTTAAAGCTTGCAACGCTTTGCCAATATGATAGTCTACCCCTTTCACTGTCACATTTAATGATTCAGCGATTTCTTTCATCGATTTATTCTCATATCGACTCATCATAAATGCCCTTCTTGTTTTTTCCGGCAATTCATTTAAAGTATGATTAACAATGGCGATTATTTCTTCAGAGAAAAGTTGGTTAGGATCGGAAGAGTCAAGAGAAGAGATACGGAAATCAAGTTCGTAAAGTTCATCATCCAGGATATTTTCCCTGGCCTCCATCCGCAGATGCTCATTTCGCAGGTAGTTTAAGGCCTGATTCTTTACCACAGTCATCAAAAAAGCACGGATATTTTTCACCTCTTCAGTCTTCATCGTACTCCATAAAGTTATCATTGCCTCTGAGGCTATATCTTTCGACTGCATCTCATCGTGAAGATAGGATTTAGCAAACAAGAAACAACGTTGATAATACTCAATATAGATATCATCAAATGTCATATTAGAGCTTATGGCACCGTTTTGTCTTCTCATTTTAGCGTATTTCTCACCTGTTTAGACTTTTGTTAACGAAGCAAAGATAGCTAAAAGAAGTTATCTTCCAAAAGCCAGCCTTGAAATATTTTCGTCTTATCTACTATACACTTCCGCTTTTTTTCGTACTTTTACCCCTTGTTGGAAAGAAGTGCCTTTTCAACCCTTGAGAACAGAAAAAGAAAAAACAATATATAAAATGAATCACAAATGGAATTATCGACCCATTACACCCGAACAGGCAGAGACAAGCCAGACATTGGCCCAGGAACTAGGGATTAGCCCGATACTTGGACAACTTTTGGTGCAGCGGGGAATTACAAAGGCAGCAGATGCCAAGAAGTTTTTCCGCCCGCAATTGCCCGACCTGCATGATCCGTTCCTGATGAAGGATATGGATATTGCAGTAGAACGTCTGAACAGGGCGATGGGAAAGAAAGAACGTATTCTAATTTATGGAGATTATGACGTAGACGGTACTACTGCCGTAGCATTGGTCTACAAGTTTATTCAACAGTTCTATTCGAACCTTGATTATTACATACCCGACCGATACAATGAAGGGTATGGCATTTCTAAAAAAGGAGTGGACTATGCCGCAGAAACCGGTGTAGGACTGATTATTGTACTCGATTGTGGAATTAAAGCAGTAGAGGAAATCACTTATGCCAAAGAGAAAGGGATTGATTTCATCATCTGCGATCATCATGTACCGGATGATGTGCTTCCGCCTGCCGTAGCTATTCTGAACGCCAAACGCCTGGACAATACGTATCCGTACACTCACCTTTCCGGTTGTGGAGTCGGCTTCAAGTTTATGCAGGCATTCGCTATCAGTAATGGTATCGAGTTCCACCACCTGATTCCTTTGCTGGATATTGTAGCTGTGAGTATTGCATCGGACATCGTTCCGATTATGGGTGAAAACCGTATCCTCGCCTACCACGGTCTGAAGCAACTGAACAGTAACCCGAGCATTGGTATGAAGGCTATTATCGACGTATGCGGACTTTCTGAAAAAGAAATTACTGTCAGCGATATTGTGTTTAAAATCGGACCGCGCATCAATGCGTCGGGACGTATTCAAAACGGAAAAGAAGCCGTAGACCTGCTGACGGAAAAAGATTTCTCGATAGCGCTTGAGAAAGCCGGACAAATCAACCAGTACAACGAAACCCGGAAAGACCTCGACAAGAGTATGACGGAAGAGGCAAACAACATCGTTGCCAATCTGGAAGGATTAGCCGATCGCCGCTCCATCGTGCTCTACAACGAAGAATGGCACAAAGGAGTGATTGGTATCGTAGCTTCCCGTCTGACAGAAGTGTACTACCGCCCTGCCGTGGTACTGACCCGGACGGATGATATGGCAACAGGCTCCGCACGTTCAGTTTCCGGCTTCGACGTATATAAAGCAATCGAACATTGCCGCGACCTGCTGGAAAACTTCGGGGGGCATACATACGCCGCCGGACTGTCGATGAAAGTGGAGAATGTGGATGCCTTTACCAAACGGTTCGAAGAATACGTTTCACAGCATATCCTGCCGGAACAAACCAGTGCTGTAATCGAAATTGATGCTGAAATCGACTTCAGGGATATTTCATCCAAGTTTTTCAACGACCTGAAGAAGTTTAATCCTTTCGGTCCTGATAACACGAAACCCATTTTCTGCACTCATCATGTCTATGATTATGGAACGAGTAAAGTGGTGGGACGTGACCAGGAACATATCAAGCTCGAACTGGTTGATAATAAGTCGAATAATGTAATGAACGGTATTGCGTTCGGACAGAGTTCGCATGTGCGCTATATCAAAACGAAACGCTCGTTCGACATCTGTTACACCATTGAAGAAAACACGCACAAGCGTGGTGAAGTACAACTTCAAATCGAGGATATAAAGCCGATTGAATAAGTATCAGGAGATATTAAAACAATATTGGGGATATGACTCCTTCCGCGACTTGCAGGAGGAGATCATCACCAGTATCGGCGAAGGCAAAGATACACTGGGACTTATGCCGACCGGAGGCGGTAAGTCCATCACTTTTCAAGTGCCTGCTCTCGCCCAGGAAGGGATTTGCATTGTCATTACTCCTCTCATCGCCCTGATGAAAGATCAGGTGCAAAACCTGCGTAAACGCGGCATCAAGGCGCTTGCTGTCTATTCGGGCATGACGCGGCAGGAGATTCTCACTGCTCTTGAGAATTGTATCTTCGGTAATTACAAATTCCTCTATATTTCTCCGGAACGTCTGGACACGGACATATTCCGCACCAAACTGCGATCAATGAAAGTCTCCATGATTACGGTCGACGAAAGTCACTGTATCTCACAATGGGGATATGACTTCCGCCCTGCTTACCTGAAAATTGCCGAAATACGGGCATTGCTACCGGGAATTCCGGTACTGGCACTTACGGCGACCGCCACTCCGGAAGTAGTGAAGGATATTCAAGCTCGCCTGGATTTCCGTGAAGAGAATGTTTTCCGCATGAGCTTCGAACGGAAAAACCTGGCGTATATCGTCCGACAAACGGATAACAAAACTCAAGAGCTGTTGCATATCTTACGAAAGATACCCGGCAGTGCCATTATCTATGTCCGCAACAGACGACGCACCAAAGAAATCACCGAGTTACTGGTAAACGAAGATATTACCGCCGACTTCTATCACGCCGGACTGGATAATGCCGTAAAAGATCTCCGCCAAAAACGCTGGCAAAGCGGAGAAGTTCGTGTAATGGTAGCGACAAATGCCTTTGGAATGGGGATTGATAAACCCGACGTGCGCATCGTATTGCATCTCGATCTCCCCGACTCTCCCGAAGCTTACTTCCAAGAAGCCGGTCGTGCAGGAAGGGATGGTGAAAAAGCGTATGCTGTAATCTTATACACCAAAACGGACAGAACGACGCTGCACAGGCGCGTTGTGGATACTTTCCCCGACAAGGAGTATATTCTCAATGTCTACGAACATTTGCAGTATTACTATCAGATGGCAATGGGCGACGGTTTCCAATGTGTCCGCGAGTTTAATCTGGAAGAGTTTTGCCGGAAGTTCAAATACTTCCCGGTTCCGGTGGACAGTGCACTGAAAATATTGACTCAAGCCGGCTATCTGGAATATACGGACGAACAGGATAATGCCTCTCGTATTCTTTTCACGATTCGCCGGGACGAACTATACAAATTGCGAGAAATGGGAACGGAAGCCGAAGCACTGATACAGACGATTCTCCGCTCTTACACCGGAGTATTCACCGACTATGCCTATATCAGCGAAGCAACCCTGTCCATACGTACCGGACTGACCCGCGAACAAATTTATAATATACTGGTCACGCTTACCAAACGTCGTATCGTGGATTACATTCCGCACAAAAAGACACCTTATATTATATACACCCGCGAACGGCAGGAACTTCGTTTTGTGCATATTCCTCCTTCCGTCTACGAAGAACGCAAAGCCCGGTATGAAGCCCGCATCAAAGCGATGGAAGAGTATGTCACTTCGGAGAATGTGTGCCGGAGCCGGATGCTGCTCCGTTACTTCGGAGAGAAGAACGAGCACAACTGCGGACAATGCGATGTTTGTCTTAGTCACCGTGCAACCGATGCCCTGACCGAGAATTCTTTCGATTTCGAGGAACTGAAAAAGAAAATATCAGAATTACTCACCCAGAAACCGCTGACACCAATAGAAATAGCCGATAAGATAGAAGCGGAAAAAGAGAGCATCAGCGAAGTCATCCAATATTTATTGGAGGAAGGTGAATGGAAGATGCAGGATGGAATGATACATATTTCAAAATAAGTTACTACCTTTGCAAAGTAACTCAAAAATAACACACCATGCCGAACTTTTTTAAATCTTTCTTCTCCGGTAAGTCGGAAACTCCGGAAAGTGAAAAACAGAAAAACGATCAGAAAAATTTCGAGATTTTCAAATACGACGGTTTACGTGCGCAACGCATGGGACGTCCGGATTATGCAGTAAAATGTTTTATCGAAGCTCTTGCCATCAAGGAAGAGTTTGAAACAATGGGCTATCTTAGCCAACTCTACATCCAGATGGGGGAAACGGCAAAGGCCCGCGAGCTATTGGAAAAGATGGCTGCTATGGAACCTGACGTCACAAGCACTTTCCTGACACTGGCCAATGTATGCTTCATCCAGGAAGATTATCAGGCTATGGAAGAAGCTGCCAATAAAGCGATTGCCATCGAAGAAGGAAATGCCGTGGCTCATTATCTATTAGGGAAAGCCCGTAAGGGACAGGATGACGACCTGATGACTATTGCCCATCTCACCAAAGCAATCACTTTGAAAGATGATTTCATTGAAGCTCGCCTATTACGTGCGGAAGCATTGATGAACCTGAAACAGTATAAAGATATGATGGAAGATATAGATGCTGTGCTCGCCCAAAATCCGGAAGAAGAGACAGCCATGCTCCTGCGTGGAAAAGTGAAAGAAGCAGACGGTAAGGACGAAGAGGCAGAAGAAGATTACAAACTGGTGACGGAAATAAACCCGTTCAACGAACAGGCATACCTTTATTTAGGGCAACTTTATATCAACCAGAAAAAACTGACGGAAGCCATCGGCCTGTTTGATGAAGCCATCGAGCTGAATCCGAACTTTGCGGAAGCCTATAAAGAACGCGGACGCGCTAAATTACTGAATGGTGATAAGGACGGTTCGGTAGAGGACATGAAGAAATCTCTGGAATTGAATCCGAAAGAGGAAGCTGGTCTGAACGGAGAATTCAAGAACCTAGGACCAAAGCCTGAAGCACTTCCCGGCATCTTTTAAGTATCCTTTTCATCTATTTTAGGCAAGAAAACAAAAAAAATATCGTTTTTTGTTTGCATCTAACAGAAAATTATTACTTTTGCCCCAGAATTAGAAACCAAAGCAAAAAAGATAGATTCGAATGAAATCATTTACTTATGCATATTACTTCTTTTTTTACTTTTACTTTAGCAACAAAGTAGAGCGGGAGTTTGTATGTATCAAGTGACAGTGATGCTTAAGGACTGAATAGAGAAATCAATCATATGAATCCCGCTCCAATATGGACGCGGGATTTTTTTTATATAATACATTAGAACAATGAAAAAGATAGCAATTCAAGGAACACTCGGCTCATATCATGATATCGCCGCACACAAGTACTTCGAGGGAGAAGAAATAGAGTTAATCTGTTGTGCCAACTTCGAAGATGTGTTTACTTCGATACGGAAAGACAGCCAGGTTATCGGAATGCTAGCCATCGAGAATACGATTGCGGGAAGTTTGTTGCACAACAATGAATTGTTGAGACAAAGCGGCACACAGATTATCGGTGAATACAAACTGCGCATCTCGCACAGTTTTGTCTGTCTCCCCGATGAGAACTGGGAAGATCTGACAGAAGTCAACTCCCACCCTATCGCCCTGATGCAGTGTCGCGAATTTCTGAATCAACATCCGCAGTTGAAAGTGGTGGAAGGTGAAGATACGGCCCGCAGCGCAGAAATCATCAAGAATGAAAATCTGAAAGGACACGCTGCCATCTGCTCCAAAGCAGCAGCTGAACGTTACGGCATGAAAGTCCTCCAGGAAGGTATTGAAACAAACAAGCACAACTTCACCCGTTTTCTAGTTGTTGCCGATCCCTGGCAAGTAGACGAACTCCGCCAACATCATGCCAATGCAACCAACAAGGCAAGTATCGTATTCACTCTTCCACATACGGAAGGCAGCCTGTCACAGGTTTTATCCATTCTATCGTTCTATAATATCAATCTGACAAAAATTCAATCGTTGCCTATCATCGGACGGGAATGGGAATACCAGTTTTACGTAGATGTAGCTTTCAACGATTATCTAAGATACAAGCAGTCTATTGCTGCAATCACTCCATTAACCAAAGAACTTAAATTATTAGGCGAATATGCAGAAGGAAAGTCAAACGTATAAAATCGCTCCTGCCGACAGATTGGCAAGTGTAAGCGAATACTACTTCTCAAAGAAGCTAAAAGAGGTAGCACAGATGAATGCAGAGGGGAAGGATGTTATCAGCCTCGGTATCGGAAGCCCCGATATGCCTCCCTCAAGGGAAACCATCGAAACATTGTGCAACAATGCTCATGATCCCAACGGACACGGTTACCAACCGTATGTAGGTATCCCCGAACTGCGCAAAGGCTTCGCTGCCTGGTATCAACGCTGGTATGGAGTGGAACTGAATCCGAATACGGAGATACAGCCTTTAATCGGCTCTAAAGAAGGAATTCTCCATGTGACGCTGGCATTCGTCAATCCGGGTGAGCAGGTGCTAGTCCCGAATCCGGGATACCCCACCTATACTTCTTTGAGTAAAATACTCGGAGCGGAAGTTATCAACTACGACCTGAAAGAAGAGGATGGCTGGATGCCTGACTTCGAGACACTGGAAAAGATGGATCTTAGCCGCGTAAAACTGATGTGGACCAATTATCCCAACATGCCGACGGGAGCCAATGCAACTCCGGAAATCTATGAACGTCTCGTTGACTTTGCCCGTCGTAAGAATATCGTAATTGTGAATGATAATCCGTACAGTTTTATCCTGAACGATAAGCCTATCAGTATCCTAAGTGTACCGGGAGCCAAAGACTGTTGCATCGAGTTTAACTCTATGAGCAAGAGCCACAATATGCCCGGCTGGCGTATCGGCATGCTGGCGTCAAACGCGGAATTCGTGCAATGGATACTGAAAGTGAAAAGTAATATCGACAGTGGTATGTTCCGTGCTATGCAACTGGCTGCAGCAACTGCTCTTGAAGCCGAAGCGGACTGGTATGAAGGCAATAACGAGAACTACCGCAACCGTCGTCACCTCGCCGGTGAGATCATGAAAACATTGGGATGCACCTACGACGAAAAACAAGTAGGAATGTTCCTTTGGGGAAAGATTCCCGCTTCCTGCAAAGATGTAGAGGAACTGACTGAAAAGGTGCTGCATGAAGCAAGAGTGTTTATCACTCCGGGATTTATCTTCGGCAGTAACGGAGCAAGGTATATCCGTATCTCACTTTGTTGCAAGGACAATAAGCTGGCAGAAGCTCTGGAAAGAATTAAAAGAATCTAACCTCTCCCAAAGAGAGAACGACAGTAGAATGAGACAGAACAATTTCAATGAAAACAAGTTATTAAAAGAATAAAAACAAATAAGAATATGGAACTCGAATCAATTTTATTACCGGGCGTTGAAGCTAAAAGACCGATTGTCATTGCCGGCCCGTGTAGCGCAGAAACGGAAGAACAAGTAATGGATACAGCCAAACAACTGGCTGCTAAAGGACAAAAAATATATCGTGCCGGAATCTGGAAGCCGCGTACCAAACCGGGAGGTTTCGAAGGTATCGGTGTAGAAGGTCTTGCCTGGTTGAAAGAGGTGAAGAAAGAAACTGGAATGTATGTTTCTACGGAGGTAGCAACAGCCAAACACGTTTACGAATGTCTGAAAGCGGGAATCGATATTCTTTGGGTAGGTGCACGCACCACTGCCAATCCTTTCGCCGTACAGGAAATCGCTGACGCACTGAAAGGGGTTGATATCCCTGTATTGGTTAAGAACCCGGTGAACCCGGATCTCGAATTATGGATCGGAGCACTGGAACGTATCAACAACGCTGGTTTGAAGCGTCTGGGTGCTATCCACCGCGGTTTCAGCAGTTATGACAAAAAGATCTATCGGAATCTTCCCCAATGGCATATTCCTATCGAACTACGCCGCCGTATCCCTAATCTTCCGATTTTCTGTGATCCGAGCCATATCGGTGGAAAACGTGAGTTGGTAGCACCGCTTTGCCAACAGGCTATGGACTTGAATTTCGACGGTCTGATTGTAGAAAGCCACTGCAACCCGGATTGCGCATGGAGCGATGCTTCTCAACAAGTTACTCCGGACGTACTCGACTATATCCTCAATCTGTTGGTAATCCGTACGGAAACACAGTCTACCGAAAGTCTGGCACAGCTCCGTAAACAGATTGACGAATGTGACGACAATATCATTCAGGAATTAGCAAAAAGAATGCGTGTGGCACGTGAAATCGGTACTTACAAAAAAGAGCACGGAATCACAGTCCTTCAAGCCGGACGTTACAATGAGATTCTGGAAAAACGTGGCGCGCAGGGCGAACAATGCGGTATGGACAGCGAGTTTATGAAGAAGATTTTCGAAGCCATCCACGAAGAATCAGTTCGTCAACAGATGGAAATTATTAATAAGTAGTTAGAGTAGTCAAGTAGTATCTACTACTTACTACTTGACTACTAAATAATAAACATTATGAGAATATTAATCCTTGGAGCTGGTAAAATGGGCTCCTTCTTTACTGATATTTTGAGCTTTCAACACGAGACGGCCGTGTTCGACGTCAACCCGCACCAGTTGCGTTTCGTCTATAACACGTATCGTTTCACTACATTGGAGGAGATTAAGGAATTTGAACCGGAACTGGTTATTAATGCTGTTACAGTGAAGTACACGTTGGATGCCTTTCGCAAAATACTGCCTGTATTACCGAAAGACTGTATCATTAGTGACATTGCCTCTGTAAAAACAGGATTGAAGAAGTTCTACGAAGAAAGTGGTTTCCGCTACGTTTCCAGTCACCCTATGTTTGGCCCGACTTTCGCAAGTCTTAGCAATCTAAGCAGCGAAAATGCCATCATCATCAGTGAAGGCGACCACCTGGGAAAAATATTCTTCAAAGACCTCTACCAGACATTACGGTTGAACATCTTCGAATATACATTTGATGAGCACGACGAAACAGTAGCCTACTCGCTTTCTATTCCGTTCGTATCGACGTTCGTATTTGCTGCCGTAATGAAACATCAGGAAGCCCCGGGAACTACGTTCAAAAAGCACATGGCAATCGCCAAAGGGCTGCTAAGCGAAGATGATTACCTGCTTCAGGAAATACTGTTCAACCCACGCACTCCGGGACAAGTGACTAATATCCGGACAGAGTTGAAAAACCTTCTCGAAATCATCGAAAACAAGGATGCGGAAGGTATGAAAAAGTATCTGACGAAGATCCGGGAAAAGATTAAATAATCAATACCGGTGCCAAGATTTAACGATCCCCTGCAAAAAAGTTCTTTGCAGGGGATTTTTTTATGTGTACCTTTGTATCCGCAAAAACGGATTCACAGGAGAAAGAATGATAGATCAAATTACCATAGACCGGATATTGGACGCGGCACAAATTATGGATGTCGTTTCGGATTTTGTCACCCTGCGCAAACGTGGTGTCAATTATGTCGGTTTATGTCCGTTCCACAGTGATAAAACCCCTTCTTTTTATGTCTCTCCCGCCAAAGGATTATGCAAATGTTTTGCTTGTGGAAAAGGTGGAAATGCCGTGCATTTCATTATGGAACACGAGCAGATGTCTTATCCGGAAGCATTGAAGTACCTTGCCAAGAAATATAATATTGAAATCAAGGAGCGGGAATTAAGCGATGAAGAGAAGTTTGTGCAAAGCGAACGCGAAAGTCTGTTTATCGTTAATAACTTTGCACGCGACTATTTCCAGAACATACTAAAAAATCATGTAGACGGGCGTAGCATCGGTATGGCCTATTTCCGCAACCGTGGCTTTCGCGACGACATCATTGAGAAATTCCAATTAGGTTACTGCACTGAAGCCCACGATGCATTCGCCAAAGAAGCAATCCAAAAAGGATATAAGAAAGAGTACTTGGTAAAAACAGGACTTTGCTACGAAACGGACGACCACCGGTTACGGGATCGTTTTTGGGGACGTGTTATTTTCCCTGTACATACGCTTTCCGGCAAAGTGGTGGCTTTTGGCGGACGTGTACTTGCCAGTGCAACGAAAGGGGTTAAAGTCAAATACGTCAATTCGCCCGAATCGGAAATTTACCACAAAAGTAACGAGTTATACGGTATATATTTTGCCAAACAGGCTATTGTAAAACAAGACCGTTGCTTTTTGGTTGAAGGCTACACGGACGTAATCTCCATGCATCAATCCGGCATAGAGAATGTGGTTGCTTCCTCGGGAACAGCCCTTACACCGGGACAAATCCGTATGATTCACCGGTTCACCAACAACATGACTGTGCTTTACGACGGCGACGCAGCAGGTATCAAGGCTTCTATCCGGGGAATTGACATGTTATTGGAGGAAGGTATGAATATCAAAGTCTGTCTTCTTCCCGATGGGGACGACCCGGACTCTTTTGCCCGCAAGCATAACTCAACGGAATTTCAGACTTTTATCTCGGAACATGAAACGGACTTTATCCGCTTCAAAACGAACTTATTGCTGGAAGATGCGGGAAAAGACCCCATCAAGCGTGCGGAACTGATTGGTAATCTGGTGCAAAGTATTTCTGTCATCCCTGAAGCAATTGTCAGAGACGTCTATATCAAAGAATGCGCGCAGCTACTTCATGTAGAAGATAAGCTGCTAGTATCAGAAGTTGCCAAAAGACGGGAAACTCAAGCAGAGAAGCGAGCTGAACAAACGGAACGGGAACGCCGGATGGCTGAAAGAACGGCTATGATGTCACAGGGCAGCACACCTCCTGAAGATGTTCCAATACCTAATGGAGATATTCCGTTACCTCCTGAAGTGGATGGCGGATATACAGATGTTCCTCCTGCTCTGCAGGAAGACAGTTATGCTTCCTTTATTCCGCAGGAAGGAAAGGAAGGGCAGGAATTCTACAAATTCGAGCGACTGATATTACAGGCGGTAGTTCGTTATGGAGAGAAAATCATGTGTAACCTGACCGATGAAGAAGGAAACGAAATTCCGGTAACCGTCATAGAATATGTGGTTAATGATCTGAAAGAGGATGAGTTAGCCTTCCATAATCCGCTGCACCGCCAAATGTTATCGGAAGCTGCTGCACACATGCACGATTCCAACTTCATTGCCGAACGTTATTTCCTGGCACATCCTGATCCGGTAATCAGTAAATTGAGTGTAGACTTGATTAATGTGCGTTATCAGCTTAGTAAGTATCACTCCAAGTCCCAAAAGATTGTGACGGATGAAGAGCGGCTCTATGAAATGGTTCCGATGTTAATGATTAACTTCAAGTATGCAATCGTAACAGAGGAATTGAAGCACATGCTTTATGCCCTCCAAGATCCTGCTCTTGCCCATGATAATGAGAAATGCGACTCACTTATGCAACGCTATAATGAGTTGAGAACCGTACAAAGCATCATGGCAAAGCGGTTGGGAGATCGCGTCGTTTTACGATAAACTTATTTGTTTAGTGAGCAGAAAATAGATTATACTCTTCCGTGTTGAATCAGATTCATAAACTCTTCACGAGTCTTTGCCTGATTGAAAGCTCCGGTAAAGTCAGAAGTAGTAGTAATAGAGTTTTGTTTTTCTACACCACGCATCTGCATACACATGTGTTTGGCTTCCACCACCACCATTACTCCCAGTGGATTCAGCGTTTCCTGAATGCACTCTTTGATTTGCAGTGTCATGCGTTCCTGCACTTGCAGACGATGAGAGAATATATCGACTACACGGGCAATCTTACTCAACCCTGTGATATAGCCATTAGGAATATAAGCCACGTGCGCCTTTCCGTAGAACGGCAACATGTGATGTTCACAAAGAGAGAAGAAATCGATATCTTTCACAATCACCATCTGGCTATATTCTTCCTGGAATTTAGCGGAGCGAAGCACTTCGTGAGGGTCCATGTGATACCCTTTCGTCAAGCTTAACATCGCCTTAGCCACCCGTTCCGGAGTTTTCAATAACCCTTCCCTTTCGGCATCTTCACCCAACAAAGTTATAATACTACGATAATGACTCTTTAACTCCTCCAGATTCGGAGAAACAATTTCTTCTTTTTCTAACATGATACAATTATAAAGGAATATTGATCTGGTCTCTTACAATAGAAACCTCTTTAAACACACCGGTAGCTTTCAACCGACGCATCATTGCGTCCGCTTCTTCAATGCTACGGAAATCACCTACACGACAAAGCCAACGAGGCGGATTGAACGAAGTATATACCGTCAATTCAGGAAAATACTCTTTCACACGCGATGCTACATGATAAGCATCATTCTTCGCCTGACGAGTATTGTTACCGGCATACGCCTGGATTCTGAATCCGGAAGTCTTTATTACTTTCTGTTCACCTGTTGCAGGACGTTCCATACCTATCAGAGCCTCGATGCGGGGATCTTGATGGATAGTCACCTTTCCTTGCCCCGGAATGTTACGTTCCAAACTCTTGATAATACTTTGCGCTTGCGCAAAAGTAGCTGTCAAAACAAACAATAGGGTAAGTAAAACTTTCATTATTAAACAGTTGATTGTTGATAAATGATAAATGACAGTTAGAGAATAACAGTCGGAAAATGATAGTTGATAAACGATAGTCGATAGCAGGCTATACTACATAGCAACTATCAACTATCATTTATCAACTATCATTTAATTGAAGGCATCAATGATACCTTTGAAATCAGATACTTTCAAAGCAGCACCACCAATCAAACCACCATCAACGTCCGGGTTAGCGAACAGTTCTTTAGCGTTAGAAGGTTTGCAACTACCACCGTAAAGGATAGAAGTATTGTCTGCGATTTCTTTACCATACTTGTTAGCTACGATAGAACGGATGAAAGCATGGATTTCCTGTGCTTGTTCAGGAGAAGCAGTTTTACCTGTACCGATAGCCCAAACCGGTTCGTAAGCCAATACAATCTTAGAGAAGTCTTCAGCAGACAGAGAGAATACAGATTCCATCTGTGCAGCTACCACTTCGTTCTGCTTGTTAGCTTCGCGTTCTTCCAACACTTCACCGATACAGAAAATCGGAGTCAGACCGTTAGCCAAAGCCAATTTTACTTTTTCTTCCAGGATAGCAACTGTTTCACCGTAGTATGCACGACGTTCAGAGTGTCCCAGAATTACATATTTTGCACCTGTAGAAGCAACCATTTCAGCTGAAACTTCACCTGTATATGCACCTGAAGCTTTGTCTGCACAGTTTTCAGCACCTACACCGATCTTTGCAGCGTCTACCAACGGGGTAACAGAAGCCAGGTGGATAAACGGAGTACAGATGATTACATCACAGTTAGGCTTTTCGTTAGCCAATGCTTCGTTCAATTCTTTAGCCAAAGCGATACCCTCTTGAAGGGTTTTGTTCATTTTCCAGTTTCCTGCAACAATGTTCTTTCTCATTTTGTTTTTTATTTTAAAGGGTTAATAAATTTACGATTTCACGATTGACAATTGAACGATCGGAATTAGCGTTCGTTACAGAGGCCGCTCGTTATCATTTATTTTTTTTATTCTTGTTCTTCTATTTTCGGATTCTCCGTTTTTAATTCTTTGCTTTTCATCTCTTCCTCTTGTTGCTTCCGCTTCGCGTTTTTCCGTTCTCTGCGGCGAACGACCAAAACATCCACCCCAAGCACTAACAACAATGGAATAACAAACCATAAGAATACATATCCTACCGTATGAGTGTCACTGCTCACCTTCTGCTTTCCTAACGGCAGATTTTCCAGTTTGTCCGTCAGCACATATTCATCCGGTATATCCTCATCGCTCCATTTATTCAAAATTGTTCCGTTCTTAATCAGTATCAATCCCGGATTGGAACGAACCATCGTCTTTAATGTAATATCATCCATCTGACAGAAAGGATATTCGGCTCCCGTCTTGTCCTTCCACAATTCGATCTGTTCTTCCGGTGAAGAAGTGAGGCAATAAAACTTATAGCCATGCTCCACCGAATAGTCATATATCTCATTAATCAAATCAATGTTACTATCATCCGCCTCTTCAATCCGATGGGCAACCAACAGGAAGGTGTATCCTATATCCGTCAATACATCGTCTGTTATATCTTCGCCCGTATTCAGATCAATCATAGAGAAATCGTGAATAGCCGGTTCATATCCTTTTTCCTTCAGGATTGTCCGTGTGTCGACAAATGTCCAGGTACTATCCGGATAGTTATCCAACGTAAATTCTTTCTTCTCTCCGTTCTTTTCCAAGATAAAGATGCTTTCATATACACTTGGTTTCGCTCCTTCGGGCATTGTCATTCCTTCCAGAATATTCTTTCCGTTCTTGTAAGGACGAAAGTCTAAAACAGGCAGACGGTCCAGACAATAGAACGACAAAGTAAATACAAAGAACAACGTATAAAGAGAAACCAGCCACTCCATTTTCACACTGATAAAACGAACCAGCATCCTTCTGTGACGGAAAGCCATCATTGCTGCAAACAGCAGAACTATATTCTTACCGAATGTCTCCCAATTCGTCAACACCCAGGCATCTCCAAAACAGCCACAGTCCGAAACCGGATCAAAGATGGCAAGATACAAGGTCAGTGGTGTCATGAAAATCATCAGCATCAAAGCCAACGAAGTAGCCAATGTTCTTCTGGTAGCAAAAAATAAGGAGATACCGATAAAAAACTCAACGGCTGACAAGATGATGCCTCCCAATAAAGGGAAGAATGAAGGGAACCAGGAAGCCATTCCGAATGCGGTCAGATAATCCTGGATCTTATACTGGAACCCCAGTGGATCAACTGCCTTTACAAATCCGGAAAAGATGAACGATGCCGCCAAAAGAAAGCGACACGTATTCGCCACTACCTCCTGAATGATATGTAAGTTCTTATCCTTCAAATTCTATCTTAATCAGTCCGAAAACAGAGTAATTAATCATATCCATATAATTGGCATCAATTCCCTCTGACACCAATGTGTTGCCGGCCAGGCTCTCAATCTGCTTGGTACGGTAAATCTTCATCAAGATCAAGTCTGTGTAAGAGCTGACACGCATGCTCCGCCAGGCTTCATCATAATCATGGTTTTTGGCAAGCATCAGGTCTAATGCCTCTTTTGCATACTTATCGTATAAAGCCATCGCTTCTTCATTGCTGATGTCGGCAGACTCGGCATAACCCAGTTCCAACTGGATGAGCCCGACAATGCCATAATTGACAATCGCAATAAATTCAGCACGGATTCCCTCATCAATCAAGGTCACTCCTTTGGTTTCAATACTACGAATCCGATTGGCTTTAATAAAAATCTGGTCAGTCACCGAAGCCGGACGCAGGATACGCCATGCAGGCCCGTAATCGTGCAGCTTCTTGGAAAATAAGTCACGGCACAAAGCGATGACATGTTCAAATTGTTGCTTGGTATCTTTCATCTTCTTCCAAATAGTGCGCAAAGGTAACAATAATTAAGTAAAAACAGAAAGAGGGCACTCTAAATTATATTAAAGTGCCCTCTCCTAAAGATATTGTATTACTGTTTTATAAGCTATATTTTTTATGAACAACGCAAAACCTGTCCGATACGCAAAGTAGTGGTCGGTTTGATACGGTTCAGTTTGCAAAGCGTGCTGACTGATACGCCACGCAATTTAGCAATGCGGGACAATGTATCGCCACTCTTCACCTTATGATAACGGATAGTACCGTCAGCCACTTGGGTATCATGAGAGCCTGCACGTTTCACACCTTTTGTTTTGCGGAACGTATAAGTATCGGCAACGATATCCTGTTTTGGAAAGTCAAACATATAAATCGGATTAATTGCAATTCCCAGGAAGCGGGTTTCGAAATGAAGATGCGAACCTGTAGAACGTCCGGTGTTACCACCCAACCCGATCGGTTCACCAGCTTTTACCAACTGATTTTCTTCAACCAACTGCTTAGACAAGTGTCCATATATAGTTTCCAATCCATTATCGTGACGAATGACTACATATTTACCGTACCCTCTGCGTTCATATTTCACAATACGTACCTTACCATCAAAAGCAGAAACAATCGTATCACCGATATTAACTTTTAAATCAAGGCCATTATGCATTCTTCTCCAACGCGGGCCAAAAGGCGAAGTTATTTTTGTACTCGGAGTCGGCATACGAAAACCCGTCAGGTCAATTGTATATGTTTCCGGAATAATCGCATTTCCATAAGAATGCGCATATTGATTATTCCAATTCGGATAAAGACTTAAAGCGGGATATTCGGATTGTTCGGCACGGATTTGCTTCTGCAATGCCAAAGAATCTACTGATTTTAATTTTTTGTCTATCGGTGCCTGGCGGGCAATCAGGTCTTGTGAGAAAGAGCTCAAGCTGACCATAGCCGCAACAGCGACCAATCCTGTTTTAATAATGCAATTGAAATTCATTCCTTTTTTATCAATTCTATTTAATATTCGTCATTTGCATACAGGTAGTTAAATGTCGCCTGCTTGTAATCGAATATTTCTTCCGGTTTAAAAAATCTCTTTAATTCAATAGCCGCAGTCTCCGGAGAATCAGAAGCATGAACTATATTTTCCTGAAAGCTCATGCTGTAATCCCCACGAATGGTACCCGGGGCAGCCAGACGTCCATTAGTTGGTCCCGCCAACGTACGGACTGTTTGAATAGCATCCACACCTTCGAAACAACAAACAATGACAGGAGCTGTCATCATCGAATCTTTCACACGCTGAAAGAAGGATTTGCCGCTAAGGTGGGCATAATGTTCGCTCAACAATTCATCAGTCAGTTGCATCATCTTCATGCCAGCCAACCGTAATCCTTTACGCTCAAAGCGATGAGTAATCTCACCAACCAATCCCCGTTGAAGGGTACACGGTTTTAAAATGACCAGCGTTTTTTCAAGCATAATACTCGACTTTGCAAATGGTTAAACAATACATTTACTAAAAAAATTCTTCCAAAGATAGTGTTTTCCTACGAAATGGCAAGGAAGTTATTAACTATTTTTCAGAAGCTTAGAACGAAAAGGAAGAGGAATCAGGTCGTTAAACTCCTATAAATAGGGAGAATAGAGCCGAAATATGTTTTGCAACACATTTACGCAAATAAACTGCATGTTTAACCGTTTTTCAGCTTATGGCAGCCCAGTTAACATTCGTTTTCCGTAAGGCTTTAAGCTGTCGCCATAAGATTTCGTTCTCCGGACTTTGTGCTGCAGGGTCTTGTTCTACAATACTTTCAGCTATAGCACGAACGTATTGCAACAGTTGACCGTCGCGGACAATATCCGCGATCTTCAAATCGAAAGCGATACCGCTTTGCTGTGTACCTTCAAGATCACCGGGACCACGCAGTTTCAAATCGGCCTCCGCTATTTCAAAACCATCATTGGTGCGCACCATGATTTCCAATCGTTTCCGGGTATCCTCCGTCAACTTGTAATTCGTCACCAGAATACAATAAGACTGTTCTGCTCCACGCCCTACCCGACCGCGCAACTGATGTAACTGTGATAACCCGAAACGTTCTGCATTTTCAATAATCATAACCGAAGCATTCGGAACGTTCACTCCCACTTCAATGACGGTGGTAGCTACCATGATCTGCGCTTTCCCCGAGACAAAAAGCTGCATTTGCTCATCTTTCTCGGCTGGTTTCATTTTACCATGCACTTTACAAACCGTACACTTCGGAAACTCTTCCAGAATATGCTGATACCCTTCTTCAAGATTCTTCAAATCAATTTTTTCGCTCTCTTTAATCAGCGGATAGACAATATAAACCTGGCGTCCTTCGTCGATCTGCTTACGTACCGAACGATACATGCTTTCCCGGCGATTGTCGAATTGATGGATGGTAGTAATCGGTTTTCTTCCGGGTGGAAGTTCATCGATAACAGACACGTCCAAGTCACCGTACAAAGTCATCGCCAACGTACGGGGAATGGGAGTGGCAGTCATTACAAGTACATGCGGAGGTTGAACATTCTTACTCCAAAGACGGGCACGTTGAGCCACGCCAAAACGATGTTGTTCGTCAATCACAACGAAGCCTAAAGAAGAGAAATTGACAGTATCTTCAATAACGGCATGTGTTCCTATTAATATCTGCACATCTCCTGTCAGCAATCCGGCCAGAATCGCTTCTCTCCTTTTTCCTTTAATAGAACCTGTCAGTAGCTCAACACGAATATCCATGCCAAAAAGCAGTTCCTTAATGGTTTCGTAGTGCTGGTTTGCCAGGATTTCGGTAGGTGCCATCATACAAGCCTGATAGCCATTATCCAATGCCAGCAACATACTCATCAAGGCAACCAGTGTTTTTCCGCTTCCTACATCTCCCTGCAAAAGGCGATTCATCTGTCTGCCACTGCCGACATCGTTCCGTATCTCTTTCAACACCCGTTTCTGCGCACCCGTCAGTTGGAAAGGAAGATTCTTTGCATAAAATGTATTGAACACATCTCCCACTTTTTCAAAGATGTATCCACGATACCTTTTCTGCCTGTCTTTGGCATATCGGAGAATGTTTAACTGAACATAAAACAGTTCTTCAAATTTAAGACGGTATTGTGCCCGACGGAGGACGTCAGGATTGGTTGGGAAGTGGATATTCCGGAGCGCTTCCGTCAAAGGCATCAAATGATGCTCCGTCAGCAACTTGGGAGAAAGTGTTTCAGGTAGAGGCTCCTGTATCTGCTGAATCACCGTTGCCATCATCTTCTCAATCGCGTGAGAGTTGAGGAAACTGCGTTTCATCTTCTCCGTCGTACTATAATAAGGTTGCAGCCCCACCGAGGAAAGTTTCAAATCATCCGGTTTGTCTACATCAGGATGCGCCACATTGATACGTCCGTTGAAAACAGTAGGTTTGCCGAAAATAATATATTCCTCGTGAAGTTTATACTTTCCCAAGATGTACTTTATACCTTGAAACCACACCAAATCCACGACTCCTGTACCATCCGAAAAATGCGCTGTCAAACGGCGCTGCCGTCCTTCACCAATGGTCTCGAAACCGAGGATTTCTCCTTTCAACTGGATATACGGCATATTGCCATCTATTTCATGAATGTAATAGATGCGGCTCCGGTCAATATATTTATAAGGGAAATAATAAATTAAATCGTGCAAGGAATAGATTTCCAACTCCTTATTTAATACAGCGGCTTTTTGAGGGCCTACACCGGAGATAAATTTTATGTCGCGTGTGGCTAAATCGAACATTTATAAAAGAGCACTCCCTACTTTTAAATCGAAAGGAGTTGTTATTTTTATATTTTCACGGTTGCCTTCTGCCAGATAAACGGGCATTCCCATCGCTTCCACAACGGAAGCATCATCTGTAAAGAAGGGGGTAAATTCCTGGGCATAGGCTTGTTGCAGCAACTCTACATCAAACACTTGCGGCGTTTGCACCAGTTTATAATCAATCCGGCTGACTGTTTCACTTCCGGCATCTGTCAAATGGCGAAGCGTCTCTACTACATCCACCACAGGAATCACTGCTTTTTGCACCTCTGCCAACTCATAACAACGGCGAATCACTTCTACTGATACAAACGGGCGTACTCCATCATGCACTCCCACCAATCCCGGCTCTTGCACCAGTGCCAGCCCGTTCTTTACGGAATGGAAACGTGTTTCACCTCCTTCTGCAAGGACATGTTTTACCGTAAAATGATGTTCATCGCAAAGTTGCTTCCAGAAACTTTGTTGCTCCTGCGGAAGCACCAATATGATTTGAAGTGCCTCGTCATATCTCCTGAAGACTTCCAGGGTATGCATCAACACAGGTTTATCACCCATGGGAAGGAATTGTTTGGGAAGATCACTTCCCATTCGCAAGCCCTTTCCACCGGCGACAATGATTACATATTTCTTCATGGACGGTTTAGCGTTTAACGCACATCGCTTCTACCAGTTCGTCTACTTTTTCTTTACCTACCAACAGGTCAACGATTGTCAAGGCAAATTCCATAGCAGCACCTGGTCCCATACCCGTAATGATGTTTCCATCACGTACGACATGTGCATTTACACATTCGGCACCATCCAGATATTGTTCGAAACTCGGATAACAGGTAGCCTTCTTTCCTTTCAGCAGTCCCAGTTTACCCAACACCATCGGAGCAGCACAAATGGCAGCAATAGGTTTACCTTTTGCAGCAAAATCAAGGATCAATTTGCGCAATCCTTCGTGCTTGTCAAGTGTAGCAGCTCCCGGCATTCCTCCCGGCAACAACAAAAGTTCAGCATCAAAGAAATCACAATTCTCGAAATTAATATCGCAAAGAACGGATACATCATGTGCTCCTACTACAATTTCATCCGGTGTAACGGATACGATTTCTACATTCAGTCCGGCACGTCTCAACGTGTCAATAGCAGTAAAGGCTTCAATTTCTTCAAAACCATCTGCAAAAAAAGCGTATACAGTTCCCATAATGCTTAATATATTTGGTTAATGATACTATCTCAAGTTAAAATAATAGGTGATTGTCCCTGTCTGGTTATTCACTCCATCGATCGTATTAAAACGGGCTTTCTTAGCTGCATCCTCCGCCGCCTTACGCAAAGCGGAATTTACAGTGTTCGTTTGAGGGCTAATGCTGGTCGATATCACTTGCCCTGCAGGATTCACGGTGATATTCACCACTACACGTCCTTCTTCCTGCACATTATATACAGGCTTCGGCAAACTGCCCGTACCTAAAGAACGTCCGCCAAGGTCAAATGTTCCATAACCTCCGGTTCCGGTCTTCGCTCCGGTAGAAGAGTTACCCTCCTTGCTACCTTCGGTTCCCGTGCCACTAGCCGCTGTTCCTTTATTTCCTGTCATTTGCGCTCCTTTTCCAAACGCACCGGACACCCTCTTTCTGGCAGCTTCTTCGGCAGCCTTACGTTCACGTTCCGCTTTTTCTTCTGCCAGTCGTTTCGCTTCTGCAGCTTTTTCCGCTTCCGTTTTTTCCGGCTTCTTCACCGGTTCTTTCGGCTTGACCATCTCTTTAGGTTTCACCGTCTCTTTTTTCGGTTCTTCCGTCTTAGGCTTCAAAGTGACCGTTTCCTCTTCAGTCTGTGTCAGTAAATCCTGTTCAGAAGGGAGTTGCGGTTCTGTTTCCGCAGGCGGTGCTGCCGCATCTTCATCCATAATATCCACGTCTACCAGAGAGGGATCATCGAAACCACTTGCTGCGTCTACATTTCCCATCATCACAGGCACTCCGCCTGCATCTTCATCCGGTTGGGGGACAGTAAAGCTCACCAGAATCAAAAGAGCAATCACTGCCACATGCACCAACAGTGCACCGAGCGCTCCTATGTATTCACCCTTTTTTCTTCTGTCCATTGTTTCTTATTTATTTTCAGGCGGGCGGGTAGCCAGCACCATCTTAAAATGATTCTCGTTTGCAATGTTCAATACCCTTACAATCTCACGATAAGGTACCGATTCATCTGCATACAATGCCACATACATTTCCGGTTCCTTCTCTGCACAACTCTGCAAAAATGAAGTCAGATCGTTCAGCGCCACCGGCTGCTCTTTTTCATTGCCGAAAGCGGCATAGAAATTCAAGTCCTTATCGATAACCACTCTTGTCAGCGGCTTGGCCGAAGTCTGCTGCTTGCCTTGAGGCAGCAATACCTTTATGGCATTGGGCGACACCACCGTAGAGGTTATCATAAAGAATATCAGCAACAGGAAGATGACGTCCGTCATGGAGGCCATGCTGAAATTGGGCGATACTCTATTTCTTCTTTTTAATCCCATCTGCCAATTATTTTGCAGGCTCGTTCAACAGGTCCATGAACTCCATTGTACGAGATTCCATTTTATTTACCACACGGTCTACCAGCATCACCAGATAATTATAGGCAAACATAGCGATGATACCGACAATCAGACCACCGACCGTTGTAATCATAGCTTCATAGATACCTCCCGAAAGCAAAGTGATATCAATGTTTCCACTTCCGGCATTCGCCATTTCGTAGAATGCGCGTACCATACCGGTCACCGTACCGAGAAATCCGAGCATTGGAGCACCTCCGGAAATAGTTGCCATCACAGTTAGTCCTTTTTCCAACTTTGCAACTTCAATGTTACCCACATTCTCAATAGCTACCTGCACATCGTTAATAGGACGTCCCAGACGGCTGATTCCTTTTTCTATCATACGTGCCGAAGGGGTATTCATCGTACGGCAATAGTTAATAGCCGCTTTGATCTCTCCACTATGAATATAGTCTTTAATCCGTTCCATAAACATGGGGTCCTCTTTTCCTGCTTTGCGAATCATGTAGTTACGTTCAAACAGGATATAGAAACAGATAACCGACAGTACGCCCAATACAATCATAATCCATCCACCCTTGACAGCCATATCAAGCATGTTCATTTCCGGAGCGTTTACCTCCGTCAGCACGGGGTTGGCAGTAGCCAGTGAGTCGGCCATATTCATAGCCCCTTGGGCTAACAAGATCATTGCATTCATGAGCGTAAACAGTTTTTATATTCCTGAATGGTACGTTCGAGTCCCAGATACAGTGCATCGCTAATCAACGCATGTCCGATAGACACTTCATCCACCCAAGGAATGTTTTTATAGAAATAATTTAAATTCACCAGACTTAAATCATGACCGGCGTTCAATCCGATACCCAGTTTACGGGCAGTCTTTGCAGCTTCGATAAAAGGAGCGATAGCTGCTTCCGGATTCTTCGGATAGTCCGTCGCATAAGGTTCAGTATACAGTTCGACGCGATCCGCCCCTGCTTTTGCCGCATATTCCACCATTTCAGGATCGGCTGCCACAAAAACGGAAGTACGAATGCCGGCACTGTTAAACTGATCGAGAACTTCCGTCAGGAATTCCTGATTTGCTTTCGTATCCCAACCTGAATTGGAGGTGATCTGTGAAGGATCATCGGGTACAAAAGTAACCTGATGAGGTTTTACTTTCAACACCAAGTCAATAAATTCCGGAGACGGATAACCTTCAATATTAAATTCAGTCCGCAACAGAGGACGCAAGTCATATACATCAGAACGACGAATGTGACGCTCGTCAGGACGGGGATGAACGGTGATACCATCAGCCCCAAAAGATTCACAATCAAGCGCTACCTTTACTACATCGGGCACATTTCCCCCGCGAGCATTTCTTAGTGTAGCAATCTTGTTTATGTTTACACTTAATTTAGTCATAGTTCTACGTTATATTTGCCGCAAAAATACAAATATTATTATTAGTTGCCTAATAATACGAAACGCATTCTCTACTCTTTTTTGGTTATTTAAAGTAGAAATCCAAGAAAAAATGCCAAATTTGCATCCTGAACTAATGATGTTGCTTATGAAATTTGCCATTTTTGGAAATACTTATCAGGCTAAAAAGTCTTCTCATGCTGTCACCTTGTTTAAACTTTTAAAGAAACAAGGATCAGAGATTGGTATGTGCAGGGAATTTTATCAATTCCTAGTTTCTGAAAATATGGATATTGAAGCAGATCAATTATTTGATGGTGATGATTTTACTGCCGATATGGTAATCAGCATCGGAGGCGACGGAACGTTTCTGAAAGCTGCCCGCCGCGTAGGAAGAAAAGGGATCCCTATTTTGGGAATTAACACAGGACGTTTAGGATTTCTGGCAGATATTTCACCGGAAGAAATGGAGGAAACATTTGATGAAATCCAAAACGGCAGATATAGTGTGGAGGAACGGAGCGTACTTCAGTTAATCTGCAACGACAAACATCTCCAAGATTCTCCTTATGCCCTCAACGAAATAGCTATTCTCAAACGGGACAGCTCCTCAATGATCAGTATCCGGACAGCTATTAATGGCGCGTATCTGAATACTTATCAAGCTGACGGGTTAGTAATTGCCACTCCAACAGGTTCCACAGCCTACTCTTTGAGTGTAGGAGGCCCGATCATCGTTCCTCATTCCAACACTATTGCCATCACTCCGGTGGCTCCACATAGTCTCAACGTCCGCCCTATCGTTATTCGGGATGATTGGGAGATTACATTAGATGTAGAAAGCAGAAGTCACAACTTCCTCGTCGCCATTGACGGGAGGAGCGAAACTTGCAAAGAAACGACTCAACTAACCATTCGCCGGGCAGATTACAGCGTAAAGGTAGTGAAACGTTTTAATCACATTTTTTTCGATACACTCCGCAGCAAGATGATGTGGGGAGCTGACGGAAGACGGTAAGCAGTCCACATTATGCAACCGTTATTCCTCATCACCCGATTCAACTATACGGTACTTAAAAATAGAACTTCTAAAAAAAGGGACATTCAAACTGGTGAGAATGCAACAATTTTGGGTATAGATTCCAACTAAAGACAAAAAGGGCTGGGATTTACGATCTTCAGAAATCAGATTAACATTATTTTCCCCTATATTTACTCAATAAGATTAAAATATACTGATTACACTTGCAAATCATTCTTTTATAGACAACAGTCATTCATTTTATCAGTTTCTCCTTACCTTTATTTACATACAAACTAGAGAAAAAAATAGCTTCTAATCATTCCTATATGAGTTCCTCACCGAGAAATGAGATGTCCCTCACCGAGGAAGGATAAGTTCCTCGGTGAGGGACATCTCGTTGGCTTTAATCCAACGAAGGCTTCCATGATTAAAAAGCCGCATATTGTCTGCAAATTCATGCTACGCTCGCCCTATTTTCTGTATATTATTGCAATTATTTATGCAGTTCTTTCCCCAGTTCATCCATAAAAGAACAACTGTTGCCCGAAGAAATATTAAAAACAGACCATCGGGTTAGCTAATATAGAAGAAAATAGAATATCGGTAGAGAAAAAGAATACCCCGATATTAATCTAACATAAAGGTCTGCGAACCAATCAGATTACCACCTTCGAAGATATCAACACGGTAGTTTCCGGCATACAAGAATTCTTCTACATCCCAAAACACATTGATATTCTGTTCTTCTCCGTTATATTCAATATACTTCTTAATTGAATAAACCAATGTACGGTTTTCATAAGGGAAAGTATTGGATGCACTCTTGGTCAGTACATCATTATCGGGTTTGGTTATACGTACATAGATGGTACGTTCACCGTTTTCGGCAGTTATATTCTTCACGACCGTGAAACTGATAGCCAGTTTCACCACGTCTTTCACTTTCTTTGCAGCTTTGCCACGTTTATTGCGTGGTTCGATACGAATATTAGTTGCATCAAGTTGTGCGGCTAACGTCACTTTCTTATCCAGATTTTTCTTTTCTTCGGAAAGGTTACTGATTTGTTGTGAAGCCTGATTATATTTTTGAGTCACTTCAGCTATGACCTGCTTCTGCTGTGCAGTCAGTTTATTCAGAGAGTCGATCTGATTGATATAGCCAACCATTACCTTACGCAAAGTAGCCAACTCATTCTTTAAACGACGGATCTCTGTAGCATTCGAGCTCTTCACTGTACGAAGCTCTTCCAAAAGGCGTTGAGTTTTCAATTGTTCCTGTTCCAGTAATTGAGATAAAGAGTCATTAGAAATCGTCATCTTTAACTCATCATATTGTTGTACGAAACGGGTATATTCGTTTTCCAGATCTTCCTTATCTAATTGGAATTCCTGCACTAACTCCCGGTTAGCTTGTTTTTCGGTAAACAATAAATAAGTAATACCAATAATAGCTATCACCAAGATAGCCACGGCCGCAATAAGAAGGCTTTTTTTACTCATAGTTTCAGTTGTGAATTGATAACGTGCGCAAAAGTAATCATTTCGCAACAGAAGTCAAGCAGAAAAGCAGAGAGTTTTTTGATAACCCTCTGCTAATCCATACAATTTTAACTTATTTGCTTGCTAACTTATTCAGTTCAGCAGGTGTTACTACTGTAACTAATAAACATCTTGCAACTTTTTCTTAAAAGAATGAAAGACAAGTCCCGGAATATTATTCGTTACTAGTTTAAGATCACCCATATTTAAATACAATGCATTCTTACATTGAGTCTGATATTGTTTTACCCCAATCTGTTCCACTATATTCTGTACAACCTCTTCACAAGGAGAATTTATTCCATCGGATAGGTTCCACAATTCTTCCACATTATCTTTGCGCTTAGTAACAAACCGAAATCCCCTTTTCTTTAGTTCCTGCACCAACTCTTCTTTCCCGATACGTGCATTCACATGTACGGTTTTATTCTCTAGGAGAATACCTTTTTCATAAACATCCACCACTTTCTGTATATCACGTTTTATCCTGTCGATCGTTGATACAGGAGGGACAAACTGCCAAAACAATAATGGAATATATCCTTGAGTCAACTCATACAAAGGTTGTGATATTAAATATTCATTTAGATAAGTCCCCTGTACGGAAACCTTTGTTTGCTCCCGATTCTTATACATAAAATACATACCCATATTTGCACCGAGATTATACATATCCATCATATCATGAGTAGCAATCAAAGAATAAACTTGTGCCGGAGTATGTTCACAAATACCTTTTGATATATTATCAATCTGCCTGTTGACAACACCGCTCTCCCAATCGGCCAAGTCCTTACCTTTTTCAAGAGATAACGTATCATAGTCCACGACATTTCTTGATATCGTTTTGATGTCATGCTCTGAACCGGATTGGGTATATAAAATATAAAGAGAGCCGTCTGCATACTCCTGACCATCCACTCCGGTTTTATTAAGTTTCCGACAATAAGATTCACTTTTCACGTCTTCCCCTATGCCTGCGATAATTACATTTTCTACTTCATGTTCTATTATAAACTTCCGATATTCATCAGGCAAAGCCAATAATTTTATCCAGGCAACTCCGACATCATCCATGGAAGCATCATATCCCAATGTCGCATAACAGGGTACTCCAGCTTGCGAGGAATATTCTAATATGGAAGAAACTTCTTTGGTAGAATTGACAGAAACCAAAAAATGTAATGGCAATACGGGAGCCTCCATAGCTGCAGAAAGATAAGGTACCGTCGGTACTCCCGTAGCTATTATCACAGTTTTAAGTTTCTTCGACTTACCCAAATACTCATTATATAAATCTACTGTATGCTGAACGGATTGTTGAAGGAAATCAGGTGTCCCCCATACCGGTTTGGGACCTCCTCCCGGACCAATCTGCCATGTATGGCTCACACCTGCCGTCAGATTAGCTAAAGATTTTTGGACAGCATATTCCGCACTCATCCCACCATCGAGCATAAACACATTCAAACCTTTATATTCCTCTTTAGCGATCTGATAGGTAGTCAACATTCCGGGAATTACCACCCTAAAATAAGAAGAATATGTCAACTGTCCCTCCTCTTTTTGATAAACACCTACGGCTGCAGGCGTAAATTCTGAAGGAACTTCCCAAACAAATGGTTCTCCGCCAATCTCCACAAGAACCGGTTCTCCTTTCTTGGAGAGATATTTCAGTATAATCGTTTTACCTTCTGACTTCCCATCAAAAGTAAACACAACCTTCTCCCCTTGTGAATAAACGAATTTATCCGTCAGCACACGAGCTCCAATCTCTCCTCCTGCCAATAGTGCAATGAAGAAAGTTACCATCAATTGTTTTATATTCATTTCGTTAGTTTAAATCTTAAATCCGATGTTATATCAATGTTCTACTAATCTCATATTTCCAACCTGTGCACAAATAGTACGAAGCTCCTCCAATGTCAGGTACTCCATCGACTTAACCGTATTCCGATACTTCTGCACTCCAATACGTTCAATTATATCATAAGCAAATTCTTCAGCCAAACCTATTTTATGATTAATGCGTCCCAAATACTCTTCCGTTTCTCCATCATCTTCCGGATTCCATTTATCTACACTCTGCCTAATTCTAATATTCTCCGAAGTAACACCTCTTGCTATCAGCTCGTCATAAAACTCATAGCGTCTCATATTAGAATTCAGATAGAAAGATCCCTCATACAGATGATCGACAACATCAGGAAAATACCCGGCAATAGCTGGCTTCAGATAACCATCAATACGTTCTACTGTAGAAGCCGCCGAATTAAATTGCCAATATAATAAAGGTACATATCCAACAAACGCTTCATATTGAGGGTGATTCGTAAGATACTCGTTAAAAATAACTCCATTTACAAAAGGTGCCTGCAACTTGCTTTGATTCTTTTTTATATATTGAAGCGTCAGGAAAGAAGATATATTGTACAAAGCCATCATATCATCAGTCTCAATCGTATAAGCTTTCACATTTGCCATCGCTTGCGCAGAGCCGGATATATTGGTTATCTGATCATCAACAATTCCGCTTTCCCAATCAGATATATACTGTCCTTCACCCAATTTTAACTGATTATAGTCATACAACCGATGTTTCAGTGCGTCAATATCAGCATCCGAACCAAAGTTAGTATACAATATATATAAAGAACCAGGCGCATATTCATCGGTAATTGTATTCTGCGTCAAAACCCTTCGGGAATAAGACTCTCCATGTCCTTCCTGACCTACTCCATAAATATAAACTTCTTCCACCTGATGATCTTTTATAAATTGCTTATATTCTTCCGGCAAATCCAATAATTTCATCCAGGCAACTCCCACTCCGGGCATAGAACCGTCATAACCCAATGTGGCATAAGAGGCATATCCATTTTGATTGGAATAATCGAGTATAGCTTGTACTTCAGAAGCAGAATTAGCCGATACCAGATAATGAATAGGTAAATAGGCTGCCCCCATCATTGTTGCAAAGTAAGAAACAGATGCGATCCCCGTTCCAACCACCACTCTCTTTATCTTTGTGGCAGCTCCGATCTCCGAATTGTAAAGCTCAACAGTTTTGCGAACGGAACGTTGCAAAAACTCCGGAGTAGGCGCAACCGGATAAGTACCACCCTGCGGAGCCTCCTCCATGGTGGCAGCCATTCCTTGATCGAAAGCAACCATCGTTTTTAACACACCGAACCCGGCACTCATATCTCCTATCTGACGATAAACAGGAAGTCCCTGATAATCTAACTTTTGAATATCATAAGTCAACAGCGACTGCTCGTTGACAGCTCTGAAATATGTTCCGTCAATTGTAGTGGTTATCCCATCTTCAAAATCTAACAGGAACTTGACAGCACAAAAGGAAGAAGGCTTTAATGCAGCTGGAAGGATATACAGTGTCCCGGCATCCACAGGAACAGATTGTCCCGGTTCTATTTGAATATGGGAAGCAACAGACTTTTCTGTCAATACACACCCTCCATCATCCAAGTTCTGAATCACCACTTTTACTTCACGAATATCCATCGGATAGTTCGTTTCATTTTTCAAGGTAAAAGAGCAATTTACAGGATCTCCCGGCCAATAGGCAACTTTATTTAATTTCACATCAGAGGCTTTAGCCATTGTTGTACGAAAGCCGTCATCAACAACTTCCGAATCTTTGCATCCGCTCATGATAGCCAATACAGAAAAAGTGATGATTATACTTGAAATATAACTAATTATTCTCATTGTGTTTTTCTTTTAAAATTGAATCCTTGTATTTATTCATCAATAAAGTAGCAATCTCAACAGCATTACCAACCGGTTCGGAAGGATAACGTTCATGTGACTTGACCCAGTCAATTTCAAACTGCGTCACTCTTTGATGAAAAGCATCAGCATTAAACGGCTGCTTGTTAGAAACAGAGCGAATAACTTCATCTATAAACATTTCCCAACGAGGCGCATAATATCCCGATACCAAACCTCCCCAAGTACGATTTGCATAATCGTTTAAACTTTGATCTTTATCTCCCCAGGTTGAAACGATAGTACGGGCATTTTCTTCGTAATAATTTTTAGAGGCTTCGTCTATACCTAATGAACGGGCATCTTCAATCCATTTTCCCAGTAAAAAAGAAGATTGTGTACTTAATAAAGTATCAACATCACGCAGTAGTTGTTTCATTTCAGCTCCTTTTTGTTTTAATAGCGGTAATTGCTTCCGGGAATAAGCTTCCGCAAATTCATCGCGAAGCTTCCCGAAATAATTCCCCAGCACTTGCCTTCCTATATTAACAACATCATATTCATAAGTAGAATGTCGATGTTCTCCGGCTTTCAACAACATCTCCCATACCTCAAACAAAGTTTCATTGGAATACGCTACCGTAGGCGTAGTCGTCCAATTGCCATTTCCTTTTAAACAAGGACGCGCATTCATCAATGTCCCCTGTCCCAAAGCAGCTGGTACTGTATAAATACTGTCATAAAGCAATTTCCATGCCCGACGCATTTGTTGGTTTCTCAAGCCAATTCGCCTGTCTGCCAGTTGTTCTATCCATACAGAGTCCGGCAGATTACAATCCCATGCTTTACTGAAAACATATTCATACATGAAAGGATTTACATCAAACCCCTCCAAAGTAGAACCCAGTCCCGAAAAGTTTTCTCCACCATTGGTATATACATTTTCGATTCGTTTCCCCACTTCTTTGGTGTTTCCGGCAAGCATTGTATTTCCTCCGAAATTTCCTAAATAGCACCATAAATATGGTTGCCCGAAATACCGATCTGTCTGCTTCCAGACTTCAGTATTCTCACAATAATAGTCCAGTAGCAACAGTTTATCTTGAGGGACTGCTTTCAAGAAAGCTTCTACCCGTTCGTTTGTCCATAAATGTCGGTCAATATAGAATAACCATGTCATTTGTAACCAAGTAGCATCCGGATCGACATGCGTCATCGATTGATAAATATGCTTCGAGCAATTGGCTAAAAATTCCGGTTCCCAACTTGGAGGGGCTACTTCATTAAAAGGATCTGCCCCATAAATATGGTCTGTTCCGAACAACTTAGTTTGCTCTTCCAGAAACTCTTTCTGTATGGTTGCAAACAATGGGTCAAGCGGATCCAGAAAGTGGCTTCTGTATTTATCCTCGAAACCTCCCCAAGAGCTCATCCGGCTAATCTTAGCTTCCGGATAGATTCTTTTAAGTTCCGACGGTACATGTCCGGCAAATGCAGGAAGTATGGGGCGCATATTAAATTGACGTTCACGGGCTACGATTTGTTTCTGCAATGCTTCTTGTGTATCCAGCCATTCTTTAGGCAGAGGCCCCTGCCAATAATCCAGGTTAGACATACGATGCCAAGGCAAGTGAGCAGGCCCTGTGAAATAGTTCCGTATTTCCTCATCCGTCAATCCTAATTTCGTCCATACGCGATACCAGACAGATTCTTGTCCGGTGATTGCCAAAGGCATATTGATTCCATTTAAAGCCATCCAGTCTATCAACCGTTCCCAATCCTTCCATGTCCACCATGGCATTGTATAACCGAAGGTACAGTAATTAAGAAAGAATCGGTTCTTGCAACGGGCAGTCGAAGTTATTTTTGCCGGTGGCATGGGTAATACTTCCGGCATCTCCACCGTATCGTTCACATACCAGGAAACAGAGGTAAGGCAGTAATGATTCAGATAATAGTTCAGCCCTACAGCCATCGAATTTGCGTTATTTCCCCGTATTCGTACTGTTCCTCCTTGCGCTTCTATTTCATACCAATCTTTATCAATCTTTTCCGATTGTTCAAAACTAAATTGGGAAGCATACTCCGGAAATAAACGTTCCACCATCTGTTGCATCGCTTTTTCATCTTCTGTACTTTCTTTGCAGGAAGAACACAATACGATCAACATCAGTAGAAATAAACATTTAATCTTACACATACTATTTATATTTTCATTTATATATTTCTTTAAAAAAACGAATGTATCCGATGTTACCCACTAGACACATTCGCTTGTCAAAGGGAGTAGTGTGGTTACCGACCTAGTTGGTAATCGTCAGATGTGTAAGTCCCGCATCATCAAAATTCTTTTTAGTAAGCGGCACATCCGGTCCTATAATAACTGTGTTAAGTTTCTTCAGTTTCTTCAGAACTGTCAGGTCAACTTTCGGATTAATCGTTTTATCCACCGAGAAACCTTTACCCTTTATGATAGAAAGTGTTTCCAGATTAACAAAAGGTAAAATATCAACCAACGTTTGTATTTCTCCCTGAATCGTCAGTGATTTAAAATTCTCTATATCCTGGCAAGCAGGCATACGGTCGGCAAATCCTATCAACCATGTGTCCCACCAATCGAAATATTCAAAACGTAAATCGGTAGTGGACCAGTCTTCGCCGATTGTAGGACCATATATCAATGCCCATTCACCGGATAATGATTTTTTAAATTCCGAATCATTGTAGAAAGGAACATTTTCCGGACGAGTGTTTGAGGCAGGTACATATTTATCCGTCAAAGATTTAGTCTGTATTTCAATCGTTTGTTCCGGACCGGCAACTCCTTTCGCCAGAAGTTGTACTTTGATTGTACTCTTTTGATTATGAGGTAAATTGGCAACGTATGAATAATCCGTAGGTTTAAATTTATCCATCACCTCTTCACCATCCCGATCCGTATAAGAAACCTTTATCTCGTCAACAACGGGAGGAAATGCCCACTGCAAAACAGCAGAAGTGGCACTACTTACTCCGACAGCGGCTTCAATCGGTAAGGAAGACAAATCAATATCTGTCGTATTAATCACAGTCTGTTCTGAATAATTCCAGTAATCTCCTGCTGATTCCGTACGTCCCAAAGCTCTTAAATAATATGTGCTGTTAGGGTTTAAGAACAGAGTCTCCGTAAATTCTCCCGACAATTCTGTCAAATTCTTCTTTATTCGCTTGTAAGTATGTGAACCGCTTTCGCTTTCATTCATAGCCGTACGTTGTCCGGGATATTGCTCTTTGCCATATACCAATCCTATTTCCTGATTCTTGGAGCGTTCGTCATTTACCTGATAAGTAAAAGTGACGTTCGCTGTAATGCCGTACAACACTTCCACCTTCTTAATTTTCAATGTTACGTTGGGGGTAACAATCAAGTCCATTTTCTTAAAACTACGAATATCACCATAAATGGTATCCAACTCAAAGAACGGTCCGTTCGCCCATACTTTATAGCGGGAAGGATATACTTTGGTATTGCGATATGTTCCTTCAGGAAGTGTGTTATACTCCAAGGGAACCGCTACATTTCCATACTCCAGATCAAGTAACTTTAATTTAGCTCCATAATATTCGGTAGCCACCTTTTCACCGGTCAGCCTGTCAATAAAAGCGCCTTCGTAGCCACCGGTCAAGTCATCCACACGTTCGTCAAGTTCACACCCTGACAGATTCAGTGTTAACACTGCTAAAAGTAACAGTTTGATATTTATATATAATCTAGCTCTATTCATATTCTTTTCTTTTAGGGTTATCAATTCCAACCGTCATTCTGCACGATACCCGGGCTTTTGCTTAAAGGAAGCGGACAATAATAGTCTCTTTCCTCGAACCATTTCACTCTCGTAGCCAAATCCGGTGCTTCTACTTTCTCCAACGTATAATAAACGGAGGCAGGAGAAGTTGTTTCATCGATATGAAGAATGGGATAGAGAGCCTTCAACGTTTTATTGTGCATCTTTTCTTCCCCAATGCGCCAACGCTTCAAGTCCCAATAACGGAATCCTTCATACATCAAGTCTATCCGGCGTTCATGCCGTACAACCTCCAAGTCCATCGTTTTGGCAGGCAATCCTCCATGTATACTACGCAATAGGTCAAAAGCGACTTGGGCAACCGCTAAATAGTCATTCACTCCATAGGTTGAAAGCTCAACGGCAGCTTCAGCCAAATTTAAAATAACCTCGCCATACCGAATAACGACAGCATCCTGATCGTTTTCTTGTATAAGATAATCATCCAACCTCTTCACTCCATACAGTGTTTTTTTCAGAAAAAATCCCCAGTTAGTAGTTCCTGCGGCGGAAAGGTTCAAGAAGATACCATCTGCTCCACTTTTCATGTATTTTTCGTGACCGGGCACTTTCCCCGCTCCCATCCAATCTTCAGATTTTTCATAAGAATATTCTTCAGTAGTTCCATCTGTCCTTTTTACGAGTGTTTTCCGGTAAATAGAGAAACGTTCTCCCAAGAACTCTCCTCCCGGATAAATAACAGTGGCATCCAGACGTTTATCACGATTTGCAAAAAAATCTTCGGGATTATTCTTTGAAGCGGCATAATCCAATGGCTGAATCTTACCGTCTAATGTTTCAAATTGTTCGACAACATCTAAAGGAGGAACCATAAAGGCACAGTAACCGGCCCGTTTAATACGATAAGACTGATACCAGTAATCCTCATATACAGCCACTCCTGTCTTGGCAACATTAGCAAAACGGAAAATTATCTCATTATTATTTTCATCTTTTCCATTAAACAAATCGCCAAATTCAGTAGAGAGCGCATACTTACCATCATCAACGATTTCCTTTGCAGCTTTTGCCGCTTCCAATAAATATGTTTTCGCCATTTCTTTGCGGATTCCCTGGAAACTATTATTTGAAACTTTTCCATACTTAGCAATAGTCCCCGCATACAACATAGCCCTCGACTTCAACGCCAAAGCTGTATACCGATTGGCACGGTCACGATCTTCTGATGCAATACGCTGTACTTTCGGAAGCAATACAAGAGCCGAGTCCAAGTTATCTTTTATATAATCCCAGGATTTTTCCTCTGTAGAACGATTGTTGATGGAGCTTACATCATCCAACGGACTTGAATACAAAGGCACGCCCCCATATCGTTTCACCATCTCAAAATACAGATAAGCACGAATAAAATAAGCCTCACCGACTGTACTCAACACCCCTTCATTATCCGAATTCTTATAAGTGGCGATAAACTTATTTACAACATTGATTGTCTTATAATTCCATACCGCCTCAAATATTTCACCTTTGCTTTGAGAAAAGACTCCTCCAAAAACAGTACCCGGAGTGTTATTTCTCATGACCCCATTCTCGTACGTAATATTGCTCGCTCCATCATCGGTAAAAGCATCCAGATGATGTTGCCTGTACGACATTGCTCCGTCACCGATACAATGGATTGATTTACGTAATTCCGCATAATTGGATAAGAACTGTGCTTCTGCCAGTTCGGGATATTTGGCAATGTCCTCTTCACTAAGAATGGTTTTCGAATCGACAGTAAGCCAATCGCTACATCCACAGCACAAGCTCAATGCCAATACCATATATATGATAGATTTTACTTTCATAACCTGTTAGAATTTAAGATTTATACCTACATTAAATGACATGATTTGCGGATAGCTGGCAAACGAATACTGACTTTCAAGCTGTTCCGGATCAAAGAATTTCTGTGAGGAGAAGGTCAGGCAGTTATAAAGATTCGCATAAATCCTCAACTGTTTGATATTAGCTTTCTGGGTAATTCGTTGTGGCAAAGTATATCCCAACTCCACGTTTTTCAGACGAATGTAACTTCCATTCCACATCCAAAAATTAGAACTTAGACGATTGATCGTTACTGATGTAAAATCTCGGACTGCCGGAAAATACCCGGGTATCCATTCAGAATTCGGATCAGTATAATCGGCACGATGCCAACGATCGCCAAAATATTCCCAAGTGTTCAAGTTAGTAGCTCCTTCCTGGAAAGCATCCATATCGAAAGCACCGATCTGGAAGTCCGACAATGCCCCTCCCTGCCAGAACATGGAGAAATCAACTCCCTTCCAGGAAAGTCCCAGATTAATACCATATACCAACTCCGGATAAGCATTTCTTCCGATAGGACGTTGATCATAATTGTCAATATAGCCATCGCCATTCCAGTCTTCATACTTTAAGTCACCCGGCAATATGGCACTGTTATTATTCGAATTATTATGCATGGGTGCATTGGCTATTTCTCCATACGACTGATAACGTCCAATACAGTTATATCCCCAACGTACGTTATTCCAATGTCCTTCAGTGTTCCATTTCCATTCGTCATAACCGCTTGTAAATCTTCCGTGCTCAATGTTCCCTTTCCGGGTTCTGGACCACGACATGTTTCCTCCGACAAAATAGTTGACTTCTCCTATTTTATATTGATGATTCAATGAGAACTCAAAACCGCGGGTGTTGTCATGGTCTAAGTTATACCAAGTAGCCAATGCTCCTGCATTATCATTGGCCTTTTGTGCCGGAAGTCCCTTACGCTGACGATAGAACACATCTGCCGATCCGCTAAGCAAGCCATTCCACAACTTAAAATCAACACCCGCATTTATCATTGACGAGGTAGCCCATGTAAAATCAGGATTAGGATTCAAGGTGGGATTTAATCCATAAATGGTGCGGTCACCAAAATTCATCGGAGTACCCGGATATTGATAGCCGCTTTGAAAATAGTATTGCTCATTATTAGCATAATATTGACTGGCAGCCGACAAGTCACCCAATTCTCCCCAGGAGGCACGAATTTTAAACTCATTCAAGACTTTCTTCAACGGGTTCATAAACTCTTCGTTTGTCAGCATCCATCCTACAGAGGCAGAGGGAAAGAAACCCCACTTATCGGCAAAATACTGGGCACCATCATATCGGAAGTTGAAATCGACAAAATACTTGGAACGGTAATCATAAGAGAAACGACCGATGAAAGAAGCCGTCCTGTATTTACGGAAAACTTCACTATTTGTCACTTGTTTATTGGCAATTCCACCCGCCATCATATCCAACACAGTAGAAGGAAATTCTCCACGAGACGTAACAGTAGAACGGTTTTCCGCATCCGAAAATTCAAAGACCAGTCCGCTGTTTATATTATGATTCCCGAACGAACGGATATAATTGATAAAACCTTGTCCGGTTATATTATAGGAAAAACCATCTTCCAAACTCAAACTTGCTTTATTGGCATTAGAGGCGGAAGCACTCTCATAATATTCCTGCGCATCCTCCCGATAGCCCATATAAACGATATTCATATTCCAGTTCTTATTCCACGAATCAGATTGCGTATATCCCATCGTAGCCTTCAAAGAAAGCCCCTCTACAAAGGGAACCTTATACTCTAAAGAAAAATCCACATTCAGATTCTTGGCTATTTTCTTGGAATATCCGGATGCCTCTTTATCCGCCAATGCCATCGGATTCACCGTACCTTCCCCACCAAAAGCATAATAGTCGTCATGCCCCGGCCACTTTACCGGAATATTCGGAGCCATATCTTTCATTTTGCGGGCTATCTCATACGAAGCGGATCTCGGATAATTCAGACTGTTAATGACAGCTCCCACTCCGACAGATAACTTCAAGTTTTTCAGTATATCCGCATCCAAATTACTACGGAAATTGAAACGATTCTTATCAGTAGAATTTGTTGACCAAATACCTCCCTGATATAAATAGCCGGCTGAAATAAAATAACTGACTTTATCTGTGCCTCCCGAAATATTGATATTGGACTGGGTGATGGGAGCGTTCTTTATCATTTCCTCATACCAATTGGTATTATAAGCATAGTCACGCGTAGCCATATCAGCGGGAGTAATTACCGCGTTCTTATCATTAATCAATTTCATATTAGCATAATATTCACCAACTAATGTCTGCCACAGCGGGGTTGATGCAGGCTGTGGATAGTTATGAGGCATTTGCAATCCGAAGCGCGTATTGATATCCAATGTCGTCGGTTTGTTTTTTCCTCCTCTTTTAGTCGTTACAAGAATAACTCCATTTGCTCCCTGCATCCCATAAACAGCGGCAGCCGATGCATCTTTCAATACGGAAACGGACTCAATTTCGGAAGGATCGATATCACTGTAATTTCTTCCCGGAATACCATCTACTACCACCAAAGCAGAACCAAAACCGCGAATTTTCAAATCGGCACCATCTGAACCCGGTTCAGCACTAGTCTGACGGGAAAAGACTCCGGACACACGCCCTGTCAACGCATTCTCCAGATTGGGGACTGTGGACTTGACTAATTCCTGATTGTTTATAGTCGAGACGGAACTGATTAATTTCTCACGTGTACGGGTCGTATATCCTACCACAACCACTTCATCAATTGTTTTTGTATCTTCAACCAACACCACTTCTGACAGCTTATTCATTTCTTTTGCCGAATAAGTCATAGGAGCAAAACCGATATAGGAGAAAATAATCAGCGAATCATCCGAAGGCACATGGATGGAATAAGCACCATTAAGATCACTGACGGTCCCGATATTAGTACCTTGCACTACAATACTAACTCCGGGCAACGGTTCACGAGACTGGTCGAATACCACTCCTTTTACAATAGAGCTTTGACCTTCTTTCTTCGTTTTTTCCTGCAATACTTTCTTTTTAATAGTTATCTGTTTTTTATTAATGCTATAGGTAAGCTCCATGTTAGCAAAAACTTTATCCAGAATTTGCTCTACTGTCATGTTTTCGAAACGTGCAGGAACCTTCACATCCTTATCTATCAATACGTCATAGTAGAAAAAGACATAATCACTCTTTTCTTCTATCTTCTTAAAAAGTTCCATTAGTCCCAACTCTTTATAGTCCAAAGTAATTGTTTTCTTCTGGGCATACAATTCAGTAGGAAAAGCGGATAGCAGAAACACACCCAATGCTAGAAAAAAGCATATAAAGGGCCTTCTCACACTTAGGCAAGTGTGATTCTTTTTTTGATGTTTTTCATTCATCTGTTTAAGAATTAAAATTATACTTCAATATTTTAAGGCTATTCTATTACGAATAAAACTGGCTGGTATCCTTTCCCTCTCAAAAGGATAAATTAGAGTATGGTTTTTCACATATTAATCATAGGCTATTTTTTCTTTATTGTTACTTTATAAACATTGTTTTCCTTACTTATTACCACAGGAGCCGTTTCTGTGATAGTATTCAATATCTGTTCGATCGTATCGTCCAAATTCAGTTTTCCGCTACAAGTGATTTGTTGTTGTTTATCATAATCAATTCTTACGTTATAGTATCTGGACAGTTGTTTGAGTATTCCGCCAAGCTCTGTGTTTTTAAACGATAATCGTCCCTCCTTCCACGACACATAATCCTCCACATTCACTTTATCTACCACATATTTATCAGTGGATTGCCTGAACCGGTCATTGGGTAAAATACGTACAGATTCTCCATTAGATGCTGTTACCTCCACTTTACCTGTAACCAGCACAACACTTTTCTCTACATCTTCCCGATAAGCCGAAACATTGAAAGAAGTCCCCAACACTTTTACTCCCATATCCGACGTCTTAATAATAAAAGGTTTCTCCGGATTAGGAGTCACGTCAATATATATTTCTCCATCTACATATATTTCACGCTTCTTATCCTCAAAATGTGTTGGATATAGAAGCACCGTTCCTGCATTCGCCCATATTTTCGTACCATCGCAAAGAGTGACACGGGCACGTTTGCCATACGAAACAACTAATTTATTAAATTCCCCTTCACCAGCATCTGTCGCCATTTGATCGTAAGCCAAATCCGGATTACCTTCAAAAGTTTCTTTCAACTGATCGTCAACAAAAAGCTGCGTTTTACCACTCATAAACACAGAGTCATTCACTTGCAACAAAGCTAGATAATCAATTGCCGGAGCACTTTTCCAAATAACCTCTACCGAAACAAACAGGATAAGAATAGCTGCCGCAACTGAAGCGCTCCACCATCTCATCTTATACAATCGATATTTACGTTGAGACATTTTCCGATTTTGAATGGCTTGTTCCAGTTTCAAACAAGCATTATCCACTTCTTTTGGGGGTAAAACCGGCTTTTCCCACTTTAACGCCGCCAGTCTCTCCATCGCTTCTTTTAAATACGGCTCACGATCGGGACAATCGGCAATGATTTTTCGATAATAATCTCCTTCTCCGGAATAATACCAGAAAAGAAATAAATCATCGTTCAAAAAATCAGCTGTAGTATATGATGAATATTCTTTCATTATTTATTTCAATTAAAGACCTGTTTACTATATATACGAGATTCGTATGCCTTTCATCTCCTTTTTTCCTCAAAAAAATAAATAAAAAAGCAGAGAGGTATAGGTTTACGCTCCCCGCCTTCCGTATACAATACTCTTTTTCAATTATTTAAAGACAGAAACGCCATGCAGGTATAAGATAAGAAAAAACAGAAAATAATCTTTTGAATCCAGTTTTCTTAATTTCTCCATCGCTTTAAAGACTTGTCCGCGCACCGTTTGAATTTTCATATCCAGCATTACCGCAATCTCTTCATAAGGCATTTCCTCTATAAAATATAAATAGACTATTTCCCGCTGATGATCTGTCAGCAAATCAAGAATTCTATTCACCCTTTTTTTCAGTAATAAGTCTTCTTCATCAGAAATAAAGCTTTCTTCAACGGATACGGATAATTTAAAACTCCTTTCCTCTTCTTCTATAGAAGATGTATCTTTCTTTGTACGCTCCCAATCAATCAGCTGATTCCTAACCGAACACAACAAATAAAATTTTATTTTCTTCTCATCAATACACAGGCGCTCATTGAAATACAATTTTAGATATACTTCTTGAATTGCATCTTTCACATCTTCGGTATTGAACCCCAAACTCACTCCATAAGCATACAAATCTTGATAGTAGAATTTGTAAAGTGCAATAAATTGCATATCCCCTTCCTGAACAGATTGATGATTTGATTCCCAGAACTTCATTTTGATATTTTCGATATTTTCAGCAGTTCATTAAACTTTCAATTAACAGATTGGCACAAAGATAATAAGCTTTCGGACTTTATTCGTTCATTATTTAAAAAACTTGCCAGGTTCCCTGCCACTTTAACTGGTATCTTCTTTTTCCATACAAAAATGAATCAGGTAATTGATGTAACGCATCGCCAAAAGTTCTCCATCAAGATACTATCTTTATTTCTTTCACTGCCTAATATAATTAATCTCACTGCCTATTTTTACTTCGTTTGACTATAGTTACCCTTACGTATGACTATAGTTATACGCAAGGGAGACTATAGTTATTCTTGCGTATAACTATAGTGAAACGAAGTAATACTAACGAACGAAGTAAATCCGAATAGGCAAGCAATTATAAAAAAATGGCTAAATGAACAATTCTCCATAACAGTACATTCTCACTATAGCTACATTCGGTTTATAGCCGTACTCAAAACAGCTTCCCCTACCCAAACTTTTCATTTACCAATTATATTATTGGGAACTTTGAGCTTTAACTAAAATTATTACGGAAAAATTTCTTTAATCAGGATTATCGTTGTAATTTTGTCGCGCTAAAAGATAAAACAAATTATCAACTTTTTAAATATATAGTATTATGTCAAAAGTAACCGTAGTAGGCGCAGGTAACGTAGGTGCTACATGTGCAAATGTACTTGCTTTTAATGAAGTAGCAGACGAAGTAGTAATGCTGGACGTTAAAGAAGGCGTTTCAGAAGGTAAAGCAATGGATATGATGCAGACAGCTCAATTGTTGGGTTTCGACACTACATTGGTAGGCTGCACGAACGACTATGCTCAAACTGCTAACTCTGACGTTGTTGTGATTACTTCAGGTATTCCTCGTAAACCGGGTATGACTCGTGAAGAACTGATCGGTGTGAACGCTGGTATCGTTAAATCGGTAGCAGAAAACCTGTTGAAATATTCTCCTAACGCTATCATCGTTGTTATCTCCAACCCAATGGATACAATGACTTATTTGGCATTGAAAGCTCTGGGCTTGCCGAAAAACCGTGTTATCGGTATGGGTGGTGCTCTGGATAGCTCTCGTTTCAAATATTTCTTGTCTCAAGCTATCGGTTGCAACGCTAACGAAGTAGAAGGTATGGTTATCGGTGGTCACGGTGATACTACGATGATTCCTTTGACTCGTTTCGCTACTTACAAAGGTATGCTTGTAGCTAATTTCATCTCTGCAGAGAAATTGGAAGAAGTTGCTGCTGCTACTATGGTAGGTGGTGCTACGCTGACTAAATTGCTAGGTACTTCTGCATGGTATGCACCGGGTGCAGCAGGAGCATTCGTAGTTGAATCTATCCTTCACGACCAAAAGAAGATGGTTCCTTGTTCTGTATTATTGGAAGGTGAATACGGCGAATCAGATCTTTGCATCGGTGTTCCTGTAATCCTTGGCAAGAATGGTATCGAAAAGATCGTTGAACTGAACCTGAACGAAGACGAAAAAGCTAAGTTCGCAGCTAGCGCAAAAGCTGTTCACGGAACTAACGCTGCTTTGAAAGAAGTAGGTGCTCTGTAATTAAAATCCCCTTACTTTATATATCAAGAAAGGCTGTTCCTCGCCATGAGGAATAGCCTTCTTTCTTTTCAACAGAATCCATCCCCACTATATTTCTAAAAAAAGCTAATTCGTTTTGAGTTCTCACAGAAAGCACATACATTTGCATCGTTGTTTATGCAATTATTGTTTAAGTAAACAAGTACAAAAAAACAGACTACTTTAATAAACAAATTGCATAAGAACAGGGTTATTTAAAATAGAAGTACCACCTTATTAATATGCAAGATGCGATGAAAAAAGTTTTTCTTCTGACATTTCTGTTAAGTTTCACTTTTACAGTAAAAGCGCAGAGCTTTCTAAGTCTGGATAGTTGCCGCGCATTAGCTCTTGCCAACAACAAAGATTTGTTGATAAGCAATGAAAAAATAAGTGCGGCTCATTATCAACGAAAAGCTGCATTTACAAATTATTTGCCTAATTTCTCGGCAACGGGAGCTTACATGAGGAACCAGAAAGAGTTTTCATTATTAAACAATGACCAGAAAGCCGCGCTTTCAGGGTTAGGAACGAATCTGGCTGGCCCCATCCAACAAGCTGCAACCGAGATTGCAACAGCACATCCTGACTTGGCACCACTTATTTCTTCCTTAAGTGGAAAATTAGGAGCGGTGCTGCCCGCCCTCGATCAAGCGGGAAACTCTTTAGTGGATGCACTCCGTACAGACACCCGAAATGTCTATGCAGGTGCCATTACATTGACACAACCTTTATACATGGGCGGGAAAATCCGGGCGTACAACAAAATAACAAAGTATGCCGAAGAGTTGGCTCAAGAACAACATCACGGCGGTATGCAGGAAGTAATCATGAGTACGGACCAAGCCTATTGGCAAGTCATTTCACTGGTTAATAAGAAGAAGTTGGCGGAAGGTTATCTAAAGCTTCTGCAACAGCTGGACAGCGATGTAGAGAAAATGATTAATGAAGGAGTAGCCACCAAAGCGGATGGTTTGTCTGTACGCGTCAAGGTAAATGAAGCCGAAATGACACTGACTAAAGTGGAAGACGGATTGAGTCTTGCGCGAATGTTGCTGTGTCAACTATGTGGTATTGATCTTAGTTCTCCCATCACACTGGCAGACGAAAATATGGAAGACATTCCACTACTGACAACGGACCCTCATTTCGATCTATCCACCGCTTATGAGAATCGTCCGGAGATACGTAGCCTCGAATTGGCAACGCAGATTTATAAACAGAAAGTAAATGTAACCCGTGCGGAGCATCTTCCATCCATCGCATTGATGGGGAATTATATGGTAACCAATCCCTCTGTTTTCAACAGCTTTGAAAACAAGTTCAAAGGTATGTGGAATGTGGGAGTTATGGTACAGATACCTATATGGCACTGGGGAGAAGGTATTTATAAAACCAGAGCGGCAAAAGCCGAAGCTCGTATTGCACAGTACCAACTTCAGGATGCTCGTGAAAAAATAGAGTTGCAGGTCAATCAGGCTGCATTCAAGGTAAAAGAAGCTGGTAAGAAACTGGTAATGTCTTCTAAAAACATGGAAAAAGCGGAAGAAAATCTACGCTATGCAACACTTGGTTTTAAAGAAGGAGTGATTGCCACCAGCAATGTTCTTGAAGCACAAACAGCATGGTTGTCTGCTCATTCAGAAAAGATTGACGCGCAAATAGATGTGAAGCTGACGGAAATCTATCTGAAGAAGTCTTTGGGAACGCTGAAATAAATAAGATTCGGAAAAATAAAGTTAAGAACCCAATCAGAAACAACCCAATCTCTAACCAACTCACAATCTATAAATCACAATCCATAAATCATAATTCATAAATCATATGGCACCTATAAAATCACAAAACAGCAATATGCTTCTTGCATTCCTTACTCTGTTGGGAGTTATTGCAATCGTTGCAGTCGTTGGTTTCTTCATGCTCCGCAAAGGTCCTGAAATTATACAGGGACAGGCTGAAGTTACCGAATATCGCGTTTCAAGTAAAGTTCCGGGACGTATACTGGAATTTCGCGTGAAAGAAGGCCAAAGTGTCAATGCCGGGGATACGCTGGCCATTTTGGAAGCTCCTGACGTGGTAGCAAAAATGGAACAGGCACGGGCTGCTGAAGCTGCCGCACAGGCACAAAACGCAAAAGCAATCAAAGGCGCGCGTGAGGAACAAATCCAGGCGGCATACGAAATGTGGCAAAAAGCCCAGGCAGGCGTTACTATTGCCGAGAAATCATATCAACGCATCAAGAATCTCTACGAACAGGGAGTGATGCCTGCACAGAAGCTGGATGAAGTGACTGCGCAACGGGACGCAAGTATTGCAACAGAGAAAGCTGCCAAAGCACAATATACCATGGCGAAGAATGGAGCGGAACGTGAAGATAAGATGGCTGCGGAAGCTTTGGTAAACCGGGCGAAAGGAGCTGTTGCCGAAGTTGAATCGTATATTAAGGAGACTTATCTCATTGCTCCGGCTGCCGGGGAAGTTTCTGAAATATTCCCGAAGGTAGGCGAATTGGTTGGTACCGGTGCTCCTATCATGAATATCGCTAAACTCAACGATATGTGGGTAACATTCAATGTACGCGAAGATTTGCTCAAGAACCTGACGATGGGGTCGGAGTTCGAAGCTATCATTCCTGCTCTGGATAATAAAAAGATCCAGCTCAAAGTATATTATCTGAAAGACTTAGGCACTTATGCTGCCTGGAAAGCAACCAAAACGACCGGACAATTTGATCTGAAAACATTCGAGGTGAAAGCTTCTCCGGTAGAGAAAGTGGAAAATCTCCGTCCGGGTATGTCTGTTATCATTGACAAGTAACCATGAAAGAGAGAGAAAAGAAATATATAGCTTTGTGGCAGGTTATGCAAAGAGAGTGCCGGCGATTGGTATCACGCCCGCTCTATCTCTTCTGTATGGTCATTGCCCCGCTGTTTTGTTATATATTCTTCACCACTTTAATGGATTCGGGGCTTCCCAAGGATCTTCCTGCGGGAGTGGTGGACATGGATGATTCGTCTACTTCCCGCAATATTGTCCGCAATCTGGATGCTTTTTCGCAGACAGGGGTTGTAGCTCATTACAGCAATGTAACAGATGCGCGTATTGCCATGCAGGAGGGAAAAATCTACGGGTTCTTCTATCTCCCCAAGGGTTTATCGGCAGAGGCACAAAGCCAACGGCAGCCAACGATCTCTTTCTATACCAATTACTCATACCTGATTGCAGGCTCTCTATTGTTCAGGGATATGAAAATGATGGGAGAACTCACCTCCGGAGCTGCAGCCCGGACGATGCTGTATGCCAAAGGTGCGACAGAGAATCAGGCTATGGCTTATCTGCAACCGATCGTAATTGATACACACCCACTAAATAATCCGTGGCTGAACTATTCGGTATACTTATGTAATACACTGATACCGGGAGTACTCATGCTATTAATATTTATGGTTACCGTTTATTCAATCGGTGTGGAAATCAAGGATCGCACTGCCCGCGAATGGCTACGAATGAGTAACAACTCCATTTACATTGCATTGGCAGGAAAACTGCTTCCCCACACAATAGTCTTTTTCATTATGGGTATATTTTATAATGTATACCTGTATGGATTTCTGCATTTTCCTTGCAACAGCGGCATATTCCCGATGATATTCGCCACACTGTGTCTCGTACTAGCATCTCAATGTTGTGGTATTGTTATGGTAGGAACTCTGCCGACTCTACGACTCGGATTAAGTTTTGCTTCCCTGTGGGGAGTCATATCGTTCTCCATTTCCGGTTTTTCATTCCCGGTCATGGCTATGCATCCTGTTCTACAGGCTTTGAGTAATCTATTCCCGTTGCGGCATTATTTCCTGATTTACGTCGATCAAGCACTCAACGGATATAGTATGGCTTACTCATGGACCAACTATATGGCACTATTAATATTTATGATGCTCCCCTTCTTTGTGGTTCATCGCCTGAAGGAAGCATTGGTTTACTATAAATATATACCCTAAATGAAAGATATAAAATTAAAAGACAAGATAGCCCAAGGCATCAATGACCTGTTTTATATCTGGAAGCGGGAGTTTCAGACAACTTTCCGCGACCAGGGGGTGCTGATATTTTTCATACTCGTCCCATTAGGTTATCCGTTGTTGTATAGTTTCATTTATGACAACGAAGTAGTGCGTGAAGTTCCTGCCGTTGTTGTAGACGATTCACATTCATCTCTTAGTCGTGAATATCTCCGTAAGGTAGATGCCACACCCGATATTCAAATCGTCTCTTACTGTGCTGATATGGAAGAAGCCAAACAAATGCTAAAGAACCGGCGTGCGTATGGTATCATTTATATCCCTTCGGATTTCAGCGACAATATTGCCAAAGGAAAACAGACACAAGTCAGTATCTATTGCGACATGAGCGGATTGTTATACTATAAATCGATGCTTCTTGCCAACACTGCCGTTTCTCTGGATATGAACAGGGATATCAAAATTGCACGTAGCGGAAACACGACCGACCGTCAGGATGAAATCACTGCTTATCCGATAGAATATGAAGAAATCTCCATCTTCAACCCCACTGCCGGGTTCGCCGCTTTCCTGATTCCTGCTGTATTGGTATTGATTATCCAACAGACATTATTGCTCGGCATCGGTCTCGCTGCAGGAACTGCTCGTGAGAACAACAGATTTAAGGATCTTGTACCTATTAATCGTCACTATAGCGGGACGTTACGAATTGTATTAGGAAAAGGATTGAGTTATTTCCTAGTTTATATATTGGTAGCTTTCTACGTACTTTATGTCGTTCCAAGATTGTTTAGCCTCAACCAAATTGGGCAACCCAGTTCATTAATATTATTCGTTGTCCCCTATCTTGCGGCTTGTATCTTCTTTGCGATGACAGCTTCTATTGCCATTCGCAATCGGGAAACGTGTATGCTGATTTTTGTATTCACATCAGTCCCCCTGTTATTTATTTCAGGAATTTCCTGGCCGGGAGCAGCTATTCCTCCGTTTTGGAAGTATGTATCCTACATCTTCCCCTCAACGTTTGGAATTAACGGCTTTGTAAAAATCAACAATATGGGAGCCACTCTTAGTGAAGTAGCTTTTGAATATAAGGCTTTGTGGTTGCAAGCCGGCATTTATTTCCTGACCACCTGTTGGGTATACCGCTGGCAAATACTGATGAGTCGCAAACATGCAATAGAGAGATACAAAGAATTAAAAGAGAAAGCAAACTTATCCAAGCAGATAAGTGATTAATGAGTAAGAATTACAAGAGAGAGAATTAACGGTGTATCCTTTCAATGGGATATGCCGTTTTTCTTTTTATTAATAAGGATATAAAAAAATCCCCCGTTCCAAGAGAGTATAGAACGAGGGATTTTAGAGATATTATAAAGAGAGTATAATAAGTTTAGAACTTGTAACCTACACCGATAGAGAAGTTCATGTTCTTCGGTGCACCGTCACCATCAGCCAATTTAGCCAAACCAAATTCTCCTGATAAGTCAATAAAGAATTTATTAATTTCATAAGCAACGCCTACACCGAGACCTGCATCAAATCTTTTTGCTCCAAATTGATCATCACCGTCACCAAAGAAATCAATTTTTTCATCACCAATTTTACACTTACCAGCAATACCAAATGCAAAATAAGGACCAGCTTTCACTACAATATTCTGGTTATCAGCAATTGCAAATCTTGCAGCAGCCAATACCGGAATCTCCAAATACATTGGATTCATTTTCACTTCATCCTGTTTAGCACCTTTTTGAGTGAACATCAACGAAGGTTGAATAGACCACATATCAGAGAACTGATATTCCATGCCAACGCCTACATTGAATCCAATCCTCATGTCAGTATCCATATCCCCAGTAAAGTTACTCATGTTCATACCAACTTTGGCATTCCAAGAAATCTGAGAATAAGAAACGATAGAAACAAGTGCAAATAGCACAAAAATCAAACCTTTTTTCATATCATTCATTTTTTAGTTTGCCTTCCTCTTCCCTTTGGTTGGCATTGTTAGTTAATAGTTCTGTTTGAAGTGTGGGGAATTATTCGCAACCGGTTAAAGTATTGAAACACACCCTTCCGTATTTAACGTATGTTTTGTAGCCGCAAATATATTTCATTTATTTTATATAAAAAAATCCTTGATAGTCTATTTTTTGCATAAAGGTTATTAAAGAGTGACTATATAGAAAAAAATAATGTTCATCCGGTCTTTTTTTATGCTTAAATAATTTCCGAATAACAATGCAATTAAAATATTCTTGCAAGATTTATACATTTACAATTATTAACCGACTAGCTATTGCTTGTTTACGAAATATTCGTAGATTTGCGAAGTATTCGTAATTAAACAACATCTCCATGGAAAAGTTAACTATACAAGAAGAAGAAGTAATGATCTACATTTGGGAGTTACAATGCTGTTTCGTAAAAGACATTGTTGCAAAGTATACGCAACCGGCACCTCCTTATACCACAGTAGCATCTATCGTAAAGAACCTCGAGCGGAAAGGATATGTCACACCGAAACGTGTGGGTAATACCTACCAATATACTCCTGCCATTCGCGAAAATGAATATAAACGCCATTTTATGAGTGGCGTAGTTCGTAACTACTTTGAGAACTCTTACAAAGAAATGGTTTCTTTCTTTGCCAAAGACCAGAAAATTTCGACCGATGATCTCAAAGATATTATCGAACTCATTGAAAAAGGAAAAGAAAATTAATAGAAAACATTCATCACCATGACTCCGGAACTAGCTTATTTTCTAAAGATAAATGTAGCGATAGCTCTGTTCTATGCATTCTATCGGTTGTTTTTCCATAAAGACACCTTCTTCCATTGGCGTAGGATGGCTTTGCTATGTTTCTTTGCCATCTCCATGCTTTATCCCCTATTGAATATTCAGGGATGGATAAAAGCTCACGAACCGATGGTGGCAATGGCAGATCTTTATGCAACCATCCTGCTTCCGGAGCAAGTTGTGACTCCTACACAAGCGACTGTCATAAATTGGCAAGAGGTTATCACGCAGTTCGCTAAAATTATTTATTGGAGCGGAATGTTATTACTTACCGCACGTTTCTTCGTACAACTGGGTAGCATCATCCGATTGCATTTCCAATGCTCAAAAAGCAATATACAAGGAGTACGCGTACATCTATTAAAAAAAGAAACAGGTCCTTTTTCTTTCTTCCACTGGATATTCATACACCCGCAATCACATACGGAATCTGAAATCAGTGAAATCATTACGCATGAAGAGACCCATGCCCGACAATACCACTCGGTGGATGTGCTTTTCAGCGAAATAATGTGTATCTTTTGCTGGTTCAATCCATTTATCTGGCTGATGAAACGGGAAGTCAGAGGAAACCTCGAATACATGGCAGATCACCGTGTATTAGAGACGGGGCATGATAGTAAATCATACCAGTACCATTTGTTGGGACTGGCACATCACAAGGCTGCAGCAAATTTATCAAATAGTTTCAATGTTTTACCACTCAAAAATCGTATTAAAATGATGAATAAACGAAGAACGAAAGAAATAGGAAGGACAAAATATCTGATGTTTCTTCCCTTGGCTGCTATCTTAATGATTGTCAGTAACATCGAAATGGTAGCACGTACCACTGAAAGATTTGCCAAAGAAATGATGGGACAAGCAACAGAAGAAGTTGCCATGCAAGCTGAAACTACGGATATTCCGGAACTTCCTACAGAAGATATTCAAGGAACTACACTTCCACGGGATAAGCAAGAAAAGGAAATGGCGGAAACTCAAATCAAAAGTGTACCAGATTCCGTTGTCTTCCAGGTTGTAGAAGAAATGCCGGATTTTCCGGGAGGAGTACAGGCACTGATGGACTACTTATCGAAGAACGTCAGATATCCGGCTGAAGCACATGCAATCGGTGCACAAGGACGTGTGATTGTAAGCTTTACTGTCAAAAAGGACGGAAGCATAGCCGATACGAAAGTGGAGCGAAGTGTCAATCCGTATCTCGACAAGGAAGCCATGCGTGTAATTGCCGCCATGCCCAAATGGAAACCCGGCAAACAAAGGGGGGAAGCAGTGAACGTGAAATTTACAGTTCCTGTTGCTTTCCGGCTATCCGGTCCTGAACTTCCCAAAGCAGAAGAAGTAAAGCAGTCCGACATGGATGAAGTAGTGGTGGTGGGCTATGCTGCAAAAGATGATCCAACTCCAGAGGGAGGCAGTGTAAAAGGAGAAAATGAAGACGAAGTATTCACCATGGTAGAAGTAATGCCTAAATTTCCGGGAGGACAAGCCGGTCTGTTCCAATATCTGGCTAGAAGTATCAAATATCCCGTCATCGCTCAAAAAAGTAAGGAGCAAGGCAGAGTCATCATACAGATGGTTATTAGTAAAGACGGAAGTTTGTCGAATATCAAAGTCTTACGCAGTGTATCTCCGTCACTGGATGCAGAAGCCGTACGCGTAGTGGGTAATATGCCTAAATGGGAACCAGGAATGCAAAAAGGACAACCTGTTTCTGTCAAGTATACCATTCCTATCGTATTCAGGTTACAGTAATTTCTCTCTCCGGTGCCGCCCCCTTTCCTCATCGGTGAGGAACGGGGCGTTCATCGGTGGGAAACACCTTTCTCCCCGGAGCCGGATATATCCTTCTCCAGTACAAAAAAATCATTTCTTTTTTAGTTTTTTACAAGGATAGTTATAAAAAGATCCTTATATTTGTTCGTGTAATAAAACATTATTCACATGAAAAGATTCGTATGGATTATCGGTTTGATATTCTGCATAACCTGCACCATACAAGCCAAAGACAGAGTGATCGAGCGTCCTCCTTTTCTTGCATGGAGTTCCAATAGTATTGAGGTCGATAAAATTGTCATGAGTGATACAGTGACAACAGTGTATATAAAGGCTTTCTATCATCCTAAATATTGGATAAAAATAGCTACGGGCAGTTTCCTGAAAGACAACAATGGAATGCTTTATCCCATTCGAAGAGGAGTTGGAATCACATTAGATAAAGAGTTCTGGATGCCGGAATCAGGAGAAGCGGAATTCCAATTACAATTTCCTCCCATACCCGAAAATGTAACCAGTCTGGACTTCTCAGAAGGGGATTTTGACGGAGCATATAAGATATGGGGCATACAACTGGATAAGGACGCATTCTATAAACAGAAACTTCCCAAAGAAGCAGTCGTGCACAAAATAAATAAGAAAGCGATATTGCCGACTCCTAAGTTAGTCTATGGAACTGCCACCCTTAAAGGAAAAATACTGGACTATCAAAAAGAGATGATAAAGCAAGTGAAGATGCACATAGAAAGTCCTGCACTGAATATCCACAACGAACAGAATATCATAAAAATCAAGGAGGACGGCACTTTCCTGGCGGAAGTAAAGGTTGCATCTGTCACAAGCGTAGCATTGGAATTTCCTTTTGGTTGGATTGAATGTCTGATAGCTCCCAATGAAGAGACATCACTCATTATAAATACAAAGGAACTTTGCCGCAGACAAGCACATCTACAAAGAAAAGATAAAACGTATGGAGAGCCTGTATACTTCAATGGTTATCTGGCTAGCCTACAACAAGAATTAGCTTCAGTAGATATAGATATTGTATTAAAAAGCGTTTATTACATGGATATGTACAATGACATTGTCGGGAAAAGTGCAGATGAATATAAAGCTTATGTACTTGAGCGCCTTCCATCCGTTCGAAAAGAAATTGCGCAATCCCCATACAGCAATGCGTGCAAAGAGCTATTAAATATCCTGGTAGACCTGGATGCGACCGGCAAAATCGCCATGACGGAGAGAGAACTAAAATCAGCACATATTGCTGTTAACAAACTGAATAGAGAGCAGGCTGATGATTATTTTTATAATACCCGCATCGATACTCCTAAAGGCTACTATGACATACTGAAGGAATTCAGTTCTATCAACACTCTTAAAGCTTTATACGGCAAATATTACGCGTCAACGATATATTTAATAAACTTTCTGCCGAATTCTTTAGATGTACTTAAAGAGACACTAAGAACGGGACAGGGACCTCTATTCGATAACATTAAATTTAATAAGCTATATCAATCCATTAAGGATTTTACCCCGTTAACAGCAGAACAGAATGTTGAATTAAAGACTTTTTCTTCCCCGGTATATGCAGAGATGCTTACTCAAGTTAACAAAGAGATAATAAAAAAGATAGAATTAAACAAAAGAAAGACAGGCTTCACTGTTAACGAGACTGGACAAGTCTCCAATGAAGATTTATTCCCATCCATTATCTCTAAATTCCGGGGACACACACTGTTAGTTGATTTTTGGGCAACATGGTGTGGCCCTTGTCGCACAGCTAATAAAGCCATCACTCCAATGAAAGAGGAATTAAAAGACAAGGATATTATCTACCTCTACATCACAGGCGAAACTTCCCCCAAAGGTACCTGGGAGAACATGATTACCGATATTCATGGTGAGCATTTCCGTGTGACAAATGAGCAATGGAGCTTTCTAATGTCCAACTTCAATATCCGAGGAGTTCCCACTTATTTTGTTGTTGATCCGGAGGGTAATATCACCTTCAAACAAACTGGATTTCCCGGAGTAGACACCATGAAAAAAGAACTCATGAAAGCTTTGAATAAATAATTCAAACGTAAAAAATAGATCAAGCAGAAATCGTTGTTGATATACGCCATAAATAAATGCAAGACCCCTGATTGATATAGAAAAAATAGTGACGGTATATGCTTAGGATAGTGACGGTATCGTTGTCATATACCGTCACTATTTATATTGGATAGCGTCACTATTTTGTAGAAGAGAATCCGCCAACAACGGATTCTATATGATCCTAATAAATAAACGAGCCTCCATAGTCTTTGAAAAGACTACAGAGGCTCGCTCTATATCCTATGGATAACTTACTGCAAAGCTATCCAACTCCAGATTCCATTTATTTATGCATTTCCACGATTTGAGTCGGAGCCATCTCTACATTCCGGCGATCTACCTGACGAACAACACTGGCAGCCAGGGATAAGAAAGCGCGTCCGGTCACGGAGTCTTCATCCAACGCAACGGGAGTACCATTATCTCCTCCTTCACAGATGCTTTGCACGATAGGAATCTGCCCCAACAAAGGAACATTCATTTCTTCAGCCAGTTTCTTGGCACCTTCTTTACCAAAGATATAGTATTTATTCTCGGGTAGTTCAGCGGGAGTAAACCAAGCCATATTCTCAACCAAACCGAGAATAGGTACATTTACCTTATCGTTGGTGAACATATTGATTCCCTTACGGGCATCTGCCAAAGCAACCGCTTGCGGAGTGCTGACAACAATCGCTCCTGTCATGGCTAATGTTTGAACAACCGTCAAATGAATGTCACTGGTTCCGGGAGGAAGGTCTATCAGGAAATAATCCAAATCTCCCCAGGCTGCATCAGCTATCAACTGTTTCAACGCATTACTTGCCATTCCGCCACGCCACAAAGTTGCCTGATCCGGATCGACAAAGAAACCGATAGACAATAATTTCACGCCATACTTCTCTACCGGAATAATCATGTCACGACCATCTATACGTTCAGCATAGGGGCGTGCATCCTCCACCTGAAACATCTTAGGCATGGAAGGACCGAAAATATCAGCATCGAGCAAACCAACCTTATAGCCTAATTTAGCCAAAGCAACTGCCAGGTTCGCAGACACCGTAGACTTACCTACTCCACCTTTACCGGAAGATATACCGACTATATTCTTCACTTGTGGAAGGAGCTTGCCAACTTCCGGACGAGCGGCTTGCTTACTCTCTGCTGTGATTGTTACCTGCACATCAGGAGAGACATACGTATGAATAGCTGTTTCCGCAGCTTTCAACATTGATTTCATAAACGGATCAGTCGGTTTCTCAAAGATCAATGAAAAGCTGACAGTCATACCATCAATACGGAGATTATCGGCAACCATCTCCGCTTCCACCAAATTCTTTCCCGTACCGGGATAACGCACCGTTGCCAATGCATCCAATATCAATTTAGGATAGAGAGTCATTTTATTTACTATTTGACGATTTACAATTTACTATTTAAAGTCACTGTTCAGGTGGCTGCCGGTTCACTTTAGGGTGATTGTCCCGGCAAGCTATTTGCTTGTGCTTAGACCGCTACGCTTGCTGCGGTTGTAGCTACGATAGGGATCAAGCTCTATTTCTACATCCGGCTCTTGCAGTTTACCTTCCTGCGGAAGCCGGAATTTGATATACTTTATATCTAAACCACGATCCAGCCATTGTTGTTCATAATAGGTTTTAATACCGAGAATATTATCTACCAGATCAGAATGATATAAATCTTCAGTCATAAACTCAACCGGAAGTTTGTTCGCCTCAATCATGTATTTTGTATAGGTAAACATAAAGTTGCTGTCCGTTTTCAGGTGGATAATACCATTCGGTTGCAAGAATTTGCGATACCTTTCCATAAAATAGGTAGAAGTCAGTCGCTTGGTTGCTTTCTTCATTTGCGGGTCAGAGAAGGTAAGCCATATTTCACTCACTTCGCCTTCAGCAAAAAAACGCTCGATGATTTCAATATTGGTACGCAGGAAAGCGACATTCTTCATTCCGGCCTGTAATGACTCCGTTGCTCCCGTCCACATACGGGCGCCTTTTATATCCACTGCTATAAAGTTCTTTTCGGGAAACATCTTACCCAGGCCAACAGTATACTCACCACGTCCGCAACCCAACTCGAGCACAATCGGATGATCGTTTTTAAAAAACTCCTTGTGCCATTTCCCTTTCATGTCAAAAGGCACGTTATCTACCGCCGAATAAGGATATTCGAACACGTGCGGATAACTCGCCATATCGGCAAACTTTTCTAATTTATTCTTTCCCATATCAATCCTGATTAGGTCGCAAAGGTACTGATTTTGAAGCAACCGACAAAAAGAAATGGAGCACAGATTTCTCTATGCTCCATTCTTCTATAGTACTGAATGATTCGTCTTATCAAATCTCAACATTCACTTCAACGTTTACCTCTACACTTCCACCTTGTTGGGCTTTCAAATCTTCATAGAAAGCTGCACGCGAAATAGCAACATACGGTTGCAGGAAAAGAAGTCCAATACCCAAAGTGAAAATACAAAGGATAGCCCAGCCAATGAAACTTAAATCAAGCATGAACAGCTTCATCTTGTTCCCTTCCATCATAGCCATACTTTTCTCAATAGCTGCATTGTTTTTCATTTCCGGTTCATCTTTCAAGATAAAAGATGTCATTGCATAAGAATAAGACTTAATGATACCCGGTATAACCAGCAACAGTGACCACAAAATTGTATAGACAGCCTGAAGCAACATAGTTACAAAAATACGTCCATAATCCTGGAAGCCTTCGAACAAAACACCAAAATCAATGTCTTTGCCTCTACATACGCCAAGCATTACAATAGTAAAGCCGTATGCAACCGGAAGTCCAACAAATAATGAACATAATCCGCCAATCACAGGAATAGCAGATAATCCACCGGCAATTGCTGAATAAATAAGTGCAGCAACGGCTGCCATAGGCCACTTTCCTCGAAGTGCCTCACGCGCCTGCGCACGTAGTTCTGAGTTTAGTTTTAACATAGTGAATAATATTAATTGATAAATGTGTTATTTCATAATATACAATTACTCTACAATCGTCACCCAGCCATGTGTATCCGGTTCGTCGCCATACTGGATTCCACGCAACTTATTGTACAATTTCGTACAGATAGGTCCCGGCTTGCCGTCTTTAGAAATCACATAAGATTTTCCATTTTCCAAATCATCGATACGCTGAATCGGGCTGATTACTGCGGCAGTACCACAAGCACCAGCTTCTTCAAATGTTTCCAGTTCTTCTTCCGGTATCGGACGGCGTTCCACTTTGATACCCATGTCTTCTGCCAACTGCATCAAGCTCTTATTGGTAATAGAAGGTAAGATAGAAGATGATTTCGGAGTGATATAAGTATTATCCTTAATACCGAAGAAGTTGGCAGCACCACATTCATCAATATATTTTTTTTCTTTTGCATCAAGGTAGAACTCGCAGGAATAGCCCAGATCATGTGCCTTCTTGTTAGCACGAAGACTGGCTGCATAGTTACCACCCACTTTATAAATACCTGTTCCATGAGGAGCGGCACGATCAAACTCACGAATGATAACGTACGGATTGGTAGAGAAACCACCTTTGAAATACGGACCTACCGGAGTTACGAACACTACAAACATATACTCTTCAGCAGGATGTACACCTACCTGGGCACTTGTTCCGATCAACAGCGGACGGATGTAAAGAGAAGCACCTGTTTCATAAGGAGGGATAAAACGTTCATTCAGTTTTACGACTTTCAAGATTGCTTCTTTAAACCGTTCTGTCGGAAGTTCTGCCATCAGGATTCCCTGGCAAGTAGATTGCAGACGGGCAGCGTTTTCTTCCAAACGGAAAATACGTACTTTACCATCTTTTCCACGGAATGCTTTCAGTCCTTCAAAGGCTTCCTGACCATAGTGTAAACAGGTTGCCGCCATGTGCAAATTGAGGTGTTCATCACTACTGACCTCTAATTCTCCCCATGCACCATTACGGAAGTTGATTCTCACATTGTAATCTGTCTTCATGTATCCGAACGACAGATTCGCCCAGTCTATTTCTTTCATATTGTTATGTATTAGTTTATTTTCCATTGCATTGAAACGCAAAAATAACTTTTATTCTTCAGATTGCCTCTTTTCTTGCAATAATTTTTCGACTTCCCGGTCGGCTTTTGTTAGTTTATCCTTGCAAAAGGCTATAATTTCATTGGCTTCTTTTATTTTCTCACTCAAAATGTCGATATCCAGTTCGTTATTATCTATCTGGCGAACGATCTTTTCAAGACGTTCCATTGCTTGGGAATATGTTTCTTTTTTTGCTGCCACGATGATTGATATTTAATGGTTAATAATGAATGTTTTTACAAATACACGTTTGACGGATAGCTACTTTTCTACTACCGATCGAACTTCTCCTTTCGATAGCCGGGTTATCAAATGCTCTCCCGGTTTCAGTAAAGAAGCATCCGTCACCGCTTTCCCATCCTTTATTGTAATACTATATCCCCGACTCAAAAGTTTATCCGGAGAAGCGTCCGCTATTCGTTGTTGCAAAAGTTCCAACCGGTGAGATTGACGGGCCACCAATGCTTTCGTCACCTGTGACAAATCTTTCTTTGCTGCCAGCAAAGAAAAACGGGCGTCCGCAAGTTTGCGATGAACAAGATTGGGAATACGGGTTTGGAGAGTTTCCAACCTTCGTCGTTCCAGATCAAGAAGCATATAAGCTCCCTGTTGAATCCGCATAGATAATTCTTCCAGATGCTCCGCGACTTCCGCCACCTGATGAATCAGGAGTTCGGCAGCAGCCGTAGGAGTTTTCACCCGGGTATGAGCCACGGAATCAAGCACTGTATCATCGCGTTCATGCCCAATACCGGTAATAATAGGTAATGGAAATTGCGCACATGCAGCTGCCAATAGATAAGTATCAAAGCCGGACAAATCGGAAGTAGCTCCACCGCCACGAATGATGACTACTACGTCAAATTCATTGATGCGGGCATTAATACGATCCAAAGCAGCCAACACGGATTCCTCCACCTGATTTCCCTGCATTAAAGCCGGAAAAAGCTCCGTATAGAAAAAGAACCCGCCCGAATTGTGCTGCAACTGATGACAGAAATCTCCATATCCGGCCGCAGTAGCCGAAGAAATGACAGCAATACGCTGGGGAAGAATCGGTATCTCAAGCTCTTTATTCAGCGTCAACACTCCCTCCTCTTCCAACTGCAATAATATTTCCCGACGGCGACGAGCCATATCTCCCAATGTATAAGCAGGATCAATATCAAGTACCGTCAGACTATAACCGTATAGCTCATGAAACTGAACTGTTACTTTCACCAACACCTTAATGCCGGAAGTAAATAGCTGCCCTGTGGTTTCCTCAAAATAAGGTTTCAACAAGCGGTAGATATTATTCCAAATCATACCGCGTGCCTTGGCTACGAGATTGTTGCTGCGAGGATCTTTCTGCACGAATTCCAGATAACAATGCCCTGTCGTATTGGAACGGACATCGCTCAACTCTGCCTGTATCCAATATTCATCGGGCAGGCATTGCTCCAGACTACGGCGCACGAGTGCATTCAGTTCTAAAAGAGAAAGCCTCTCCCCACCCTCTTCCAAAGAGGGTGAGTCAGATTGCTTCAACTTGTTTATAGCGTTTATCATACAACAGTCACCTTATTTCTTTTCCTTGGAAGAAGAGTTTAGATAAGCCTTCCACAAATCAGGAATACCATATCCATATATGTTATCCGGGAAATCGGCTCTATCCCCCGATTGACGTACCAAATCAATAATCTGCTTCGCTGTCAGCTTCGGACAAGCCTGCCACAGACAAGCTACCATACCGCACATAATCGGAGAAGAAAAAGAAGTTCCGTTGGCACGGCGAAGATTACCATCCGTTCCCATCACATCCGAATTCAGACCGACAGCCACTACATCCGGTTTCACACGTCCGTCAGCCGTATTCCCAACAGAAGAAAACGGCGCCAATTCTCCCCTTTTATTGACAGCTCCTACCGTTATTATATTCTCTGCGTCTCCCGGAGGAGTAATCTTCTTCCACGAACCTGCACCCGAATTTCCAGCGCTACAAACAACGACCATTCCTTTATCGGCTGCCTTCGCAGCTTCACGAGACATCAACGCATAATGACCATTCAAGTCACGATATCTATAATTCTTCGCAGGATCATCAAATGAGTAATATCCAAGCGATGTATTCACCAAATCCACTCCTACACTATCCGCAAACTCAATGGCTGCCGCCCAGTAATCCTGTTCTACCAGATTCTCCGAATATTCGTCCTCGCTACGCAACAACCAATAAGAAGCTTCAGGAGCTGTACCAATCATCACATGCGGCTGATTCATGGCCATACAGGACAATACAGACATTCCATGACTGCTTTCCGCATAAATATCTGCCTCCGGATTCACAAAGTCACGCACCCCGAGAATATGGATATTTTTCATGGCATCAATCTTATCTACATTATGGAATCCGGCATCAATCACGGCAATGGTCATTCCCTGTCCCTTAAAGCCCGCATCATGCAGAAGATCAACACGACTCATTGCCGCCTGTGTTATTGCAGGACCGTAAAGGCTATCGGTACGCACCGGTTTATTTATTAGCGAATCTCTTTGAAAGGCTCTTTGTGTGATACCTTTCCACACTCTTTCTGTGGAATGTACAAAAGGTAACTTTGCTATTTCGTCAATCAGAGTACTATCATTACAAGAAACAGTAACAAAATTATCCCATTTCCCCGTCACAAGTACATGAACCCCCGTCTTCCGTATAGCATCTACATATTTCTTGCAGACCGGCAAATCAGTGGAATCAATGGGTAATCCTTGTTTCTTTCTCCGTTCTATAGATTTCTTAGACAAATACTTTTCCGGTTTCTGCAAAGAATAGTCCGTAGCCGCTTTGTCTTTCAGACTAATCCGGTATTTTAAGGTATCTCCCGGAGTAAACTGGGCAAACACACCCAAATACATATTTAAAGCGAGAATCAATACTATAAACTTCTTCATAAGTTATCTTTCTATTTTAATCAATCATAATTCTTCATTTTCCATAATCACCAGCCCGATTCCTCTTTGGGAAGCAATGAAAGCTCCTCCCAGCACCCGTTTTCCATCATAAAACACAGCTGATTGTCCGGGAGCAATGGCCGAAGCTATTTCAAGGAAACGTATCAACAAACGTCCGTCTTCCAATCTTTTCACCCGGCAAGGAATCGGACGACTGCGATAACGAATCCGTACCGTCAGATTCTCACATCCGAACAATTCCCGTTCATCCACCATTTTATCCTGCTCCGCCAACATGTATTCAGTTTCCAGTTGGTCGGCATTTCCAAGCATCACCGTATTTTTCTGCGGATTGATTTTCAACACATAAGCAGGCTTTCCTAAAGCGATCTCCAATCCTTTTCGTTGCCCAATCGTATAATAAGGTGCTCCTTTATGCTTCCCAAGCTTCACTCCTTCAGAGTTGACAAACCATCCCGGTCCAATTTCACTATCCAGTTCGGGGCACTGCTCACGAAGAAATTCACGGTAATCCCCCTTGATAAAGCAGACTTCCATACTTTCTCCTTCTTTCGACTTTGCTTCATATCCTTTCTCTGCAAGATACTCACGAACCTTCACCTTCGTATAATCTCCCAATGGGAAAATACAACGTTTCAGCACATCCTGCCCCAATCTCCAGAGAAAATACGACTGGTCTTTCTTATCATCGTCTCCGGCTACTATATAAATATTTCCGTTTTTCTCTTCCAATCGTGAATAATGTCCGGTAGCCACCCATGCACAATTCAACTTATCCGCCCACTCCGTCAAAACACGGAACTTAAACAACGGATTACACATCACGCACGGATTCGGTGTACGCCCCTGCTTATATTCGTCTATGAAGTTTTTTACGATGGTTTCTTTAAAAGGAATACGTTCATCTGCTACATAATGTTCGATCCCCATTCGTTCAGCCAACTCCCTGGCATCCTGTGGTTCATCTCCCCACACGCGCATGGTAACCCCTACAATCTCGTATCCTTGTTCCTGCAGCATCAAGCAAGTAGCGGTGCTGTCTATGCCACCACTCATACCTACCAATACTCTCTTATTTCGTTCTTCCATTCGAATTTTGAAAATTTACATGGATACAAATGTACGAGATTTCAAAGAGAAAAGTTGCTTTTCTGAAAGAAAATCCTTATATTTGAAATATACCAAAAGCGAGAACAATTATGGCTAACCCCAGATTACCGGGCATTTCCGAAAACGAGCAAGCCTTATTGTATGCCAAATTGAATGAGTACAACCGAGGCAGAGCCTCTTTTAAAGAGGTAGGAGTCTACCTGGTGGTGTTGCCCCGACCGGGGAAACCAAATTATTCCCTTTGGCTGTACTCTCCCCTGCTCGAAAAGCAATCCATTCTTTATATACATGACCTGTCACCAGACATCAACGAATCCCTGCGGATGGCCAGCACGATGTTTTATTATTCGAAGCGTTGCATCATCCTGGTAGATTACAATGAGAAAAGAATGCAGAGTAACGGTGACGATCTTATCTTCTTCGGAAAATACCGAGGACATTTTCTACATGAAATCCTCAAAATAGATCCCGCCTACCTAAGTTGGGTAGCATACAAATTCATTCCCAAAATACCGAAACAGGAACGTTTCGTCAAAATAGCACAAGCTTATCATTCCATACACCTGGATATAATGATAAGAAAATCGAGGGAGAAGCGTTCATCCAGCCGTTATCTGGGAGAATTAGGAGAAAAGCTGACAGACTTAAAATTAAAAGTCACCCGGGTAAGATTGGAAGACGATCCGTACAAAACAAGAGTGAACGGCACTACCCCACAGTTTTTTGTCAAGCAGGTACTGACTTTGACCGATGCCAGTGGAAATTTAGTCACCATGAGTATTCCATCAAAAAATCCCAGTGCGGTTTCATGCACTCTATCCGGGATAGAACATGAATACCGACTGGGAGATATTATCTACGTTGCATCGGCGAAAGTATCGCGCCGATACGAAAGCTATGGTTCAAAATACACGCGCCTTAGCCATGTGAAGTTCGCAAGTCTCAACGTTTAGTCCAATCGTCTTTGACAAAACTTGCCGGATAAGAGATTTTATCCACCACACCGTCTTTCTGACGAATCCAGGATGTGAATGTACGGGCACCCTCATCCAATACGATGATACGCGCACCATTCGGCAAATGGTTATATTCCGTATTTCCACCGGTAAAGCGTCCATAAGCCAGAAGGATATCTTTCCACATCACTGCATAGTCATTATCGTGGTCGTGTCCTACAAACATACCCATCACATCACCAGCTTCTTTCATCGCTGCAAACATTCCTGTATTCAATTTAGGCGCACAGGCTTCCTCCATACGAGTTCCACGAAGAATTGCATTTTCGCTACGGGCAGCTTCATTGTATTCAGGAAGAGGAATATGGAAAAAAGCAAGAGCCGGCAGAGGCTGTCCGCCGTTTTGCACTTTATAAGCCGCACTCTGTTGACGATACCAATTTATCTGGTCGAATGTAAGCCATGCATACCCCTTCACATCTTTCAAAGGAGAATAAGAGTGAGAATCCATGCAATATAGCAAAGCAGCATCCTTCTTTAGATTGGAAGACGATTTCACTGTCAACACATAATCCGGCGACAAAACTGTTCCGCGATCAGGCAATAAATTGCCGGGAACTTGACGGATGATATCATATAACTGTTCCCGTGTCATTCCCTGTTCATTGTCATGGTTACCAAAAGTGACCACAAAAGGTAGTTTACGTTTAACTACCGGTTCCAGTACCTGCAACATTCCGGAATCCGCCGGAGCAGAATAAACAACATCACCGGTAAATATCACCAAATCCGGACGTTCGTCATCAAGCACCTGATTAATACGTTCCAGAGCTATATCTGAAGCCCGATTTCCATATTTAAAATGCACATCGGTAAATTGCACAATCTTGAATTTACCATCTTTGCTAAATTTCAGTTCACTCTTCTGAGCCATACAAAAAGTCGTTACCAATAAGAAGGCAAGTGTTAAGTAAATTTTAAAAAGACGAATCATAATTATTTGTTTTAGGGGGTTAAGAAATCTTCTCTATCAGCACAGTAGCATAAGCCGATATACCTTCTTCACGACCTGTAAAACCGAGTTTCTCGGTAGTAGTCGCCTTAATGGAAATATCATCCATATCAATCCCCATAACAGTTGCCATCGTCTCCTGCATCAAAGGAATGTGCGCTTTTAACTTCGGGCGTTCGGCACAAATAGTTGCATCGATATTGCCCACTTTATATCCTTTGGTAGCAATCAACTCCACTGTTTTTTTCAGCAGTATCTTGCTATCTATATTCTTAAATTCTCCTGCCGTATCGGGGAAATGATAGCCAATATCACGCATATTCGCCGCCCCCAACAGAGCATCGCAAACAGCATGCAATAATACATCAGCATCCGAATGCCCCAGCAATCCTTTTGTGTGTTCCAAAAGAATGCCACCCAGCCATAACTCACGACCTTCGACCAACTGATGTACGTCGAAACCAAAGCCTACTCTTATCTTCATATTTTATATAACAAATGAGTACTAATGAATAAAAAAAGATCAACGAATATAGAAATCCAGCAGTTTTTCTCCCTCCAGATAACCTTGCAAACGCTGTCCGATACTAACAGGACCTACACCCACAGGAGTCCCAGTAAAGAGCAAGTCACCAATTTTCAAAGTTACAAACTGGCTTACATAAGCGATTATATCATCTATCTTGAAAAGCATATCTGCCGTACAACCGCGCTGCACTTCCTTACCGTCGATCAACAAATGAAAGTCAAGATTCTGAATATCCTTATAGTGCTCCACCGGAACAAAAGTTCCAATAGCAGCCGACGAATCAAAACCTTTGCAAAGCTCCCAGGGATTACCCTGCTCACGGAACTTTCGCTGAAGGTCACGAGCCGTAAAGTCGATCCCTACAGTCACTGCATCATAATAACGGTTAGCAAAGCGGGGAGCTATATTTTTCCCCAATCGATTAATACGAACCACCAGCTCCGTTTCATAATGTATCTCTTTAGAAAAGTCGGGAATGAAAAACGGTTTGCCATCCTTCAGAATAGCAGAATCAGGCTTCATAAAAATCACCGGCTCCGTATTTACTTGTGTATGTCCCAGTTCTTTGTTATGCTGGGCGTAGTTCATTCCTACTGCAATAATCTTCATTATTTCTCGTTAAAATTCAATCGGTTAAACATAACAGCCAAATGAGCATATAGAGACGTATTCTGCACCACTATATTCTCGGGTACACGGATTCGGAAAGGAGTAAAGTTCCATACGGCTTTTATGCCTCCGTCTACCATCTTATCTGTAATTTCCTGAGCAATATTAATAGGTACGGTCAATACACCGATATTTACATCGTATTCTTTCATCTTTGCTTCAAAGTCATCGGAATGAAAAATAGGAATACCATTCAGGTCTTTTCCCACCAGTTCCGGATTCACATCAAAAGCAGCCACAATCTCCAGTCCGAAATGATGCAAACCAGAATCCCGAAGCAAAGCAGCCCCCAGGCTACCTACACCAAACAAGAAGGCTTTGTGCATATTGGTAAATCCAAGAAAACTCTCTAACACCTCAATCAGCGCATCAATATTGTATCCCACTCTCGTACGCCCCGAGATATTGACGTATGACAAATCCTTGGCGATTTGGGAAGCGTCAATATTTATTTCCTTAGAGATTTGTGTAGAAGAGACATACTGCTCCCCTTTTTCTTTCATTAGTTTTATATTGGACAGATACCAGGGAAGTCTGCGCAAGGTAGGCTCCGGCACTTTATCCGCCTCTTTTCGTATATAAGTGCTCATACTTCTTACAAAATTTGGTATTTTGCAAAAGTACATTATTTTTTGAGACTGACAACCCTATAACAGAAAACCTTAATAGAGATTAAACAAAACGATGAAAAGAGACTCAAATTTTGCTCTTTTCGATAAGTTTAATACTTTTGAAAAGGATTAAAAATGACAAGTATGAAAAATAATGATTGGAAAGATAGATTGAACGTTGTGTACTCCACGAATCCTGACTTCGGTTATGAAATGGATAACGATGAAGAACAGGTTACCCTCGACAAAGACAAGCAAAACCTGCGAGTTTCCATTGACAAAAAGAACCGGGGTGGTAAAGTGGTAACATTAATTACCGGATTTGTGGGTACGGATAATGATTTGAAAGAGCTAGGCAAGTTACTGAAAAGCAAATGTGGAGTAGGCGGTTCAGCTAAAGACGGAGAGATAATGGTACAAGGAGATTTCAAGACCAAGATCATAGATCTACTCATCAAAGAAGGATATACTAAAACCAAAGGTATAGGAGGTTAAATTAAATAATACAAGAAATGAGAAAAGTAATATTATTCTGTGCGGCAACACTATTCTCACTGTTGTCATTCGCACAAGAAAGTGATGCGGATATTGTAAAGGTAGGTGACAATATACCTGCCTTCACCCTTCATTCAACAGCAAACGGCACCATAAACTCTGCAGATCTAAAAGGGAAAGTTGTATTAATCAATATTTTCGCTACCTGGTGCGGCCCTTGCCAAAGCGAACTGGCTGAAGTTCAGAAAATACTCTGGCCTAAATATAAAAACAACAAGGATTTCTGTATGTTAGTGATCGGTCGCGAGCATACAGACGACCAATTAGCGGAATACAATAAAAGAAAAGGGTTTACATTTCCCCTCTACCCGGATCCCAAACGGGAAGTTACAGGTAAATTTGCCACCAAAATGATTCCCAGAAGTTATTTAATAGACAAAGAAGGAAAAGTAATATCAGCTACTACCGGCTATGAAGATGGAGCCATAGATACGCTGATGAAGCAAATAGATAAAGCATTGAAGTAGTCCCTATCCTAAGATATGCCTTAAAGAAAAAAGAGTCCGGTGCAATACCGAACCCTTTTCCCAAATTTTACATATAATAAATCTGACTTTGTAAGTAGTACTTAACAAGATTTGAATCAGATTATTCAGCTTTCAAAGTGAAACGCTTGAAGTCAACAATCTTCAGTTCAGGATCAGCAGCAGCCAACACTTCTCTTACAGTCTTCTTAGCGTCCATGATATCTTCCTGGTTCAGCAGGCAAACTTCTTTCAAGAACTTAGCCAGACGACCCTTAGCGATGTTCTGAATCATTTGTTCAGGCAAATGTGCAGCCTTTTCAGCAGAAACAGTAGCAATGATTTCTTTTGCTTTCGCTACATCTTCAGCTGTAATCCAACCTTTAGCCATATTGCTTTCCATGTGATCTTCGCTGTCTACATGAGCCGGGTTGATGTTAGCCTTCTTCAGAGCAGCTTCTACAGCCTTCTGTACCTGTTCAGCCTTTGTCTTTTCGATAGCTACTTCGATTTCTTTTTGCTTCACTTCTTCAGAAACACCATCCTCATCAATAGCGATCGGATTCATAGCAGCAATCTGCATAGCTACTTGCTTAGCCAACTGCTCGTCAACGTTCTTGTTAAAAGCAACAATCGTACAAAGACCATTTCTGTTCATGTGGTTGTAAACAGCAGTGCTTGCGCCTTCTACAGTCATGTAACCATCAAGTTCCATTTTCTCACCTGTGATACCGCTACGGTCAGTCACTGCATCCTGTACAGTACCGTTACCCATCGGCAATGCTTTTACTTCGTCCAATGTCTTGCATTTGTTAGCCACAGCAAGATCAAGAATATCCTGAGTCAGTTTCACAAAGTCAGCATTCTGAGCTACGAAGTCAGTTTCGCACTTCAAAGCAATGACAACGGCATAGTCACCAGTAGTCTTAGCCAAAACGCAACCTTCAGAAGCCTCACGTTCAGAACGCTTAGCAGCAACAGCTTGTCCTTTCTTACGGATAATCTCCATTGCCTTGTCGTAATCGCCATCAGCCTCTGTTAATGCATTCTTGCAATCCATCATACCAGCTCCGGTCATTTTGCGCAGCTTGGTAATATCAGCCATAGTTACAGCCATAATAATTTCCTTTATTTAAATGAATAATAATTTTCGAAACAAAAAATGTGCCAATCTGCCAATCAAGATGCAAGTGTATAACAATACCCTTGCACATTAGCAAATTGGCACATTTTATATATTAAGCCTCTTCGTCTTCCTTGATGAAAGCAGCAGCTTTAGCTGCGTTGATAGCTTCTTCGTCAGACTTGTCGAGTCTAGCTTTTACTGATTTCTTCTTGCCTTTGTTAGCAGGAGCTTCACCAGCTGCTTCCATGTCGATCTTTTCAGCTTTTCTTTCTTCCAAACCTTCGATCATTGCAGCGCAACAAGCATCCAGGATAACTTCTATTGATTTAGTAGCGTCATCATTAGCAGGAATTACGAAATCCACGTTTGAAGGATCAGAGTTAGTATCAACGATACCAAATACAGGGATACCCAAACGGTTAGCTTCGCGAACTGCGATATTTTCTTTCATTACGTCGATTACGAACAATGCAGACGGCAGACGAGTCAGATCAGCGATAGATCCCAAAGTCTTGTCCAATTTTGCACGTTGACGAGAAATTTGAAGAACTTCTCTCTTAGAGAGGTTAGAATATGTACCATCGTTAGTCAATTTATCGATAGTAGCCATTTTCTTCACAGCCTTACGGATAGTCGGGAAGTTAGTCAACATACCACCCGGCCAACGCTCGATTACATAAGGCATATTAACAGATTGAGCTTTCTCAGCTACAACTTGTTTAGCTTGTTTTTTAGTAGCAACAAAAAGAACTTTCTTGCCAGATTTGGCAATCTGTTTCAAAGCTTCAGCAGCTTCGTCTACTTTTGCAACTGTTTTGTGGAGGTCAATGATATGAATACCATTGCGTTCCATGAAAATATAAGGAGCCATTGCAGGGTTCCACTTTCTCTTAAGGTGTCCGAAGTGGCAACCAGCCTCCAATAATGTATCAAAATTTGTTCTTGACATCTTGTTTTTTCTTTAAATCGTTTACTTTCTTTTTTGTTTTTTCTAAACCAACCGCTGGGTAGTCTATGAGCAGAGTCCCAGTAGTTTAGATACTAAACATATTCCTCTATCAGGCAGCACATTAACGCTTGCTGAACTGGAATCTTCTACGAGCTTTCGGCTGTCCCGGTTTCTTACGTTCAACAGAACGAGGGTCACGAGTCATGAAGCCTTCTGCACGAAGAGCAGCTTTATCTTCAGCGTTCATCTTAACCAGTGCACGAGCAATTGCCAAACGCAATGCCTGAGACTGACCAGTGAAACCACCACCACACAAGTTCACCTTGATGTCATACTTCTCAGCAGCACCCAGCTTGTTCAATGGTTGTTTTACAACATACTGAAGAATAGTTGATGGAAAGTACTCTGCAAGGTCTCTCTTGTTAATAGTAATCTTTCCTGTACCTTCGCTTACGAATATGCGTGCAATAGCACGTTTACGTCTGCCTAATGCATTTACTACTTCCATTATATCTTATTTATATGAATTAATATCAATCATTTTCGGGTTCTGAGCAGCCTGTTTGTGTTCGCTACCAGCGTAAACATACAAGTTATTCAGCAATTTAGCTCCCAGGATATTCTTAGGAAGCATGCCCTTCACTACTTTTTTCAGTAATCTCTCTTCACCGTTCGGTTTTGTAATCAAACGGGCAGGAGTCATTTCTCTCTGACCACCAGGATAACCAGTATATGACAAATAAACTCTGTCATTCCATTTGTTACCAGTCAGTTTTACTTTGTCTGCATTGATGATGATAACGTTATCACCGCAGTCTACGTGAGGAGTAAAGTTTGGTTTGTACTTTCCTCTCAGCAATTTTGCAACTTTTGCTCCCAGACGACCTAAAGTCTGGTCTGTAGCGTCAACGATAACCCATTCTTTGGTTACAGTCGCTTTGTTTGCAGAAATGGTCTTGTAACTTAAAGTATCCACTCTAATTTTGTTTTTTAAATGTTACTACTAAAAATTTTCTTCACCACTCATTAGTCTTCCCCGGACAAAGGAATACTAACTTGCTATGAATTAATCTCTTATCATTTTGTGATAATAATCGGCTTGCAAAAGTACGGCTTTTCTTTGAATTGGCAAACTATTTCCATCTTTTTTTGGTTTTATTCCGTTGAGAGACAAGACGAATCCTATATATAAATAAGGTGGTTTCTTAAATACATCCGCCGGAAAGTCACTTCAAAATGCCCAAATTTATTTCATACCATACCTGCCTTTCCGCATACAAAAAAGCCTGCAAATGCACAAATATTCCATGTTTGGGACGAATTATAAAAAGTTATGGATAATTTTAAAGCCATCCTATCTGTTTTCTAAGGAACAAAAGATAATTAGCAACTTGATTTCGACAGGATAGCAGTAATTTAGCGGCAGATTCTTAAGGCATAAGATTCGAAGCTAATTTATAACCATAAAAAATAAAATCATGAAAAAGATTCTATCGCTTATTGCAGGAGTCGGTCTGTCGATGGCAGTACACGCACAAGGAAACCTAGTGAGTAAAGAGCACGGTTTCGTTCACGGCACATCCAAAGAGTATGTTTGGCCTACCGACCCGGAAGTATTAGAGAAATTAGACCAATGGCAAGACCAGAAGTTTGGAATCATGTTCCACTGGGGTGTTTATTCCGTACCCGGCATTTCTGAATCATGGGCGCTCTGCTCGGAAGACCGGTTTACAGCACGCCGGAAGAAAATCCTTCCCGGTGCAACCTACGGAGATTTCAAGAAGTGGTATTGGGGACTTACGGATTCGTTCAATCCCACAAAGTTTGAACCCTCCGAATGGGCGGAAATTATGAAGGACGCCGGTTTCAAATATCTCATCTTCACCACCAAGCATCACGATGGTTTCTGTATGTTCGATTCTAAATATACAGATTACAGCATTGCTAAAGGACCTTATAAAAACGGGAAATATAATAATGTGGCTTACCATATATTCGATGCTTTCCGCCAACAGGGATTCATGATTGGCGCCTACTTCTCCAAGCCCGACTGGCATTGTGAGGATTACTGGGACCCGTATCTTTCCACCCCTACCCGCAATCCTAATTACGACATAAGCAAACAACCTGAGAAATGGGCTAAATTTCAGCAATACACTGCTAATCAGATTAACGAACTGATGTCCGACTACGGAAAGATAGACATTCTCTGGCTGGATGGCGGCTGGGTGAAAAAGCCTCAGCAGGACATCAAACTCGACGAAATCGTAGATAATGCCCGCAAAAAGCAACCCGGACTCATCGTAGCAGACAGAACCATCCCCGGTCGGAACGAGAATTATCAGACGCCGGAGCTTCGTGTGCCCAAGACGCAGTTGAATCATCCGTGGGAAAGTAACATCACCATCAGCAACTCATGGGGATGGAATCCGAAACCTAAATTCAAATCGACCGAATGGATCATTAATACGCTCGCCGAAATCACAGCCAAAGGTGGAAACTTTGTACTCAATGTCGGCCCAACCGGAGAAGGCGTTATCGAAGAAGAAGTCATCAAACGGCTAAAACAAGTAGGTGGATGGCTGAAAACTAACGGTACTGCTATCTATGCCACAAGAACTACTCCCAATTACAACAGTGGCAACGTTTGGTTTACCGCAAATAAGGATAAGAAAACGCTGTATGCTATCTATGCACTACCCGAAGGGGAGGAATTGCCTGCTACCATTGAATGGGAAGGAAACGAACCGAAAGGAAAAATGACTCTGCTGCAAACCGGAAAACAAGTGAAATACACAAGTAAAGACGGCAAAGTGATAGTCACGCTGCCGAAAGGATTGAAGAAAGAGGCATTGGCTTTCAGCTTTAAAAGTTCTTCAAAACCCAATTAAATAAAAAAGAATGAGGGTGTGTCTAACCTTGATGCTGCTGAAAAAGTAGCCATATGACTTGAATCACATCGTTAACAAGTGGAGGATGTTTGCATTCACAAGAATCAAGCATCCTTCATTTTTTCTATAATCCGGCATTATTATACTTGTGCATATCATTGATTTTTAATATATTCGTATTATAAATCAATGATGGTTCTATGTTAAATCCACAGACAGAAATCAAGTTTAGCGACTATAATTCGCTCTATGATATATTAATTCCTCAAGACAGCAAATATCGTCAGCTAAATGAACTGATAGATTTTGCATCGATCCGTAAGGAATTGATTAAGAACTATAGCAAGAATATGGGTCGCGAGGCCATAGACCCTATTATCCTTTTTAAATACTTATTGTTGAAGACCATACACCCAGTCTCAGACAGAGACCTTATAGCACGTTCTCGCACGGATATGGCATATAAGTATTTCCTTGGATTGCGCCCAGAGGATGATGTAATTGATCCATCTCTGTTGACTGTATTTCGTCGCCAGAGAATTAAAGACATTAACCTAATGGATTTACTGTTGCGCTCCAGCCTGGATAAAGCCAAGTCTTTGGGCTTGATGGTCTCAAAGAAGATACTTGTAGACTCCACTCACACATTATCCGTCTTCAGAAGATACACTCCTGCAGAAGCCATCAAGCGCCGTAGTGGTGCTTTGCTGCAGGTAATAAAGGCAACAGATATGGAGTTATATAAGTTGCTCCCTGTAGCTGTTGTCTCCAAGAATGCAGATGAGATGATAGACTATGCAGAACGCCTTTTGAATGCCATCTCAAAATCAGACAGGATTATAACGCCAGGAATAGAAGAAGGTATGAATTATCTTCAGGAAGCCCTGGAAGATATAGAAACTCGTGCCATGGTATGTCGCGACCCCGACGCCCGCTCCGGGCACAAAGACAAGAGTAAGCCTTTCACTGGATACAAGGTACACATAGCCGAGACTGAGAATGGTTTTATCACTGCCACAACCATCACCTCGGGCGAGAAAGACGATGGTGCAGAATTATCAGGACTGATAGAAAAAACAGAGGAAAACGGAGTAAAAGATATAGAGTGTGTTATCGCAGATACAGCCTACAGTTCCAAAGACAACATAAGCGCATGCGAAGAGAAGAACATAAAGCTGGTTGCTCCTTTGAATCCTTCTGTGAATGGATTCCGCGATAAGAATGATGGCTTCATATATAACAAAGACGCGGACTGTGTGACATGTCCGGCAGGAGAAATATCGGTAAAAAAGAGATTGATAAAGTATAAAGCAAAAAAGAAGTGCAATGGAGGTTATGAATATCGTTTCGACATAGAGAAATGCAAACATTGTCCATTGAAGGAGGGTTGTTATAAGGACGGGGCTAAGAGCAAAACCTATATGATAAGGATTCTATCGGAAGAGCATGCAAAGCAGAAAGAATTCCAGAAGACGGACGAGTTCAAACACGATATAGGCATCCGCAAACGCATAGAGGGCAAGAACTCCGAACTAAAGAACAGACATGGATTAAAAACGGCGATATCTTTTGGCATGGAAAGCCTTGAGATACAGACCGCCGTGACCGTATTCTATGTCAATCTCAAGCGAATAATGACACTTAAGGCTGCAAAGTAGCCAAAAAGTGGGCTATATTTGAGGAAAATCGATTGAATTAGAGAGAAAACGGCAAATCAACTCTAAAAATCTTGGGAAATCTAACTGAATTTGTCCGTCAGTCTGAGTTCCCAAGATTTTTATGATACTTCAAAGAAGCAAGGAAAAAAAGAGGCTACTTTTTCAGCAGCATCAGTTTTGACACACCCTCATCCTACATAAAAAGAGAGTCAACAATCTTCCCCTTAAAAACTACCCATATTCTTTATTATCAGAAGGTCAGTACAGGACGGAAATGACGGGGGTCATTCAATTTCCATCCCGCAGTCTGACCATAATTATGTCCTTGTGTCCGCAAACCGACACGGAAGATTTTTCCAGATGACGCATCCACAGTGCTTGACCAATAGAACTGTTCACCATCCACTCCGAAATGAACTGCACAGCCATCTTTCTGTAGAATATCTAAAGACTTTCCGACAGCCAAATACTCCCAATGTGTGACTACTTTATTTTCTACTGTAACGGCTGCATATTCGGTTGCAAGAGTCAAATATTGATTTACAGCTCCCCAGTACCAACCACTGGTACCGACCGGTGCCTTTGTCAATGGGTCATTCTCATAATTTATAATCTGCTCTACCACCGGATATTCTGTAAGCGTAATTCCATCGCGCATAAAGACTTGTGTGTTTTTGAAGCCCAGTATATCCGTTTTTCCTTGTGCTAAGGCAGATCCGGGTAGTGTATTTAAGTCTAAAGTAACCTCTTGCGATGGATTTGCAGGATTGCTCACTTTAGCCATGAACTTACCTTCGATTTCTTTTGCGGCTACTACCCAGCCACGCACCTTTTCTAACTTCCGGTTACCAGCATTATCAATATAATTCCCCGGTTCATCAGCTGAAGCTTTTCCACCGTCGTGAGCTACGGCAAATACCACTCCGATACATGGGTTTGCCTCACTCTTGATGTAGGTAGATGAGTAGCTGCCATCAGCATAATAAAAGTCACCCACTTTAGGTTTCACTTCTGTAGCCACAATATCCTGATTGCTTGTACCCCACTCTTCCACTTCTATGTCAAAGCTTACTTCAAACTCATTATCCGGATCGGGACTTTCCGACATCATATTCCCACTCACTTTTATATGCTGATTGCGCAATAAAGGTATGATTTGAGGAACAACAACATTTTGTACTCCTAAATCAGTAGTAAAGTCAAGATTTACTTCTTCCAGTTTACGCCCCTCTTCATCGATGAAAAAGTAAGCGGAAAACAAAGTTCCATCTGCTGCCAATTCCGGATTGAAGCTTGCATCGGTGTACTTCACCTCTTCACTCTCATCCTGCGCTTTAGCTGTGTTTACATTGAAACTCGTATGAGCACTGAATTTCACAGTCAGCCCTTTCAGTAAGTTGAACTCCTTCAGGTTCTTTTCCAGAATACTAACTTTGGCAAACGGACGAAGTAGCTGCACTTCTTGCTGATAGGTTTGCCCTTTCTTCTTCTGTACTTCTCCACTATAAAAGAAAGCATCGCACGCTTCATTGTTGATAAGACTAAGCGCATCTTTCACTGTAACATTCTTCAAATTCGAAGTATCATAATACTTATCCGCATAGCTAGCAGAAGAGTTCTCACCCGAACCCATTGTGGGTGTGGCTCCGGCATCAATATAATCCGCCCACATCAGGCAGTCGTACGTATCGGCATCCATCACAAATTCAAAAACGGCATTCGATGTCCCGCCAGCAGGGTCTACTGCAACTTCCTCCCGATGTACCATTCTTGCAGACTCTCCTTTTGTCCACAGCTCGAGAATACAGCGTAGCTTATGCCCGCCCACAGTTTTAGCCTGTGCTGTTGAAATGTCATTTGGGAAAGCAGCGGATATACGTATCTGATTGACGTCATAGCCGGATGTATTCTCATCATCATTGCATGAGGTTACTATCAAGCCCATACAACAGAATAATATCAAACCTAAAAAACTTTTTTTCATATTATCGTCTATTTATTTAAAGGTTTATTTAATGATTGTCAGCATGGGACGGATAACTCCTTGTGCACCCTTAGCGTCATACTCTTTCGGTTTAATGCTTGACCCATCCTTATTGATCTGCACAAAACATGGACCAGGACCTGTTACCTTTTGTGTATTAATACAGCTTGTATATACAAAATAGCCGGCTCCCGTATTGGTAGTAAAAGCTTCAGCTACTCCAGCTGATATAGCATTATTAAAGGCCGTATTGAGAGTATTGACTTTATCTACAGCCGGATATCCACTGACCGACGCTACTCCATAACAACCTCCGGCAGCTGCATACAACTGGGCTATAGAAGGGATATACCACTCACTTGCATTCTCCGTCACGGGGGCTCCATTGGCTCTCCAAGTTGTCAGGACCTGAAGGGCCGGATAACTCCAATCAGTTGAATGTCCATTATACTGTTCGGAATTCAAAAGTTCATTAGTCTTTGTATATCCGGTAAAGTTCGTCTTATCCGGCTTTATCGGATCAAATAATTGAACACCCGCCTCTACAGTACCTCCACTATGTTTATATAAATAAGGACGGCCGCTCACGCTATGCACATTGTTTGTCAGCCCCATTAGCTTTGTATCGATATTTTTCAAAGCCATTACATATCCCAGAATTGATTTTCCCTTAGCATCCGCACCATAATTATCAATATTATCTCCTGCCTGCTCACCAACTTCATATACGATTCCAACACATTTATTTTTATTTTCATCCGTCAGATTCGCACTCCAAGTACCATCTACAAAGAAATAGTCACCAACAATCGGGTCTCTGTCCGGTTCTGGATCGGGGTCAGGGATTACTGTTCCTTCTGCAATCAACTTGCCGCTAGCATACACTTTCTCGTTCCGTTTGAGAATAATGCTTCCGGCTGCCACTTCACAATCCAGCTTACTATTTGTAGTAAATGAGAGCATCATTGCACCTAATGCTTTTCCTCCGGGAGATGAAGGAACAAAGATATAGTTAGTAAACAATACTTGAGAGTCATCGCCACCTTCGAAATTCTTTTCGAAAACTGCAGTCATTGTTTCACCTGTCGGTTCTCCGATGGATACATTGAAACTGAGAGGGACATCGTAAAAGGCACGAAGCTTTTTTAATTCACCAAACTTCTCCGCATCTTTCTCTTTCACTATCAATTTAGAGAAAGGTCGGGTTAGTCTAAGATTCTCTGACATACCTTTGTCTTCCTTCTTCAACTCCAGCTGTGCAAAAAATGCATCGCAAAGATCGGTATCGAAAAGAGTTTCCGCATTCTCCTGTTTGATGAAGATTCGATGCAGGTTACTTGTATCAAAGTATGTATCCTCAAAGTGATTGTAAGTGATATCTTCTGAAGTGACCTGAGAAGCTACCGCTTCCTTCACAATAAAGTCCGCCCACATCAAACAGATATAATCACCGGTTTTCAGCGCAAACTCAAATGGAGGAATAGCGCCGGCTTCTACCGCCACTTCATCCCGATACACCCGTTCGGGCGAATCCTCTTTTGTCCATACCTCAAGGATGCAACGTAACTTGTGCGTGGCTGCTATATTGATTTGCGCCCGCGTTGCAGTAGCATCCTCTGCTAGTTCCGGGAATATGCATACCCGGTTGCTACTCTCTTCTGCAGAGTTCATTACTTCCTCCCTGCTGCACGAAGTCAACAGGTACAGGAAACATACGGTTATAATAAAATAAAAGTTCTTCATACGTAATCATTCATTTAGTTCAACTAATTATTTACCAATCTTCCAGACCCTTATCTCGCGGCTCTTGTAGTCTGTACAGGTTTATCGGCAATCTCCTGCACTTGCATGGTTCCTTTAACATGGTCATACAGAACGGAAGAATTTTCTTGTTTTCGCTGATAAAGCGCTCCATTGACGGCGGGAGCTTCTTTACCATAGCTAAACGCCACGCCCGTCACTTTATTGGTTATTGAGATGGCAGCCGGTCTGTTGGCATCCATTTCCGCTTCAATGTTCCAGTCGCCCATTATAAAGTTGTTGTTGACTTGCCAGATACCTTCCACTTGATTATCGTCGCTCACCTGAATAATGGTCAGAATCTTATTCTTCGCACTCGGACCAAAGCTTGCAGTCAGATGCCACTGCTTGGCAACATCAGCCGGTTTGTCGGGCTCGGCACTGGGGAACCAGCGATTGGTCGTTTCAATGTCGGGAGTCTGATTACTGAATATTTGCGCTACTGAAGTGAAGCCGCCCTTATCCGTATAATGAGTCGTAATCTTATTGCCTGCCACCTTGAACTCGACCGGACTGTGCAACAACCATTGCCAGGTGACCGCCTCATCTGCGCCTAAATCATCATAAATGACGACTATATTCGGTCGAAGCATAAAGATATGTCTTTTATAATTGTTCAGCGGTGTCTCGCCGAAGCCATACTCCGGAACCTGTGCCACGCCTGCCGCCTCAAAGTTTTTAATCCACATCGGATATTCGGATATTCCGCAATAAGCATTCGAAGCGTCTCCAAGGAAATAGGCAAGATTATCACTGTTCATGCCTCTGGTGATATTTCCATACGCTTTGGTAGTGAAAGGTTGCCCGATGCCGTTGATAAGCATCGTGTTATGTCCTCGTGTATGACGGTATTGCAGCAAGTTGTGCCTATCAGAGAAATTCTGGTAATAACCGGCATTCATATAAACATACTTACCTTTATACAACAGTTTAAAGCTATTTTGGTCTGCCAATGTATGGCTGCCCGAACCGAATGGAGAAGATCGGAAAGATAAAGACATATTGCTACTTCTCTGCGTCATATTCGAAAAAGCCACACCTTCACCGATATCCTCATACCAGATAAAGTTTTCAAGAGCATCGTCATTCAAATCCGGTGCACCATAAGCAATGTATCCTCTTGCCATACGGTATAAACGCATAGCCATATCTCCGTTAAGTGTATTTCCACATTCTTTCACATACCATGCAGCATGAGAGTCTCCGATCTCACGAGCTGCAAAATCTGCAAAAGCAACCCGTTGACGGGTGGGATCCACTTCTGGTCCGCCTATATCTCCAAAACCTGTAGTGCCGGAGCCCGGCAACCATGAGTATACCAGATATTTACCGACATTCTGATACCAAGGATGCTTCAAAAAATCTGTTCCAGATAAATGAGAAAACAACATGGGCATATAATATAAGGTATAGGAGTTAGTATTAAAGTATCCTGTTCCATTGATCCATGCACCATCTCTGTTAAAACCGGAAGCCGGAGCACGTGCCGTCCAGAGTTCATAGAAATATTCCAAAGCAGTCATTGCTTGAGGATACTTATGGCAAGTAACAAAAGCACCTTGCGTTAATGCCCTCAACACAATCTGCCATGTATGATTTTCAAAGACATGATTTTCAACCGAGCCTCTGTATGAATTATAATAATGAACCACTATCCGCAGAATCAAATCTTCAATTGTCTTTTTTTCCGTTTCGTTCAGGCTTTCCTGGCAAACATCATAAATGGTACTTATAGTATTGACTACCGCCGCAGAGAAAAAGTTCTCTTTAAATAATTGTTTGTCATCTATATTATATGCTATCAATTTACGTCCGTACTCCAACATCTTATTATAATATTGAGGGTCTTCCGTAAGTAGATATGCGGAATACAGATAATCGAAAACCTTTGTACTCAACTCTTCGGCATCATCGTAAGGATTGGAAGAGAATGTGTGGTTCATTCCCAAATTTGCACGACTGATTAACTGTCCGTACTCAATATGGTCAGTTACCGTGGGGCGTACTTTAATTAAATCCTCATTCAGGTAACAATGGATGCGCGGATAATCCGCCGGAATATTTTGTTGGAACACAGAAAACTCTGGAGTAACAAACACATCTTCCTTGCCCGTCACGGTAAACTTGTTTACTTCGCTCCACGCTCCCGGCTTTCCATTCTTATCCACATTACGGAAGCGCCAATACCACTCTCCGGTAGTCATTGTTTCATGGATATTATACATATTCCATGCCAGCTTACCGGAGCGGTAAGTACCTTGCTCCGGAAAATCCATATTCTGCGATAATTCAAATTCAAGAAACTCATCCGCCGCCCGTACCGTTTTAGGCACAATCAATGGAGCCGGATTGAGATAAAGTTCGTGTTCCTCACGCGGATAAGGTTTATCCCGTTCATTAGGATGCACCCGCTCAAGGTTTTCATCCGCAGCTAGATTCTCAAAAAAGATTTCATTGTCGTCCTTGCAGCCCGTCATCAGCAGGATGAACGAAGCAATCAATATTGTATATAAAAACTTTGTATTCATATTATTTCGTTCTATATATTGTTATTACCACCCTGGGTTCTGCCCCAGATTCGGATTCATATACACTTCATTTTGCGGGAAAGGAAACAGAAACATCTTATCGTTCCAGTACATTTTATTCAGTAACACCTTCTCATACGAAAAAGAATCACCGTTTTTCGTAATTTTCACTCCGTAGATATTCCTTACTTCTTCCTTCCCGGCAATTTTCCAACGACGGATGTCGTAGAAACGATGTCCCTCAAAGGCCAGTTCGATGCGACGTTCATTGCGCACCTTTTCTCTAAAATCTTCGCCCGTAGCGTTCACGTTCTTCATGTCTGCGCTTGCACGCACAATATTCAGGGCTGCACGTGCTGTCATTTGACATTCGTCTGCCGTCGCATCCGCTCCTTTCCATTCGTACATGGCTTCCGCATAATTCAGCAAGATTTCCGCATAGCGGAACAGGATGTAATGATGTTCCAGTTTATTAGGTTTCACCGGGTCAAGGGATACGGAAGGATTCATATATTTCCGCAAGTAATATCCGGTTCTGGTAGACCCATTCAGAATTTTATTTTTGCCGCCTTCGTATGTTTCCACCTTTTGTTTCAACCAGGATGTACCGTTGGTAAGTACGTTCAGATACAAACGAGGGTCGCGGGTTTGGGCTCCGTTAACATCATAGTACATATTTATAACATGTGATGCATTCTCCCAGCTAAACGGGGTACCATCTTTCATTTCATAAGCATCGACCAGATTTTGGGTCGGAGTGTTTCCTCCCGTAGCACCTTCATACCCCATTGGTTGGTTTCGGGCTTCGAAAGTACTATTTTTAGTCGCATTTCGACGTTCGAATATTAGCTGTGCAGATTTCAGTACCTCATTACCTCCCAAATCAGAGTATAACGGATCGACCGTTATTTTGGGCAGACTATATGCATTTAGATTGATAACCTCATAAGCGGCTTTCGCAGCTTTCTCCCATTTGGTCAAATCTTTCTCCGGATTGTGGAATGGACTGGCAGCATATAACAACGCCCTTGATTTCAACGCCAAAGCCGCGCCACGAGTTACTCGTCCTGTCTCGTTCCAGAAATCTTTATGGCTAATTGGCAGTTCCGGAGCTATCTCCGAACATTCCTGTGCGATAAAATCAATTACCTGTGTAAACGGAGTTTTCTCTACCGAATTAATCTCATCCTGTTCGTAGGTACGTGTCAACAGAGGGATGTCGCCATACCGCTTCGCCAGTTCAAACAGATAGAATGCACGCAGAAACCGGACTTCAAACATAAACATCGAAGCTTTTGTAGTCATCTCATCATAGTTTTCATTGTACTCGAATCGCTTCAATACCTCCGGATCAAAGTTTTCAAGAAAGGAATTGGCGCTGCGGATACCGTCCCAAAATGTCCATCCGTTGTCCACTTGTTTCAGAGCACTCCATGTTCCGTTATTAATGTTGTAGATGCTGTTATTCTCCCACGTATACACCGAATTGTCCGTTGCCGACTCCATCATGGCATCACTCACTCTTCCGAAATCAACAGGCAAGAATGTGTACACATACGCCACCATTTGATTCATGTTATCAAAATAGGCATAAGCTTCTTCCTTGGTTTTTCCGCTTGTTTCATCATAATCCAGATAATCGCATCCGTTCAATGAAAACAGTACGCAAGCGGCTATCATATATTTCTTTATGTTTCGCATGACTTTACAATTTAAAAGTTAATATTCACTCCCAGATACAAAGAGAACAGATCGGGATATCCCAAAGCGATGTTCTCACAATTAAAATAGTCTATTTTATCTATAGAAAACACGTTCAGCGCTTTTACATAGATGCGGCATTTATCCATTTTCATTTTATTCGACCACTTTTGCGGTAGGGTATAGTGTACATTCAGATTGCGTAACTTTAAGAACGAACCATCTTCAATCCACTGTGTACTGGTCTGATAATTATTCTCATTGGAAAGAGTAGACAGACGAGGAACATTCGCAATGTCTTTCGTTGTTTCAGTCCAGCGAATTTTATCTTTCAGATACCAAGTAGCAATATTGGTATTACCATTACGCAGGGGTTGGTGTACATTGGCCAAATTCAGTTGCTTGGTGATTCCGGTAATACCGTTGAATACCATGTCCACTCCAAAACCTTTATATTCGAAACCCAGATTCAAGCCGAATATCATTTCGGGCACAGTGGTTGACTTGCCGATAGCTACCCTATCTTCACTGTCAATTCTGTTATCACCATTTTGATCTTTGTATTTCACGTCTCCCGGACGCACTACTGAGAATGTCTGTTCCGGACTCTTGACAATGTCTTCCGCATCATTGAAATAGCCGATAGCTTCCAAACCGAACAGTTGCCCTACTTTGTGTCCTTTCGTGTACAGATAGTCGAATGGTTGATAAGCCTGTCCGTTTTCGAGTACTTTGCTATCGTTCCAAGCCCAGTTCGCATTCACATAATAATTGAGTTCCTTGTGCTTCTTGTTCCATCCCAAACTCAATTCCACCCCACGGCTTTCCACTTTGCCGATGTTCTCTTGTGCGGATTCGATGCCTAACATTCCCGAAATCTGATTGTTGGCAACCAATATATTGGTTCGACGGTCATAGAAGAAATCGGCTGTGGCTGTGAAGTTTTTCCACAAGCGCAGGTCCACTCCGACATTGTATTTATCAGCCGTCTCCAATTCAAGATGACGCATGGGTAACTTCTGTTCTTTCATACCACTCACATTTGTCATACCGTCGCCAAACGGATAATTACCGGATCCCACCCAGAAATGGTTGCCCAATCCGTAAGCAAGTCCGTCAGTAGCCGAACGTCCCCATGAGGCACGCAGCTTCAACAGGTTCAAGTTATCGGCATTTTCAAGAAACGCTTCATTAGACAGATTCCAGCCAGCAGATACAGCCGGGTAGAAACGGAATCTATCACCTTTCAGCAAGGCACTGGTACCATAGTAGTTACCAACCACGTCAACCATATATTTATTATCATAGTTATATCCTACGAATCCCATCACATTCTGACGGTAGTAAGAACTATTGCGCTCCAGCGGTTCCTCCATCTCCTGGCGATACACGGCTGATGCAGAAAGCTGATGCCTTCTGAACGTATAATCATAATTCAGTTTCGCTTCCACACTTGAACGAATAAACTGCGCTGTCAGCGCCGAGGAAGATATCTGCATATTGGTATTGGTTCCGTATGTCTTACTCACCGGAAGTCCGGCTTCTCCCAGATAGCTGACCTCGTACATATACGTCTTACTTCCTATATCGGTGAATGTTGCAGAGTTATCGTAGGCAACGGCAACTTCCGCTCCCAATCCCTTGAGGAACATCGACAAATCTTGTGTTATTCTCATATCCGCATTCAGCAAACGGCGATTCTCCTGCACATATCCCACATCTGCAATAGCAGCCAGCGGATTCATACCGAAAATAGTGTTACTTCCCCAATTATTGTTCAGTGTCTTTATTGGGAATGCAGCCGACGGCACCTTATACAGATTCTGGAAGATAGCATCAATTGCCGTATTCGGTCGCTTATCTTCACCAATAATGCCAAACATAGCGAATTTCACTTTCGTACTAGAAGTGACATCCACATCAAGATTCATACGCAAATTCAATTCATAATTGCGAATCTGAGATTTGTAACGCTCCGAATATTGAGTGTAGTTTTCATTCAGCAAACCGAATTCATTCTTATAATCCAACAAAGCCATATAACGCACCCGCTTTCCGCCACCACGCATCATCACGTTCAATTGATTGTTTTCACTGCAATCGCGCATACCTTCTTTCACCCAATCCACATTTGGATAATAAGCTGGATTCATTCCGCTTTTGAACAGCTCTAACTGGCGGGGCGTGTATTGCATTGGCAGTCCGTCATAGTGCAATGCTTCGTTTTGCGCCATCGCATATGTGTAAGCGTCTGCCATCTCCGGCTGATTGATGGGAAAATTAAAGCCATGACGATAATTAACATCTATATCGAACGAATTGTAAATACCACGTTTGGTATTAATCAACAATACCCCGTTCGCTCCTCTAGCTCCCCATAGGGCAGTAGCGGCTCCATCTTTCAATACTTGTACCGATTCTATTTCTTCCAGCGTCATATTAGTAATTCCACGGGGGAATCCGTCAACAACCACTAGAGGAGCACCGCCGTCGAGACCACCACGACCACGTATATTCATTCCGGCATTGGCGCGCCATCCTGTTTTCTGCGACAAATGCAGTCCCGGAATCAATCCGAATAGCGCATTATTCACCCGGTTGGTAGAGGTGGCGTTCTTATCCAACAGATCGGCATAAACGGCAGCTACCGACTGTGTTTGTGTTTCTTCGGTACGCTTCACAAATCCCATGTCTACTATGGCATCCTTTTTCGAATCGAGAACGATGTCCAGTGTTTGTCCGTTCACCTGCACTCGTTTCATAGTCGCGTCAGCATAATTCAGTTCGATGTAGTCCCCCTTTTCCAGTTCCAAAGTAAACAGACCGTTATCGTCAGTTACACTATTATGCCTGAACTCTCCGACTTTAGAAACTTTCACTCCGGAAAGCGGTTTGCCGGAACTGTCCTTTACTACTCCGTTCACCGCCTGTTGCGCCATCACGCCCAACGAAAATGTGAAGGCTAGTCCTATTGTATATAGAATTTTCTTCATAATCATATTCTTTATTCTTTATATTTATTCCCAACCGGGATTCTGAATCAACCCATATTTCTTATTAATTTCTCCAATAGGGAACGGCAATAGATACCAATTGTCATTCCACAGATACTTGGTTTTATCTTCTATGATGGGCTTATAATCAAAATCATTGCCTGTTTTAGTCGTTTCCAGCAATTCCATCGGGCGACTTGCCCATTCGGCACCTTTTTTATATCGCACCATGTCGAAATAACGAATTTCTTCTTGTCCGAATTCACGGGCACGTTCATCCATCAGATAGTCCCACAATTCATCTCCCTGCGATGCCTCATCAGCAGTTACTTCGGGCAATCCGGCACGTGTGTGCACCAGATTCAAGTAGCCATACGCATCGTATCCAAACTCGTCAACCTGTTCGGCCAGCCCTAATTTATTCATCACTTCCGCCATACTCAGATAAATTTCAGGCATACGGATTAAAGGACACGAATAAGGCTTATTGTGCATTTCATTTTGCTTGTCGCGGATAAATTTGCGTAAACCGTATCCATATTGGGTTTTCTGTCTTATGCTACCTCCCGGGCCCTCACGTCCTCCTATGTATACCTCTGCATTACGACCCTGCCATTTATCACCGTTCACCAACAGTGTTTCATACAAACGTACGTCACGGGTCGGTTTTCCGCTAGCATCAAAGAATGGATGGGCACGATGTTCCGGATTATCCCAATCAAAATCTGTTCCGTCTTTCCACTGGAACATATCCGCATAATTGCCACGTGGAGCGCCATAGCCATCCTCATACATACGGAACGGTTTGATACCTTTACTATAAATTCCCCAACGGAAAGATGCCATAACCACTTCACGATTGCCTTTTACAAAATAGCCGGACACGTAGTCATCTTGCGAGTTACCCGTATTCTCCATCCGGTAATAATCGCTGTTCTCCCTATTTAATCGCATGAAATCTTTTCCGGCATCCAATGCTGCTTGCCAACGGCTCTGTTGATAATCACCGTACCAAGTAAGACGTTCGTCGGCAGCTTGTCCCGGATAATACGGTTCGATATCGTTGAATAACGGACTTGCTACAAACAACAGCAACCGGAACTTCAAGGCTTTGGCAGCCGCTGCTGTCATGTGTCCGTACTCTTCGTTAGTAGTGTACCAAGGTAAATCTGTAGCAGCTTCGTCCAGCATTTTCGTTACTTTATCTACCGTTTCTTCCAGCGTGAGACGTGGAAATTCAAATATTTCATCGGCATTATATGCACGGTCTATCCAAGGCACTGCCCCATAAAAGCGAATCATTTGAATATAATGATTAGCAATGACCACCTTTGCTTCCGCTTTTCGGATACGCTTTTCATCGTCTGTCATATCAGGCACTCTATCCACATTCTCAAGATAGATATATGCTTTCCGGATGCCATAAGTCGGGTCGCCCGTCACTTCTTTATGAGCCAACTGATAAGGGAAACTGGTGCTGCCACTGGATGCGGAGATAGAACCGTGTGTCCAAGACAGTCGTTGCGTAAATCCAATATCAGAATAAACATCCAGTATTAATGCTCCCGGATTATATCCATTCAATGTCGGCATAAAATCCGGCAGACTTTTATAAAACTGGTTTAAAGCTTGGTCGGCATACTTCTTTTGGGAAAACACGCTATCGATAGACATTTCATCACTCACAGGTTTTTCCAAGAAACTTTCTCCAAATTTAAGGTCTTCACAGCCCGATGCCATTCCGACCAGTAATCCTATGGATATTATTTTTCCTATTGTTTTCATATTCTCGATTTATACGTTAAAAGGTTACATTCACTCCTAAACTGAAGATTTTCATAATCGGATAAGTGTTGTTATCTCTAGTTAGTTCACCTTCGGGGTCAAAGATTTTAAGTTTATCAATCGTCAACAGATTGTAACCGGTGAACTGCACTGCAAGTTTCGATGCTCCGATTGCCTTCAACACTTTTTCACTGGTAATATTATATCCAATTGTCAGGTTTTTGAGTTTGATGTACGAGGCATCTTTCAGCCACACACGAGACATTCCGATATTGTTGGTGTTAGTGATAGACAAACGAGGATATTCGGCTGTTGCCGCCGTTTCTTCGGTCCATCTGCCATCTGCCATGTATTGGTATAAAACCTGACCTGCGTAGAACGGGCGCATATAGGCATCTCTCATATACATGTCGCAACCGGTCACTCCCGTCCAGTTCATGGATGCAAAGAAACCTTTGTACTCACCACCGAAGTTTAAACCAAACGTATAGGCAGGGCGTTTGGGATTACCAACTTTGGTTTGGTCATCATTATCTACCACATTGTCGCCATTCAAATCGGCATATTTAATATCCCCCGGATATACCTTACCCGTTGGCTGTGGCAATTCTTTCTTCAACGAACCATCTTCATTGAAATCATCTTTGTTATAGAACCCTAATGTAACGTATCCGAAGCGGGCTCCCACTTCATGACCGGTTTTCCGCATATAAGGCTCATTTGGTTCTATTTCGTCCATTTCAATAATCTTGTTTTTGGAATAGGAGACATTCATATTCACATAGTAAGAGAAATCTTTTATCCGGTCATTCCATTTCAAATCTACTTCATACCCGTGGTTTCTCACCTTTCCCAGATTGACTGCCGGCATTAGTCCAGCACCTAATGAGATTAAAGAGGGGATTGTAGAGCGCTGATACAATATATCCCGACGATTTTCACGGAAATAATCGAATGTCAACTTCAAACGATCATTGAAGAAATAGGCATCGAGACCGTAGTTTTGTTTCAAAGCAGTTTCCCAAGTAACACTAGGGTTTCCCAATCGGGTTTCACGAGCAGCCATCTGATAAGCAGTATTGGTCAGACCAAAAATATATCCGTTCGCATCGTTATAAGTTTTTTCGAGCCATTCAGTATCGTTGACTGCATAAGCATCCGGTAGATAAAGGAAACGATTGCTGGACATATTGTCGTTACCAACCAAGCCGACTGAAGCACGAAGTTTCAAATAGGTCAAGTATTTGCTCTTTGGGAAAAAGCCTTCTTCAGATAAGATATAACCCACCGAACCTGCCGGGAAAGTTCCAAAACGATTACCAGGCGCAAAATTCTCGGAACCGTTATGCCCGATATTGAATTCTGCCAGATACTTGGTTTTGTAATCATACGTCACGCGGCCTACAAAACCAACATAGGCTGAGGGAACTTCCGTAAACGTTTTCGGATAATATTTTTTGCTCTGATTGTAGAGGAATAAAGCACCAACATTGTGATTGCCGAACTCACGGTTATAGCGGATACTTCCTTCCAGATACCAGTCACGTCCACGTGTGCGATTGCCATCACCATAAGTCTTCATCATATTTTGCCCGCTCACGCGGTAAACTACAGTTTTATCGAATGCAGGATCATCTTTGCTCAGACCTGTTCCGTCCACTTCCGATTTGTAGTAAGGAGTAAAAGTTTCCACATGACCGTTCACTTGTTTAATATATGAATAGTCGGTATTATAAGAGCCCTTGATATCAACAGATAAACCTTTGGTAATAAAGTCCAGTTTCTGAACCAAATTCAGGTCGAAAGTCATATTGTTGGACAGTTGCCTTTTATAGCCCGATCCATAATATTTGTCGAGCACTTGATTTTCCATATTGATTCCAATAAAACGTCCGGGTTGAACCACTACTTTCTTCCCATCTATGATGCCCGGCGAAGAAAATGGCTGCGACCATGTAAACTGTTTCCATATATCTGCTACCGGCTCCCGCTTGTTGCCTACAATACCACCCATGTTGAACTTCAATGTAGTGGTAGGAGTCAGATTTACATCCAGATTGGCACGGTAGTTATATCGTGAATAGGCATAATTATTGTTGTAATCGAGCCCATCCAGTTTCTTGAATAATCCATCTTGATATAAAAAACCCAAAGAGATGAAGTAGCGTACATCTTTGGTACCTCCGGAGATATTTACATTATGCTGAGTTTGAACAGCAGCATTCTTCGTCAGATAATCATACCAGTTTATGCTTGGATACATAATGGGATCGTCGCCCAAACGGAAACGTTCCAAATCGTAAGCACTGAAAGCATATTTACCTTCTGCAACATTGTCGTTACGCTGTGCCTCCACATATAATGAAGCAGCCGTATAGCTGTCTGCTACCTCAAGGATACGCGTCGGCATCTGCACACCTACTGATGAGCTGACCGACACTCTAGTCTTTCCTTCTTCACCGCGACGGGTAGTGACAAGAACAACACCATTGGCACCACGCACACCGAACACAGCGGTCGCCGAAGCATCTTTCAACACATTGATAGATTCAATTTCGTTGGGGTCCATCTGAAAAAAGGAGCGTTCCACGCCATCCACTAATATAAGAGGAGCAGCTCCACCTTCGGTTAACGATCCTACACCACGCACAAATATCTTCGCATCATCCGCTCCGGGCTGTCCGCTTGCCTGCATGGAAGAGACTCCCGGCAGCTGACCTGCAAGTGAGTTTGCCACGCTACCGCTCGGCGACTTCAATAAGGCTCCCGTACCTACACTTGAAATAGCTCCTGTCAGTGTAGCTTTCTTTTGCACTCCATAAGCCACCACCGTGACTTCTTGCAAAGTCTGCACATCTTCCTGCAAAAGTACATTGAGGGTTTTGCGCCCGTTCAGCTTTACCTCCTGTGACACATATCCTATATAGGAGACTACCAGAATAGCATTTGCATCCGGGACCACGATGGTGTACCGACCATCGAAATCCGTAATCACACCATGTGAACCACCTTTTACTTGTACCGTAGCACCGATAATAGGTTCACCATTTCCATCAGTAACAACTCCAACTACCTGATTTGTTTTACTTTGCTGGTTACTGTAACTAACCAACTCCATACCCGGCTTCACCTTCGCTCCCATTTGAGCATTCACTTCGGAGGCATAGCATATTCCCATTCCCCCAAAGGAAGACTGAATGCACACAGCGACCAGAGCCGTCTTTCGCATGTTCCAACTTAAAAGTTTGTTTTTCATATTTAAATCAATTTTTGATTAACTATAAAATTACCACTGTGCAAATTTAAACATGATTCCTCACATTGAACCATAAATTCATCCAAGTGTCTATATATCATCCATTAAACTAATGTAGTTTTCATTCAAACCTCTTTCGATTTTGTCCAAACAGTGATTATATAAGCAAATTAAGCACAAAAATCTACTATCTTTAGCCATGAATTTAAAACCTCAAAAACAACTTTAAAAAGAACAAGACTCATGAAAAGGAAAAAGCCCTATGTATTTCTGCTGATTTTGCTAATCACCTGTGGCAATGCTTATTCACAAAAATCGGGCGAAACTCTATCTGCCGCTTACACTTTCGACAAGGAGGAAGAACTTGCCGACTGGTTAGTGGAAGGAGAAGGCAAAGCCTACATTGAAAATGGGAAATTAATATTGGAACCTCTTTACTTTCCACTCATGGAAATATTGATGAAAACAGGAGTTATCTCTGAAGAGAATCGCATGAAAGAGTATTGCCCGTATCTCTACACAGCTATGAAAGCTAAGTATGGAAATGAAGTAAGAAACTTCTTTTTGCTAGGCAAAGGTGAACCGGTATTCATGGGAGGGCATTTCAACGTATGGAACAAGAGAATTAAAACACCCGAAAGCTTTGCTATAGAATTCGACTTCACCCCTCTTTCGCCCGCTCCTTTGCACATGTTGATGGTGTGCGCTTCCGGTCCGGATGGTGAGAGTGTTTTCGATTCTTCTCTGCCCGTACGTTACGGAGTGGAAGATGAACTGATGTATGATATGGCAATGTACCGCGTGTCGTTCTTCCACAAGTCACGTAAAAAAGCAAACCTACGCCGGGCGCCGGGCAAGATTCTTGTTGCGCAGGGAGCAGACGTAGTGTCCGAAGACTGGACTAAAACCCGCCATTGCCGGATGGAAAGAATCAACGGAATAGTACGATTTTTAATAGACGGCAAAGAAAGTTTCTCCTATAAAGATGAAACACCACTGAAGGGCAGCGACTGGGGATTCAGACTGATGGTTTGTTCCAAAGGCGCTTATGATAATATAAAAGTAACAACGATTAAATAAATGCAACTGCCTATTGACTTTTGCCTTTTATTTTTGTATCTTTGAAAGATAATAAAATAGGAATAGCAATGAATCATACATAATTCAAGACATATCAGCTATACAGTATAGTTCTACAATGTACTATACATAGAGAAATGGGATGAAATCTATAGCGATTTCATCCCATTTTTGTATCCATAATTCATTTCATGTCGTCGAAAGTGTCTAAAACAGTTTATAATAAACTTGGATACCGTTTATAATAAACGATCAAGAAATTTATTATAAACACAAAGTCAATTTATTATAAACCATCGGTTTTATGTAAGAATAACGAAAACAAAATGTAGGAATATTCCATTATTCAACTTAACACAATGAAAATACAGAACATCTGGAGTTACAATACAGATTTACAACTGTAGCAAATTGCGTTTACTTCATTTCTGGAACAGCTCCCGTTGGTTGCGGTTGCCGATCAGACACTTCACAAATGGTCCATTCGCCATCTATCTCATCATAGAGTAAGGAAGAACCCTTTTCACGTTGATAGTTCGTGCCTTTTATTAGGATGTTATGATTGCTCAAGCTAAATACAGCTTTATTGTCGGTATTACGAATTAGTATATCCGCAGGTTTAGCCGCATCCAGCTCGGCTGTTATTTCCCAAGAACCGATGCGGAAGTTATTTCCTTTTCGCGTCAGTTTACTGACGGGTGTTCCGTCGGGTTGAACACGAATAACGGTTAATATACGATTGGCAGCGCTCTTTTCAAAAGCAGCGGTCATGTGCCACTGGTTGGGGTAAGTTCTCTCCTTTCTGAATTTCTTTGGATCGGGCGGAGCAACAAACCGGTCGGTTTGCGTGATTGAGCAGTTGGAGTTGCTAAACAGTTGGGCTACGGACGAAAACTTCTTATCGGGATAAATGGTCGTCAACAGATTCTCCTTCTCATTTATTTGGAACGGCACGGGGCTATGCAGCAGCCAGTCCCAACGAACCGGTTTATCAGCTTCCAGTTCATCATAAATAATCACGATGTCAGGATGTAACAGGAATAGGTGGCGACGGTATTTTCGCAAAGGTGTTTCGCCGAATCCGTTTTCTACAGATTGTTCAACGTTGGAATTTTCAAAGTTTTTAATCCACATCGGATATTCGCAGAGGCCGCTATACGCATTAGATGCGTCTCCAAGACAGTAGGAGATATTACGTCCGTTGAGCATACGCACTACCTTACCGTATCCTTTGGTGGAAAACGGTTGCCCGATACCATCTATCAGCAATGTATTATGAGCACGGGTGTGACGATAGGATAGCAGATTGTGCGGATCGCTAAAGTTGAGGTAATATCCCGTAGAACGATAAACGGGCACACCTCGAAAATGGAGATTGAAGCTGTTTTGGTCCGACAATGTATGGCTGCCCGAACCGAACGGGCTGGAACGAAAACTCAGAAAAAGATTCTCCTGATAATTCGACAAATTGCTATGCGCCACCATTTCACCGGTATCTTCGAACCAAATAGCTTTCGGGGCTTCCGCTGGTAATGGTTGGGTAGCAAGATAGGTTTTGTCTGACTTTCCAATGCGATAAAGGCGCATATCAATATCATCTCGTGCTACTTTAGTTTCGTTGCAATACCATATGGCATAAGGATCACCAGTCTCACGGGCAATGTAATCGGCCAATGCTACCCGCTGGCGGGTAGGCGAAGAGTACGACTCGTTTCCATCACCGAATCCCGCGCTCTTAGAACCCGGAGGGCAGGCGTAAACAAGTGCTTTTCCAAGATTCTTATAGAAAGGATGTTGCAGGAAATCTGTATCGGTGAGATGAGACATCAAGGCAGGTACATACCACAAGGTTTTCACGTTAGCGTTGAAATAACCCTGTCCATTGTGCCATTCGCCGTCACGGTTGAAACCGGAAGCCGGAGCACGGGCTGTCCAAAGTTCATAGCAGTATTCCAGCATTTCACTGGCGGTTTCATTCCTATCGGCAAACATCAAACCTACTTGCAGCATCTCACGGAAAGCTCTTTGCCAATAGTGATTATCGAAAATGTGATTTTCTTCTGTTCCTTTACGTTGTATGTTGTGATGGTATCGGGCAATCTGAAATATGCTTTCTTCTATTTGTTCCCGTTCGCCAGCTGTCAGTTGGTTGTAACAAGCATCATATGTATGAGTGAACAGAAATAACACATCGCCGCAATAGAAATCATTCGTCAACATTTTATTCGGAGTTGATGCTAGTAAAGCACGTACATAGGCCAGCATTTTATCGGCATAGATTTGATCATTGGTGCTACGATAGGCAGTATAAAGAAAGTTCGTCATTTGCCCCATTTTACCGGCCACCTTGTATGGTTCGGGACTCGTTTCGAATTCTGTTTCCAAAGCCATATTAGCTCTGTGCACCAACTCTTTATATTCGGGATGAGAGCGGATAGTGGCAGGTGCTTTCTTCAACCCTTCTTCCATAAAGCAATAGAGACGGGGATAACCTTTCGGTAAATTCCTGGCAAACGTTTCATAAGGAGGGGTGACAAACTGCGGTATGTCGTTTGTCACCGTGAAACTATAATTTTGGCTCCATGCTGTTCCTTTCCCAGCTTTGTCAACTGATCGGAACCGCCAATGCCACGTGCCTTCTTCCAAAATCTGATGCGGATTGAACATGCACCAAGGAAGAGGTTTGGAGAGAATCGTCCTGTCTTCCCGAAAGTTCGGATCTTGTGACAAAGCAAACTGCAAGAATGCGGCTTTACGCATTGCCACCGGAACTAGCAAAGGAGAAGGATTTAGATACAACGTATGTTCTTTCTGAGGATAAGGAGTTTCGCGCACATTTTCGTGCACACGCACCAACGAGGTTTTCTGTGCCATCAGCATGGCAGGGAAAAGCAACACGATAAACAGCACTCGGACTGTCAATACTCTAAAGCAGGATTGTCTTTTCATGATAATAAATAGGTTTAAAACAATAATGGAACAAATGTAGCCCTTTATCTCGTTCTTGCATTCTGTTTCTCTCCATATTACTTTCACTTTTATTCAAAACTGAAATCAAAAGTAAATTAGATAAAATCAAAAGTCAATTATCTCATTATTAGAATCAGGCTTCATCATTTACCGAGTATATTTTGCATTTATAAAAAAGATAGTTATCTTTACCTGCACATTTGTATACTCACATTTATCACATAGTATTCATGAAAAACCGACGCTTAGATATCTGCATTCTTTTCTGTCTGCTACTCTGTATTTCATCTTTTTTGTGTCAAGCACTTGCAGAGACATCCGGTCGCATTCATTTCCGTCGCCTGTCTGTCAACGACGGAATGTCACAGAACACAGTGCTCGCCTTGACGCAAGACCATAATGGAAAAATCTGGGTGGGGACATTCGACGGATTAAACTGGTATGACGGCTATCGCTTCGCTCATTTTTACAAAGACTTGAACGATACCGCCAGCCTGTCTAACAACCATGTCTATTCTCTTTGCACCGATGCAGAAGGTACGGTATGGGTAGGCACACTGACCGGTTTGTCTCGCTACAACATCGTGGGGAATAACTTCACCAATTATTCGCTTCCCGAAAAACTGCCCGTACAAATATTCGCCATCGAAGATTTCGATGAGAAACGCCAACTCTTACTGGGGACCAGCAACGGACTGGTGGTGTTCGACAAGAAAGCAGGTTGTATGAATCCGCATCCCCAGCTGCAAGATAAAACGGTATATTCCATCTGCAAGATAAACGACGGAATGCTGCTGGGAACTTCGGCCGGCGTCTATCACTATCAACCGGATAATAATTCGGTGGTCAGGCTACTACCCGAATTGAAGAATGAAGTTATATCTTCCATTATCTATGACCCCAGAAAACGGACTTGCTGGTTAGGCTCATTTATCGACGGAGTGTATAGCGTAGATGAAAACTTTCATATTAAGAAGCATTATCAATACAAGAATAAACAACAACCGGGGATGGAAGCAGTGCGAACCTTAGCACAGGACGATAAAGGGAGGATTTGGATCGGGGCAATCAATGCGCTGTTCATACTCGAACCTGAAACGGAGATGCTGGATAAACATACCTTCTCTCATGAAGATGAAAATTCGCTGGGACATAATTCCGTCCGCTCCATACTGAAAGATAATCAGGGAGGAGTGTGGGTAGGAACTTTCTATGGTGGACTCAACTATTATCATAGCATGGCTCCGGCATTTGACACAATGACTTATTCAGCCTACAAAAACTCAATCAGCGACAACACGGTGAGTTGTATCGTTGAAGACCCTTACACCGGTAATCTTTGGATAGGAACCAACGATGGAGGACTGAACGAATACGACCGTAAAAAGAATCATTTCACTGTCTACCAAGCAAATCGACACAGCAACCATGCCCTACAATCGGACAACATCAAATGCGCCCTTCCCGATGCGGACGGAGTATATATAGGAAGTCATGGAGGAGGGGTGAGTTATCTGTCCGCCCGCACGAAACAAATAATAAATTACGCTATTCCTAAAGCCGTGTCATTCAATAATAGCTGTTATTCACTGCTGGATGGAGAAGATGGAACACTATGGGTGGGTTCGCTCATCGGTTTGCACCGTTTCGACAAAAAGACCAAACAATTATCTTTGCATCCGCTAGCACAGAAATATCCGAGACTAAACTCCGTACTGATTTCCGTGCTCTACCGTGATTCAAAAGACCGGATATGGATCGGGACAGAAGAGAGCTTGTTTGTCTACGAAAATGGCAAGCTGAAGGAATGGAAAGATAATAAATACGAAATTCCGGCTCTTATTCAGGCATTCTGCATACAAGAAGACAGTAATCATCACATCTGGATAGGGGCGTCGACAGGTCTGTACAAGGCAGAGGACGGAAAGTACGAACACCTGACCCGCTATTCGACCAATAATGGATTGCCCAACAACTTTGTGTATGGTGTTTTGGAAGACGGACGGGGACGATTGTGGATTACTACCAATCGCGGCTTGTCCTGTTTTGATCCGTTAGAGGAAACTTTCCTCAATTATACGGTGCAGGATGGGCTGAGCCATGGACAGTTCAACACTTATGGGACGTGCAAGACACAAGACGGCATATTCTTTTTGGGTAGTCTGAAAGGCATCACCTATTTCAATCCTTACGAGTTTGTGGACAATCCTTTCTCTCCCAATGCTGTTATCACCGGCGCCAAAGTGCTGAATCAGCCCGTTACGGATATCAAGGATGGTATCTCGAAATATTTTCAGGCTAGCAACGGCAGATTGTTGGGCATGTCTTTCCCTTCCAGCAGAAAACTATTCAGTATTCACTTTTCTGTGATTAATTATCTTTCAGGAAGGCGAAATCTGTTTGCTTACAAACTGGAAGGATTTGATGAAGACTGGGTGTATTCCGCTCAAGCCATCTCTCTGCGAGGTGCCACTTATTCCAATCTTCCTCCCGGCAAATATGTGTTTAAAGTGAAAGCGTGCAACAATAACGGACGATGGAACAATACGCCTACTGAGTTTTTTGTGCATATTACCCCCATGTGGTATCAGACTTGGTGGGCAAAGACAATCTATATTCTGCTGATAGCCGGCGGACTTGCCTTCATCTTTTATTTCTTTATCACGCGGGCTAAGATGAAAATGCAAATGCAAATTGAACACATGGAGCGGAACAAAATTGAAGAAATCAGTCAGGAGAAGGTTCGCTTTTATATTAATATGTCGCACGAGCTGCGCACTCCGTTGAGCTTGATACTTGCTCCTTTGGAAGAATTGTCGGAAGAGAAAAACAAGTTTGATATTCAAGTGCAGCAGAAACTATCGTACGTTTATAAAAACGGGCGCAAATTGCTGCATCTTGTCAACCAACTGCTCGATTTCCGTAAAGCTGAATCAGGTGCACTGCCTATTCGTATCAGTATGGATAATGTGGAAGAACTTGCGGAAAATGTATTCGCAATGTTTAAAGAGAATGCGCAAAAAAGGGATATTAATTTTCATTTCCGGTCGGAACTGAATGGTTGTCTGCTTCCAATGGATAAGACGTACGTAGAAATGATGTTGACCAATCTGCTGTCTAATGCTTTCAAGTTCACTCCGGACAGAGGGGAAATCACGCTTGCTCTTTGGAAAAATGAAAGCAGCTACGGATTCCGTATCAAAGACAACGGAATCGGCATTCCGCCGGAAAAATTATCACGCATCTTCGAACGCTTCTATCAGGCGAACGAGCATCGGAAAGGTAGTGGCATCGGGCTTTCACTGGTGAAATGTTTAGTAGAAAAGCATCACGGCACCATCAGCGTCAAAAGTGAACCGAAGCAAGGAACAGAGTTTTGCATCGAACTGCCGGCAGATGTGAAGGTCTTTGTTCCGACAGAATTGGTAGATCAAAAAGAGGAAAACGGTGCGGAATGGCATACCTCTTCATTAGCAACAGAAACGATGGTGGAAGATGGAGAATTTTCCGAAGCGAGTCAAGCTGTAGAACAAGAAGAATGCAAACCGACGGAGGAAATTACGGAAACAATATTACTAGTTGATGATAACAAAGAAATGGTTGACTATCTGAAGAATAACTTCAAATCGAAATATATCACACTGACTGCTGGCAATGGAGAAGAAGCTCTAACCATCCTGAAAGAACAAAAGGTAGATGTCGTGCTTTCTGATGTCATGATGCCGGGTATTGATGGTATAAAATTGTGCGAACTGATAAAGAAAAACGTGCAAACTTGCCATATTCCCGTCATTCTCTTGTCTGCCAAAGGAAGCATCGAAGCCCAAACTGTCGGTATCCGCATTGGAGCGGACGACTATATACCCAAACCATTCTCCATGAATTTACTGAAAGGAAAGATAAACAATATCCTGAAAGCGAAACAACGGCTAAGGCAATATTATTCGAACACCATTGATATCGATACAGCAAAAATGACTTCCAATGCGCTTGATGAGGAGTTTATGAGCAAAGCGATACAAATTGTTGAAGACAATATTAGTGACGAGAACTTTACGGCCGACGACTTGGCAGAGAAACTCTTTATGAGCCGTTCTTCCTTGTATCTGAAGATGAATTCCGTATCGGGCGAACCACCGGCTAACTTTATCCGACGCATTCGTTTTAATAAGGCTTGTAAGTTATTGCTGGAAGGACGATATTCAATTTCTGAAATCAGCAGTAAGGTGGGATTCAGCTCGCCATCGTATTTCTCTACCAGCTTTAAGAAATACATAGGTTGCCTTCCTTCCGACTATGTCAAAAATCAAGGAAAAAAAGAGGGCTGAATAAGCTTCATCCCTCTCCTGTTTTTTTGCTATTTATTTATCAATCCGATTTGAATAGTTATTTTTTCAGATTGAATTTAAAAGCCAACGGCTCGTTCTTCAATCCTTTGGGCAAGGTGACAGTCACTTTACCCTCCTTACAGGAATACTTCACGCTTTTGCCGCTTTGCAATAAAGTCATTTTACCTTTCGGTTCATTGCCTATCCATTCAATGGTAACAGGCAGTGTTTCATTTTCAGGCAAGGTGTAGATAGCATATAGCGTTTTGCCGTCTTTGTTAGCTGTAAACCACACTTTGCCGCTATTATAATTCGGTGTGGTACGGGTAGCATAGATAGCTTCTCCATTTTTCTTCAGCCAGTCACCGACTTCTTTCAATCGGTCGATGGCATCTTGTTCTATCTCCCCTTCCGGAGTAGGTCCGATGTTCAGTGCCAAGTTTCCGCCTTTAGCTACGACCTCAGCCAGCATATTAACTACCCATGAACAGGATTTATATTCGGAGTTCGGACTCCAGCCCCAAGTTTTAGCCAAAGGGATGTTAGTTTCCCACGGGTTATTTATCTGTTTTTTTGGCACGACACGTTCCGGTGTCTGATAGTTTTCGTTACGTCCCGGCACGGTTCTGTCTGCAACGATAAGACCCGGTTGTTTCTGTCGTGCTTTGTCTACTATTTCATCTAGTTTGATATCCTGTTCCGGTTTGCGTACCCATCCGCCATCAAGCCATAAGATATCGATATCTCCATAGTTGGTCATCAGTTCATCAATTTGGTTGGCAGTAAACTTCTGAAAGTTCGCCCATTTCTTGTGGTATTTCTTTACATCATAGTTTACGTTACGTGTTGGAGTAGCCCAAAACGGATCCCAATAATCCTTATGATGCCAGTCCGGTTTGGAGAAGTAAGTACCAATCATGAAACCTTTCTGACGAAAAGCATCAAATAGGTGTTTGGTGACATCACTGTATTTACCATTCTTATATGGTCCTTTTGTTATGCCAAAGTCTGAATATTTGGAATCATACATACAGAATCCATCGTGATGTTTGGTTGTGAAAATAAGATATTTACAACCAGCTTCTTTTGCAATATCCGCCCAAAGGGAAGGTTCGAACTTGACTGGATTAAATGAATCCGCCAAGCCCCAGTACCATTTTTTGAATTCATCATAAGATTTGCCGGGTGCTACTCTCTCCCTGCGCTTGGTAAAGCGGTCTTCCGAACAAAGCAACCATGACTCCGTGATACCCGGCACAGAGTAAATGCCCCAATGGTACATAATACCGAATTTTACATCTTGCCATTTATCCAGTTTCTCCAAGACCTTCGCATCGGTAGACCATTCGTAACTTTCCGAGCTTTCGTGTATGAGTTCGCCGTCTTTAGTTCCAAAAACTTTTTTGCTTTGCGCGTTCAAGACCAATGACAGTCCGATGCACGCAATAAGTGATAAAACTTTTTTCATAAACAATTCTTGTTATTGTTTTAGTTAGTAATAGATATTCTTAGATTTCCAGATTGGGTACTTTGTCAACCAACACTCTTTTCTTGTCATATTCTTTAACAACAGTAGCTTCGCCTTTATAGTCAATACTTAAGTTCTCGCCTTTTTTCATATTGCAAACAGAGAAAGAAGGTACACCTTTAGCAGACAAATTAACCTTAATATTCCAATCGCCTATCTCAATACAACCATCTTTCAATATTCGTGGTTGTTCGGAGGGGGTTAGTTTGGCATGGGTATTGATAATCGTAGCAAAACGATAAACTTTTTGCTTGTCGGAAGTAGCAGTAAAATGCCAATGATGGGAATACTCTTTAAAATTACCTTTTTCATCGGCAATGAGCCAGTTGACAGCAGGGCTAAAGAATAGACTTGTAGTGTCGGTTCTTAACACTCCGGTAGAGAATAGATACGCATCGGAAACACCCTCTTTGTTGGTTGCCTGTACGTGCACCCAACTCGGATTGCTTTTATCTACATTCATCGGATTAGTAACCGTATGTAACAAATAACTCCAAGCAACAGGTTGTTCAGCCTCAAGCTCATCATAGATAAAGGAAAGACCTGTTTTCCCAAGTTCTACGATATGACGGCGAAAAGTTTTCAGCCCGACTTCGTCCCAACCATTTTCGGGGGTGTATTCCAAATTGGCGGCTTTACCACGTTCTATCCAAAGTGGGGAGATTACTTTTCCATAAGCATTAGAGGCATCACCTACTACATAGCCTATATTTTCACCTACATAATAACGGGGAATCCATCCGTACCCTTCGGTACCGATACGTTGTCCCATGCCATTGACCAGTATAGTATTGTGAGCGCGAGATGCACGGTAACAATAAACAGAATGTTTATCAATAAAAGAAGTATGATGTCCCGCACTATAAAAGAGCGACTGCCCGGCCCAGAATGTATTGAACGCATTCTGATTGGTAAGCGCATGAGATGTGCCTCCGTAAGGGCTACTGCGAAAACTAATCATTGCACTGCTGTCTGTTTGAGACAGATTGGTAGAAAATGAAGCCAGACCGGATTGCGGGAAAATCTGTCCCATAGGCAGGTCGGCAAGACCTGCCCCCACAGGCAATGGCTTGTCACATTGCAAACGGAACCATGCCAATCCACCTGCTTTAGACGTACTTCCTTCATTCAATATATTCGGCTGACGTGTCTGGATAGTACGTACATAATCGGCAGCATACGTATTACCTGTCATCCGGGCGACAGCGTCCGCATAGCCTACTCTTACTCCTCTTGGTGTTAACACCTTCTCATGAGAACTACCATTTCCGCCCGATTTGGAAAATGGGGGTTGCTGATAGATAGTGTACAGAGCCGAACCTTGATACCAGGGATCAGAGAAGAAATCAAATCCGGTCAGCCTGCTGTAAAAATAGGGAACTTCAATCAATGTACGTGTGTTTACAGTAAAATAAGAGTCGCCATTATGCCAAGCACCGTCCTTATTCAGGCCGGGGAAACGGGCAAGCCACACATTATAGCAATAATCTACCCAAGTATCTGCATCGGGTAGTTCACCATACACAGTAAAGGCGGCCATTGTAAGAATCCGGAGCGTCATCTGCCAGACGTGATTCTCGGCGATATGGTTTTCCAGATAATTATTGTAATGGTCATACATCTTGTTCCCATACTTCTTGATGCAAGTAAGCAGGTCTTTCTTTGTAGCCTCATCCAAAAGATTATAGAGGGCATCATAAGCCAGTGAACTAAGTGAAACAAATGTAGCGTCATTAAAATCTCCTTTCACATTTTCACTTTCACCCCAAGTGAGAACTTGCTTAATACGTTTGATGGCTTCGTCAGCATAGTGACATTCCTTAGTCAGCATATAAGCACGTATAATAGCTTCCAAGTTCGCCTCTTCCTTGTCCACAATACGGCGACTTTCACGGGTAATCATTGCATTTCGCTCCATTTCGCTGGTCAGATTAGCTGCTAACTTAGTGTTAACATCATTAATAGACTTCATAGGTGTCTTCATCGCCTTGTTGGCAGCCGAAAGATAGATTTTGCGTTCCGGACTGGAAATGCTACGCTTGATAAAATTATCCCATTCTTTTTTATCAAGCCAGACACGAGGATGTTCGTGGGGAACTTTGGCAAGGACTTCTTTTAGGGATGGCGGACAAAACTTGTCTGGACGAGATTCAACAGTGAATTGCTGAACCGTAGCCCACTGTGTCCTGCCATTCTTAACGTTGCCGTATTGCCAGTACCACACACCGGTAGCCAGATCTTTCTCCGGATTAAAGAATGGCCAGCGGGTTTCCACCTGTACTACTCCGTTCTTGAAAGTTGAATCTTGAGAGTAGCGCAAACCATAACGGACTTTACTCTTATCAATCTTATGCTTAGTATCCAAACCGTCCAGTCCACTCTCTACAACATAAAGCCCTTCCTGCAACGGCCATTGAAAAGAAACGATCCGGTCGGCAACCACCTCTTTGTCCAGCGGCGAAGGAGTAGCACGCATTTCGTGCATAAGAGTGACATCTTTCAGCCGGATATTGGCAGGCGACTGTTGGGCATAAAGTCCAGATGTTAATAAACAAATTGTAAGAATATGCAATACAAATTTCATGGTATTTGTTATTTTGAATCTAATGGTATGGTGTTTCTCTTTTTATACTCAATCTTTTTAGCTGAACTTCTTCAAATCTTTATATCGCTTAAGTGCTTCCAAGTAGTAATAATCGGCATAGTTCAACGGTACATCCACCTCACTGTTGTGTGGGAAACTACCTACTGAATGCAGCAGAATAAAGCCCTTGTTTCCTTTCTCTTTCGCCAAATAATCCGGTGATGAAAGCTGTTTCAATATATTTTCAGCATATTCTGTGTAATCGTTGCTCAGGTTCTTATCTTCCGTATATCCATTCAGTTCGAGCAGAGCGGAAGCTGTAACCGCCGCTGCCGATGCGTCGCGTGGAGCATTCGGAATGTCAGGAGCATTGTAGTCCCAATAAGGAATATAGTCGTTTTCCGAAGGACGATTGTTCATAATAAATTGAGCTATCTTATGCGCAGCTTCCAGATAAGTGGGATTCTGAGTGAAGCGGTAGCACATCGTATAACCATAGACGCCCCATGCTTGTCCGCGTGCCCATGCTGAAGAATCTGAATAGCCTTGGTAAGTTCCTTTAGATTCTACTTTTCCACTAGGAACCGCATAACTGACTACGTGATAAGACGTCATATCCTCACGGAAATGATTCTTCAAAGTCTTATCCGCATGAGTAATCGCAATATCACGATATTTCGAGTTGCCAGTTTGTTCGGAAGCCCAAAACAGCAGCTCCAGATTCATCATATTATCAATAATCACTGGATAGCTCCAGTCGCCGTGATCCCATGAACGAATTAATCCCACCTCCGGACTGAACCGTTTGCAGAGGCTTTCGGAAGAATTCACCAGAATCTGCTTGTCTTTCGATTCTGGCTTCAGGCGAAGGGCATGTCCGTAGCTGCAAAACATCATGAAACCAATGTCATGATTGCCCGTATAATATTGTATATCCTCCAGACGGTTAGTATACTTCCGAGCTTCTCCGGCCAAAGCCTCATCTCCTGTCAAATCGTATGCCAGCCACATAGAACCAGGATAGAAACCACTTGTCCAATCCTTGGCATTCTCTAGACGATAGCTACCATCTGCATGGATGGAACGAGGAAAACAAGCCGTATCCGGCACATCCTTCAACTGGTCCGCCATATAAAGTAACTGACTGCCAGCAGTTTTGATCGCATTTTCAAACCATTGGGGCGCATCTGTTTTGGGGATGCTGCAAGCGGTGAGCAGACTCATCCCCCAAACCGCAACATACATTTTTCTTTTCATACTTATATTTATAACTTTAGTGATTGATTTCATTTTTTATTTATCGCTCCCGGTGAGCTGCGGTTGTCTGTCCATCATCTCTTGCACTTGCCATTTCCCTTCTATTTTGTCGAACAAAACAGAAGCTTCTTTGCGTGCAGGTTTATATGATTTACCTTCCACCGACAGGGAAGACTTTCCATAACTAAACATTGCCCCGTTGGTTTCATTGAAGATTTGAAAGGAGGCGGGTTTCCGCGTATCCAATTCAGCTTCAATAATCCAGTCACCGCAATGAAGACGATTACAGCTATGGGAAGCGCTACCCTCACAAACAATCTCCGATACTTTCTTTCCATCCGCCTGAACTTGAATTATTGTGAGAATGCGATTGCGTTTGGTAGGAGCGAAACTTGCAGTCAGATGCCACTGATTAGCTAGAGCTTCTCCACGAACAGCTTTCTTTTCATCGGGGGGAGCCACAAAACGGTCGGTTTGCGTAATGGCGCAGTCCTGACTACTGAATAATTGTGCCACAGCTTCAAACTGTTTCACCTCATTGCGAGTGGTGAGTTGCTTCGTCTGCTCATTAATGGAGAACGGGACGGGGCTATGCAGCAACCAATCCCAACGAACAGGTTTCTTCGCTTCCATCTCATCATATATCAAAACCTTGTCAGGATGCAACAGTAAAATGTGACGCCGATAAAGAGTGAGCGGAGTTTCTCCGAATCCGTTTTCCGGCGTCTGCTCCAAGTGCTGGCTGGCAGAATTTCTTATCCACATTGGATATTCGCTTACACCGCAATATGCATTCGAAGCATCTCCCAAAGCATAGGAAATGGATTCTCCGCCTAGCATGCGCACAATGTTGCCGTAGGCTTTTGTAGAAAACGGTTGTCCTATTCCGTCTACTAACAGAGTGTTATGTGCCCGTGTGTTGCGATAGGAAAGCAAATTATGGGTATCGGCAAAGGACATATAATAACCGGTAGAACCGTAGACAGGTACACCACGGAAGTGAAGATTGAAAGCATTTTGGTCAGAGTGCGTGTGACTGCCCGAACCAAAAGGGCTGGAATGAAAACTCAAACACAGGTTGTTCTGATAATCTTTAATCGACGAATTGGCTATCATCTCACCGACATCACGAAACCATTTAGCTTTCGGTTCATCGGCAGGAATTCCGGTCATCATCTTTTGTGACTCAGGGCGAACCATTCGATACAGGCGCATTTCATCATCCATCTCATATCGTTTGTCGATAGAAGTATACCAAGCGGCATAAAGGTCGCCAGTCTCTCTTGCCAGAAATTCAGCAAAAGCGCTGCGTATAATCAGTGGTTTGTCGTTCATCTGCTCATGACCGTCACCGAAACTCACACTTTGAGAAAAAGGCGGCCAGGCGTATATCATCGATTGTCCGACAGCACGATACCAAGGATGGCGGAAGAAATCTGTTCCTGTGAGGTAAGAGAAAAGACTGGGAATATAATATAAGGTAACGGCATTCGCACTGAAGTAGCAGGTACCGTTTATCCAGCTGCCATCACGATTGAATCCGGTAGCAGGGGCGCGGGCTGTCCACAGTTCGTAGCCATATTCAAAGAACTCACGAGCTTCGGGATATTTGTCGTAAAGAACTAATGAGGTCTGCAGCAATCTCCGGAACGTGAACTGCCACAGATGATTATTGAAAATATGGTTTTCCATCGAGCCAAAGAAATGCGGCTTGTAACGAGCTATTATTCGTAACATGAGCCGCTCCATCTGTCGGTGTTCGTCCGGTGTAAATCGGTCATAACAGGTTTCGTATGTACAAGCGAAAAGATAGGCCAAGTCGCCGGCATAAAAATCATTGTTAAGCTGGCGGTCGGTCACTTGAGACGGAAGAAGCCAACGAATCAGACGAATCATTTTTTCGGCATACACGTCTTTTTGCAATAACGTATAAGCCGTATGCAGCTTCTCACAATGAACAACCATGGCAGACGCATGTCTATAAGGCAACGTATCCGTACTATAATCGGCCGCTAATCCTTCGCGGGCGGAGCTAATCATCCGATTAAACTCTTTGTGCAAACGCATCTTCCCGCGCGCTTCTTCTAAACCATCTTCTAAAAAGCAATAAATCCTTGGACGTTTCTCTGCCATCGCTTTCCCGACTTCTTCAAAAGGGGGAGTGACAAATTGAGGTATATCATCTGTTATCGTAAATGAATAGGTAGGACTCCAATCCATATTCTCTCCAGACTTACTGACCGAGCGGAATCGCCAATACCAAGTGCCGGAGCTGAGCAGCTGATGCGGATTAAACATGCACCAAGCAACCGGTTTAGAAATAATTGTGGCTTTTCCCGTGAAATCCTTTTCTTTAGAAAGGGCAAATTGTAAGTAATCCGACTGTTTCATTCCAGCTGGGACTAACAACGGAGCAGGATTAAGATAGGGTTGATGGAACGACTGCGGATACGGTGTTTCACGTTCATTTTCGTGAATGCGTGCAGGCGCATGCTTCTGAGCCATTGATGTGGTCGGAAGGAGCAGGCAACACAATACCAATACAACGACTTTGAGCGATGTGTACAATTTACTTTTCAGATGATTCATAATATTAAAATGTTATCAGTATTTTTACTGATAGCAAAATTACGGGTTTCTATATAGATAGGCTTTTACTATCTATTTTTTCATCCTCGATTCCATTGATACTGATGTAGAATTTATCCTAAATAGTTTTGTTTTTGTCTATATGCCACATATAAACGAAAAACTAAATTCTTTCATCAGATTCCAAAACTGTGATATTTCCATTTCGCCTACTTTTGTCTCATTGAATAATCATATCATTTTCAAATACCGAAAGACATGAAAAAGCACTTATTTCTTCTCATTGTTTTAATGGGTTGTTTCATCAGCCAATCTTCGTACGTGTATCCGCAATACCGATTGTGGTACAACGCTCCGGCGCCAGACACGGGCATCGTATTTCCTGTGGGAGAAAGCGACAGACCTCTTGACCTCGACTGGGAAAGCTGGTCGCTACCTATCGGCAACGGATACATGGGGGCGAGCATCTTCGGACGCACGGATTCCGAACGGTTGCAATTCACAGACAAGACGCTTTATATAAAAGGACTGTGGAACAGTGAGACTAATACTTCATTTGCCGATGTTTACCTTGATTTTTTTCATTCTACTTTTAGTAACTATCAGCGAAGTCTTGAATTGAATAAGGCAGTGGCTCATGTGGCATACGAACATGACGGTGTTCGCTATGAACGAGAATACTTTGCTAGTTACCCGGACAATGTGATAGTGATGAAGGTTAGATCAGACAAAGCAGGCGCTCTTTCATTCACTGTGCGTCCGGTGATTCCTTATCTAGCTCCCTTCGGAGCGTTACAACGAACGGATTCTATTACAAGAGGTTACTTGAGCGGGCGTACTGTGACCCGCCACAGTTACAACGGACGTACCGGAAAAATAACCGCCCAAGACAATCTCATTACGCTTCGCGGTGAAACGGAATATCTGCATCTGATTTATGAAGCTCAAATCAAAGTTATTCCATTTGGAGGAAAGATGATCGCACGAAATGATGACAACCTCGACCATGGAACCATTTCCGTACAAAAAGCCGACTCCGCCGTTATCTTATTTACCCTAGGAACAAACTATCAATGCAGGCCGGAAACTTTCCTGAACAAGCATTCGAAAAAGCTGGAGGGAAACCCCGATCCACACAACATCGTATCTGCAACACTAGCAAACGCTGCCGCCTTAAACTACGACGAATTGTTGAAAAGACACATTGCCGATTATTCCCAATTCTTCCAACGTGTACAACTCAATTTGGGAGTCCAATCTCCAGATATGCCCACCGACCAACTTATTGCTGCTTACAAGCAAGGAACAGCTAACAACTATCTTGAAGAACTGTTTTTTCATTATGGTCGCTACCTACTAATCAGCACTTCACGCAAAGGAACACTCCCTCCTACTCTGCAAGGCATTTGGAACCAATATGAGCTGGCTCCGTGGAACGGTAATTATACACACAACATCAACATCCAAATGAACTACTGGCCTGCATTCAATACAAACTTGGCCGAACTGTTCGAAAGCTACGTTGATTACCATAAGGCCTATAAAAAAGCTGCCGAACAAATGGCCGACCGGTATATAAAGATATGGAAACCTTCATTTTATTCAGAAAAAGGTAACGGCTGGACTATCGGAACCGGCAACAGCGCATATTCCGTATCCATGCCCGGAGGACACTCCGGACCTGGAATGGCTGCGCTTACTTCCAAATTATTCTGGGAGTATTATAACTTTACCTCAGACACCCATATCCTGAAAGACACAACCTATCCTGCCATATATGGCGTTGCAGAATTTCTGAGTAAAACAGTGAAAGATACGCTAGGGCATCTGCTTGCTTATCCTTCTTCTTCACCCGAACAGTACAGCAAAGCGACCAACAAACCCTATCCTACCACAGGATGTACCTTCGACCAGCAAATGATTTATGAGAACCATCATGATGTGATAACTGCTGCCAAACTGCTTAAAGATAAAAATAAAAGTATTTCTTTGTTTGAAAAGCAAATAAAGAGACTAGACCCAGTGCAGATAGGAGCCTCTGGTCAAGTAAAAGAATACAGGGAAGAGAAATATTACGGAGATATCGTATTGGAACCACATCATCGACATATATCCAATTTGATGGGACTGTATCCGGGATGTTTGATAACCGAAAGTACACCCGCATGGCTGGATGCCGCAAAAGTGACATTGAACGCACGTGGCGACGTATCCACCGGCTGGTCTATGGCACATAAAGTCAATTTATGGGCAAGAGCTAAAGAAGGAGAACGTGCGCATCAGGTTCTGAGCTCTTTATTAAAAACTGCTACTCTGAATAATCTTTGGACCAATTGCATCGCCGTGCTCCGCTCTCCCTATCAGATTGATGCTAACTTTGGCGGTACTGCCGGCATAGCGGAAATGTTACTACAAAGTCACGAAGGATATATACACTTGCTTCCGGCTCTTCCCAATGCGTGGAAGAATGGCAGCTACGCAGGATTAGTGGCTCGTGGCAACTTTGAAGTGTCCGCCCAATGGACGGACGGTAATGCTACTGTATTTAAGATTCATTCCCGCAAAGGAAATGTATGCACACTTAAATATCCGCTCCTTTCTCATGCGCAATTGACAAACTCTAAGGGGAAAATAGTGAGTTATAAAGTTAAGAATACCGACCGGATATCTTTTTCCACCATTGAAGGGGAAATTTATACCATTCGACAGATTCCAAACTTCACTCCACTCTCTGTACCCAATGGAGGAAGTGCACATTACATTGATGCTCACCGAATAAAGCTTCAGTGGGAAGGACAGGAAAACAGTACATTCAATATCTATCGCACTGTTGGTAACCAATCGGACTACGCACTAATCGCATCAAATATAAAAGAGACTGAATTTGAATATTATGCAGAAGATATTGCTGCTACGGATTATGTGACATTCAAAATAGTAACAACAGAAAATAAAGGAGAAGAAAGTAAAGGGCTGATTATCATGCGTTCAGATAAACCATAGTATCAGAACCTCGTAGAAGCTTATAAAAGAAAAATTGGTGTACTCCCCTTATAAAAGGAAAAGTACGCCATCATCATCCTCGTCTTCGAAATTTAGCCATTTCTTTATCTTACAATGTCCTCCGGAAATTTAGGAGGCATATTTATCCGTTTCCATGTTTCATAATACCAGGTGTTCAATTCGTTTCCATTCAAGTCGTTCTTGATGAAGTATTTCAAATGCAGATAATCACCGTCTTTAATTTCGAACTCCAAAATGTTGTCCTGATTGTCCAGCATCGGAAGATGGATGTTCTTCTCAATGCTTTCTTTGTAAGAATCATCGGTCAACTGCTTATAGGTTCCATAACCTGTGATAATAGCATCCGAACCGGGGATAATCGTGAAGTTCACAATCCGTCCGTCATCGCTCAGCACCTTAAACGTATTGCTGGGTTTCAACGCTCCCGGCACATCGGGAGATTCCGACACATAATGACAGAGTTGCCAAATACCTTTCAAATCGGCCGCTTTGAATTTGGTTTTCTTCTGGGCCATCGCACCTGTTACCGCTAACAACATTATTGAAAGCATGGTAAAGAAATAGAGCTTTTTCATTGTTGTATTATTTTAGTTAACACTCTCGAATGCGTATTTTCAAATATAAAGATTTATTTTGAAAACACAGCAATTTAGAGCATAAAAAAACTCGCATAACCTAAAGATTATGCGAGTTTTACATAAATATACCGAAATATTAGAAATCAGCATTTCTCGGTGTACGTGGGAATGGTATCACGTCACGGATATTCGCCATACCTGTTACAAACAACAACAGACGTTCGAATCCTAATCCGAAACCGGAGTGAGGACAAGTACCGAACTTACGGGTATCCAGATACCACCACATATCCTTCATCGGGATGTGCATTTCTTCAATACGGGTCATCAGCTTGTTATAGTCGGCTTCACGTTCGGAACCACCGATTATTTCACCAATTTTCGGGAAAAGAACGTCCATGGCACGCACTGTCTTACCATCTTCGTTCTGCTTCATATAGAAGGCCTTGATTTCCTTCGGATAATCTGTCAGAATCACCGGACGTTTAAAGTGATCTTCCACCAGGTAACGTTCGTGCTCGGAAGCCAAATCCACACCCCAGTAAACCGGGAATTCGAACTTGTGGCCTTTCGCAACGGCCTCTTCCAGAATCTTGATACCGTCTGTATAAGGCAAGCGCACGAAATCATCTTTCAATACACCTTGCAAACGTTCAACCAAGCTCTTGTCGAACATATCATTCAGAAACTTCACATCATCCGCACAGTTATCCAACGCCCATTTCACACAATATTTGATGAACTCTTCTGCCAAGTCCATGTTGTCGATGATATCGTTAAAGGCAACTTCCGGCTCAACCATCCAAAACTCTGCCAAGTGGCGGGGAGTATTGGAGTTTTCGGCACGGAACGTAGGACCGAATGTGTAGATAGATCCCAAAGCAGTAGCAGCCAACTCACCTTCCAGCTGACCGGAAACAGTCAGACTTGCCTGCTTACCGAAGAAATCGTCTTCATAAGAGATTGAACCTCTCTCGTCTTTCTTCAAGTCATACAGGTTCATGGTAGTCACCTGGAACATCTGTCCGGCACCTTCACAATCGGAAGCCGTAATGATCGGCGTATGGAAATAGAAGAAGCCCTTTTCATGGAAGAACTTGTGAATAGCAATCGCCATGTTGTGACGGATGCGGAACACTGCACCGAATGTATTGGTACGCGGACGCAAGTGAGCAATCTCGCGCAAGAATTCCATAGAGTGGCCTTTCTTCTGTAATGGATATGTATTATCGCAAGTACCCAGCACTTCGATTTCACGAGCCTGTACTTCCACTTTCTGTCCGGAACCCACTGATTCTACCATTTCTCCGTTCACGCTGATACAAGCGCCGGTAGTAATCAGTTTCAGCATCTCTTCATCGAAATTAGCCAAATCTACTACGATCTGCAAATTATTTATTGTAGAACCGTCATTCAGTGCGATAAAGTTTACTTGTTTGCTACCTCTACGGGTGCGAACCCATCCTTTCACATTGACCATAGCACCAATATCTGTGCGCTTCAACAGGTCAACAATTTTTGTTCTACCAATCTTTTCCATTTAACTTTTTCTTTTTAGATACAAGAAGACGAGGTTTCAAATGCAAGATGAATTCTTTCCTGCTTTCTTTCCCCGTCCTCTGTCAAGTTGTTATTTATTGACTTATTACTCAAACGAACCCATGCGGAGGTAGTTTACTTCTGCTTCCGACAGGTAACGCCAGTCTCCGCGACGCAGACCTTTTTTGGTCAGTCCGGCGAAGAACACACGGTCGAGTTTTACTACTTTATAACCCAGTGATTCGAAAATACGGCGAACGATACGGTTCTTACCGGAGTGAATTTCGATACCTACCTGGTCTTTCTTGAAATCATCTGTATAGCTGATCGCATCTGCATGAATTTCACCGTCTTCCAACTGAATACCAGCTGCAATCTGATCCATATCCGCTTTGGTCAGGTTCTTGTCCAGATGAACATGATAAATTTTCTTCTTCAGGAATTTCGGGTGTGTCAGCTTGGAAGCCAGATCACCGTCATTCGTCAGCAAGAGTACACCAGTCGTGTTACGGTCAAGACGTCCTACGGGATAGATACGTTCGTTGCAAGCACCTTTCACTAAATCCATTACTGTACGGCGTTCCTGTGGATCATCCGATGTAGTAACCGTATCTTTCGGCTTATTCAACAATACATATACCTTACGTTCGATGCTTACCGGTTCATCGTGGAACTTAACCACATCCGAACGCTTGATCTTTGTACCCAATTCCGTTACTACCTCACCGTTTACAGAAACCACACCTGCTGTGATAAACTCATCAGCCTCGCGACGTGAACAAACACCGGCATTAGCCAGGAACTTATTCAGACGGATCGGTTCATTCGGATCAACAAACTGTTCCTTGTACTCGATCTGTTTCTTTACGCTATACTTAGCATTCGGATCATAATCGCCGGTACGCGGACGAGGACGATAGCCTCCTTGTGAACGGTCATTGTTGTATCTCGGACGGTAACCTCCCCCACCGCCGTTATTGCTGCGATAGCCGCCACCTTCGCCGTTATTAAAACGGGGACGATACGGACGGTCACCACCTTCACGGTTGTAAGAAGGACGTTGAGGACGGTCGCCACCTTCGCCGTTATTAAAACGGGGACGGTAAGGACGGTCGCCACCTTCACGGTTGTAAGAAGGACGTTGAGGACGCTCGCCACCTTCGCCGCTATTGAAACGGGGACGTTGAGGACGGTCATAAGAACCACCTTCACGGTTGTAAGAAGGACGTTGAGGACGGTCATAAGAACCACCTTCGCGGTTGTAAGGACGTTGCGGGCGTTCACCTCCTTCATTATTGTTATTGAAGCGAGGACGATACGGACGATCTCCACCTTCACGATTGTAAGAAGGACGTTGGGGACGGTCGCCATAAGAGCGGTCACCGTACGAACGCTGCGGGCGTTCGCCTCCTTCATTGTTGGCATTAAATCGCGGGCGATACGGACGATCCCCGCCTTCACGGTTGTAAGAAGGGCGATACGGACGTTCTCCACCTTCTCTGTTGTAAGACCTGTTACCATCACGGCCGGCACCTGTATTCTCTTCATTGAAAGAATTTTCGCGCCATTCTTCGTTTTCTGTGCTCATTTTTTTATTCGAATAAAATTAGACTTTGGCCTCACGGCCTATTTAAAAAACACGTTTATTATATAAGTAAACAATTAAAGCCCCGTATATGTATGGGGAGTGATTGCTCTTAACTCTTTTTTAATATCTTCGCTTACATTCAATTCTTCGATAAACTCTTTAATAGAACTTTCTGTAATAGCTTGGTTGGTGCGGGTTAACGCTTTCAAAGCTTCATACGGATGCGGATAAGCCTCACGGCGCAGAATGGTTTGAATAGCTTCTGCCACTACGCTCCAACAGTTATCCAAGTCACGATAGATAGCTGGTTCGTTCAGCAACAGTTTACGCAATCCCTTCAAAGAACTCTGAATAGCAATCACGATATGACCGAAAGGCACACCTACATTACGCAGCACTGTCGAGTCTGTCAAGTCGCGCTGCAAACGGGAAACAGGAAGTTTCACAGCCAAATGTTCCAGGATAGACGTTGCTATACCCAGGTTACCTTCCGCATTTTCAAAGTCAATCGGATTCACTTTATGCGGCATGGCACTCGAACCCACTTCTCCGGCTTTGATCTTCTGCTTGAAGTACTCCATAGAGATGTACTGCCAGAAGTCACGATTCATATCGACCATAATCGTATTGATACGCTTCATACTATCAAAAACAGCAGAAAGGTTATCATAGTTCGAAATCTGTGTAGTATATTCTTCACGCTCCAATCCCAGTTTCTCTGCAACAAACCGATTACCGAATTGTTTCCAGTCATATTGAGGATAAGCTACATGATGCGCATTGTAATTTCCGGTAGCACCACCAAACTTAGCGGTAATCGGACATGCCTTCAGCATAGCCAGCTGACGTTCGAGACGGTAAACGAATACCATCACTTCCTTGCCTAAACGAGTAGGAGAAGCCGGTTGACCGTGAGTTTTGGCAAGCATTGGAATGTTAGCCCATTCTGTTGCATAAGTCTTCAACTGTGCAATCAGTTCTTCAATCAACGGATAGTAAACCTGTTCCAATGCTTCTTTGATAGAAAGAGGAACAGACGTATTGTTAATATCCTGAGAAGTCAATCCGAAGTGGATAAACTCTTTATAGTCATCCATTCCGCCCATTTTGTCAAACTCTTCTTTCAGGAAGTATTCTACGGCTTTCACGTCGTGGTTAGTTACACTTTCGATATCTTTAATGCGCTGTGCGTCTGCTTCAGAGAAGTTACGGTAGATATTCCGTAAAGTTTCGTACACATTGCTATCGATTCCTTTTAATTGCGGCAAAGGGAGTTCGCACAAGGTGATAAAGTATTCCACCTCTACCTGTACACGGTATTTAATCAGTGCAAATTCAGAGAAATAAGCTGCCAAAGCTTTAGTTTTGCCTCTATATCGACCATCAATCGGAGATATGGCCGTTAATACATCAAGTTCCATACGTTTTCTTAGATAATTATCAGACTGCAAAATTAACTCTTTTTCCTGAGTTATAGAGCAAAAGGATAGAGAAAGTTTGTATAAAAGCGGTAAGAAATAAAAAAAGCCTCATGAATTTCTTCGTAAGACTCTGTTTTATAGTGGGCGTTGACGGATTCGAACCGCCGACCCTCTGCTTGTAAGGCAGATGCTCTG